>Ga0208507_1001195_pt1 | contig 14872 bp, 9 predicted proteins | sample CryBogCBH12Aug01_FD_184626 | JGI IMG/M metagenome (GOLD analysis project Ga0208507, IMG submission 184626) | Freshwater microbial communities from Crystal Bog, Wisconsin, USA - CBH12Aug09.1 (SPAdes) (version 2) | ecosystem: Environmental > Aquatic > Freshwater > Lake | place: Crystal Bog... | reverse complement strand
GACGGTTCCATCAATCCGGCAATTTTATTTGCCGCGCGCGCGGCGGGGGCGACGGAAATTTACCGCGTCGGCGGCGCGCAGGCGATTGCGGCGCTGGCTTACGGCACGAAGACGATTCGCCGTGTGCAAAAGATTTTTGGCCCCGGCAACGCCTACGTCAGCATGGCGAAGCGGCTGTTGGTCGGGCGCGTGGCGATTGATTTGCTCGCTGGGCCGAGCGACTTGCTCGTGATTGCCGATGACGCGGCGAATCCCAAATTCGCCGCGTCCGATATGCTCGCGCAGGCCGAACACGGCTCCGGCCACGAGCGCGTCTGGCTCGTGACGACTTCCGCAAAAGTTTTGCGCGCTGTCGAAAAGGAGCTTTCCAAACAGTTGCCAAAACTCTCCCGTCGCGCGCTCATCCAGCGGGTGCTCGACCGCAACGTGTGGCTCATCCAAGTGCCGAGCCTCGTTGATTGCGTGGAGTTGGCGAACCAAATTGCACCGGAGCATTGCGAAGTTATCACGCGTGATGCGCGCAAGGTCAGCGGCGGCATCGTGACGGCGGGCGCGATTTTTCTCGGCAACTGGTCGCCGACGGTGCTGGGCGACTACATCGCCGGGCCAAGCCACGTCTTGCCGACCGACGGCGCGGGTGCGAGCTTCGCCGGCCTGACGGTGGATCAATTCCAGCGCCGCACGAGCGTGGTGGAATACAATCGCGCCGCGCTGAAGAAAGCGCTGAAGGGCGTGAGAAAATTCGCCGCCATCGAAGGTCTCGACGCGCATGGGAAAAGCGCCGAGATGCGGAAATAAATTTCAACTTCAAACCGGCGTAATTGTTCGCAGCGCGTCGGCCAGCCCGGAACCGCGCTGCAACTGCGTCGCGATGACGGCGCGCAAGATTCCTTCGGGAGCTAGGATTTGCACAGATTGTCGGGCGCGCGTCAGCCCAGTATAAAACAACTGGCGCGTCAGCACCAGACTGGATTTGTCGGGCAGCACCAGCAGAACGTGGTCGAATTCCGAGCCTTGGCTTTTGTGGATGGTCAGTGCAAAAACGGTTTCGTGTTCTGGTAGCCGTTCGCGCGCCACGCGCCGGATGCCGCCAGCTTCGTCGGGAAAATACACCGGCGAAAAGCCGTCTGCCGGCCAGACCACGCCGGTGTCGCCGTTAAAGAATTTCAGCGCGTAATTATTGGCCGTCACCATTAATGGCCGGCCAGCGTAACTGCCAAAACGGATTTGTTTGGGTGCCATGAACCCAGCTTCCGCCAGGATTTCTTCCGTGAGCCGGTTGATGTTTTCGGTGCCAAACGGCCCTTCGCGCACGGCGCAGAGAATGCGGAATTTTCCCAGCGCAGCGAGCGCGGCGGCGGGCGTGGCGGCTTTCAGCACGGCTCCGTAATGCGAAACCACGGCGGCGCGCAACGCGGCCTTGAGCATCTTCGCGGATGGCAACGGCTGCCACGCCAGTGCGGCGGCGAGTTGCTGGAGTAATTTCATCGCGTCGGACGCATCGCCCGCATTCACGGCCCCGCTGATTTCATTGAGCAAAATCCTTTCGCCGGAGCGGTAATTCGTTTGCAGTTGAATCACGGTGTCCGTTAAACCTTCGCTGGCGGAAACATTTTTCCCGGCGAGGATTTCGCCGCTGCCACGCTCGTAGTCGTTGCAAAAACTTTCGCTAAAATTATTTATGGCCGCCGCGCGGCAAAGGTCGCCGAGCACGTTGCCGGCATCTACCGGCGGCAGTTGATTTTGGTCGCCGACCAGCACCAGCCGCGCATCCGGCTTGAGCGCGGCGAGCAATTTCGCCATCAGCGCGAGACTCACCATGCTGGCCTCGTCCACCACCAGCACATCCACGGGCAAAGGATTTTCGGCATCGTGGCGGAATTTCGTGGAGTGCGGCAACGTGCCGAGCAGCCGGTGGATTGTGGTCGTCAGGTCTTTCGCTCGCAATCGCGCCTGAACCGTTTCCGAACACGCCAGGCCGGTGATCGCGCGTGCCAACGCCTCTTGCAACCGCGCCGCCGCCTTGCCGGTGGGCGCGGCAAGTTTCACGCGCAAGTTTTCGCCGCCCGGCGATTCGAGCAGCAACGCCAGCAATCGCGCCACCGTCCATGTTTTGCCGGTGCCGGGGCCGCCGGTGATGACGCAAAATTTTTGGCGCAAGGCCGCGAACGCCGCGACTTTCTGCCAATTAATTGCTTTCGCCGGGCCGGGAAATAATCGCGCCAGTTCGGCGGAAACCATTGTAAAATCAAGCGAAAAGGGCGGCTGCTGGCTGCGCTTGAGAATTTCGTTCGCGACCGAATGTTCGTATTTCCAATAGCGATGAAGATAAAGCCGGCCGGCGCTGTCCAAAATCAATGGCTTATCCTCGCCCGGCTGGCCAACCACGGAAGTAGCGCGCAAAACTTTTTCCCAAGCGCCGCGAGTGGGAAAGTTAAGCGAAGGAACATTGCCGGTTTGCGGTTCGGGAAATTTTTTGCCGGCAACCTCGTCAAGGCAAAGACACGAATGTCCTTCCGCCAACCGCCGGCTGACCAACGCCGCCGCCAGCATGAGTTCGGGACAATCGCCGCCGGAAAATTTTTGCATCAGCGCAGCGAAGTGACGGTCAAGCGGCTGGAAATAATTACCGGCCAGAACGGCCGCGAACGCTTGCCGGTTCATGATTTCACCTCCGCAAAATTTCCGAGCAGCGCCGCCAGCGCGGCAATTTTCCCCGCCGATGGCCGGTCGTGAAAAATACCCAGTTCCGGTTTTTCCGGCGTGACGCCGCGCAGGAAAATATAGCGGACGCCGCCAAAATATTTTTCGTAATCGTAGCCTACGAGCCGCGCCCGCAGGTATTTGTCCAGCGCGACGGCATAAAGGTGATATTGTAAATCGTAGCCGCGCGCCACGATTTCACATCGCATGGCTGCTTGGCTATAATCTTCCACGCGATGACCAAGGGAATTTGATTTCCAATCCACGATGTAAAAACGCCCATCAAATTCAAAGATGAGATCAATAAAGCCCTTGAGAAAACCTTCGCTGTGCGGCGATTTCGCGGAATGTTTCGTCGAGGCGCTTTTTGGGTCGCGAATCAATTTCACCAACTGCTCCGCGTCCAGCGCGCCTGTGGGGAAATGAAATTCCATTTCACTCAACCGCTGCGCCCGGCTGATGCGTGCGAGCGTGAAGTTGGGATTTTTTGAATCCAGCGGCGTTTGCCGCAGCCGCTCCAGCATTTCCGAAACCGCCACGACGTGCGACGGTTCGGCCAGCCCGAAGGCTTGCAGTTGCTGTTTCACCAGCGCCGTTGTGGTTGCCGCCTCGGAACTTGCAAAATCAAATTGTTCCAGAATCTGGTGCAGGCAATCGCCGGTGCGCGCGCCGGCCGGCAGCGCGAAAATGCCGGTGGCTTCCGGCTCCACCATGTCGGCCGGTTTTGGTTGAACCGCCGCCGCGTCATAATCCGGCAAATCTGGCGCGGCAGCTTCATGTGGCGCGAACGCCTGCTGTGACAATTGTGTGAAGCTGGAAAGAAACCACGCCGGCCTGATTTCGCGGGCGCAGGATTTGGGAGCCAGCTCCGGCGCGGTGGATTTTTCCGGCAGCCATGGGTCGCCCGGTTCCAGCGGCACATCCGCGACCGCGATGGCGGCTGGAGATTTTTCCGCGAGGGCGAGCCAGTGGTTTTTCCAGTCTGCTGGATTGGCGGGCTGCGCCTCCAAAAACGCGACCGGGTCGGAAAGCTGTTCGCGGCGGCCATTCAGTAACCACGCCAGCGCGGTGGATTTGCCGCGTGCATACGGCGCGCTGACCAGATAGCACCGGTGGCGCGCGCGGGTCAGCGCGACGTAGAGCAGCCGCACTTTTTCCGCGAGCAATTCCTTCGTCGCCTGTCGTTCGTGTTTTTCATCCGGTGGCGAATTCAAATCCCACGTCAGTTCGTTGGTGGTCGGGTCATGGAAAAGCACCGCCGTCATAACTTTTTGCCCGCCGCTTTTGATCGGACGCAAGCTCGCGTCCTTGGCAACGAACGGACAAAACACCACCGGATATTCCAAACCTTTCGCGCGGTGGACGGTGACGATTTGCACGGCGTCATCGTCGCTTTCGAGGCGGAGCTGAAACTCCTCGGCGGTGGCCTCGTCGCTGGCGCGGCGTTTTTCGAGCCACTGCACGAGTCGCGCCGGGCCAAGATGCGCCGCGCGACTGGCGGCTTCCAGCAATTCGGCGAGGTGCAGCACGTTCGTAATCCGGCGTTCGGCGTCGGCAAACCGCAGCAGATTTTCCACGACCTTTTCCCGGCGCAACAACTGCGAGAACATGAAATAAAAACCGTCGCGCTCCCAGCTCCCGCGAAATTCAGCGAATTCCTGCAACCGCGTCTGCCACAAAATTTCGCTGCTGGTGAGTTCTTGCAACTGATTTCCGTTCAAGCCGAGGGCGTCGGTTGTTAGCGCACATTTCACGCCGGCTTCGCGGCCGGGATGCAAAATGGCGGCGAGAATCCATTGCAGTTCGCGCGCCTCGTCCGATTCAAACACGCTGTCCATCGCCTTTTCAACACTGGGGATTTGCAAATCGTGCAACGCCTTTTGCACCCAGCCCGCCTGCCGGTGCGATTCCACCAACACCGCGATGTCGCGCGGATTGAGCCGCGATTCGCCGATGCGAACCTCCGCGCGCAACAACCGCGAAACCTCGGCGGCGACGGCGGCGGGCAACACTTTCTGCGCCGACTTCGCCGACAAAGAACCGTTGGCTGCGCTCCAACTCCAAACTTGAAACGGCGGCGGCCGATTTCCATCCGGCGGAAAAACGATCGGCTGCGCGTCCGCTTGCTGCGCGGCCTGCACCGGCGCGAAGGAAATTTGCTCCTCGACAAATGCAGTGGTTGCGCCCGCGCTTTCAAAAATCGTGTTGACGGCGTTGACCAGCGCGGCTTCCGAACGCCAGTTCGTGTCCAGCGAGTATTTTGCTTTCGCCGTTTCCGCCGCCTGCAAATAAGTGTTCACATCCGCGCCGCGAAAACCGTAGATGGCCTGCTTGGGATCGCCGATGAGATAAAGCCGGTGCGCCGGGCTGGCGGCAAAAATCGCGCGAAAGATTTTCCACTGCAACGGGTCGGTATCCTGCGATTCGTCAATCAGCGCCACGCGAAATTTTTTGCGGACGGAATTGGCGAGCGCGCTGCCGGACGAACCATCCAGCGCCGTCGCCAGCCGGCTGATGAGGTCATCGTAAGATTGCTGCTTGGCCTCCTGCTTGCGTTTGGACAAATCCTCACGCGCCGTATTCAGAAAATCCAGCCGCTGCGCCAGCGCATATTCCGCCGCCAACGAAACCAGTTTTTCACACGCATCAAACAGTGTTGGCTGCGGCTCAGGCATTTCTTTTTTCTTGCCGACATCTTTGCGGATGGCCGACACGGAGAAAAATTCCAGCGCGTCCCAAATCTCCGTGGACAGCTTGCCGGCGACAAAGCCGTCGTCCAGCTTCACCATCATTTTAGCGATGGCGTCCTTCTTTGCGTGTTCCTTGGTCGCCCACTTTTTTTCCGGGGCAAAATAGTCCAGCAACGTTTCTCGATGCGGCGCGAGCATTGCCCATTCGGCAGCGCATTTTGCGAAGGCCGTTTTCAAATCCGCAACGACTTCTGCCGGCTGCGGCGGCGCGGCGGGCCGCAGTTTTAATTCGGGGTAAGTGAGAAAACGCTTGAGCAGCGCGGCGAAAACGTCCGGCGTGAGTTTTTGGTGCAGCGCAATACTGGCCAGCAAGCCACCGCCGGAATAAACTTGGCGGCGAACATAATCCGCCGCGATCTCGCGGATGAGTCCGCTCTGGTCAGCCACCAATTCGACGTTGAACAGGCTGCCGCTTTCAAACGCGTTGTCTTGCAACGTGCGCTGGCAAAAACCGTGAATCGTGGAAATGGAAATGAGGTCGAAAATCTCCAGCGCGTTGCGAAGGGAATTGATGGCGGCCTCGCGGCGCGTCTGCGTGCGCGCGACCAGCTCAATCAATAATTTATCTTCCGTGAATTTTCCTTCCAGCGCGAGCAGCGCCTCGGCGAGCCGACGGCGGATGCGGTCGCGCAATTCAGCCGTCGCCGCCTCGGTGAAGGTCACGACCAAAATGTCGCTCGCAGGAATTTTTTCCTCGACGAGCAGACGCAGGAAAATTCCCGCGAGCGCGAAGGTTTTGCCCGTGCCCGCGCTGGCTTCCAGCCGGGTCACGCCCAAATCCAGCGGCGTATTGACCAAATCGAAAGTCATGGCGATTCCTCTTTCGTTTGATGTTCGAGCAGCGGTTCAATAATGTTTTTTGCCAGCGTCTCAAATTCTTCGTCCAGCGGATTAGCCGTGTTGCGAAAACACAGATTAAAATATGGGTCTTGCGACTCGCCCTTGCCAAAATCGCTGTCCTCGTCGGCTTCCCATTCCTGCGCGGCACGCTCGGCGGGCGACTTTTTTCCTTTCGGGCTGGCAAAGGCAAAACTGCTGGCCGGGAAAAACGGCAGCGGCTGGGTGAGGCCGATGAAATAAATTTTCAAAAGTTGCTGCAAAATTATTTTGGCGTCGGGAACTTCGTTGAACTTCCAAACTTCATCCTCGGTAATGAGCCAGCTTGTTTTTGTTTCCGGCAAGCCCGCGAGTTGCAGCGCAAGATGCTCAATCCATAAACGCAAGTGCAGGGCAGGTTTAATTTTTGACGTGCGGCAATGAACGATTCCAACCCCTTGAAATAAGGATAATTCACCTTCCAAGCGGAAATCACCGATTTGCAATTTGACCGGCTGGCGGATTTTTTCCGCCGTGCCAACGTGTTGCCGGAGCGACGCGATGAGCGGCTGGGTTTTCGCGACCAAATCGTTCGCCAGCAAAATTCCCGTTGCGCCGGGTGGCCACTGGCCGCCGCCTTGCCACGCGGCCAAAAGTATTTCCGGCGATTGTTTGGCTAAAATCGCTTCGACAATTTCCTGTTTGAAATTAAACGCGGCGAGGCCGGCCACGGAAAACGGTTCTTCGTCCGACAACGATTCCGCGTCCTCCGGCAGACGAAATTCCAGCCGCCGTTGCACAAAAAACTTCGCGGGATTTTGGAAAAAACTTTGGAGGTCGTTTAGCAAAACCGTTTTCCCGTCCGCGTCCGGCGCGGCGAGCGGTTGCGTGAGAAAAGGCTGGGTTGAAGCGCGTTTGGCGCGGTCGGCGATGTGCCGGCTGATTTCCGCATCGGCTGCCGAATAGCTGAACAACGGCGAAACATTATTTTTTCCAGCTTGAAAATAGGCTTGATTAAAGCCATGCAGCCGTTGGCGCGTGACGAGCTGTTCGCCGACGAGCGGCGTTGCCTGCGGCTGCGATTTCGCGTCCCAAAGTGTTCCCGCAAGTTGGAACCGCGCGCCGAGATAGTCGAGCAGTTCGCTGACGACGACGGACGGCGGACGCGGGCTGTTGTCGTTGACGGACTGGCCAACGTAGCTGATATAGAACCGGTCGCGCGCGGCCAGCACCATTTCGAGAAAAAGATAGCGGTCGTCGTCGCGGCGCGCGGCGTCGCCGGTCTTGGGGCGCGCGGCCATCAAATCGAAACTCAATGGCGCGGGTCGGCGGGGGAAGCTGCTGTCGTCTAGACCCAGCACGCAGACCGCGCGGAACGGAATATTGCGCATCGGGTTGAGGCCGGAAAAAGTCACGCGTCCGCGCAGAATCGCCATGCCAGACGGCGCTTCCGTGAGTTTTGGCAAAACACGTTCGCGGACGACGGCGAAGGGAATTTTTTCCGCGAAGCCGGAATCGGTTTGTTGCCGGCGCAGGTCGTGGAGAATTTGGCGGATGGCGTTGGCGGCAAATTCTTCTTCGCGTTCGGGCAAAAATAAATCGTCCAGAATTTTATTTAGCGCGTCTGCCCAATTTGTCAGCGTGCGCGGCGCGGCCAGTTCGTCGAGCGTGGTGAAAAATTGTTTTTGAAAATCCAGCCAGCGTCCCAAGAGTTCCGTGACTGTGCCCTCGACGCTTTCGCATGGAAGAAGTTTGTCGAACATGGTGCCGTCATCGGCCATGGCGTAGCCGAGCAGCAGCCGCGCGCGGCCGTATTCCCAAGTGTGTTCGGCAAATGCGGGCAGGCCGAGACTGGCGCGCTGGGCCGCGTCGCGTCCCCAGCGGATGCCAGAGTTTTGAATCCAGTCGCGAATTTGCGGCAGTTCATTTTCCGCCACGGAGAAACGCCGGCGCACGGCGGGCGTTTCAAAAAAATCCCTGACTGCCGTGGCGGTGAGCCGGCTGGCCGCGAGTTGCAGCAGGGTGGCGAAGGCATTGACGAGCTGGCTTTCCTGCCGCGCGCCTTGGTCGGCGAGCGTGAACGGAATCGCGGGCGCACCCGGTTCGGCGTGGTCGAACACGCCTTTGATGAACGGGGCGTAAGCCTCGACGTTCGGCAGCATCACGAGAATGTCCTGTGGCGACAAGGTGGAATCGCTGGCGAACCATTCGAGCAGGTGGTCGCGCAGGACTTGCAGTTCGCGCAGCGGGCTGTGGCAATTATGAATTTGAATTGAGCGGTCGGCGCGGCTGATTTCGATTGGTTCGCTGTCATTGCGTTCTTCCAAATTCAAAATGGCGTGCTGGACGTGGCCGAGGAGATTTATTTGGGCAAGTAATTGGAAGTCTTCAATTTCTACATTCACCATTTGCAGATCGGTGACGAGGCGCTGAAATTCCCGGCCAGTTTTACCCCACGATGCCAGCAGCGGATGGCCGCGATCCAAATGTAATTCGCCCGGACCCAATTCGCCTTGGCCGGCGATGGACTGGATGTTTTGGTCTTCCAGCGCCGAGGTGATGTCGCCCCAGTATTCCGCGCACGGCGAAAGCCAAAATAAATGCACGGGAAGGTGCCGCGCGAGTGATTGAAACACTTCGAGATAAACCGGCGGCAAACTGGTCGGGCAAAAAATCGTGAGGCGTTCAGGCAACTTGGTTTTGTCGCAGTCGGGTTGCTTGAGTTTGTTAAGCAGCTCAAACAGAAATTTTCCCTGACACGCCAAACCGTCGCTCATCGCCGCGCGCCACAACTGCGCTTGCCAATGCGTTTCCTGACCGCGCTGCCACGCGTCAATCCATTGCGGACGATACACGCTGTATTGGTCGAAGAGGCCGGCGATGCGTTCGGCGAGCTGAAATTTCCGGCGCGGGTCGGGTGCGGTGGCGAGATAATTTTTGATTTCCTTGAACGCCGGCTGGTCGAGCAGCGGCTCCAGTTTTTCCATGAGCCGCCAAGTCAACGCATCGGGTTCAATCAAACCAGCGCGGGCTTCGGCAGACAGCAGTTTTTCCATCAGGCTGAAAAAAAAGGCGCGCGGAAACGGCAATGCCAGATTGGCGGCGAGGCCGTGTTGTCGGGCGAGTGCGAGTGTGAGCCATTGCGCCAGACCTTGCGTTGGCACGATGATTTGTTCCGCCGCGAAAGGCGAGCGCAACGGCGACCGCAGCGTGTCGCGCGCCAGCCGCCGCGTGAGATTTTCCAGCCGGTTGCTTTTATGAAGCGTGAGGCTCACTTGCGGAAAACATTGGGCTTGGCGACGGGCAGCACAACCAATAAATAACAGCGCGAACGGTGGGAAGGGAAGCGGATCTTACCGCGCCTCCACTTTTGCTTTGACCCCCCAAGTGAACCACGCGCAGACGCCGAACAGCAGGAGGTTGAACGCGCCGAGCGTTTGCAACACCACTTCGAGCCGGCCCGGAAAATGATTCAGCATCAACGGCAGCGTGACGCCGTAGGCCACCGCGAGCGCCACCATGAACGGCACCACCATGAACCGCCCGCGTGCCAGCAGGTCGTTCACCATCACGTTCGCCAGCGCCAGCGGCACCATCGCCGCCGCATACCACGGGAGCAACGCCGTCGTGGCCGCGATGTAGCTGGACTTATAGACAATCTTCACCACCATCGGCCCGACCAGCCACAAGCCTAGTCCGCCGCAAATTGCCAGCACCGCCGTGCCGAGGACGACGAGGTTGAATAAATTACTTTTCTCCGATTTCGCCGCCGCGTGGACGATTTTCGGAAACATCACTGACGCCAGCGGCAGCACCAGCCACAGCAACGCCCGCGACAAAGTGCCCGCCGCCACATACGGCGCCATTTCGTCGCCGGTGAAATACGCCTTCGCAAACATCGTGTCCGCCGTGAACATGAACTGGCACGCGCCAAAGCCAAAGACCAGCGGCAGCACCTGGCGCAAAATGGCCCGGCCATCAAATTTTTCCGCCGGCAGCCGCCACAAGTCGCGGGTGCGCCAGATGGCAATAAACGCCCCGATGCCGATGCCAACCAACGCCCCGGCCATCATGCCCGCCGCGCCCAGAGTCAGCGCCAAAACCAAAAAGGCCGCCGCCGCGAACCGGCCCACGCCGCCGATGATCGCCGTCCAGCCCAGCCAGAAAAAATCCTGCCGCCCTTGCAGCGCGCCGCCGAACATCGGCGTCCACAACGACAGCAGCACCAGCGGTAGGGTCACGAGCAGCCCCGTCACCGAGGGCAGTTGCCAGCCCGCGACGATTTGTTTTTGAAACACCAGCACCGCCACCGTGCCCAGCGCCCACACGATGAAAGTCCACAGCCAGACCAGCCGGATCAGCCCGGACAATTGCCGCTCGCGGCCCGTCGCCAGCGCCAGCGCCGTCTGCTGCGCAAAAATCATCTGCAACGGCATCGTCGGCAGACACGCCACCACCATCAGCAGCGTGCCGAACGCCGCGTATTGCGCTTCCGGGATGGATTTCGACAGGAAATGCACGCCCCACGTCAGCGCGCCGCCCACGATGTTGGCGAGCATCAGCCAGCCGCTCTGGCGGAAAAACGCCGCGTGCGGCTTGTGGTCAACCGTGGGAATAAGTTCAGTTTTTTCGGCGCTCATGAAAAATAATTTTGCGGGTGAAGAAAAAATTTTACGGCAAGGACTGAAAAAAGCGAACCAGCAAATCCTTGCCCCGTTCCAGCTCCGCCAGCGAAATCCACTCGTCCGTCGTGTGCGCCTGCGCGATGTCGCCCGGCCCGAACACCACGCTCGGAATTCCGCCCGCCGCCAGCACCGCCGCGTCGCAAAAATAATCCACGCCCAGCAATTTTTTTTGATTGGCCGCGCGCAAAAAAGTTTGGACGAGCGGCAGCTTTGGGTTGGTTTCCAGCGGCAGCGCGGGCGCGAGCTTGGTGCTGGCAATTTTGGCGGACAGTTTTTTCGCCCGCAGCAGCGCGGTAATTTCGCGGCGGACGGAAGTTTCCGTTTCGCCCGGCAGCGTGCGGCGGTCAATGGCGATAGTGCAACTGTCCGGCACAATGTTCGGCTGTGTGCCGCCAGAAATCTTTCCGACATTCACCGTGCCTGAACCTAGCAGCTTGTGTTTCCGCCGTTTTAACTGCGTCGCGTAATCCGTTTCCAGCGCGCAGACGATGCGCGCCATTTCATGCACCGCATTTTGGCCGAGATGCGGCGTCGCGCCGTGCGCCGCGCGACCGCGTGTTGCCAGTTGCAGCCACAGACAACCTTTGTGCGCGGTGACGACCTGCAATTTCGTCGGCTCACCGACGATGGCTAAATCTGCCTTGAATCCGCTCGCCGCCAGCGCGCGGGAACCGGCCTGCGCGTGTTCCTCGTCAATCAAGCCGACAAAGACAATTTCCGTTGCCAGCGGTCGCGACTGGGAATTCGCCAGTCCGCAAACGGCGGCGAGCATGGCGGCGACGGAACCCTTCGTGTCGCACGCGCCGCGTCCGTGCAGCCGCCCGTTTTTGCGCTGCGGAATGAATTGTGTGCCATCCGCGCCCACGGTATCCAGATGCGGCGCGAGCAAAATGGTCTGTTTAATTTTTCCGCGTGGCAACAGCCGCGCGATGACATTGGCGCGTCCGGGCAAAACTTTTTGAAAGTCCACATCCAGCCCGGCGCGCGCGGCGGTCGCGGCGAGGAAATCGGCGACGTTTTTTTCACCGGCCTGCGGATGGCGCGGCGGCAGGAAAGCGGGATTGACGCTCGGTAGAGCGATGAGTTCGGCCAGCAGTTTTTCCGTGCGCGTCACGGCGGCAGGATGGCAGAGCCGGCGCGCGGACGAAAGGCAAACCTTGTGACCGAAGCCAAAAACAACAAAGGCCGCTTTTGCCCAGCGGCCTTTGTGGTTTGATTTGGTTGGTTAAAAATTACTTCGCCGCTTTTTCCGCGCGCACTTTTGCCCAGCGGGCTTTGGCGGCCGCCGCGATCTTGGCCCGGCCAGCGGCGCTCATTTTCCGGCGCGCGGGCTGGGCGGGTTTGGCCGCCGGTTTGGCCGTCGCTTTGACTTTGGCCCAGCGCGCTTTTTGGGCGGCGCGGATTTTGGCGATGCTGGCCGCGCTTAATTTTTTGCGGGCCGGTTTGGCCGCCTTGACCGGCGCGGCGGCTTCGCTGCCGCCGGTGAGGGCCGCGAGTTGGTTTTGCAGCGCCGCAATTTTCTCTTTGAGATCGGCGGCTTGACGGAGTTGTTTGGGAGTTAGATTGATAATACTCATGTGGTCATTTAATCACTGAAATCAAGCTGGTCAACAGATAAAATGCAGTTTGCCGGTAGGATAGCTGCGGATTCCTTGCGGTTTTTGCTCCCGCTGGCGGCGCGGCGCGCTTACGCTGTGTTTATATGGCAACCATCGGCAAACGCAATTCGCTTGCGATTATTCGCGCGTCGCAGCCCGGCCTCTACCTTGACGGTGGCGAGCTGGGCGAAATTCTTTTGCCCGGCCGCTACATTCCCGCCGACCTTGCGCCGAAGCAGAAACTCGACGTCTTTATCTATCGCGATTCCGAGGATCGCCTCGTCGCCACCACGGAAAAACCACACGCGATGGTTGGCGAATTCGGCTACATGAAAGTCATCAGCATCCATCCGCAGGCCGGTGCGTTTCTCGATTGGGGGCTGGCGAAAGATTTGTTGGTGCCGTTTCGCGAGCAGGAAATTCCCCTGCGCGTCGGCGACTGGGCTGTCGTCTTTGTCGCGCTCGACGCGCAGACGAATCGCATTCTTGCCAGCACGCGTTTGAACCGCCACCTGAACCGCGACACGCCAGCTTATCGCGACGGCCAACCGGTGAGCATTCTCGTCACCAGCAAAACGCCGCTCGGCTACAACGCCATCGTGGACAATGCGCATCTGGGTTTGCTTTACAAAAGCCAGCTCGCCAGCGCGCTCAAGATTGGCGCGAAGCTGAAGGGTTTTGTGCGCACGGTTCGTCCGAACGGCAAAATTGATTTGAGCCTTGACGCTGTTGGCTACAAGCGCGTCGCGCCGCTGACGGATTTGATTATCGCTGCGCTCAACATGAGCGGCGGCAAATTGGCGTTCGACGACGACAGTTCGCCCGTCGTCATCCGGCAGAATTTTGGCGTGAGCAAAAAGGCGTTCAAACAGGCGCTGGGCAAACTCTACAAAACGCGCCGCATCGCGTTCATCAAGCCGGGCATTGAACTGCTGGAAAATTCCACCTGGACGCCGGGTGCCAAACGGTAAGTTGGTAATTTTTCAAAGCTCGCCAATAAACCAGTCTTCCACCTTTTTGCGCGCCCACGGCGTCTTGCGGAGAAAAGTCAGGCTGGATTTCACCGACGGATTGAACTGAAAACAGCGGACGGGAATGCGCCGGCCCATTTCGCTCCAGCCATGCCGCTGGACGAGTTGGTTGAGAATGGTTTCCAGCGTGATGCCGTGCAGCGGATCGCGCGGATGGGCGACGGGCGTGGCCGGCAATTCTTTTTTGGCAGGTTCAGGCATCAGTGTGGCAAGGCTAAACTTTCCTAACGCTACCGCAATAATTTTGCGTGTTGCTTCAGCCACCGTTCCGCGGCCAGATAATCCGGACACAAGCGCATCACTTCCTGCCAGAATTTTTCCGAGTGGTTCATCTGCCGGCGATGCGCCAGTTCATGCAGGATGATGTAGTCGCGCACCGTCACCGGCGTTTGGAGCAGCCGCCAGTTTAGCGAAATGGTTCCGCGCCGCGAACACGAACCCCAGCGGGTTTTCTGGTTGCGCACGGAAACGCAGGTCACCTCCACGCCATGCGCTGCTGCCAGTTCCCTGACGCGAGCCGGCAGCTCTTGCGCGGCCAGTTGGCGCAGGTGTTTTTGGATGGCCGGCCGCAAATCGGCGGATGGGGCAGAAATTTTTATTCGTTCGAGGCCGAAACAAATTGCGCCGGCGGCATCCGTTTCGAGGCGAACCGGCTCGCCGCGAAAAAGAATTTCCGTTCCCGGCTGCCAGACGGCCGGAATTTTTGGCCGCGCGGCCAGTTGATGCAATTGCGTTTCCAGCCAGCCAATGTTGCGCAACGCGAAATCCTTGCCGGCGGCAATGGTTCCATGCCGCGGAATAGTCACCCGCGCCGTGCCATCCGGCCGTAGGCGAAGTAAATAACGCCGGGCGCGCGGATGATGCGCCAGCAAGAGCGGCACGATCTGCGCGCCGATTTGTAAAGCGTCTGGCACCGGAGTCGGCGGCGTTTTGTGGTTGAAAAATCTGCCCAAAATTGCCATGCGCCGAAATCTTCGCCCAAGGTTGGGAAATGTAAAGCGGCGTTGCTGAAACCATCCGGGAAGTTGCCAAAAGAATGACTGGTGTGGGCGTATCTACCAACTGACTGACTCAAACACTGCCCTTACTTCTAACCTAACTCTGTCTGCAACCATCAACTGACACTCACGTCCACGCCAGCCAACTGTAACGTCGTCCGCTTTCCCAAATTGTCAAGCGGTTGAATTGAAATAAAAAATCAATCCGCCGCCACCGCTTCAGCCATTAGTTTGGGCGCGGTGTTTGCTGGCAACAGTTGTTCGCATCCGTTGCATCAGTTGGGTTTGCCG
>Ga0208507_1001193_pt1 | contig 14879 bp, 9 predicted proteins | sample CryBogCBH12Aug01_FD_184626 | JGI IMG/M metagenome (GOLD analysis project Ga0208507, IMG submission 184626) | Freshwater microbial communities from Crystal Bog, Wisconsin, USA - CBH12Aug09.1 (SPAdes) (version 2) | ecosystem: Environmental > Aquatic > Freshwater > Lake | place: Crystal Bog... | reverse complement strand
CGGTGAGCAGCTCGGTCTCGTCGGCCACCGGCACGAACTCCACCAGCCCGGCTTCGCCGGCGTCCTCGAAATCCTCGGCGATGAAGATGGACTGGCCGCGCCCGGTCTCGGCATTGAGCATGGCGATGCACACGACCTGCGACGTGAACGGCCACAGGCTCATGAACCGGGTGATCTCCTCGCGCTTGGCGTTCTTGGCGATGGCATCGTCAATCTTCTCCGTCTCGCGGAAGAGGTATTCCTGCTGCGCCTCGTCGAAGTTGTCGAGCGGCTGCGCGGAGGTTTCGATGTCGAAGACAAGGGTGGCCATGGCGGGAATTAAACCACCAAGTAACCAAAGCACAAAGTTTTTTTGAGCTTGGTGCTCTTGGTGTCTTGGTGGTCAAACCGGCTCGGCCATCAAATCGTAATCGGTGTGGCCGATGACCTTGACCTTGGCGAACTGGCCGACGGGCAACGCGCCTTTCGCGGAGCGGATATAGACGCGGCCGTCAATGTCCGGCGCATCCGCCTCGCCGCGCGCGACGAAGTAATGGCCTTTCATCCGGCTCGTGTGCCGGTCGTTCTCGCGGATGAGGCCGTGTTCCCAGGAACTGACGTTGGCGCTCTGAAGCTGCTTGGCGTTCGCCTCGCCTTCGACGAGGACCTTGATTTCGCGGCCCACGAAACTTTCCGCGATGGCCACGGCGACCTGGTGCTGCGCGTGCATGGCGAGTTCGCGGCGCTTTTGCTTCACCTTGTCGGTGAGCTGTCCCGCCATCGCCCCGGCGCGCGTGCCGTCTTCCTTGGAGTAGGCAAAGACGCCGAGCCGCTCAAACTTGGTCTCGCGGATGAAATCGATCAGGGTGTTGAAGCTGGCCTCGGTCTCGCCGGGAAAACCGACGATGAAAGTCGTCCGCAGCGCGATGCCGGGAATGCCGACGCGAATACGTTTAATCAAATCGACGATGTATTGCTGCGAGGTCTCGCGCCGCATGCGCTCGAGCATGTTCTCGTGGATGTGCTGGAGCGGAATATCAATGTAGCGCGCCACCTTCTTGCATTCGGCAATCGTCTGGATAAGTTCGTCCGTCCAATGCGCTGGATGCGTGTAAAGCAGACGGATCCAGAAATCGCCCTTGAGCGAATTCAGTTCGCGCAGCAAGGTGCAAATCGTCGTGGCATCGGCGGCGAGCGATTTGGCGGCGGCGGAAAATTTCTCCGGCGAGGAAATGGCACGGCTGTGGTTCGGGCGCAGGTCGAGTCCGTAGTAAGTCGAGTCCTGCGAAATCAAATTGATTTCTTTCACGCCGTCGGCGATGAGCGCCTTGGCCTCGGCCACGATGTCCTTTTGCGTGCGGCTGCGGTGCGAACCGCGCATCCGGGGAATGATGCAGAAGCTGCACGGATGGTTGCAGCCTTCGGCGATTTTCAGGTAGGCAAAATGTTTCGGCGTGAGCCGGAAGCGCGGCGTTTCGTAATCAGGGATGAACACCGGCCGGGCGGTCACGTCGAAGACAAGCGATGCTGGATGCTGGATACTGGATACTGTGTTTTTCGCACCGACGACGGTTTTGGTCTTGCCGAATTTCTCCGAACCACGCAGGGCGTTTTCTTTTTCGTGTTCGTCGAGCGGACGTTTTTTCTCCAGTTCGTTCAGGCGCGAGACCAGTTTGCCTTTTTGCGATTTGCTGCTGACGCCGGGAACTTTGGCCGCACGATTAGCAATGGCCTTGCCGATGATGTCGCTGACTTGCGCGACCTGGTCAATGCCCATGAACGCGTCCACTTCGGGCATGAGCTTGGGCAACTCGTCGCGGAAGCGTTGCGGCAAACAACCAGAGACGATGACGGCTTGGCCGCGCCGGCTGGCGTCGCGCAACTCGACGGATTCGAGGATGGTGTCCACGCTCTCTTCCTGTGCGGAATCAATGAACGAGCAGGTATTGACGATAATGGCGTCGGCGCTCGCGGCGTCGTTGGTGATCTCCACGCCGGATTTCAGGAGCGAGCCGAGCATGATCTCGGCGTCCACAAGATTCTTGGCGCAGCCGAGGGAAATCAGGCCGACGCGCAGCGGCTTGTCACTGGAAATTTTCTTTGTCACAGGCGACGGAGGTTAGCAGAGATTTGCGTGGTGGCAATGATGTGAACGGCTCATGAACACATTCACCGCAGCAAATTATTTCACCGGAGAATTGGTTGCCGGAGAATTTGGGGAGACATTTTCCACGGTATTGGTTGTGGTGTTTGCGGGCCCGAGCCATGAGGAGGGCAATCCCAACTTCGTGACCAGTTCGGCGCGGGCGGCATAGGGATTGCCATTTTGCGGGTCGAGCAACTGGCGGAGCACGGTGTTATTCAAGGTGTCGAAAGGCGGCAACGGGACACGCTTGTCGCCGCCGAACTTGGAAGTCTTGCTGGTGTACCGTTCATGAACCTTGATCGCCAGCCGCTTGAGGTTTTCGTAACGGTCGTACTGACTGGTGGCAAGGCTGTAATAGGCGCGGGTCAGCAGCCCCTGCACGGCGGAGGTCACGCGCTCCTGCGAAGTTTCGCCGATGTCAATCTGCACCACGGCCACGGCGTATTCATCAAGCGTGAGATTTTTGGGAAGCGAATTCGGCTGGCCGTCTATAATTGGTTTATCGGGAAATTTGTCGCCCAGATACTTGAACCACTTGGCCGACTCGGTCATGCGGTTGTTCTCGTAGAGGAAATAGACGGCATCGCGCAGGAAATTTCTTTGCGCCCGCAGGATGCCGCTTTTTTGTGCGGCATCGGTTTCGTCGGCATACAGATTTTCGTAGGCGGCGTTGACCTGCGGCGTCAGGTCGAGATTCGGGCCAAGCGAATAAGCCTTGGTGAACGGGTCAATGATGATGCGACCATGATGAAATGCCTGCAGCATGGACTGGTAGATGATACGGCGCAGCTTGATGAGGTCATCCGCCTTCGCCTTGCCGGGATTTTCCTTTGCCGCCCGGAGGCCGCGCGCGCCCCAGTAAATCGCATGCGCCTCCGGCAACCGCCAGTCGAACGGACCGTATTGCTTGTCCACCTGTCTGGCGAACGTTGCGTCGAGCTTATATTTGTCGCGGAACAGCGCGGCGTTCGTCCGCGCGACGGCGTCCGGCGGATTGAGCAGTAGGTCAAAGTTCGTGCCGTTCGGCCCGAAAAAGTTTTTCATCTCGCCCGCCCACTGGCTTTTGTAATAGAAGTTCGCGTCGTCCACGTTCGCGCCCAGCTTGTGCTGAAAGAACCAGCCGAGCTCGCGGTAGATATCCACGCTGTTCGGATTATAACGCAGCCCCTCGTCACGCAGCAGCTCAATGCCGTTTTCCAGCCAGCGCCAGCGGTCAGGAAAATCCTTGAACTTCACCGAGATGTTGTAGGCCATGTTCCAGGCCTGGAAAACCCAGACTGTCGGGAAAGTCGGCTCCAGCTTCGTGATCCAGTCCGCGAGCTGCGCCGCTTCGAAGAACTTGTCGTCCAACTCCAAATTATTCGCGCGAATCCAGAGAAAATTGGAAATCAATCCCCGAAAACCACCGAGCGCGACGGTGGTGAACGCCAGCACCGGCGGCGCGTTGTCCAGCAGGGCCGCATGCGTCAGACCCAGCGCTTCGCGGTCGTGGTTCAACGATTTTTGGAGCTGGCCGGAGGCGAACAACAACGCGCCAGCCAGCAGCAGCAGCAAAACTTTTTTGACGCGCGGGTTCATTGGGTTCCTTGCGCCGTGGCGAGTTCTCGCCGGTTGAATAAGAGCATGCCCGCCACCGCAAACGCGCCGCCTACCAGAAGGATTATTTGCGCAAACGCCGAACCGAGTTCGCCCCAAGTGATGCTGCGGCCGCTGCTCAACGCATCAATCGGCGAATAATTTTTCACCAGGCTGATGACCGCGAGGACGCCCTTGAACGCCGGAATCAGAACGATGTCCGCGATCGAGTAACCAGCCTGGCCAGTCTCCTCGTTGCCCGCCGCAACGGAACCGGATTCGACCGACTCCGCCAGCGTGCCACTCGACAGCGCCACCAGCAGGAGCGCCAGCGCAAAAAATGTCGCCACCGGAAATGACAGGAAGCTCGCCGCCAGCAGCCCCAGCGCCGCCAGCAGCGCCATCCAGCAGAAAATAATTCCCAGCCCGCGCGCAAAATTCAGCCCGAAGCCACCTTCGGGATACAAGACCTCCAGACCGTCCTCAAGCGGGAAGAGCAGTGCGGTTTGGTTGGGATTGGCGAAGGTGATGGTCAGCACGCCGTTCGCATCAAACAAGTCCGGTGGAATTTCAAATTCATGGAACGTGTCCGGTGCGAGGCTCATCGGCGCTTCGGTCTGCCAGTATTTCGTCTTGGGGGGATCGCCGACCATCCATAGCGCGCCAAAAGTGCCCGACGCGCTCTTCTGGGCCGAATTGAACTTCACCCGCAACTGCAACGGTTTGCCGGCGAGCCGATCCCTGGCGAATCCCAGGTTAATTTTCCAACTGCGCTCATAACCGGGCGGGACGATTTGCAGCGCCGCCTTCACCTGTTCGCGAATCTGCTTCCGCACTTCCGGCAAATCCACCTTTTCCACCGCGCTGGATTTTAACCGTTCTTGCAACACCCGGTCCGTGTCCGCGTCAATCGCCGCCGGATTGTTAGGCTCCTTTGCCGAGCCACGCGCCACCAGAATCTGCTCGCGTAAAATCTTTTGCTCCGCGGCGGGCAGTTTTCCCGCACGCCATTGCAGCAAGCCAAAAACACAGCCGCCGGAAATTGCCAGCAACACGACATTCAGCGACACGATGCCAAGCCATTTTCCTATCCAAACCTGCCACCGCGCAACCGGCTTCGTGACGACCACCTGGATCTGACATTCCTCGATATCGCGCGCCAGCGTGCCGCACGCCAGCCACAGCGTCGAAAGCCCCAGCAGCGCTGTGATGGCACTCAACGTGTAGGTCAAAATGATCTGCGTAAAACCCTGGGCCGTGCCGTCATCCTTGATGATGAGCGGCAAACCGACCACCGCCAGAATCAATAGTACCGCGATGACGAGGAAAAGCTTGAACCGCAGTGCGGCTTTCCACGTCAATCCGGCAATGGCGAAAATTTGCTGAAAACCGCCGGATAGACTGATGAGGCTAAATGAACTTGAATAACTTCTTCGGCTTCGTTTTAAAATTTGACCTGATCGGGCTAGCGTCAAGGCACCCCAATGAGAGGTAGCCATCACTTCGCCGCAATAAACATAATCACGATGCTCAAGACTAGAAACCTTCCAAGCACTCGCCTGCACGCTGAAATAGCATCTATAAAAAAACCAAGCGGCTACAATTAACCATTCAAAGATTCCCACAAAAACTCCCGATTGAATCATGAAGCTTAAAATAACTTCAACAAATAAAAATGTGAACCCAATCAACCACAAACGATTAGTAAACGCCCAAAGCCAAGTAAAAATCCAAGCCGAAGGCGACCATCCAACTTTAACGGCTGCGTAGCCTTTAGTTGAATGGCGATAAATTTCGAACTTTTCTTTCCACATAGCTTCCCTGCCCAAGTTTATTTGGGTTTTCCGAGCAGCGACGAAAGTTTTTCATCTGCCTTCGACAAATCCACCGGATTGGCCGCTTCCGTTTTCGGAGCCGGCTTGGTCGGCTGGGCGGTTGTTGCGGCGGATTGGGTCAGCGCCGTCAGCTTATTTTCAGCCGCTCCCGGTGCGACGGGTTTGGCAGCCAGCTTGGTTGCTTCAATCGGCGCTGCCTGTGACAGCGACAATTTCCCCAAAACTTTTTCCGTCGTCTGCTGCGCATCGCCGCCGGCACGGAGATATTCCGCCACGTTCGCGCCGGATTGCGCCCCGCTGGTTTCATGCGCCGCCAGCTTGGCCTTGGCCACCACGTCGAGGAAATAGCTTTCAAGATTCTGCGTTGGATTATCCACACGCACCTCGCCGGTGGAAATATCCTGGCGGATCGTCGCCAGAACTTTTTCTAGCGTTTCGCGCGACAGCACCGGCGTGGTGATGCGCAGGGAATCCGGCTTGGCGAGCAGTTCCTTCAGCGTTCCGTTTGCTTGGATTTTTCCACCGTAATAAATCACCACGCGGTCGCAGACGTCTTCCACGTCGGACAGAAGATGACTGCTCAAAATCACCGTCTTACCACGCTTCGCGAGCGCGACGATTAAATCTTTCACCTCGCGGCAGCCGATGGGATCAAGGCCAGCGGTCGGTTCGTCGAGAATGATCAGGTCGGGATCGTTGATGAGCGCCTGCGCCAGACCGATGCGGCGTTGCATGCCTTTGGAGAATTCGCCGACGGCGCGCGTTTGCGTCTTGCCGAGGCCGACCATGTCCAGCAACTGTTCCGCACGATTATTGCGGTCGGCCTGGTCGAGATGGAACAGGTTGCCAAAAAAGTCAAGCGTCTCGCGGGAATTGAGATAGCGGTAGAGATACGATTCCTCCGGCAGATAGCCGATGCGGGATTTGGTCTGCACATGGCGTGGCGAATGGCTAAAAACCTCGATGTGTCCTTTCGTCGGATTCAGCAAGCCAAGTAGCAGCTTTATGGTAGTGGATTTGCCGGAGCCGTTTGGTCCGAGCAGGCCGAAGATTTCACCTTGGCGAACCTCAAAATCCACGCCGTCTACCGCGCGCGCCTTCGGGCGGTTCCAGAAATCCTTGAAAATTTTTGTGAGGCCACGGACGGAAACAACAACTTCACCGTTGAACTGCAAATTGGAATCAGCGGCAGGCATAAGTCAGTGAATTGAGTTCACGCCAGCTTCGGCGTCAGTTGGGCGGCGGGCTTGGCCGGAAACGTCTCCATTTCGGGATGGAAATGCTCCAGCTCCTCGCCTTTACGCACGAGCCGCGCGCTGTTGAAAATCACGATGAGCGAGCCAACGTTGTGCAGCAGCGCGGCGACAATCGGGCCAATGACGCCGAACGAAGTGATCGTCAGGCCGACAATGATGAACAGCACGCCGAACATGAAATTCTGGTTGATGACGGCGCGGGTGCTGCGCGAAAGTTTCACAAGGAACGGCAGCCGGCGCAGGTCGTTGTTCATCAGCGCAATCGTCGCGCTGTGGATAGCCACTTCGCTGCCGGCCGCGCCCATGGCGATGCTGATGTCTCCGGCTGCAAGCGCAGGCGCATCGTTCACGCCGTCGCCGACGACTGCAACCTTGTAACCCTTCGCCTTCACGGCGCGGACGAAATCCACCTTGTCCTGCGGCAGGCAATCGCCCTTCGCTTCTTCGCAGGCGATCTCCGCCGCGACACGCGAGGCAACGGACTGGCGGTCGCCGGACACCATCGAAATGCGGCGCACGCCGGCTTCCTTCAACTCGGCCAACGCTTCTTTCGCCTCGCTGCGGGTTTTGTCCTGCAGGCCGAGCCAGCCGATGCACTTGTCGTTTTGAGCGACGAAAATCAGGCTCCAGCCTTCGGCATCATCCACGTCCACGGATTTTTCAAAACCGGCGTCAATGCCGTTGTCCTTAAGCCACTGCGCCCGGCCAACCAAGATTTTTGCGCCATTGATTTCAGCTTTCACGCCGCGGCCGGGCGTTTCGGTAAAATCTTTTGGCTCGGTCAGCGGCATGCCGGCCTCGCCGGCGAGATTGGCGAGGGCTTTGGCCGTCGGGTGATTGCTATATTTTTCGGCGGACGCGGCGAGCAATAGCAATTCGGCGGGCTTGGTTTCGCCAAGCGGCGCAAGGCGGCTGACGGCGAGCTGTCCCGTCGTGAGCGTGCCGGTTTTGTCGAAGATGAACGCGTTGATTTTCGCGGCAGTTTCGATGTCGGCGACATTCTTGATGAGGATGCCGAGGCGCGCGGCGGCAGAGAGCGCGGCGACCATTGCGGTCGGCGTCGCGAGAATGAAGGCGCACGGGCAGGACACCACGAACACCGCAATGACGCGGCTCAAGTCATGCGTGAACGCCCAGACCAACGCGCCAATGACCAGCACCAGCGGCGTGTAAAAGCCCATGTATTGATCCACGATTTTCTGGATGGGCAGCTTGGTTTTTTCGGCGGCGATGATGAGTTCGCGCACCCGGCCGAGCGTGGTGTCGGTGCCGGCGCGGCTGACTTTGATTTCAAGAACGCCGGTCAGATTTTGCGTGCCAGCAAAAACTTCGTCGCCTGGCTTTTTATCCGCCGGCAGTGATTCGCCGGTGATGGTAGCTTGGTTGAATGAGCCCTGCCCGCTGACGATCACGCCGTCCGCCGCCACGTTGTCACCGGGGCGGATGCGGATAAGATCGCCGACGGCTAGCTGGCTCGCCGGAACTTCCTCTTCATTTCCGTCCCTCAAAATCCGCCGCGCTTTGGTGGGCGTGAGTTTGATGAGCGATTCGATGGAATTGCGCGCGCCCTCGGCGGTGCGGGATTCGATGAGCTCGCCGGTGAGCATGAAAAATGCGACGACACCAGCGGTCTTGTAATCACCAGACGCGAACGCCGCGAGCACGGCGATGGCGACAAGCTCGTTGATACTCAGGCGGCCGACGCGCAAATCTTTGACAGCAGTGACGATAATCGGATAAATCAGGATAAGCGCGCCAATCATGGCACTGGCGCTGGCGAGCGTGGTGCCGGCTTCGAACAGCCAGTCCACGATAAAGGCGTTGAGGACGCAAACGACGCCGAGGACGGCCTGCCAAAGATGCACGACGGAATGTTCGTGGTCATGGCCGCAGCCACACTTGTCATCGTGTTCGTGCTGGCTCAAAAGTGAGGTGACCTGCATACAAATTTAGATTAACGATTGACGATTTTAAGGATTCGCCGCGGATTTCGGCTGCGGCGGTTCGCGGTTCAACATTAAGCGCAGTTCGCGCGGTTTACCATCGGCGCGTTGCGGCAGAAAGATTTTGTCCTGCACGTTGGTCAGCACGATAGCCATGACCTTGGTCAGCTCCAGTTGCGCGTAAAGCTGCGGGTTGCCCTCGTATTTCGGCAGCAGCGCCCTGAACGCCTCGGCGTCGGACTGGATGCCGGTGACGAAGCGCGTGCGCGCAGATTCGGCGGCGTTGGTGACGGACGACGCGGTCGCGCCAGCCTGGCTCAAAATGCGGTTCTGCTCGCCGAGCGCGTCGTTGATGAGCTTGTCGTGGTTCTGGCGCGCGGTGGTGACGGCGGCGAAAACCTCCTTCAACTGCCGCGGGGCTACGCTCTGCACGTCACATTGGTCAATCACCACGCCGAGTTTTTCCCGGAAGGTTATCTCTTCAATGTGTGATCGCACGGCAGTCCTAAATCCGGCCTGGTCGCGCGTGAGGATGTCGTCCACGGCGAACCGCGCGGCAGTGGCGACGAGGGCGTTGTTCGCGGCGTCCTGCACGGCGTTGGAAATCCCACCAAGGTTGAACTGGTGGTTCGTGCCGGCGGCGAAACTGAATATCGCCGTACGGGGGTCGTCAATATGATACGACACGGTGGCGCGGGTGTGAATAATATTGCGGTCGGCAGTGAGCACGTAACCGTCAATCAGCGGGTTCAGCGACGCGCCGGCCGGCGGCTCGATGCCGGCGAGTTCCATCTCCGGCGTAGTGGCATACCAGCCGACGGACGATGTGATTTTTTGGATTTCAGCGATCGGAATGCGGACGACCTCGTCAATCGGATACGGAAACGACCAATACAATTTGCCGGCGCTCAACAGCATTTTCGGCCCATCGCCAAGCGGTTTTCCGAACCGGAGAATGACGGCTTTCTCACCCGGATTAACCGTGAAAAATCCCGCCGCAAAAATGATGACGACGAGTGCCACCATGGCGAATTTGACAATGACGAAGCTGCTGCGCAACGCCTCGGCGAGCGCCTGCGAGCCGGCGTCCTGCGCCTCCGGCGCGTACGGATGGTCGTGGTGATCGTGGTCGCTCATGTCACTTTCCGGGGTTGACCGCCGGCAGATTCTTGAAAAGGTCGAACGGCGGCGTGCGCTCGTCGAAAATCAGCGTGGACTTCTGACCGAGCGAATTCTTCAGCGCCTCAAGCTGCAACTGGAACACCGCCAGCTCCGGATTTTCCTGGAACACGCCCAGCGTTTTCGCGGCCTCGGCCACGCCGGCGCCTTCGATGCGGGTGGCTTCGGCCTGTGCGTTATAAATAACATCGGCAGCCTTGCGTTCGGCGGCAGATTTGATCTTCGTCGCCTCGGCTTCGCCCTTGAACTGCGCCTCGGTGATGAACTTCGTGCGCTCGGCCCGCATGCGGTCGAACACGGACTGCGTGACATTTTCCGGCAGGCCAAGCTTCTTGATGCCGAGAAATTCGAGGCTGATGCCGTAATTATTCTTGGCAAGTTCCGCTTCGACGGAATTTTGAATTTCCTTTTCGATGCCGGCGAACTTGAGCTGAGCCGGATCGGAATTCACGAAATCGGACAGATTGTGTTTGCCCACAACCGCCGCCTTCGCGCTGCGGAGCATGTTTTCCAACTGGCGCTGCGCCGCGAGCGGCGAGCCGCCGGGAAACTTCGGGAAAAACTCCTTCGCGTCGGAAATCTTCCAGCCGACAAAGACATTGACGAGGAGCATCGTGCTGTCGGCGGTGAGCGTTTCGCTGGGAATGTCGGCAAAGGTCTGCACGCGCTGGTCGAAGCGGTTGATGCTCTGCACTGGCCACGGCCATTTCACATAAAGGCCGGCATTGGTGATGGTGTCCGTCGGCTTGAGGAACGTCGAAACAACGACAACTTCCGATTGCCGCACCTGGAAGGTGAACAGCAACAGCGCAAAAATCACCAGCAAAACTACGGCGATGATGAGGGTAATCAGGTTCTTTTTCATGGCTTGGAATCGGCGGGGACAGAGACGTTCAGCAGGTCGTCGCGGATTTTGTCCTGCAAATCAAAGATGACAACGTCCTGCGTGTTGGTGACGAGCAAAATATATTTTCGCGCGTTTCTGGTCGCGGCGGCGAAATTCTGCAGATACAACCGCTGGCGGTAAACCAACGGCGCGGCGGCAAACGCCGGAAGCTGGTTGGTGAACAGGCCGGCGCGCGAGAACGCCGTGGTGATGGCGCGCACGCGACTGGCGTCGGCAACGTTCGTGACGGTGAACGCCGTCGCGTCGGCGAGGGTGTTCGTGCGGATGGCGGCGGACTCGGCGATGAGGATCGTCGCCAGCCGGGCCTGCTCCGCGCCGACCACTTTTTCATAGGTTGCCGCGACTTCGCCGGCCGTCGGCGGATGAATGTCCTGCAGCCCGACAAAAATGATTTTGGCGCCGAGCTGGCGCTGATTCGCCGCGTCCTGAATTTTTTCGCGCAACGCCGCCGCCGCTTCCAAGCGGCCATGCGAGAGAATGTCATTCAAATCACTGCCGGCGAGATAACGCACGACTTCGCGCGTGGCGAGGCTTTGCAGCAGGTCGTTTGGCTCGGAATTTTTATAGACCCAGTCCGTGATGTTCGTGATCTGGAACTGAACCGGGATGCTGACGGTGATAAGGCCGACGGGCTTGGGACTCGCGGCGGCGTTGGTTCCGGCGGTCGTCACCGGGGCGCGGTTGCCGACGATAAAGTTTTCCTCTTTGTTGTGGCTGACGGTCCAGAGGATGATCGGCGCATTCTCGCTCTGAGCATCCGGGGTGTAGCCAACTGCGAAGGATTGAATCTGTTCGGTGCGGAAGCGGTAAATCCTGTCAATCGGCCACGGCAATTTGAGATGCGCGCCGGCGTTAAGCGTCGCGACCGGCTTGCCGTAATGCTCCAGCACCGCCTGCTCGCCCGCGTCCACAAACACGAAGCAGGTGGACAAAATCAGCGCGGCGGATTGGATGAGCAGCAGTGCCGGCAGATTTTTTTGCAGCGCCTGAAAGAACCACGTTTCCGAAACCTTGAAACCGAACTGGTAATCCAGCGTCTGCGCCGCCGTGGTGAACAGGCTTTCAGGCTGCGCGAAGATGCCCGCGACGCGGCTTTCGTAAAGCGGACGGACAATTTTGCCCTTCACCCGCGGGCGATAAATTTCCAGCAGCAGCGTCAGCAAATTTTCCACCGCCATCGCGCCGAGCAGCCCGCACAGGCCGCGCGCGACCCAAAAATCAGCGCGCGGATATTTCGCCTCAACGCCGGCGATGGCCAGTGCGGCCAGCGCGCAAACGTAGGCGCCGGCCAGCAGAAAACTCGCGCCGGGGCGGAGCAGCCGGTGGTTTTCCAGCCGCGCGATGGTCACGGAAAAACGGCCGAACAAAAACAGCAGCAGCGCAAAAATGGCGAACAGCGACAGCGACGCCGTGGCGTTGGCGGCCTTGAGCGTCTCCGGGTTATTGCCGCTCCAATGCCAAAGTCCCCACGCGCCGACGGCTTCGAGCAGCAGCAGCAGCACGGCGAAACCGGGCACGAAATATTTTTCAAACTGCGCGCGGGCATTCCGCGCGGGGAAGCTGCCGAAATCCTTCGCCTCGAAAAGCGACGCCCCACGACTGCGGGCAAGTTCGTCAAGCTCCAGTTTTTCCGAGCGTTCGTTTTCTTCGAGCCGCATCTGGAACCAACTGACAAACGTCACCAGCACGCCGAGGCCGAGGAAAACCGCCGCCGCCTGCCCAGTGAGCGCGCCGGCCATAACGGTCACGCCGCAACCAGCGAGGAAAATCAGAACCGCGACCGCGAGGTTCACCAGCCCGTTTTTTTTGATGTTGCGTTCCATTTTTCAGCTCAATTCCCGGTCATCAAACAGCGCCACGGCCACGGCCAGCGCCGCGCCGGCGTAAAAAACCGCATAGCCGAACGCCTTGCCGACATAGGCCCATTGAAACGTGCTTTTGCCTGTTTCGAGCGCGTCGGCGAGCCAGAAAAGCTGCCAGTTCGGGACGATGCTGTAAAGCGCCGATGCCCACCAACTGCCTTTGGCGGCGGGCAATCCAAAGAGATAATCCGACATCAGACCGACCAGAAAAACCGCCGAGCAGACGGCCAGCGTGGCAATCATGTCCAGCCGCGTGGAGCACGCCAGCGCCACCGCCGCGAAAATCCAGAAAGCGAACAAAATCAGCAGTCCCGCCGGCACCAGCCGCCAGTCCACCGCCGCATGTTCGCCGACACTCTGCATCTGCACAGTGAATTGAAAGATGACGAACGCTGCCAGCGTCACCATCACAACCAACGCAAACACTGCGTCGCTGACGAACGGCCGGCGCAGAAAATAATTACTAAAACCCGCCAGCGCGTAGGCGACGGCGATGGCACCGGTGTAGATGCCGATGTCGGTTAGATTGGTTTTGCCGTAGGCATCGAATGCCATCCAACTCGCGGTCATCACGCCAATGAGGTTGACGTAAGCCAACAGCGTCAGCGCCACCACCAGCCCTGCGAATTTGGCCAGCAGGAATTGCGCACGACCGACCGGCTTGGACAGCACCGCCAACGCTGTGCCGGTGCGGATTTCCCTCGCCAGCGAGGCGGACGCACTCAACACCGCGCCGAACAGGCCGGTCAGCAGCATCACCGCCAGCGCGCTGGTCTTGACGAGTTTCATTTCGTCGCCGAACGCGAAGTAATACGGCACCGCGAGAAAAATCTCGAACAGAACGGAACCCGTCAGCAGCAGCAGAAAAATCGGCTGCCGGACAAGTTCCATGAAAGCGTTGACCGCGATGTTGCGAAACTGGCGCATGAACGTCTGATTATTTTACGGAAAAACGCGCCGTTGCCAACGGTTAATCCGCGTGGACGCAAGGAATAGAGCGGGAAAACGGGCTAAACGTTCAAACTTCAAAAAAAACTCAGCTTTGTGGTGGAATGCCATACCTCCAAAGTTGTCCGTACCACGCTAAAGCAAACCGACAAAAAAATTGAAGCCAAACGCTAGCTGATGATTTCAACAAACAAACAGCCTCATTTCACCGCATGCCAAAGTAATGCAATGAGCAAAACGACGAGATGCACGAGAGATGCAAATATAATGTCAACAGAACAACAATGTTTTTAAGGAAACATTTCAACGCCGGCGCAGTAATGGCGACCTAGTTGCTGGCTTGACCACCCTTTATCGGCAGCTCGCATTTTCCGGCAGATAAAGCCTGGAATGCCGGAGCGCGCCACCGCTGATCCTGGCCGCAGCGATCTTTAACTATCAGCGAATCGCCCGAACATATTCGCTTCGCCATACCACGCCAGCGAGCAAAGCGATCACGGCATTTTTCTGCTGCGAATACGGCGGCAGCATGGCGGTGAAAACCAGTAAAGACACCAGGCGTTCGCGGACGCCCGCACTTTTAGCGTCCCAGCAGCCAGTTCCAGCCGCGCCAGTGGTCAGGCTGCGCGGGGTTGAAGCCGCCGCCGGAATGCCGGTCGAGATCAATTTGCAACAGGAAGCTGACGCTGTTCGCGCCGCGCCCGTCGGAGCGGAACGCATCCACGCCGTAGGCATAAGTCACTATGCATTTAAACCGGTCCGAAGGAGAGCGATACAAAATGCCTGCGCCAACGCCACTCACCCAGTTGCCCGACTGCTCCGTGCCGTCAAGATATTTGACGCCGGCGGTGGCGCCGTTGAAAAGCAGGTTCCATCGCTGATTGGGCGCAATCGGCAGGAGATAACTAGCGTTCACCAGTGCAAACTGCCGCGCGCTCAATTCCTGAAAATAGTAACCGGGCAGCGACAATGGATATTCCGCCACCAGCGGCAGAAACCCGCCAAGGCGATATGCGCTCATCCGGTCGGGATCCATGCTGGTGCCGGCGACGATGCGCACAAAAAAATTCTGTTTACTTTCCGGTAGCGTATAGGACAGCGCTGCCGAGGCCCAAAACAAATGTGTGGCGGATTCCAGTTCGCGGTCGCCATTGAAACCATATGCGCCGGCGTGGTCGCGAAATTCCCCCTGATACCATACAGCGAGTTCCATCGCGAGGTCGGGAAATAGCGTTGGCTCAATGCCGCC
>Ga0208507_1001191_pt1 | contig 14897 bp, 9 predicted proteins | sample CryBogCBH12Aug01_FD_184626 | JGI IMG/M metagenome (GOLD analysis project Ga0208507, IMG submission 184626) | Freshwater microbial communities from Crystal Bog, Wisconsin, USA - CBH12Aug09.1 (SPAdes) (version 2) | ecosystem: Environmental > Aquatic > Freshwater > Lake | place: Crystal Bog... | reverse complement strand
AATGCCCGCAGCGCCGCCTGTGCCGGCGCACTCGTCGGCGAAACCAAATACGCTTCCGCGCCGTGACCGGCGGTGATTTCCATCCGCACCGTCGGCGGACAATTCTTTTTTAGCCACGCGCAGACTATTTTGCGGACGTGCGCCGGCTGCTGGTTCGGCACGAGGCGGCAGGTGATTTTCGCCCGCGCCCACGCCGGCACAATCGTCTTGCTGCCTTCGCCTTGGTAGCCGCTCGTGAGGCCGTTGATCTCAAACGTCGGGCGCGAGCTGCGCTGTTCTGTCGGGGTGAAACCGCGTTCGCCGAAAAGTTTCTTGGCGCCGACCAGCTTTTTCAGTTTCGCATCGGCCAGCGGATAGCGTTTGATTTGTGCGCGCTCGTATTGGGACAGCGGCGCAACGCCGGCGTAGAAACCGGGAATCTGCACGCGGCCTTTGGCATCGCGCACCTTCGCGAGCAACTGGCTCAAGGCCAGCGCCGGATTTTCCACCGCGCCGCCGAAGATGCCGGAGTGCAAATCCCGCGCCGGCCCGTGCAGCGTGATTTCAAACGCGATGATGCCGCGCAGTGCATAAGTCAGCGCCGGATGATTGGGCGCGGGCATCCCCGTGTCGGAAACCACGATGGTGTCGCACGCGAGTTCTTGGCGATGCGCTTTGAGAAAACCGGAAAGACTTTTGCTGCCGACTTCTTCCTCGCCTTCGATCACAAACGTCAAATCGCAGGGCAGGGGGGTGCCGGTTTTCAGATACGCCTCGACGGCTTTCAGGTGGGCGAAGTTTTGGCCCTTGTTGTCCGTGCTGCCGCGCGCGAACAGATTGCGACCGGAAATGCGCGGTTCAAACGGCGGCGTGGTCCACAATTCCAGCGGCTCCGGCGGCTGCACATCGTAATGCCCATAGACCATGAAGTGCGGCTTCTTGGAATTTTTCGTGCGCTTCGTTTTGGCGACGACGATGGGATGTCCGTCCGTCTCGCACAGGCGGGCGTCGAGGCCAAGGTTCTGGCAATGCTTCACCAGCCATTGCGCGCACGCGAGCAAATCTTTTTTATGCTGCGGCTGGGCCGAGACGCTGGCAAAGCGCAGATAATCGCCCAGTTCGGCGACGAACCGGTCTTGGTGTTGTTTCAGGTAATCCAGAACTGCTTGCATGGCGACAGAATAAAGCGTTCGCGCGCAGTTCACAACCGCATTGCGCTTTGGCTGCTAATCGGTGCCGGTCACACCGGCCCCGCCTAGTTCCGCGTCGCGTGGGGAAACCCGCACCGCCCGCCAGCCAAACGATGTTTGCAGCGGGAACCTCCCGCTTGGTTATTCCGGCTTTCCGGTTTCAAAAGCCCCTTCCACTCCGCCGTGATTTGATCCAACCACCGGCGCACCTGCGCCGGCAACTGCGCCCGCCGCACGAAACTCCCGCCCGCCTGCCGGCAGAGCCACTCCAGCAGTTCCTCCCCGTCCGGCAACGCCGCCAGTTGCGCCACGCGATCCAGCGGATTGAGCTTCTCGCTCTGGCCGTCCTGGGCGCGCGACCACTGATGGATGAGCGAGAGCGAAAGCCCGAGTTCCGCCGCCACGTTTTTGCACCCGACCGGTTTGAACACCTGCCGCAACACTTCGTATGATTTCATAATGATATATTTTGTTTGTTTGCTTGTGGTTTGACTGTCATTGACGGCTCCATCATCGCAAGGCGGGTAGGACATTGGCTGTCCAACCCTCAAAATAGTTGGAACTATTTTTTAAGGGGGAAAACAGCGGTTTTAGCCACTGATGAACACAGATGAAACACAGATTTGGTGGGGCGAGACTCCGTCGAGCTGGATTCATTAACCGCGAACCAAACGAACTGCACGAACGCAGATTGACGCTGGATTTTCTCCCTCTCCGCAGCGGCTGGGGAGAGGGCCGGGGTGAGGTGCAATTCAACTGTTTCTTGCAACTATCAATTTTCCCGCGCAAACTCGCCGCTGTCTGAAATAAAATTAACGACCAGAAAACAATTTAACTAAATCATTTCGCGTAGCTTCGGCTGCTGTCCAATACGAAACCTAGGAATTTCGATCGAAAGACAGCGCTTGAGATGCGCCCCAGTTGGGGCGCATTGAAAGCGTTCTTTCGTGGGCCCTCCTAGGTGCCTGTATTGGGACGCAAGTAAATGCGTCCCATTTTTATTTTAGGCACCAGGGTTCCCACCAAGACAGTCTCCAACAGGGCTGATTCGCACGCGAGCGAATACAGCTTTGTTGCATGGTAACCACTCCCACATCAGAGATTCTCCCGACTGCTCGCGAGGATTCCTCCGTCATTTCCAAACAGCGCGTCTCCGACCACGGCGAAGTCTTCACCGGCAGGCGCGAGGTCGTTGCCATGCTGGATTTGGTGAAACAGGAGACGGAGCGGATTGAATCCCGGTTTCTTGAGCCGGCCTGTGGCAATGGGAATTTCTTGGCGGAAATACTGGAGCGCAAATTGCGCGTCGTGGAGCGGCGTTATGGCAAAAGCCAGTTGGAATACGAGCGTCATGCGGTTCTGGCCGTGGCCTCCATCTACGGCATAGACAAGCTGGAGGACAATGTTACCGAATGCCGCCAGCGGTTGTTTGGGATTTTTGACCGGCTATACACCGCTCGGTTCAAGCGCACCGGCAAGGATGAATGCCGTGAATCCGTCAAATACATACTTGGCCGCAACATCGTCCACGGTGATGCCCTGACATTGCTGACGGTGGGCAAAACTCCCCGCCCTATCATTTTCTCCGAATGGTCGGCACCGTTTCATAACAGTCTGCTCAAGCGGCGGGATTACACCTTCTCGGATTTGATCGAAAGCGCGGAAACCGGCCAGAGCACCTTGTTCCTGGCCGAACAGTATTCCGATCTCGGCAAACGCGCTTTTATTCCCAAAGAAATCATGAGCTGGCCGCTCATCCACTTCCTCAAGGTTCGCGAACATGATGAATAACACTCACAACCCCGATGTTCTGACCTGCCTCGCCAACTTGAGCAGCGACGAGGTGTTCACGCCGCCATCATTGGCAAACGAGATTTTAGACCACCTGCCCAAGGAGATTTGGCGGAACAAGGATGCCCGTTTTCTTGATCCCTTTTGCAAGTCGGGGGTTTTCCTGCGTGAAATAGCCGCGCGGCTGCTTGCCGGTTTGGAAAAAGAAATTCCCGACCAGCAGCAGCGCGTCAATCACATCATGCAGAACCAAATATTTGGTCTCGCCATCACGGAATTGACCGCGCTGATTTCCCGCAGATCGCTTTATTGTTCCAAAACAGCCAATGGCAAGTATTCCGTTTGCGATTCCTTCAACGACAAGCAGGGCAACATCCGTTTTGAAACTGTTAATCACACTTGGGAAAATGGGCGTTGTGCTTATTGCGGTGCTAGTCAGGTGAAATACGACCGCGGTGGAGAGCTGGAAAGCCATGCCTATAAATTTATCCACACAGAAACTCCAGAAAAAATCTTCGATATGAAATTCGACGTTATTGTTGGCAATCCGCCGTATCAGCTTGGAGGTGGTGCAGGTGGTTCGAGTGACTCATCAATCTACCATATCTTTGTTGAGCAGGCACTGAAACTGAAGCCACGCTTTGTGAGCATGGTGATCCCATCAAGGTGGCTGGCTGGCGGCCGTGGGATGGATGAATTCCGGAAGACCATGTTTACAGGCAAGCACATCAGCCACCTTGTCGATTATACGCAGATGTCGATAGCATTCCCGGGGGTCGATTTTGAGGGCGGCGTCGGTTACTTCCTGTGGGACAAGAATCATCAAGGCGACTGTAAATACACGCTTTTTCTTGGGGACAATGAGCAGCCGGCAGTTGTTCGCAGGCTTGATGAGTTCGACATCTTTGTGCGCGATACTCGCGCAGTCAGCATCCTGAAGAAGGTTCAGCAACTGGGCGAGCCTTCGGTGGCAGATATCGTGTCTGGAGACACGCCATTCGGCCTTGCCACTAATTATACTGATTTCAAGGACAAGTCATTTCGCTATTCGATTGCACTCTACCTAACAGAACGTGGACGGCGACGCATCGTCCACACCGCTCGAACTAACGTCAGAAAGAATGAGCATCTTATTGATTCATGGAAGGTGCTTCTTCCAGAGGCATATGGCGAGCGAGGCGCAATCCCTGCGCTCGTTTTAGGCCCTTCTATCGTAGCTCCACCAGAATCCGTATGCACACAGACATATTTGGTTGCAGGGCCACTCGAAAGCAGAAAGGCAGCGGCTAGTCTCCAGAGCTATACTAGAACTCGATTTTTCCGTTTCCTTGTTTCGCTACGGAAAATCACTCAGCACGCACTTCGCTCAACATATTCTTGGGTTCCGAAGCAAACATGGAATTGCGATTGGACTGATGAAGTCCTTTACAAAAAATATAAGTTAAGCAAAGACGACATTTCCTTTATTGAGTCTCAGATCCGGCCAATGGAGGTTGAGAGTGAATAAAGAGTTTTTCCCGCCGCGCTCCGAATCCCAAGGGGATTCCAGCATTCAGCCCAAGGTTGCCGAGCCGGCGAGGCTACCTTGGGTCAGGCATCAAAATAAATTCAACCCCAACGGGGTTGCATCCAACCCGCGCCGCCGATGCAACCCCGTTGGGGTTGGAAAAATTTTGGTGATAACCAAACCCAGGGTAGGCGCAACCTGCGCCAACCCTGGGCTGAAAGCTGCAATCCCGTTGGGATTGTCAAATGCCCCATTAAAACCATGAGCAAGGAATTTTTCCCACCGCGTCCCAATTCGCGTCCGACCATCTACGCCTACGAAGACACGCATCCGCAATACGCGGGTTTGTTAAAAGTTGGCTACACTACCAAGACCGCACAGGAGCGTGTCGCGGCACAATATGCGATCGTCAAACCCGGCAAACCGCCTTTTACCATTCACGTCGAAGAATCCGCCATGCGGAACGACGGCACGGTGTTCACCGACCATGACGTTCACCGCTACCTGCGGATGACCGGCATAAAAAACCCGGACGGTGAATGGTTCAAATGCACCGTGAGCCAGGTCAAGGCCGCCATTCTCGCCGTCCGGGAGGGAACGCTGAACGAGGAAAACCGCACGTTTGATTTCAAGATGCGCCCGGAGCAGAAGGCGGCGGTGGAAAAAACCATCGCCTATTTCAAAAGCGCCCGGAAGGAGCGCTCCAAAAAAGCGCCGCATTTCCTGTGGAACGCCAAGATGCGTTTCGGCAAGACGTTCGCCGCGTATCAGCTCGCCAAGAAAATGGACTGGCGCAAGGTGCTGGTGCTGACGTTCAAGCCCGCCGTGCAAAGCGCGTGGGAGGAAGATTTGAAATGCCACATTGATTTTCAAGGCTGGCAGTTTATTTCCGCGAACGGTCTGGCTTACGAGGAAGTGAACAAAAAGAAACTGTTCGTGTGCTTCGGCTCGTTTCAGGATTTTCTGGGCCGGAATCCCAGCACCGGTGGCATCAAGACGAAAAACGAATGGGTGCATACCACGAATTGGGATTGCGTCATCCTCGACGAATATCATTACGGCGCATGGCGCGAAAACGCCAAAGACCTGTTTGAAGCGGAGGATGACAAGGAAATCGAACTCGATTTGGGCAAGGGCATCAAAGATTTCGACGAGGCGATAATGCCGATCACCACGAATGCCTATCTGTATCTTTCCGGCACGCCGTTTCGCGCCATCGCGTCCGGCGAGTTTATCGAAGACCAGATTTTTAACTGGACGTATTCGGACGAGCAGCGGGCCAAACAAAAATGGCAGGGCGAGGATAATCCCTATGCCGCGCTGCCGCGCATGGTGCTGCTGACTTACCAGTTGCCGGATTCAATCCGGGAAATCGCGATGCAAGGCGAGTTCAACGAGTTTGATCTGAATGTGTTCTTCTCTGCGACCGGCCTCGGTGACAGCGCCAAGTTTGAGTATGAAGATGACGTGCAAAAGTGGCTGGATTTGATCCGGGGATCGTTTTCGGAAACCACGGTGGACAATCTGAAGCTGGGCGCACAAAAGCCGCCGATGCCGTTTTCCGATGCCCGGCTGCTGAATGTTTTGTCACACACCTTTTGGTTTCTGCCGAGCGTGGCATCATGTCAGGCCATGCGGAACTTGCTGGCGAAACGGCATAATAAGTTTTATCACGATTACAAAGTGGTGGTCGCGGCGGGCAATTCTGCCGGGCTGGGCGTCGAGGCATTGCCGCCAGTATTGGAAGCGATGGACGAGCCGCTGAAAACCAAATCCATCACGCTCTCCTGCGGCAAACTGACGACGGGCGTCACGGTCAGGCCGTGGACGGGAATCTTGATGCTCCGCAATTCATCCAGCCCGGAAACTTATTTTCAGGCGGCTTTTCGCGTGCAGTCGCCGTGGACGGTCAAGAATCCCGATGGCAATTCCCCAAACGAAGAGCAGATCATCAAAGAAGAATGTTATGTCTTCGACTTCGCGCCAGACCGGGCGTTGCGGCAGATCGCGGATTACAGTTGCCGGCTGAATGTGGATGAATCCAATCCCGAAAAGAAAGTGGCGGAGTTCATCAGCTTCCTGCCGGTGCTGGCCTACGATGGCAGTTCCATGAAGCAGATTGACGCCGCCGGGATTCTCGACATGGCCATGAGCGGCACGACGGCGACATTGCTCGCGCGGCGTTGGGAAAGCGCGCTGCTGGTGAATGTGGATAACGAAACGCTGCAGCGGTTGATGAGCAACAAGGCAGCGATGGAAGCGCTGATGAGCATCGAGGGATTCCGCAGCTTGAATCAGGACATTGAGACCATCATCAACAAGTCGGAAGCGGTGAAGAAAGCCAGGCGCGAGGCGAACGACGAGGAATTGTCGGCGAAGCAAAAGAAAGAACTGACCGAGGCGGAAAAGGAATACAAAAGCAAACGGAAGGAGATTCAGGAAAAGCTCATCAAGTTTGCCACGCGTGTTCCGGTTTTCATGTATTTGACCGACTTCCGCGAAAGGTGCTTGAAGGATGTCATCACGCAGCTTGAGCCAGGGCTTTTCAAAAAGGTGACGGCTTTATCCGTCAAAGATTTTGAACTGCTGGTCAGCCTCGGCGTTTTCAACAGCGCCTTGATGAACGATGCCATCTATAAATTCAAGCGGTATGAAGATGGCAGTTTGATTTACACTGGAATTGATAAACATCTCGGCCAAGAAGTTGGTCTTTACGACACGGTGTTGAGTCCCAAAGATTATCAGGCGTCACTTGCCAACGTGGCGAGTGTTTGATTTGTTCGCGTGTTTGGCGTGGTTCGCGGTTCCACTTCGGTTCGGCTTACGCCGGGTCGGGCATTGGCGGCCCCCGATTGAGTCGTTTTTCGCCTAAATCGTCAAAAAACCGCGTTTTATTGCGGTTTGGGCCAGTGTTGTGACTTGCGGACAAAGTTTGCAAGCTTGCCAACGCTTTCCGCAAGCTGGCGGACAAGGTTTGATGGCTGGTCCGCTTCGTCCGCACGCTTGCGGACGTCGTCCGCAAGCGAGTCCGGGTTGTCCGCAAGTCTGTCCCCCTGGTCCGCAAGTCAGTCAACGTCGTGGACAAGCCAGCCGACGTTCCGTGCAAGCTTGCGGAGAGTGTCCGCAGACTATCCGGCTTCGTCCGCACGCTGGCGGACGTTCTCCGCACGCTGGCGGAGGGTTTCCGCAGGCTTGCCAACTTCGTCCGCAAGGGAGTGCGAATTTACCCCGGAATCGCAATAGGCAGGGACTGGGAATCGTGGTTAAGTCATCGGTAATCCAACGGCGGGTGCCGGCGGAGCAATCACAACCGAAACCAAAGGCAAAATCGTGGCTGACTATGACGACCCAACTGCAACGTATGACAGCGGGCTGACTTATGATGCCGCGCCTTTGCCGCCACTGTTCCTCCCTATGAAAAAAATCAAAGTCAAACTGGACCTCCGCAGCAAATCCGACAGCGACGTGCTCACCTTCGCGCAAGCGCATGAGACGGCGATGACGGGCAATGCCAACTTCACCACGCCCTTGCCGGCGGCGACGGCGTTCACCTCCGCGCGGGCGGCTTACGCCACGGCGCTGGGGGTGTTCAACACGGCGCAGGCGGCGGCCAAGCTGGCGACGCAGAACAAGGACACGGCCCGCGCGGCGCTGGAATCGGCGCTGACGCAGCGCGGCAACTATGTGGAACTCACGGCGGCCACCGCCGCGGATCCGGTGGCGGTCATCGAAAGCGCGGGGTTCAATCCGCGCGCCGCCAAAACGCCAGCGGGCGTGCCGGCGCAGGTGGCGAACCTCGCCGTGACGGCGGGCGACCACGACGGCGAACTCAACGCGCAATGGGACCCGGTGCCCGGCGCGAAGACTTACGAGGTGCAGACCAGTCCCGATCCGTTCACGGCGACGAGTTGGTCGAAGACCAAGAGCGTCACGCCCTCGGCGGCGGTGCTGGCCGGCTTCACCAGCGGGGCGCGCATCTGGGTGCGCGTGCGTGCCATCGGCGCGGGCGGCGAGGGGAATTACAGCAGCGAAATCTCGAAGATTGTGCCGTAAGCAAGCCGCAGGGAGTCAGGCGTTGGGCGTTAGGGGGAGGGAAACCCTATCGGCCCACGCCCCATCGGCCAACGCCGCTCCTGACGCGATTCTGCTTTCAATGCCGCCGCCGGTTGGCCTAGAGTCGGCGTATGAAAATCTCCACAAAGCAATTTCGCGTGCGCGTCGGCGCGCCGGTCAAGCTCAAGCAGTGGCCCACCTTGGTGAAGCCGTTCTACCAATCGGCGGACGATTACCAAAAGCTGCTGGCCGCGCACCTCCGGGAAATGACCGAGCGCCAGTCGCTGCTTTACGCGCACAACCGCTATTCGCTGCTGCTGATTTTTCAGGCGATGGACGCGGCGGGCAAGGACGGCGCGATCAAGCACGTCATGTCCGGCGTCAATCCGCAGGGTTGCCAGGTCTTCAGCTTCAAGCATCCGAGCGCGGAGGAATTGCAGCATGATTTTCTCTGGCGCACGACGCGCAATCTGCCGGAGCGCGGGCGCATCGGCATCTTTAACCGTTCGTATTACGAGGAGGTGCTGGTGGTGAAAGTGCATCCGGAAATCTTGCAAGGGCAGGGGTTGCCAGCGGAATTGACCGAGGACAAAAACTTTTGGGACAAGCGTTACCGTTCCATCACGGATTTGGAAAAACATCTGCACCGCAACGGCACGCGCATCCTTAAATTTTTCCTGCATCTTTCCAAAGAAGAACAGCGCCGGCGTTTTCTCAAGCGCCTCGACGATCCGGCGCGCAACTGGAAGTTCAGCCAGTTTGATTTGGTGGAGCGCGGGTTTTGGAAGCAATACCGGCAGGCTTACGAAGCTTGTTTGACGGCCACCAGCACGGAAGCGGCGCCGTGGTTGGTGGTGCCGGCGGACGACAAGCTCAACGCGCGGCTGATTATCTCGCAGGCCGTGTGCGAGGCGTTAGAGGATTTGAAACTGGAATACCCCCAGCCTGACGCGAAGCGTTTGCGGGAACTAAAAAAGCTGCGCCGCCAGCTCGCGCAGTAAAAAACGCCGCCTATTTCTAGGCGGCGTTGGCAAAGTTTGGCCCGAAAGCTTTAGGCGGTCGCGGGTTTTTGGCCGGCGGCAAAGTAATCGAGATATTTGATGAGCCGTTCTTTCATTTCCTTGCGCGGAACGATGGAGTCCACCAAGCCGTGATCGCGCAGAAATTCCGCCGTTTGGAAACCCGGCGGCAAATCCGCTTGCGTGGTGTCCTTGATGACGCGCGGGCCGGCGAAACCGATGAGCGCCTTTGGCTCCGCCAGAATCAAATCGCCGAGGCTGGCGTAGCTCGCCATCACGCCGGCGTAGTCGGGATTCACGAGGATGCTGATGTATGGCAGCCGGCGTTGCGCGTGATACGCGAGGGCGGCGGAAGTTTTTGCCATCTGCATCAAGCTGAACATTCCTTCATACATCCGCGCGCCGCCGCTGGTGGAAATGATGATGACGGGCCAGCCGCCTTCCGTGCCGCGCTCAATCAGCCGCGTCAGTTTTTCGCCCACGACCGATCCCATTGAGCCGCCGAGAAATTCAAAATCCATCACGCCCAGCGCGACGGTGTGGACGCCCATTTTGCCGATGCCGGTGACGACCGCGTCTTTCAACGTGGATTTTTTGCGGTAGGATTCCAGCTTGGATTTGTAGGTGGCGACGCCCTTGAATTGCAAAATGTCCACGCTGATCATGTCTGCGTCCATCTCCTCAAACGAACACGTTTCGACGAGCGAATGAATCCGTTCCCGCGCGCCAATCATGAAGTGATGTTCGCATTTCGGGCAAACCTTGAGGTTCTCGTCCAGCTCCTTGTCGAAGATCATCGCGGCGCAGGACGGGCATTTTGTCCATAAACCTTCGGGAATCTCGCGCTTTTTGGATTTGCTGGCGCTCAACTTCGGTTTTTTGGCAAACGTCGGCTGCTCGGCGTTGGCGGGCGGCGGCGTCAAGGCCGGTTCCACCTTGGTCACGCCGTCAATCGTCTTCTTTAAGAAGGAAGTGGTATCCATGAACGCCTGATACTACGAAATTCACAGCCCGCGCGCAACTGTCCAGACCGCGACCTCCTTCGCCCCCGCCGCCCGCAACGCCGCCGCGCAGGCATTCGTCGTCGCGCCCGTCGTGAACACGTCATCCACCAGCACCAGCCGCTGCCCGGCCAACCGCGTGCCGGGGCGGACGGCAAAAGCGTGTTTCATGTTCGCCGCGCGTTCCGTCCGCGTGAGCGCCGTCTGCGTGCCGGTGGAATGTTCGCGGCGAAGAATTTTTCCCCGCAGCGGAATTTTCGTGGCGCGGGCCAGCGGCGCGGCGAGGCGGGCGGCCTGGTTGAATTCGCGTTCCCGCAATTTCACCGGATGCAGTGGCACCGGCACCAGCCCGTCCCACGGTTCACTCGCCAGCAACGCGGGCGCAGCCTCGCGGAGGAGCAGACCGACCAGAAAGTTTTCAAACCAGACCGCACCGGAATATTTGAAGCGGTGAATCGCCTCGCGCACCACGCCTTTGGCGACCACGGCCGAGCGGGCGGAACTGAAATGCAATTCTAGGTCGTGGCAATTCGTGCAGACGAAATTGGTGGTGAATTCGCCTGCAAACGGCAGGCCGCAGCGGTGGCAGAAGGGCGGGCGGATGAAGCGCACCTGCCGCCAGCATTGGCCGCAGACGAAGCCGGCGGGCGCCTCCGCCCGGCGCGCGTGGCAAAGTTGGCAGACCGGGGGATACAACAGGTTTAGTCCCGAGGGCAGCACGCCAAGCATGGGTGAAACTTATTTGATTTGGTCAGAAATGGAAAATTGAAAAGCGAACAGGATTTTTTTGCAATTCGATTATTTGTTTTGGCCGCATTCGCTAGAATTTTTTCGGCGCGAACATGAAAAACCAGATTGGAACTTCAAGCAAGCCAAGGCCGAAAGCAAGGTGACGCAGCAGACTTTGATTTCGGCGGTGCCGCACTCGGTGCGCGGAAGATGCAAACTTTCACGCCAAGAGTTCCTGGATTTCTGCCCAGTCCAGCGCGGCGGCAAAGGCCTCTTCGCCGCCAATCGTTGCCTGAATCACTTCGCGCTTGCGGTTTTGCAGCAGGAGAATTTTTTCCTCCACCGTGTCGCGCGTGATGAGCTTGTAGCTAGTCACGACTTTCGTTTGACCGATGCGGTGCGCGCGGTCGGTCGCCTGATCCTCCACAGCGGGATTCCACCACGGATCGAAATGAATCACCGTGTCCGCACCGGTGAGATTCAGGCCCACGCCGCCCGCTTTCAGGCTGATGAGAAAGACGGAAATCGCGTCATTCTTTTGAAATTGCTCCACCACTGCGCCGCGATCCGTCGTCGAACCGTCGAGATAACAATAATCAATTTTCTCCTCGGCCAGCCGCTCTTTCAGCAGCGTCAGCATCCCGACAAACTGGCTGAACACCAGCACGCGATGGCCGCCGTCAATCACTTCCTCCAGCAACTCGCCAAACAAGTCCAGTTTGCCGGACGCGGTCGTCGGCTTCACGTTTTCCAGTTTTAACAGCCGCAAATCGCAGCACACCTGCCGCAGCCGCAGCAGCGCGGTCAGCACGACCATCCGGCTCTTGGCGAGGCCCTGCGCACCGACGGCTTCGAGCACTTCCTTGCGACTGGCCTCGATGACTTGCTGATAAACACTCCGCTGATCCGGCGTCAGTTCGCAGAAAGAAATCTGTTCGATCTTCGCCGGCAAATCTGCCGCGACCTCGCGTTTCAAGCGGCGCAGCATGAACGGGCGCAGCCGCCGTGCGAGCCGCACTTGCGCCTCCGCATTTTTTTCCTTGGCAATGGGCAACTCGTAGCGCTCGCGAAAATCTTTCGCTGTGCCGAGATAGCCGGGCATGAGGAAATCAAAGATGGACCACAAATCTAAAACGGAATTTTCCAGCGGCGTGCCGGTCAGCACCAGCCGGTGCTTCGCCCGCACCGCTTTCACCGCCTGCGCGTTTTGCGTCTGGCGGTTCTTGATGTGCTGCGCCTCGTCGAGCACGACGGTGTCAAATTCCAGCCCGCGATATTTTTCCGCATCGCGGCGGATCAGCGCGTAGCTCGTCACGACGAGGTCGCTCGTGGCAATGTCAGCAAAGCGCGCGTGCCGATCCGGCCCGTGTAGCGCGAGGATTTTAATTTCTGGTGTAAATTTCTTTGCCTCCGCCACCCAGTTGAACACGAGGCTCGTCGGGCAAACAATCAAGTGCGGAGTGCGGATTGGGGATTGCGGATTGGCGGCGCGCGGTGATTCAATCGGCAATCGGCAATCGGCAATCGGCAATGTCCTGAGGAACGCCAATGTTTGCAGCGTCTTTCCCAAACCCATTTCGTCGGCGAGAATGCCGCCGAATCCGTTTGCACGCAAAAAGTGCAGCCACGCCACGCCTTGTTTCTGATAGGGCCGCAGCACGTTTTCCAAATCGCCGAGCGGTGGACATTCCAGTTTCGCCTCGCCGCTTTGCTTGGCCGCGCGGTCGCGCCACGCCGTCGGCGCCTGAACTTTCCAGTCCGCGTGCTGGCGCAAAGTGGCTTCGAGAAAACCGGCCTGCGTGTTTTTGATGCGATAGCCTGCCGCGTTCTGCTGCGGCGCGCAATCGAGCAGCACTTCCTGCAATTCCTCCACCGCGCCGGTGTCAATCACCGCCATCCGGCCATTCTTCAAACGCGTGTGATTCTGGCCGGACAAAATCAGCCGTTGAATATCCGCCGCCGAAAAAGTTTCGCCGCCGCTCGCCGCGAACACGACGCCCAAGTCAAACCATTGCACGCCAGAAGCAGTGATTTGAAACTGCGGCTCGACGCGCTCCAGATTTTTCAGTGTCCGGTTTTCCAGTTGTTCGTCCAGCGTCACGCTCCACTCGCGCTGGAGTTTTGGAAATTCCCGCGCGAGAAAATTAAGCACGGCATTTTGTCCTTGCAACAGTAGTTTGCCGTTGGCGTCGGGACCGGCAAAGCCGCTGCGCTGCAACCGCGCCACCGCCGCGCGCTCGGCGGAAAAATCGCGCGTCGAATAGCGCGTGGCGATTTCCGGGTCCGGCAGCCAGACAGTTTCATCCGTCGCCGTCACGCCGACGGTCATGATGCGCGAGCCGTAGGCGCATTGCAGCAGTGCGCTCAACTGCGTCAACCCGCCCTTGAGGGCCAGCAGAAAACGCGGCGCTTGCGGTGCCAGCGAAAAATCCTCCAGTTTGAAATTTGCCTCGACGCCACCCGCCGCAGCAAGTTGCGGCCAGTGCTGACTCAAGAACTGCGGCACCTCCGCCCGCGTCACGCGCACGGGCGCGCGGAAGATGTCTTTCAGCTCCGCCGGCAAGCCAAGCGGCTGCAAAGAATTATTTTGCCAGACCCATTCGCCCGCCATCACGAGCGCCGTCAATTTGGCTTGCAGCGACAGGATAATTTCACCATTGGGTTCGAGCGTGGCGCGCAGCGGCAACTTCAGCGGCGTCTTCGTGATTGTGACCGTGCTTGATTTTCCGAGGGTGATGTTTTCGTGGCCGGCCAGAAGCGGAATGAGCGCGGCAAAATCCTTTGTCCCCAATTGCAGCAGCGCGGGAGTCTCGCCATCGGTCAGATTTTCCAGTTGTTCAAGAATCAACAAATCCTGGGCCGTAAAAGCAAAGGTGCGTCCCTTCGGCAGCGCGTTCAGCGGACAACGTCCGCCGCTCCATTTCGCTTCCAGCACCAGCATTAATTTGCCCCGCGCGAGTGCTTGGTCAAAGTTGGGCGGAAGAATGATGAACAGTTCCGCCGGTTCGCCATCCGCCGCGCGCAAGAGCGACGGAGTTTTTTTCGCCGGCAGAGCAGGGGATGATTTTATTGGAACCGGCGGGCTTTCAATTTTTTGCGCCTTCAACCAATGCAGCCCGACCGCGACGCCGTGGGCGCAGATTTTCCCCCATTCGCGCGCCTCGCGGCAGTTGCAGAGATTTTCGATATCCACGGAGTTGTGGATGACCAGTGAACCGCGAAAGGTCATGCCGTCAACCTGCACCACGCCGCGCAGCAGCGGTGGCGCCCAATACGAACTGACCACCTGGCCCTGCGCGAGATAGGCGCGGGCACGCTTCATCACGTCCCAGCCGGCGGCCTGGGCGAACAATGCTTCGGTGAGTTCAACGGACACGGCGACAGTATGCCGATGTGCGGCGCAGATGAGAATTAAGAATCGCAGGACAAAAAATTGACGGTGCTGTATTTCCTATTTTTAATTTCACTGTAATCTTCGGCTCCGGCATGAAAGACGCCCGCGTTGACGAAATCCGCCAGCTCCTGCCCCAAGCCATGTTGCCCGACTGGGTGCGGCTCGGCGGCCGGATGGTCCGGCTTTTGCGCGACCGGCTGCATCCGCAGCAGCACGACGCGGTTTTGAACCGGC
>Ga0208507_1001190_pt1 | contig 14897 bp, 11 predicted proteins | sample CryBogCBH12Aug01_FD_184626 | JGI IMG/M metagenome (GOLD analysis project Ga0208507, IMG submission 184626) | Freshwater microbial communities from Crystal Bog, Wisconsin, USA - CBH12Aug09.1 (SPAdes) (version 2) | ecosystem: Environmental > Aquatic > Freshwater > Lake | place: Crystal Bog... | reverse complement strand
GCAGCGGCGCGAGTTTGCGCTCCACGCGCCGGATGTCCTGCCGGTGTGGCGACACGCTGATGGATTCGCTGTGCCAGCGGTATTGGAACAGCGGTTCCGGATCCCATAGAAAATCGTGGCCGGTGGTGGCCAGCAAAATCCAGAGCGTCCAGTCCAGCGCCCAAACCCAGCGCGGACTGAAAAACGGTAGCACCTGACGCGTGATGTCCAGCCGCACCAAAGTGGACGGCCAGTTGAGGATGTCGTGCTGGAGCAGCACGCGCAGCATCCGTTCTGCCGGCAGGGCTTCAGGCAGACGACGGTTTAATTCCACCAGCGCGCATTGCGTGAAATCATCCTTGAAAGGCTGGCCGTTCGCGTCAATCCAATCCGTTGCGCCGTGGATCAAAACGGCTTCGGGATGCGCGGCGAGTTGGGCGACGCGTTTTTCGAGGAAGCGCGGTTGCATCAAGTCGTCCTGTCCCGGTGGACACCAAAATTGGCCGCGCGCCTGGTTCAGCAAAAAATAAATGTTGGCGTGCAGACCGCGATTGGGTTTCCAGTCGAGCAATTTGAACCGCGCGTCGCGCAGGAACGGCTGGAGCAATTCGACCGTGTTGTCTGTGGAACTGTCGTTGCCCAGCAGCACCTCAAAATCGCCGAAGGTCTGCGCCAAGATGGATTCGCACAACTGGGGCAGGTAGCGCGCTCCGTTGTAGCACGGCACCAGAATGCTGACGAGCGGGGTGGTCATGGTTGGCGGTTATGGCCGCACCCGACTGACAACGATGCGGAAAGGGCATGATGCGGATTGGCCTCATCCGGTCAAGTCATTTACACGTCAGCCTGGCAGGGCGGGGAGTAAAACGCGGCGTGCAGAAAAAACTATCTTTGCGGACATCCGCGAATTATCGTTCCCATTAGAAAAAAACACGGGTAACAGGTTGTTTACTCCTTGATCAAAATCGGGTGGCCAGATTGATACCGCCACTGATTTCAGTCGCGGTCGGATTATTGTCAAGATTGAGGCAAAGCCGGCCGCGGTGAAGCCTAGATGCAAATTTATGCCTGATGAGACCAAATGGAAGATGACCGCTGGCTACCAAAAAATAGCGGAAGCCAACCGGCAGTTCTATGCCCAGACGGCCGGCCTCTATGAAGCCACGGAAAATTGCATTCACGATCAAAGCCTTCAGACCGGCTTGGAGGCTGATTTGGACCGCATTCTCGCCCTGCTTGGCACCGCGCCGCAGTCCATTCGCGCGTTGGATGCCTGCGGGGGGTCGGGTAATATTTCGCTCAAACTATTACAGCGGGGGGTCGCGGTCACCCAGACCGACATCTCCCCCGAACTTCAACAAATCTTCCGCCAGAAATGCCAGGCGTCCGGTTTCCACCCGCAAATCATCTGTTCTGAAATCGGGAATTATCTGGCGAATGAAAGCCAGACCTTCCACCTAATCACCTTTTCCTCGGCACTGCATCACCTGGAAAACATTGAGGCCGTGCTGACCCTTGCTCATGACCGGCTGGCGCCAGGAGGCCTGCTTTATACCGTCTTTGATCCGACGCTGCAAAAATCGTTCAGCCGGTTGACCCGGGTGACGCTGCGGGTGGAATATTATCTCTTCAAATTCTTCTGCCAGACCGCTGATTTCCCCAAAGCCATCCGGCGGCGCATCCGGCGTATGCTGACCCGTGTCTCGCCGAACAACAAACTCTCCACGACCCTCAACAATGACACCATCGGGATGCTGGCGGAATATCATGTGGGCACCGGAATTGATGATCTGGCCCTGGTCACCCGCCTGCAGCAGACTGGCTATGAAGTCGTGTGGCATCATCGTTATGCCGAGGCGCGGTTCAAACTCACCCGCCGCATCTTGGCTTGGACCGGGGACGTGACGACCTTTAAGCTGCTCTTGCGCAAACCCGCCTCCCCTCGCAACTGAAATAAATCACCCTCAATTTAATCGGTAGGGACGGAGCGCTGCTGTAGAGTATCAAGACATCCCTACCACGAACTGTGTCAAGCTGTGCCCCTTTAAATCAACGCGGTGCAAAATCTTTGCCGGGCTTGAATCCCATTTGCCCGAACACCTGGCGGAATCGTTGTTCCCAAGTGTGGTCGCGGCGGCAGCGTTCGAAGCCGGCTTGCCCGATTTTCAAACAGGCTTCCGGTCGCCGGCGATAATGGGCATACAGTTCCACCACTTCGTCCAGATCGCGATAGCATAAAATTTCTCGGCCAATGTCAAATTGACCGGCCAATTCCCAATCGTAGGTGGTCAGGTAACAGCCGCCGGCACCCGGACATTCGAAGTCGCGGTTTTTGAGATTGGTGATGCGCCCGCCCGGCGTGTTGTAGCCGATACCCAAATTCAGTTGCGACTGCTGATAAATTTTCCAGCCATCCGCGACAAAGGCTTGTCCGCCCCAGCCCCCGCCAAAAACGCTGACGTCAATGCCCGTCCGCCGTAACTGGTCAACGACCAACTGCCGGTCCGGTTTCCAACTGCCGATGAAGGAAATGGGGATTTCAAAATCCGCCTTGGTCGGCAAGCGATGAATAACCGGATCATAATGATAACCCGTCGGCAGATACAGGCAGTTGAAACCGGCGGCGGCATACCCGTCCACCATCGCCTTCGCGTTGGTCAGGTTGCAATCGAAGTTGCCCGCCCAGTCGCAATAGCCGCCCGCTTCTCGGCGGAACACGCCGAAATGGTCGAAGGTGGTTTTGCAATCCAAGTTCAAACCGATTTTCGGACACGACCAGTTTGTCTTGATGAATTCAATCAGCTCTGCCGATTGCAGCGTGCTCCGCAGATAAACCAGCACGGCGTCGAACCGGATTTTTTTGAACGGAGCCAGTTCCGCCAGCACGCTTTCCGCCGGCAGCCGCTCGCCGCCGCCGTCCGCCAAAATGTGCGGGTGAACATCCACGAACGTGACCTCGCAAACGCGGGACAATTCCGGCAGCAGCTCGCGCTTTTCCCACATCCCGTCGGTGATGAATAAAATTTTCTCCAGCCGTTCGCCGGTGCTGATGACGCGCGGAGCATCCACCGGCACCGCCGATTGGCTGGCCACCAAAAGCCGTTGCGAATAAAGCGTGGCGACCTTGGCAACTTTTCGGTTCACCCAAAAACGAAACAGCCAGCCGCGCAGAAAAATCCGCGAGGCCAAGCTTCTCAAGTTGCCCATCAAGGCTTTCATAAAAATGCGGCGCGAGTTTTTTTCGCGCAAAGGCGTAAACCGTCGTAAAGTTTTTCGCGCGAACGAACCGCGTCGCATTCTGTCCGGGCGCAGCGCAAAATTTCCGCTCCGAATTGTTGCCAAGGATTTTCCAAAGCCAGCGCCGCAAGCACCCGCTGCTTCAAATTTTCCAAATCGGCGGACGCCACACATTCGCCCACTTGAAAAGTTTGCGCCAATTTGACCACGCCGCATTCGGGATGGCCCAACGTGAAGATCGGCAGCCCGGCGGCGAGGTAGCTCATGAATTTTGTGGGCAGGCTGAACCGATGGCGCGGATCGTCCTCGGCCAATGACATCGGGGCAAATCCCCAGGTGCATTCCCGCAGCGCGTGGGTGAAATGCGGTTCGGCCAGGTTGCCGCGCTCGTGCATCCACGCGGCGTCAAACCAAGCGCGGTCGCGATAGGAATGGGAGCTGAAAATTTCCAGCGACACCGGTTTGGAAAATTTCATGCGCACCGCGTCCAGCGCCTTGACGAACAGCACAAAAGTTTCTTCCGTGCTGATGGTGCCGGCATAGGCGATGCGGATTTGTTCGCCGGAATTATTGGTTTTGGTGGTCAGATAATTGAAATCTTCCGCCTCCAAGCCCGCGTGTAAAATCTGTGTGGCGGCGCGACCGGTGCGCGCCTGCAAGTCGTCGGCCATGAGCTGACAAATCGCGTCCCGCGTGGTTGCGCCCGCGTATAACTGCTCCGCCTGATGCGCCAGCCGATGCGCGCGCGCCGCGCCGTAACCGGCGACGGAGCCTTGGTTGTCCATGTAATCATGGACGGAAACGTGATAGCCGACCGGCGTATGCGCCAGCGCGCGCGCCAGCGGCGAAATCGCCCAGCCATGTGGAATCACCCAGATCGCTTCCGGTTTGAGCGTGGCCACCGTCTGGCGAAAATGCCGTGCTGCCCACGGCGTCCAGACATTTTCCAGCAGCCAGGATTTTTGCCGGCGATAGCGCCGTTGCGGATAAAGTTTGCGCGGAATGCGCGCCACTGCGTGCGCAGATACTTGCTGGCCGAAACGCTTGTCGCCATCCGGCGTGCAGCTCCACCAGAATAATTTATCCACCGGCCAGCCCTTCAGCATCTGGCGGACAATGGCGCCGCCGCCGCCCGAGGCGTTCGGCGGAAATTCAGTCGCGACCAGCAGGCGTGGAAATTCTTGCGTCATTCAGTTGATTTTGGGACTCAGCAATGGAACCGACCGGTTATTTGTTTTCAATTATCCGGTATCAACCGAATGTCGTGTTATTGCGAACGTAATTGCTTCCTTCATTATTCATCCCTTTTTGGATGAAAACCATGTTGTGATAGAAATGCATGGAAACAATGTGTTTGTCGTAATAAGACGGGGCATAGCCCGGCCGTATAAATTCCTCGTGGTTCAATCCATCCACCAGATTTTTGAACAGGCACATGCTGGTGGGCGCTTGCAGCAGATTATCGCTGCTGCCGCCGAAATCAGGCCAATATGAGGTCTGCGTATCTTCCACCACATAAATCCCGTTGTCCGCCAGGAGCGGGAAAAGCACCTGAAATGTTTTTAAAACATGGCCGTTGATGTGGCTGCCGTCATCAATGATAATTTCAGGGTGGCCAATTTCCTGAATGAGTTGGCCGAGAAATTTTTCATCGGATTGGTCGCCGCGAAAGGTGCGGATGCGGCGTTCGTTGTGTGGGCTTTTGTCGTAAAAATCCACGCCGGCGATTTTCCCCTTGGAAAAATACCGCCGCCACATCCGCAATGAACCGCCGCCAGCCTCGGGGACTTCTCGCCCGCCGATGCCAATTTCCAGCAGCGTAATCTTTTTATTGCGCAAATGTTGAAAGTGATGCGCATAGTGCTGCACATATCGGTGTTCCCCCAATTTATCCGTGCCATAAATCGTGGCCAGTCGGATAAGGTCTCTGCTGAAGAAAAATCCCGCCGGCTCTTTTAGATATTTTCTTATCGAGGCGCGCCGCTGGGCCGAAAGGCGGCCTTTCAATCTTTCTTTGATGCGCTCTAAACCATCCATTTTAGCTGTCATAAAATTTATCTTTCAAAGGCGCGATTCGTGTTTGCCATCAGGGTTAAAAATTAAGCGCGGGGGGCTTGTCTGGTCAATGCGGTAGGCAGGTGATTTCACGCGGGAAGCTTGCCATGCCGTCCGGAGACGGGCAATTTGATTTGTCTGTGCCTTCTACGCTTTTCTGCGACCGCTTAATCCGTGTTCCTTCGTGAAATTCGTGTCACGTTTCCACTTTCCGCTTTTCGACTTTCGCTTTTATTTTTTCGCCGTTCGTGTGTTTCGTGTATTTCGCGGTTAATAATCAGTTTCCCATTTTGTGCTTTTTGCCTTTTTGTGGCAGAGATGTTTTGTTTCCGCTTTCCGCTTTTTAGCTTTTATTTTGGGGCCAACTCCCGTTGCGCGCGCAGCTTGCCTTTTTCCTCGGCCAGTTGGAGACGCCGCTGGACGCGGTTTTTGCCGGCGGCGAGCCACAGGAAATTTTTCAGAAAAATCCGCGCGGCGGCAAAACGCGGTAGCCGGGGCGAAACGTCTGGTTGCTGGATTGCCTGCATCACCACGCCGCTATAACCAAATCCGGCATGAATCCCTTCGAGATATTCCAACGTGACGCGCCGCGCCGGGATGAGATGCGTCAATTCCAATTCGGGAAAACGCCCCGCACCCAAGCCCAGATCAAAACCGCACAAGGCCATGTCCGTATCTTCGCCGCCGCCCAGCGCCTGACCGCTGCGACCCAGGGACTGCCGCAGCAGATCTTTCAGCACCAGTTCGCGATAATGCCGGGCTTGCGTCTGACGCACCACCATGCCCGCACCCATCGGTGTGGCGGCGGAAGATGTGCGCAGCTTGGCCCAGACAGCCACCGTGATTTTTTCGATGACCAGCCCGCCGAGCCACGGGCGAAGTTCCGCCGCTGGTTCCACTTCAAATTCCGGCAGGCAACTACCGCTCCACGCGCCCAGCCACGGATGTTCTACGCCGATTTTCAAGGTCGCTTCCAAATAATCCGCGCGCAGCACGTTGTCATCGTCCACGAACACCAGCAGTTTGCCCTGTGCGGCGGCGATGCCGCAGAGTCGGGCGTGGGTGAGGCCGGTTTTTTCCTCGCGCAAATGCCGCGCGTGCGGCTGCCAGGATAAATCAATCCGTCCGGCCAGCGGTTCCTTGGAGGCATTGTCCACCAGCAGCAGTTCCCAATCCGCCAGCGGCAACGTCTGCGCGCGCAACGCCTCCAGCACGCGTGGCAAATAATCCGCGCGCGGATTGTGGGTGCAGATGATGACGGAAATTTTCATGGCGCGGATAAAAACCGGTTCTGAAATTTTGGACAAGTCCCGCCGGCTTGTCACTCCTACATTAAAAAACAAAATTGAAATTCGGAAAGTGGAAACTGAAAACCGGACTCAAAACCTTGGCCGCAAAAAACCACCGAAGCCGCAAAACTTAAAGATCTGAACCATTGGCCCGAAAAAATTCGCGTTGGTTTCCACTTTCCCTTTGCGCCTTCGTGCCTTGGTTGTTCTCCCGCTTGGGTTTTACGTCTTTTGCGCCTTTTTGAGGCCAGAGTTTCTGCGCCTTTCCGGTTTCAGGTTTCAAATTTCCGCTTTTTGCTTTTGCGCCTTCGCCGCTTTCGCGCCCTTCGCGCGACCCGTTCGGGCTTTTCACCGCCGCCGCGATGAATCCACCATTTACCAACTGCTGGCCCTTGGTTACCCGCCAAATTCATCCGCCATTGCATCGTTTTGATGATATCATCCGCCGTTTTGATCCGGCCTTGCGTCGAAACGAGGCAAGCTTCCGTCAAAACGACGCAACGATGGTTCGCGGTGACGCGGCCGTGTATCAAAAAGGTGCGGCGATGCACCGCCGGGAAACAACCCTTGCATCTGCCCGCCGCACGCAAGGACTTAGCGCTTAAAAAAACTGCGGCGAACTCTTCCCCGTAAATTGGCCGAATATTGAGCCAAGGCTGACAGTATTCTTATTCCGCTAGGCGTAATCGCAATAGACCCTTCAAACCAGACGCAACTCCGGCTTTTCCTAAATTTGGCAAATGGCGGCCGGTTTGGTAACAACGGCAGCAATGCCGTTCCCATGGTTAGTGATTTCACGACGGGTTGAGCATCCAATCCATTTTGATCAACTGCAATTGATAGTCCTCCTAGCGCGCGCGCTGAATGTTCGGTGGGAAACTTGAAGAAACTGGTGGTAAGTGACGCCAAAACTTCCCGGCAGAATCCCGCAGCCTTAAAATCTTCTACCAATGCTTGATTTTTGGCAACAAAATCCAAAACCCCTTCATGCAAATCTTGGCAAAGATTCAATGAGGCTTGGCTGATCGCACTGGCAAAAACCGGCTTTGCTTTAACTTCGCCAGCCATTTCATAGTGGTGAACCGTCGGGTGATCTGCGCAGCCGACAATATGTTCCAATAGTGTCTGGTATGAAAAAATATTAGACGATGCAAGCTCCCTAGGAACTTGTGGTGGTTTTTCATAAACAAGCGCTTCAGAGTCACCGGCAAGTGCATATCCGATCCGTCCGCGCTTTAATGCAAGGTAGTATCCATTAATCCGTCGCTGACAACCCCAGGTTCCAAGCAGTTTCCACAGCGATTGTTGCCCCGTCAAATACCAACCTAAATCCACGATCGACCATGATTCTGCATCGAAAAGACCGGCGGATTCAAAATATCTTTTTGCCGCTTCGCGCCGCGAAGCAATCAGCCGGTTGATATAGTCTTTGACGGGATCTTTGTTAAGAGCATCCCAAAACTGCTGCCAATCATTTTTGGACTTCAAGCTGTATAACTCTCCTTGATTGCCGGCCAGTTCACTCAATGACGGCTGCACATCCTCAAATTTCAGTTCGATCTTTGCCAGTAAGTTTTTCAAGACAGGCTCTTCAAATGGTCTGCGCATCCATGGCATTCCTTCTGGGGAAATAGCTGTGGCTGACGGCAGATAAAGAGCCTGGCGTGATACATATAAATACCGGCAATCAATTCCACCAAATTGCGGAGCCAATTCACGCGCCACCTTCCAGATCAACTGGCAATCGCGGGATAAAAAGTAAAGTCGCTTGACCCCATTCTCCTGTGCGCGCTGTAAAACCCACGCCGCGAACCCCATTACAAATGGAGCGACAAATTGAGCTGCCAATGCATTGACGTTTTCATCACCTGCCTCCCGCTCCAACCGGAACGCCCGCATGGCACCGGCAATTCCGGCGGCGGCATGAGGCTCACCCCCGGTTAGCAACAAACGCAGTTCCGCGCCAGTCAATTGACCTTTTACGAACAACTCGGCACGGATGCCGAGCTTGCGTGGAATGTTGTAATCACTCCGCTGATTATCGCCAGTATGCAGGATTTCTGAGGCAGCCACTTTTTCCTGCGCCAGCAAATGTTTGAAAAGATTTCCGCTGGCCTTGGTCTTGCCGATGTCGCCAGACACATAAACGCCGTCGCCCGGTTCAGCAAAGCCATGCTTTCGCAATTGCCCCTCAATAAATTTCGTCGGCAGATACATATCTGACACGAAGACAATCCGGCATCCTTGCTGACGTGCGGCCTGCACCTGTTTGCGGATTGCAGCAATCGGGACAATCAACTCTGCCTCCGCTTCCAATTCACAATCAGCAAGCGTTGCATCATTCCAACCCATTGCGCGAATTAGATCACGCCAAACTTCCTCCAGTTTGACATCCTCCTGACTCGTTTGCGAACGGACCAGCCGTTCGGCTTCAACTCTGGCGGCAATAAAATCTTCCACTAATGAAACGCTTGATGGGATGCCAAGCCGGGCAAAAACCTTCTGTGCGGTTTTGTAAAACACCCCTGAAGGCACGGCTGTCCGGCGGGTCAAGCAGGTGTCGAAGACATCGAATGACTGAACTCGCGTCATGACTTTATGGCAACAGCCGTATGGTTTAGTTCAAAACTGATGTCTTCAAGATGCTCCCAAGATATTTCAGCTTTGAAGACCTGGAGCCAGCACCAACGAATTATCCATTTGCGAATTCCAAGCCATGCGCTGCGTTTCCATAGTTTTAGAGAAAACCGCCCAAGACCCTTTGAAGCCTCAATATGAATGGCACCAAATCCTGCGTTTTTTAGAATGAAATAAAGAGAATGCTCTGTGAAACTCGAATGGTGCGTGTAGTCGTTGTAGCGCCAACGACTAGATAAGATGGCGTTCGCGTTTGGTGTCGTAAGAATAATCCGCCCTCCCGGGCGCAGGCATCGGTAAATTGCCCGCAAAAATTCAATCTGGTCACTGACCGGCACATGTTCAATGACGTCAAAAAGAACCACACAATCAAATGCCTTCGGGTGGGCAGAAATCCATTCAATTGAATTATTTGTTAATTCGACCTTAAAGCCTGCCTTACGGCAATTTTCCGCTTGTTGAGGAGAAACCTCCAACCCGGTTAAATTGTAAAAACCAAGTCTGCGAAGAGCTCGTAAAGCAAAGCCATAACCACAGCCGACATCCAAAATATTTGCTGCATGATTGTCTGGCAAATATGGTTTCAAGACTCCCACGCAATTATCCGCACATGATTCGGCATGGGTTTCGGAATCGTTATGGAAACGCGCGTAATAGATTGAGTAGTCGAAACTGCTCATAATGTTACCTGTTTGGGGAGAATAGTTTGATTTAAATGCGGGAAAACAATAGATCCCCATCCTCTGGTCCAAGTCGAAACAGTTCCGCCATCTCCCTCTGCGGGGCTTATCTCAAAATGCAAAGTGTCCATCACAACATCATAATCTGTATGCCCAGTTTTATGGTCTCCTCTTCCTATTGCCAGCCCACAATAATAATGTCCTGGTGAAAGATGCGGACATGGTAGGTCTACCAGAACTTCAGCAACATCCCCGGCGAAAATAGTGATAAGATCCGGCCCAAAACAACTGCCGACCGGGATGCCGTCACTGGTGAATACCGTCATGCTAAACCTCAAGTGGGAGATGTTCACCAAGGCCCGAACTTTGGCAATAAACTGAAAATCTTCATTGTGATTAAAAATTGGGACTGGGCGGTTAAACTTGAGAGAAAGCAAGCGGGCCTCGCCCGTTCCCTCGTATTTTCGCGGCTTTGATTCGACATCAAACTCAACCGCCGTGCCTCCGGCATATCCAGCCGTATATCGTTCTACCGCCTCTTGGGTTGGCCCATTGTAACTAACCCGACCTTTATCCAATAGAATCCCCACTTTGGTTAATTGCAAAACAGATGACATATTATGACTGACAAAAAGCAAGGTGCGTCCGCCTTTGGAAACCTCCTGCATTTTGCCCAGACATTTTTTTTGAAATTGGGCGTCGCCCACCGCCAGCACTTCGTCCACAATCAAAATTTCCTGATCCAGATGCGCCGCCACGGCAAAGGCCAGCCGCATATACATGCCGCTGGAATAGCGTTTCACGGGTGTATCTAGGAATTTCTCCACCTCGGCAAAGGCCACTATCTCGTCAAACTTGTCCCGGATTTCGGCGCGGTGCATGCCGAGCACGGCCCCGTTGAGGTAGATGTTTTCCCGACCGGTCAGTTCCGGGTGAAAGCCGGTGCCCACTTCCAGCAGGCTGGCCAGCCGGCCTTCAATTTCAATGCGGCCCTTGGTCGGCTTGGTGATGCGGCTCAAGATTTTGAGCAGGGTAGATTTGCCCGCGCCGTTCCGCCCGATGATGCCCACAGCCTCACCCCGCTTGATTTCAAATGAAACGTCCTTGAGCGCCCAAAACTCCTCGGTGGAGTTCTGATTTCCGATTTCCGATTTCCGATTTTGAAAAAATGCTTTGGCTTTTTCAGCGAGGACATCGCGCAACGACACATAGCGTGACCGCCCGGCGCGCTGGTGCTGGAGCAGATATTTCTTGCTCAAGCCTTCGACTTTGATAACAGCGTCGCTCATGTTTCAGATGATGTCCGCGAAATTTTCCTCGGTCGCCCGGAAATAATTCAACCCGGTCAGGAGGAGCAGCCCCGCCATCAATCCGGAGACGAGCAGGTTGGTTCCGAGAAAGGCATCGGCCTGACCGCCAATCGCCCAGCGGAAACCGTCAATCACCCCGACCATGGGGTTCAAACAATATAATTGGGCCACCGTCGCGCCCAGCTTGTCCCGGATGACACTGCTGCTGAACATGACCGGCGAAATATAAAGCCCAAACTGAACGATGAAGGGAATAACATAGCGGAAATCGCGGTATTTCACATTCAATGCGGCCAGCCAGAGGCTGGGGCCAAACGCGGTCAAAAACGCCAGCAGCGTAAGCGCCGGCAACGCCGCCAGCCGCCAGGTGGGGGCGACGTGATACCAAGCCATCAGCGCCACGAGGATGACTACGGAAATCAGGAAATCAATCAGGCTGACAATCACCGCACTGGCCGGGACAATCAGGCGTGGAAAATAAATTTTGCTCAGCATATTGGCGTTGTTGATGAGACTGTTGCTGGCTTCGGACAACGAAGATGAAAAGAATTGCCACGGCAGCATGGCGGCGAAGACCAACACCGGGTAGGGCAGTCCGTCGGAGGGCAGCTTGGCCAGCCGGCCGCCGATGACCGTAAAAACCACCGTGGTCAGCAGCGGTCGGATGACCGCCCACAAAATTCCGATGACGGTTTGCTTGTAACGGACGAGGATGTCGCGCCACGACAGGAAGAAAAATAATTCCCGATAGCGCCAGAGATCCGCCCAATAGGCGCTTTCGGCGTGTTCAGCTTCGATGACGAGGCGGCTCATGTTGGCAATGATTGAGCGGTTATCCTATAGGGCCGGAGGAATTCCTCAAGGCCGAACCAAAAAAAACCGCTGACGGGCCGGTTTATTTTCCAGTTAATTGCGTTTTTTGCGGCCAAGGTTTTGGTTTAGATCCCGTATTTCAGTTTCCGTTTTTCGCCTTTCGCTTTTATTTTTCCGCCGTTCGTGTGTTTCGTGTATTTCGTGGTTAAAAATCAGTTTCCCATTTTGTGCTTTTTGCCTTTTTGTGGCAGCGATGTTTTGTTTCCGCTTTCCGAATTTCGCTTTGCCATCCGCCATCCTCAATCTTCCATGCTCGTTTGTCTTGTGCCTTCTATGCCTTTTCGCGGCCCAAAGATTTTGTTTCCGTAGTGGGTTTCCGCTTCCGCCGATAAATCTGTCAAATTTATTTTCAACTATTTTTTATCGTCAACTGGCATCTGCTGGCATCTGCTGGCATCGCTTGGCGTCTGTTTGCATGGCTTGGATTTGGCCCCACGTTTCCGCGCCCAAAACCTGTGCTATAACTCCGGCCTATGCATACACCGGAAACCCGTGAAAAATTCATCGAGCGCCGCGCCCAGGGCTGGCCGCTGGCCCGCCTCGTCACCGAGCTGGGCGTCGCCCGCAGCACCCTCATCGAATGGAGTCGCCAGCTCCGGTTCGAGATCCAGAACCGCCGCGCCGTCGAACTGGAGGCGTTGGCCGAACGGCTGCTCGGCACCCGTCAGTCCCGCGCCGCCGCCTTGTCCAGCCGCCTGGCCCTCGTCGAGGCGGAGCTGAAAAAACGCGACCTCACTCAAGTCTCCACCTCGCGCCTGCTGGCGCTGTCGGCGGCGCTGCAACGCGAGCTGTGTCAGGAGTTGGGCGACTTCCGGTGCGCCACGCCCATCAAGGACATTCCGGCGGATGAATATGTCGAGGAGATTCAGGAATGGTCGCTGTGAGTGTGCCTCGTCATCCGCCAAAATGTTTATCCCGATTTCCAATTTCCCTTTTCGCTTTCCACTTTCCGCTTTTCTTTTGTTATGCGCCTCACCCGTTCCTTGAATCGTCGGCCTGGCCGCTGTCTCGGTGTTCTGCTCACCCAGCGGCTGGACGGTCGCCTCTGGCGTCGCCCGAATTATCTGGCTGAAGTCTGCGGACTGATCCAATGCTACCTGCGCCTGCGGAAACGGAGCGTGGCCGCCGAGCCGCACTTGTTCGGCCGTCATGCGGCGGCTTATTATCAGGATACGTTGCGGGAGGAGCGGCAACAGCGGGAGATTGATGCGGCCTTAGATCGGGTTTACGGCCCGCCGCCCGCCGGTGAGCCGCGCCGGCCCTCTGTCTGGCAGGAGCATTTCGAAATTCCGCCGGATAAAATGAAATTTCACCGCCGGTGGTTCCGCAAACAATATGGCCTGGAATAACCCGCTTGGAACCGTTTTCGAATTTGAGACCGGAAACCGACCGGAAAGTGACCGGTTTTTGGTTTGCGATTTCTGCGCCTGTTGGCGGCCAGTCTTGTCTTATTTCCGCTTTCCGACTTTCCGCCGTTCCATTAGAGCCGGCTCCACCAAATGGGCGTGGGGTGCGGCGCCTCAATGGTCACGCGCTGGTCGGGACTGGCTTGGGTGTAGATGGCGTAGCTGGTTTTCTGTAGCGAGAAATGTCCGTGCGCCAGCCGGCGCAGCCGATGGTTCAGGATCCACAGCGGCTTGCCCAGCCGCACCAGCGGGGGAATCATCGCGTTGGTTGCCTGTTTCTCGCGGATGGCGTTGGGCTTGAGATTCATGTTGTCGCCGGTGTCGGCAAAGACCGAGGTGAACATCGCATCGTCCGCCATCGGCACGCCGGCTTTCATCAACGCCATCACCCAATGGAAATCGCCAAGGTCGCGCCATTTCGTGTCGAAGAAAATGCCGCGCTCGCTGATGACGCGGCGGCGGATGAAAATAGAACTCGTCAGCGCCGGGAACCGATACCAAAGATGGCGCGGGCTGGGCACCATGCCATGCCGGTGGCAGACGTAGTGGCCGTCGCCGTCGGTCACGATGCTGCCGGCGAGCAGCACCTCGATGTCGGGATTCGCGAGGAAAAACTTTTCCACCGCCGCGAGCGCGCCGGGCAGGTATTGTTCGTCGCAGTTCAGATACGCGAGGATGTCGCCGGTAGCGCGGCGGTAGCCCCGATTCACGGCGTCATACATGCCAGCATCTTTTTCGATGAAGGCTTTTACACGCGGGTCATGCGGCAGCCAATCCTGCGTGCCGTCGTCCGAACACGAATCCTGCACGAGGTGTTCCAGCGCGACTTCCTTCTGGTCGGCGACGGAGGCGATGCAGAGCTTGAGCCACGCGGAATTGCGGAAGCTGGGCGTGATGATGGAAAAGGTCAGCCGCGCTGGCAGCGCCTTGCCCTGGTTTTCCAAGTCTTTCAAATCCATCCGGACGCGCCCGATGGTCAGGATCAGGATTTCCAGCAGGATGAAACGGGTCAGGAAATTCCAAAAAAACACCGCCGGGGAACGGTAGTCGGCGTCGCCTTCATATTGCACCGCCGGGGCCACCAGCGAGGCGGCCAGCACAAACAGCGTGGCCCAGCGCGTGTTCACCACCAGCGCCAGCATCACGCACGGCACCGCATAGAACAGGATGAACATCAGATGCGGGTTGGAATGGAGGTGGACGCTGACAATGCCCGCGAACATCGCGCACGCCGTCAGGATCGTCCCCCAATGTTTTTTAAGATCCCTGGCCAGCGACACTTTTTCATCCAGCGCGCCCGACGGCGGATTGACCACCCAGTTTTTGAGCAAGCGATAAACGCGCAGCCACGTCAGCGGCAAAAATTCAAACCCCGCCCGCACCAGCGCATCATAAAACGTCAGCGTCCGGCCCATCACAAAATGCCACGCG
>Ga0208507_1001185_pt1 | contig 14936 bp, 15 predicted proteins | sample CryBogCBH12Aug01_FD_184626 | JGI IMG/M metagenome (GOLD analysis project Ga0208507, IMG submission 184626) | Freshwater microbial communities from Crystal Bog, Wisconsin, USA - CBH12Aug09.1 (SPAdes) (version 2) | ecosystem: Environmental > Aquatic > Freshwater > Lake | place: Crystal Bog... | reverse complement strand
AGAGGGTAAAGTATACACTGACTAGGCTTGAATCCTAAAAAATTAGGACTGTTCCGGTCAGGATATAGCCTAGCAATTGCAATTTCCCCCGGCCGCTGTACGGTGTACCCAACCCATATTCATTGGCTGGATTAAGTTTGTTTATTTTACGCATAACCACACTACTTTATTTTATACCCTTGTTGGCGTCGTGCAGTGCTATGGGCGGAGCGGGGCAGGCCGGAGACATGCTGCCGGGGCAATCATTTTCCGAATATGCAGAAAGCGTGTTCCGCCTTCAGAACAGCTTGACCAGCGAAGCCATGATGCTATCCGACACAGATGGCGCAGATAATCTACCCGCCATTGTGCAGGCGGAACTGAAAATGCACCAAGCTTGCCAAGCGTTGAACGACTATGCCACACAGAAAACGGAAGGGCAACGTGTCGGGATATGGTTGCCCATGCGGGCCAGGCAGTCTGCCGTTGCTTGCGAGAATGCCGCCAAAATTTTACAAGCGGCCTTGGCAGCAAAGTAGCCTGGAAGAAACGTAGCACAATACGGGCATTTGCACATTGCTGGCCAGCAAAAGCCGTGGCTGCAAATTCATTCGCAACCACATCCCCAGCTCAGCTATAGCTTAGGTGTCAAAACAGTGTTTTGCGGCGGCTTGCTGACATCCAAATCCGGGTAGTCAACCGTATAATGCAAGCCACGGCTTTCTTTACGCAATAATGCGCAACGGATAATCAGCTCAGCAACAATTACTAAATTACGCAATTCCAGCAAATCGCTGGTGACACGGAAATTGCCATAATATTCGGCAATTTCGCTTTTCAGCAGCTCCACACGGCTTAATGCGCGGTGCAAGCGCTTGTCACTTCTGACAATGCCGACATAATCCCACATAAAGCGCCGTAGCTCATCCCAGTTATGGGCCACCACCACCTCATCATTTGAGTCAGTCACTTGTGACTCATCCCATTCCGGTATTGCAGGCGGTTTAGCAATGCCGGGCAAGCGCTGCAAAATATCAGTGCTGGCCCGATCGGCAAACACCAAACATTCCAGCAAAGAATTGCTCGCCATACGGTTGGCACCGTGCAAGCCGGTGCTGGCCACCTCGCCAATGGCATAAAGATTGGCAATATCGGTGCGGGCATAGCTGTCGGTCAATACGCCGCCACAAGTGTAATGTGCCGACGGCACCACCGGAATAGCCTGCTTGGTGATGTCAATGCCATATTTAAGGCACTTTTTATAAATGGTCGGAAAGTGTTCAAGGATAAACGGCGCGGGCTGATGACTAATATCCAAATAGACACAATCAATGCCGCGTTTTTTCATCTCATGGTCAATGGCACGGGCGACAATATCACGCGGGGCCAGTTCCGCACGCGCATCAAAGCGCTGGATAAATGGCGTGCCATCAGGCAACACCAACTTGCCGCCCTCACCCCTGACCGCCTCGCTGATAAGAAAAGATTTGGCGTTCGGATGAAACAGGCAAGTGGGATGGAACTGCATAAATTCCATATTGCTGACCCGGCAGCCCGCCCGCCAAGCCAGAGCAATACCATCACCCGTCGCGCTTTGTGGATTGGTGCTGTACAAGTAAACCTTGCTGGCACCGCCAGTGGCCAACACCACCACACGGGCCGTCATCGCCTTAACCCGCTGCTGTTGGCTGTCCAGCACATAAGCACCGGCCATTTTTTTGCCAGCCAAGCCATCATCAACCGTGACAAGCTCCACCACATTATGGTTTTCAAGCAGCTGAATATTGGCGTGTTCACGGGCACGTTCAATCAGCGACATTGACACCGCTTTGCCAGTGGCATCCGCCGTATGGACAATACGCCGGTGCGAATGCCCCCCTTCTTGGTTCAGGTGCAAGACCTTCTCGCCGGTTGTGGTGATTTCTTCGGTGAACGCGACACCTTGTTGTTGTAGCCAATCAATGGAACTTTTGCCGTGCGTAACAGTCAAACGTACGATATCCGGGTTACATAAGCCAGCCCCAGCGTCCAAAGTGTCTTCAATATGGGATTCGATGGAATCTTCTGCATCGAATACAGCAGAAATGCCACCTTGGGCGTAATAGGTACTACCCGCAGTTAAGGCAAACTTGGATAATACGGCGATGCTGATGGCGTGGTCGGCTAATTTTAACGCCAACCCCAAACCAGCCCCGCCACTGCCAATAATCAGAACATCATAATCGTTCGAGTCACTCATACGCTGAAAAAAATGGATAGGCACAAAAAATAGCGGGTAGATTAATGCCCGCAGTTTGGCGATAATAGCCCGCCCGTAGGGGCAATGACAAGCCTATGTGCCAAATAGTGTCACACTAGAACTTACATCACTAAACTCTGTCCACTTAAAACACAATCTCTTTAGTGAATAATCAAGCAAAGCCTAGTGATCAAGTGGACCAGGAATTGGTTCTGCGCGTACAACGAGGGGACAAAAAAGCCTTTGATATGCTGGTCATTAAATATCAGCATAAAATTATCCAACTGGTCAACCGCTACGTCAAAGACCCCAGCGAGTCGCAAGATGTTGCCCAAGAGGCCTTTGTTAGGGCTTATAAGGCATTGGCCAATTTTAGGGGTGATTCCGCCTTTTACACTTGGTTATACCGTATTGCCAGTAACACCGCAAAAAATTATTTACTCAACAAATTGCGTAAGACGCCTCAGTATGAAATTGACATTCAAGATGCGGAACAGCTTGAAAACCTGCCCGAATTGCAATGCCTAGAAACACCTGAACGGCTGCTGATGAACGATGAGTTGCTGGAAGTACTTAAATTGACCATCGCTAGCTTGCCGGAAGAGATGCGTATGGCAATAACCTTAAGGGAATTTGACGGAATGAGTTATGAAGAGATAGCCGAGACGATGTCCTGCCCTGTCGGCACTGTCAGGTCACGTATTTTTAGGGCACGCGAAGCGATTGACCAAGCACTCAGCACGTTGCTTGATAAATAAATAAATAAATAAAGGTAGTTTTCAATGAACGAAGAGTCTAAGCAAAAAATTTCCCAATTTGTTGATGGAGACCTCGATCAAGCCGAAGCCATCAGTTTATTAAAAGAAATGTACAGCAGCCCGGAGCTGCTGGAGAAATATAACCGTTATCAGGCTATTGGCCACGCATTAAAAAATGATGCTTTTTTGGTTACCAGCAGCGACTTCTCAGCCCGCGTCAGCCAACAAATCGAAGCCGAGCCAACTATAATTGCTCCGCAACCCAAAAGCAATTTCTTTATGCTCTATCAAAAACCGTGTGCATTGGCGGCATCAATTGCCATTGTTGCCGTGCTGGTGCACTGGCGGGAACCAAACACAATAGCTACCAACCCAAGCGCACTACTTTCCAGCCCGTTGGCGTTAAGCGCCATCGGACACCAACTACCCGCCGCCCCAGTAGTTTCGGCCCCAACTGACCAACAGCAGCCTGTCACTCCCCGTATCCACCAATATTTGCAAGCCCACAACAGCAGCATCTATAGTCCTGACGCAACCGAATTGAAGCGGCTCAATCAAGTGGCGTATTCAAATAAAAAACAACCGTGAAAACGCCATTTTTATTGATTGCGATAATACTGCCCACGTCTTCTTTGGCAGCGGACGAGCCACCTGATGGCAAACAAATACTAGAAAAAATGGCACACGCCATGCATAGCCTCAATTATCAAGGCACTGTCGCTTTTGTAAGGGGGGGCAAGCTGGATACGATGGCTTATTACCATGCCACGCAAAATAATATTGAACAGGAGCGCATGTCCTCGCTCAATTCGCCGTTGCGTGAAATCACCCGGCAATCTGGCAGGGTAAGCCACCTATACCCTGCCACGGGCATCCACATGACCGAGGAACGTCCGTTTGAAGATTCATTCTTACTGAACATCCCCAAGCGCATCGGGGAACTTGAGGCCTATTACAGCGTTAATGTGCTCGACGACGACGAAAAAGTGGCCTTACTGCCCGCTTATGCCATAGAACTCAAGCCCAAAGACCAGTTGCGATATTCCAGAAAAATATGGATTGAAAAAAACAATAGCCTGCCTGTCAGAACAGAAACTTTCGATGTCACCGGACAGCAGGTGGAAGAAATGAGCTTCACCAAACTGGAAATCAAAGACAAGTTGCCTATTTTGAACGCCATGGAACAATGGCATGGCCTCGCCGAGGATAAACGCATTTGCGCCTATAAAACCAAAATAGTTGATTTTGCAACCGCCCCTTTTACTGCCGATCAGCTTCCGCCCGGTTTTCATGTATTGTTTTTTACCCAACGCACCCTGAAACCTAGCGATCAACCAGTCAACCACCTGATAATAGGTGACGGCCTGTCTTTTGTTTCCATCTATCTGGAACATAGCCAAAGCAACACGGCAAATTACCAAAGCAACGGCGTGCAGACCATTGGCTCAGTCAGGTTTTATAGCCAACCCCTAGATAATTACGATTTGACGGTAATGGGTGAAGTGCCGGAAGAAACAATTAGCCTGATTGCCAACAGCATCAAACTGAAGACTGACAAACACTAGCGGCACGTCGGCTGAGCGAAGCCACGCCCCTACGCAGCTTATTCTTTGTTTAACATCGGTTAAAAAGCCTGAACGCTTATGTCTGGCACACCAATCAACGATACGGCAGGCGCGTCAGTCACCACGTTATCAGACACATCTAGATTTAATGATGAGTCTAAAACAATGGGTTCTGGTGGGGGTAAAGTTATTGTAGCCTCAGCAAACGTAATATCAGCAAAGGTAGGTGTGGGGGCACTGACTACAGTCATCCAGCCATAATCTATAAAACCTGCGCTTATAAAACTGCCACATTCTATAAAACCGCCAAAGTCTGTAGGAAAAGTGTAAATTGGTTCTATCGGTTGGTCAACAGCAATGTCTACCGGTGGCGTTGTCGATTGGTCAGTGCCTGAAGTGGTGTCCACCGGCAAGCTGATGGGGTCTATGGCAATGTCCGGCGGCAACTGTTGTGTTTCATCTACTGGTGGCGTTGCCGATTGGTCGGCACCGGAAGTGGTGTCCACCGGCAAGCTGATGGGGTCTATGGCAATGTCCGGCGGCAACTGTTGCGTTTCATCTACTGGTGGCGTTGCCGATTGGTCGGCACCGGAAGTGGTGTCCACGGGCAAGCTGATGGGGTCTACGGCAATGTCCGGTGGCAACTGTTGTGTTTCATCTACTGGCGGCGTTGCCGATTGGTCGGCACCTGAAGTGGTGTCCACGGGCAAGCTGATGGGGTCTATGGCAATGTCCGGCGGCAACTGTTGTGTTTCATCTACTGGCGGCAAGGTCGATTGGTCTGTGCCTGAAGTGGTGTCCACGGGCAAGCTGATGACGGGGGCAACGGCAACAATGTCTGTCGGCGGTGTTTGTGTATCCGCCGCTGAAGCCGTTGACGGCTCTTCACTTGTAGGTGCATTATTGTCTGTATCGGCAGCCTGTACGACAGGGTTGAGAAACAGATCGGTAGCAATAGTGGTGATATCTGATACTGGCTTTATCTGACTGGTGGATGTATCAAAATCATCTTGCAATGGCAATTCCATATTTAAACCTAAGCTATCATTAAATGATGGATGATAATACCACTACCCTGAATTAACAAACAAATTATTTTTCGATCACTTATTTTCCACTAAAGCTATTATGGATAATTGAAAGTAGCCGGGATGGGGCAAAGCACAATCTGGGGCTTTGTGGCACGGTTGCCCCTATATTTCTTGGTGGGCAAACACATCCGCCAAATTGATATGCAAATCTGGGAATAAATACGGCATTGCCAATTCGTCTTGCACAAACAGGGCTTGTAGCTGATAACGCTGGCTGTCGATGTTTAACACAAACTGGTAGACGGTCTGCTCATAAGGATAAACTAGCCAATACTCACGCACACTATTTTCTTCTAACTTGCCATTGGGCCGCTAGAACGGAATATCGTCATCATAAGGTTGGTCAAAATTATCGTGCGGCTTGTCTTGCGCTTTGCCGCTTGCAGAGGGCTTGGCTTCTGGCTGCGCATAGGCCGGGCCAGCATCGTTGCGTTTGCCGATCAAATCAATAATATTGGCAATCACTTCCAAGCTGGTTTTAGTAGTACCGTCATTGGCTTGGTATTCGTTTTGGCTCAGTTCGCCGGACACAAACACTTGCTGGCCTTTTTTAAGGTAGTTTGGCAATGCCCCTTCGGCACGCTTACCGAACAGCGACACCCTAAGCCACAAAGTCTGTTGCTTGTCACCAAAACCAATATTGTTGGCGACGGTCACGCTTAGCACCGCCATGCCGCTGGCGGTGTAGCGCACTTCGGCATCACGCCCGACCGTGCCGGTGAAACTGAAAACATTGCTCATAGATAGTTCCTTAAACTGAAATAGGGGGTAATTTGCGCCATTATTTCTAACGGCTTTCCATCTTAAAACGGGGCTTCCTTAACACCGTGCCAATGCACTTCAAAAAAACTTGATCCAGCGCAATCGGTTGGCATTGCTAACCACTGTGACCGATGACAAGGCCATTGCTGCACCAGCAATCATGGGGTTTAGCAAAATGCCAAATAATGGGTACAGCACCCCCGCCGCAATGGGCACGCTAACAACATTATAAATAAACGCCCCGAACAGGTTTTGCTTAATATTAGCAATAGTAGCTTTGGACAACGCAATAGCTTCTGGAATTTTCAACAACGAGCCTTGCAAAATTACCACATCGGCACTCTCAATGGCAATATCGGTGCCGGTGCCAATAGCCAAGCCTACGTCAGCTTGCGCCAAGGCAGGAGCATCATTAATGCCATCCCCCACCATGCCCACTTTCTCGCCTTGTTGCTGCAAGGACTTGACCAGTTTGGCCTTATCGTCCGGCAACACATGGGCATGAACTTCGCTGATGCCCGCCTGCCTGGCAATGGCCCGGGCGGTACTTGCATTGTCGCCAGTCACCATAATGACACGCAGCCCCAGTTGCTGCAATTGTGCAACAGCTTGCGGCGAATCGTTTTTGATGGGGTCAGACACGGCAATAATACCAATAACGCTATTTTCGGTCGCCAACAACATTGGCGTTTGGCCTAGCACCGAAAACGCTTCCAGTTTGTTGCCAACATCGGCAACCGCTATACCTTGGTTATCCATTAAGGCTTTATTGCCAAAATACAGCGGTTGGCCATTGATAACACCAGCCACGCCAAACCCGGTCATCGACTGGAATTGCTGCACTTTTTCCAGCTCCAACTGATGTTGTCCGGCGGCGGCTAAAATACTGCCCGCCAAGGGATGTTCCGACCCGGCTTCCAAGCTTGCAGCCCACTGCAACACCGTGTCTTGGCTGTACCCACCAAACGTTTCTATGGCCGCTACAGTGGGCTTGCCTTGGGTTACTGTGCCGGTTTTGTCCAGAATAATGCAGCTTAAATGCCCGGCACTTTGCAATGCCTCGCCATTACGGATCAGGATGCCCGACTGGGCAGCCCTACCAACCGCCACCATAACTGAAATAGGCGTTGCCAATCCTAGGGCGCATGGGCAAGCAATCACCAACACTGTCATGGCGGTGATGAAGGCATAACCCAGCGCAGGTTCAGGGCCCAGTGCCAACCACATCAAAAAGGTCAACAGCGACAGGGCGATAATGATAGGCACAAACACGGCGGATATTTTATCGGCAAGGCGGGCAATGGTCGGTTTGCTGTTTTGTGCTTGGCGCACACTGTTGATAATTTGTGCCAGCACGGTATCACGACCAATGCGCGTGGCAGTATACAAAAAACTGCCGGTCTGATTAAGTGTGCCCGCCACCACGGTTGAGCCAATGGTTTTTTCAACGGGCAACGGTTCACCCGTCAGCATGGATTCATCCACACTGGAATGGCCTTCCACCAACTCGCCATCAACGGCAATTTTCTCGCCCGGCCGGACACGCACTATTTCGCCCAAACCGACTTGGTCAATGGCAACATCCAGCTCTTGCCCATTTCTGACCACCCGGGCGCTGCGTGGTTGCAAGCCCAATAATTGGCGAATAGCCTGGGAGGTTTTGCCGCGCGCCTGCAATTCCAACGCACTGCCGAAGTTAATAAAGGCCAAGATCATCACTGCCGCTTCAAAATAGGCATGTTTGGCGAGTGCAGGCAACCAAGCGTAATAATCAATGACCACACAGGAATACAACCACGCCGAACCGGTGCCCAAAGCAATTAAGGTGTCCATATTGGCTTGCCGGCGCAATAGCGACTGGTAGGCATTGCTATAAAAATGCCCGCCCGAATAAATCATAATGCCCAGTGTGAGCAAAGCCAGTTCGGGCCAAAACCAACTGCCGGTTGCCGAACCGATGTCAGGTAAGGCATTGAAATGCTCCGCCAGCATAAGCAACAAACCAAATGCCCCGGCCGCTTTGGTTTTGTCCAGTAATTGCCGATGACGCTGGCGTTCCAAGGCTTCCGTTGCGTCCGGGTCTTCCAAGCCTTCCATAACAGCAGCATCATAACCAGCTGCTTTAACCGCCTTAATTAATGCCGTGGCATCGGCAACCCCGGTTATTTCGGCAGAATGATCGGCAAAATTGACCGCCACCCCAGCAACACCATCAACCGCCTGCAACGCACTTTCCACCGCGCCCACGCAGCCAGCACAACTCATCCCCAGTATGGATAAACGCAAGGGTTGGGCAGCCATCACAGACATATCAGCCATGGTCTTGCACCGGATAACCAGCTGTCACAATAGCATCCCTAATAGCCTCCGCGCTGGTCAGGCTAGTGTCAAACTGCACACTAACGGTTTTTTCTTGGCTGGATGCCTGTACCGAAACCACCCCCGCCAAAACCTGCAAGGCTTTATTGATGGTGGTTTCGCAGCCGCCGCATTTGATGCCATTAACATTGAAAGTAACTGATTGGTTCATTTTTGCGCTCCGTTGTTATGTCCAAAAGGTCAACACCCACTTATATTTCGGGATGATAACCTGTCCAGAAAAAACTACAACCATTATAAATTGAACAATATTTATTGTTCTTGGTAGGATAGCTTATCTGTAGCCCTTTTTGTTATGCTAAAAACTATGCAACTGAACACCCTAAGCAACCAAACCTTAGCCATGGCAGGTATCGCCCAATCGGCGGCACTGGTACGGAAACTGGCCACCACCGGCAGCGTGCCTTTATCGGCTATGGAAGCCAGTATCGGCAGCATCTTAAAAATTGATTCCGACAGTGTGACCGATGTTTACGGCAGCCTGGGAGGCTTAAAATTAGGGCTGGAAACTTTACAAACCTTGATCACCGGTTATCGCGTCACCGATCCCGAACTGGCCCGTTACTGTGCCTCGCTAGTCTATTTGCAACAACGGCTGAGTAATGAAAAAGCCTTGCTCAAAACCATCAACACCGGTATTTTAAAAGCGCAGTCGCAAAGCGAATTGTACGGTGTGCTACATGAAAATGTCATGGCAAACTTCAGCGATGTTTACCAGAATACCGTCAGCACAATCACACCAAGAATTATGGTGAACGGCAATGACCAGTACCTGACCAGAACCGATATTGCCGATAAAATTAGGGCATGCCTATTGGCAGGAATACGCTCGGCACTATTATGGCGGCAATGCGGAGGCACTCGCTGGAAGTTTCTGGTCTATCGTAAAAAATTTCAAGCTGAAGTGCAAAGCCTGTTGGCACAAGTCTGAGCGCGATGGGCTTGTTAATAGCAGCGGAGCATTTGTACCGGCATTACGGTCGTTATTGCGCCGTGCAAGATGTCAGTTTCACCTTGGAAAAAGGCCAAGTCCTTGGCTTTTTGGGGGCTAATGGGGCGGGCAAAACCAGCATCATGCAAATGCTCAGCGGCAACCTTGCCGCAACCAGCGGGCAAATCCGTATCAATGGTTTTGATATACAAAAACAAGCCAAACTGGCCAAAGCTTGCTTGGGTTACCTGCCAGATACGCCGCCGTTATACCGTGAGCTGACAGTTGACGAATTCCTTGCCTATTGTGGCCGTTTGCACGGATTAAACCAACCCGCACTTAGCAAGGCCGTGTCCCTCGCCAAAGACCGTTGCGGTTTGACGGACGTGGGCAAACGCCTGATTGCCAATTTGTCCAAAGGCTACCAACAACGCATCGGCATTGCCCAAGCCATTGTACACAATCCTGCCGTCATTATTTTGGATGAACCTACGGTCGGCTTGGACCCTCTACAAATCCGCAGTATCCGCGCCTTAATTAGGGAATTGGGCAATGACCACGGCGTCATCCTTTCTACCCATATCCTCAGCGAAGTGCAGGAATCGTGCAGCCATGTACAAATTATCCATCAAGGCCAATTGGTGATGAGCGAAAGCATTGCCGGTTTGAATGCCCGCATGGACACCAGTGTTTTATTGGTGTCCACCCAACACAAAGCGGAGGATTTAGCACCTTTGGCAGCCATCCCTGGCGTAGTGGCCATTGACCGCCTGGACAACCACCGTTTACGTATCCAGCACAGCTTGTCCGCCAATCCCGGCCCCGCCATTGCCGAAACCATTATTGCCGCTGGCTGGGGCTTACAGGAAATAACCCCAATCAAGCAGTCGATAGAAGATATTTTTATAAGGGTCACGAATTAACCGCCAAACTATACATTATGCAGGCTAATCGGTACGGTTTTACCATTTAAACATAGTTGTGCAAATTTAATTATATAACAAATGATTCAATTATTAACTGGCAATACCCAAATGAATGAAAAATCAAATAACAATAAAATATCAATTAAATTAATTCAAGCAATTGATATTATTTTTATTATTATTCTAACAGCAACTTATCTAGCACGCTTAGGATTAATTATATTTGGTGAACAAAGAAATTGGGTTGAGTTGATTTTTGATGATGCTTATTATTACTTAGGAATAGCACGTAACATTGCCGATCACGGAAGCAGTACTTTTCTGCCGCCTTTTTCGACGAATGGATATCAGCCATTGTGGCTATTGATATTATCAACGACTGGATTTTTATTTGGCACATCTGAAACATCACTATTAATTCAGATTGTCAGTCTATCATTTTTTTTTACTGGTGCTTTTGCATATACCTCCAAAAAGTACTACGGCTTTGCATTCCCAGCAATTGTAACCGCCCTATTAAGCCAAGCCATTACCTTATATGGTATGGAAACAACTATGCTTCCTGTTTTTATCTTAATATTTTTTAAAACACAAGATTGGAAAGCTAGAGGTGGACTAGCTTCACTTATATTCTTATCCAGACTTGATGCACTAGCACTTGTCGTGGCGCGGGATTGCTTCCATTTGTTTTTTAAAAAAGAATGCAATTTTAGACATTATTTTATTATAATTCCGGTAATAACAATATATCTATTTATAAATTATAAAATTTTTTCCGCCCCAGTTCCAGTTTCCGGACTTTCCAAGGCTGTCGGGAATATTGCTGGAGAAAATTTATTCCTCATATCATTTTACTTTTTATCTCCAAACTTAAAAAATGCGTTGTTTCTTTTAATTGCTGTATCAGCAATTAGACTATTGTTTAGGCAAAACATCACTTTTCAGTTTAAAAATGAATTGATAATTCTTATCATTGCTAATATTGCAATTTGTACATATTATTCCACCTTATCAGGTTGGCCATCATGGCATTGGTATGGTTGGCCTGCCATGATGATATTTTATTTTTCTTTCATGCATGCTATATTGTTTTTAACTGATTCATTTGAAAATATAATAAAACAAAAACCAACAAAAATTTTTTTATATCTAATTTTGTCGCCACCTGCTTTATGTATATTGTATATTAGTTTTCCTGTCGCCATATCTACCTGGCAATTTTTGGGTCATTACTCCAGTTACTTTAACAACAAAGGCGAAACTTTTGGTATAAAAAATTTACAACTCGCCGATTTTATAAAGAAAAACTATGCTAAAGGAACATACTTTGCTATGGGTGACAGGGCAGGCTCTTTTGGATTTTTTCTTGGTAACGATTACAAATTCCTACACACTGAAGGTTTAGTGGGGTCACGTACCTATTATGATTACATGATGCAAAACCGTGGCGATCAATTTATGAGAGAACAAAAAGTCAATTATCTGATAGTTGATAGAGACGGTTTTTTGGAGTCAGGAGACATACTTGGCATTATTGAACCTATCCAAGGGCTATCATCACACACAGGCCCCTATTTGCTCTGCTTCAACAAAAATTCAATTGTCTTGAACCAAAGCTATTTAAGCTTATTGACAGGCGTTGAAAGCAAACGTTACATGTTTGACTCGACCAAAGAGATTAGCTGCCCTAAGGATATGATTGAAAATTTTAAAGCATTACGGAATAAATATGGATCTGTACGGTATCAATCACTTTATGCCGAATACCCACATCAAAGAGGCGTCACTTTATCAATTTTGGCTAAGTTTTTTAATTTGCCGACGGGATGGTAGTGAATTTGATCAAATAAATATATCTCCTAGGAACTTTATTATGACACTAAACTTCATACTATGAAGATGATTGCCACCATCGCCAGCCGCGAATTTAAAACCTTGTTCTTATCGCCATTGGCTTGGTCGCTGCTGGCCATCTTACAACTGCTCTTGGCTTATTTGTTCCTTACCCAAGTGGAAACCTTCCTTACCCTGCAACCTAAGTTGGCCAATTTAGAAGGCGCACCGGGGTTGACTGATATTATCGTACCGCCGCTGTTTGGCAATGCAGGCATTATCTTATTGTTAGTGACCCCGCTGTTGACCATGCGTTTGGTTGCCGAAGAACGCAAGCACAAGACACTGGCATTATTATTGTCAGCCCCCGTATCCACACTGGACATTGTGCTGGGCAAATATTTTGGCCTGTTGGGGTTATTATTGCTGATCGTCTTATTGGTAAGCTTGATGCCGCTTACGTTGTTGATCGGTGGCGATTTGGACTTGGGCAAACTGGCCGCCAACAGCTTGGCTTTATCTTTGTTGTTGGCAAGCTTTGCCGCTTGCGGACTATACCTGTCCTGCTTGGCAGGACAACACGCCAGTATTGCCGCAACAGGCACAGTAGGCTTTTTATTGTTGTTATGGCTATTAAATTGGACGGGGGTATTGCAAAATGAACGTAGCCCTGTACTGGAGTATGTGTCTTTGCTGCGCCATTTCCAGGCACTTCAAACCGGTTTGTTCAGTAGTGTGGATGTGGGTTATTTTGTGTTGTTTATCGCCAGTTTTATTTGGCTGAGTGTGCGCCATCTTGAACATAGGTGCTTAAAATAATGGACCATTTATCCAGAATAGGCGTGACCTTGGCAGGATTATTGGTATTCTTTGGCTTGGCGTGGTTAAGCAATCAATATCCTTTCGAAACGGACATGACCCAAAATGCCGCCAACACCTTATCGCCCGCTACGCAAAAATTGCTGCAATCCCTGCCGGACAATGTGGAAGTCACGGTTTATATCAAAAAAGGCAAAGCCACGCGCCAACAGATTGCCCAACTAATAGACCGTTATAGCCGCTTTAAACCCAATATGACGCTGGCATTTGTCGATCCTGATGCTGAACCGGACAAAATCCGCGAACTTAAAATGGGGGCAGAAGGCATGATCACCATCAGTTATCAAGGCCGGGCGGAAAAAATCAATTATATCGATGAATCTTCTTTAACCAATGCCTTATTGCAATTGGCCCATGCCAAGATACGCTGGATAAGCTGCTTGGAAGGACATGGCGAGCGTTCGGTTGAAGACAGTGGCAATTTCGATTTAAGTTTGTTCAGTAAAGAATTGGCCCGTCGCAACATTAAGGTGTTGCCAGTCAATTTGGCGGCTTTACCCAACATTCCTGACAACGCGTCATTATTGGTGATTGCCGCACCCTCTGTGCCGTTATTGCCGGGTGAAGAAGCATTTGTCAAAGCTTATATTGAACGCGGCGGCAATTTATTGCTGTTGACAGACCCCGGTAATACGGCAATGGCCAGCATTATGGGCTTAGTAGGGGTTAAGCAATATCGTGGCACTTTAGTTGATAATAATTATGCCCTGTATGGTGTCACCGATCCGAGTTTTATTATTGCCACGGAGTATATCGGGCATCCTATCACTAAGGACTTTAAAACCATCACCCTTTACCCTAAAGTGGCGGCATTGGCCGTTACCGCCCCTTCCCCATTCACCGCCAACGGCATTTTTTTTAGCACGGCAAAATCATGGACTGAGGTGGGTGAAATCAAGGGCAAAATTGGCTTTGACTATCAAAACGGCGAACAACAAGGGCCATTGCCGTTTGCTTACGCATTGACCCGCACTGTGGCAGGCAACAAACAGCAACGCATCCTAGTGGTGGGTGATGGCGATTTTCTTGCCAATGCCTATTTGGGCAATGTAGGTAATTTGGATATGGGCTTTAGAATGGTCAATTGGTTAATTCATGATGACCAATATATCGACATCCCCGCCAAAACCACCTCTGATAAAAGCCTGCAACTCAGCGGGCTTGCATTAGGCGTAATAGCTTTTGGTTTTTTGATAATTATGCCGGTGCTATTGCTTGGCACGGGTTTGTCGGTGTGGTTTTACCGTAGACGGCGCTAAGCGTCATCCATTATAAAACAATCAGATAAGATTTGCGGGGAGTCGCTATTTTTGCGAAAGCTTGTTTAGGGGCATCCAAGCCCCAACAAGCGGCAAAAATTACGCGACCGCTAGTGCCTTCGGCTGCCCCGATTCGTCCGCGTCACCTGGTTTCGACCCAACAAGGGGATCGAAACGGCGGTTCCACATGACTTTACGCCGTTTCGGGATGCCTTGCAGGTTGCCTCCGCTACGCTACGGCAACCCGCCCGGCCCTACGGCTATCGGGGACTAAAAATCTTCGCTTCTCTTCGTTCCGCTTCCAAGATTTTCAGCGTTGGCGGTGATCCCGGAAG
>Ga0208507_1001184_pt1 | contig 14946 bp, 11 predicted proteins | sample CryBogCBH12Aug01_FD_184626 | JGI IMG/M metagenome (GOLD analysis project Ga0208507, IMG submission 184626) | Freshwater microbial communities from Crystal Bog, Wisconsin, USA - CBH12Aug09.1 (SPAdes) (version 2) | ecosystem: Environmental > Aquatic > Freshwater > Lake | place: Crystal Bog... | reverse complement strand
ATGCGCGTTTCCCGCACCCTCTTCCCCGCCCTGCTCGTCGTCGCCGGCCTCCCCGCGTTCTCGCAGGCCGTCGTGGGCGCCCCCACTGCCAGCGCCACCGCCACGGCTTCCGCCAAGATCTACCAGCCCATCTCCATCACCAAGACGGCTGACCTGAACTTCGGCGCGATGATCGCCACCCCCACGGCCGGCACCGTGAAGCTCGATCCCGCCGGCGTGCGCACCGCTTCCGGTGGCGCCGTTCTCGCCAGCGCCGCGGGTGTCTCCGCCGCCGCCTTCGCTGTGGCCGGTGAGCCGAACACCTCCTTCAGCGTGGCCCTGCCCGCCAGCATCCAGATCGCCTCGGGTGCGAACAGCATGACCGTTGACACCTTCGCGACCGACGCGGCCGCCTACCTGCTGGACGGCACCGGCGCGCACTCCCTGAGCGTGGGCGCCAACCTGAGCGTCGCCGCCAACCAGCCCGCCGGCCTCTACAGCGGCAGCTTCTCTGTGACCGTCGCCTACAACTAATACCAACCCTCAACGCACTCCCAGATCCGGCTCTGATTCCTCTGGGATCAGAGCCGGATCTGCAGAAGGGCCAAGTGCAGGCCGGCCACCAGGCTCCGCCAAGCTCTAGCCTCAGCCCGGTGCGGGGAGACAGGAGCCCGCCATGCGATCCCCCCTACGCCTTGTGGCCGCCGCCCTGCTGGTGGCCCTGCCTGCCTTCAGCCAGGCCACGGCCCCCACTGCCAGCGCCACCGCCGTCATCCGCGCCAACATCCAGGTGCCCATCTCCATCACGAAGATGTCGGACCTGAACTTCGGCACCATGATCGCCACCCCCGTTGCGGGCGCGGTCACGGTGGATCCCCTCGGGGTCCGCACAGCCGCGGGCGGCGTGGTCCTCGCCAACACCAGCGTCTTCGGCGTCTCCGCCGCCGGCTTCCAGGTCAATGGCGAGGCCAACACCACCTTCAGCGTCATCCTGCCTGTCAGTGCCCAGATGACCTTCGGCGCCTACGCCATGACGGTGGACACCTTCGTGACCGACGGCGCTCCCTACAAGCTGAGCGTCAACGGCGGCCAGCACCTGAGTGTCGGCGCCACCATGTATGTGGGCGCCAACCAGGTCCCCGGCCTCTATTCGGGCAGCTTCACCGTGACCGTCGCCTACAACTGAACCAACCCTCCACGCACGCCCAGGCTCGGCTCTGATTCCTCTGGGATCAGAGCCGAGCCTGCGTAAGGCCCCCGCGCGGGCCAGCCAGCAGCTCCTCCACCCGGCTTTTGAATGTCCAGGATCTAGAAAAAAAGTCCTAATTCCAGATTCTAGACGATTGATTTTGTTGTACCTAAATATTTAACTGTATGTTTTACATGATTTTATGGTTTTTTCAATTCTGGCACGGGCCTTGATAAGTCTATAACAGCACCACAACAACCTCTCCAGTGAGGATGGCCCTTCTGGAGCAGCCCCACCCAGCCCGCCCACTTCCGCTTCGAAAAGCTCCCTGGTGAGCGCGGCCGCACCACCATCCCACCCTCTTTCCTGCACGTCTGTTTGGGCTTCGGCCCCATGTCGCACCACCCTGATCGCGGAGCGGGCAACCGCTCCGCACCTTTGCCTGAACTCACCCAACCGATTGGACCCCACCCATGACCCAGACGCGCGGCACCCTCAACCTCCTGACCCGGACCCTCCTCCTGGCCCTGGCCTTCTGCCTGGGTTGCGGACTGCTGGCCCAGGCACCGGCCCTGCCCAAGCCCGTGGGTGGCGACCTGCTGGTGGCACCCACCCGGCTGCTCTTCGACGCGAAGCTGCGCTCCGCCCAGCTGACCCTGCTCAACACGGGGAGCGCCCCCGCCACCTACCGCTTGACCTACATCCGCATGGAGATGAACGAGAAGGGCGAGCTCAAGGAAATCCCCTCGGACGGCCCCTCCGCGGCCGAGGACATGATCCGCTACGCCCCCCAGCAGATCACCCTGGAGCCCGGCGTGCAGCAGACGGTGCGCATCCTGGTCCGCCGCCCCGCGGACCTGCCGGAAGGGGAGTACCGGGCCCACCTCCTGATCCGGGCCGTGCCCAAGGACGAGGCGCCTCCCGTGGAGGCCGAGCCCAAGGAGCCCAACGGTGTGGCCATCAAGCTCACCCCGGTCTACGGCGTCTCCATCCCCATCCTCGTCCGCCAGGGCGACACTCCCAGCACGCCGGCCTTCTCCCGGGTGCAGGTGGCGCATGAAGCCGACGGCCGCACCCTGCTGAAGTTCGCCCTGCAGCGCCTCGGCGGCAAGGAGTCGGTCTACGGCAACGTGCAGATCACCCAGCTCGCCACCGGCACCAAGGACCAGAAGGTGGCCGAGTGGCGCGGGATCGCCGTCTATCCGCCGCTGCCGGAGCGCGCCATGGAGATCCCCCTGGGGCCCCTCCAGGTGCCGCCGGGCTCGAAGCTCAGGCTCGCCTTTGTGCACCCGGAGCGCGGCAGCGTGCTCGCGGAAACCCAGATCGTCGTCCAGTAACCGGCCCCCGCCCCCGTGTCGCGGCTGCGCAAGTCCCTGCTCGGAGTCTGCCTCGCGGCGGCGCTCCTGGGGCAGAGTCCCACCGCCGAGCCGCGCAAGATCAGCATCCTGACCGTGCAGGTGGGCATCCAGGCCATGGGCGATCCGCTGCTGGTGCAGCAGCGGGGCGACACCACCTGGATCCCCCTGGCGGAGCTGGCCCGCCAGCTCTTCCTGGGCATCACGGTGGACGCCGCGGCCGGCAGCGCCGAGGGCTTCGTCATCGACGAGAAGAACCGCTTCAAGCTGGACCTCAAGCAGCACACGGTGCAGGCGGAGGGGAAGACCTTCACCTTCGAGGCCGACACGGTCTTCTTCGAAGGGGAGGAGTGCTATGTGGAGCTCGGCGCCCTGACGACCTGGCTGCCGCTGCAGACGAAGCTGAACGCCGACTCCGCCACCCTGGAGGTGCGCCCCCTGCGCCAGCTGCCCGTGCAGGCGCGCTGGAAGCGGGAGAAGGACGCGGCGCTCTCCTCGGGGCACGGGCCGGTGCGCATCTCCTACGATCCCCAGGCCCACCCCTACGCGCCCATCGCCGCGCCCTTCGTGGACCAGAGCCTCACCTGGGCAGGCGGCGCGCAGAACGGCACGGCCCATGGCACGGGCTCCGCCACCACCTTCATGTCCGCGGACCTGCTGTGGTCCCAGGCCACCGCCTACATGAGCACCGACTTCAGCAGCCCGGGCACGCTGTTCCGCGGCAGCCTGGGCCGCCGGGATCCCGATGGCAAGCTCCTCGGCCCCCTGGGCGCGCGGGAGGTGACCGCCGGCCGCCTGGATGTGCAGGGCATCGAATACGTCAGCAAGAGCACCACCGGCAACGGCGTGCTGCTGAGCAACTTCGCCCTCAACCAGGACCAGTACTTCGACCGCAAGAGCTTCCAGGGCGAGCTGCCCCTGGACTGGGACGTGCAGCTGTTCCACAACGGCATCCTGAAGGGCTACCAGATCAGCCGGGCCGACGGGCGCTACGCCTTCCCGGACGTGCCCCTGGACCCGGGCGCCAACGAGTTCCTCCTGGTCTTCCACGGCCCCCTGGGCCAGCGCCGGGAGGAGCGCCTCTCGGTGCTGTCCGAGCCCGGCCTCGGCAGTGGGGGCTTCCTGCGCTACAAGCTCTCCTACGACCACCCGGAGGGCAAGGGTGCCTCCCGCGCCCAGGCCAACTTCGACTGGGGCGTGAACCGCTCCTTTGTGCCCTTCCTGTCCATCGTGGATTTCCCCTTCGGCTCCGCCGCCAAGACCTACACCCAGTCCGGCGCCAGGGGTCAGGTCTCCGGCGTGGGCTACCAGGCGGACTGGTCCCACGACGCCCAGGGCGGCGACCTCCTGGAGGCCAGCCTCAAGGGAATGGTCGACAAGCTGGCCTGGAACCTCCGGCACCTGGAAGGGCGCAGCTTCAGCAGCGAGGTGCTCCCGGCGGACCACGGCTTCCTCAAGAGCCGCACCCAGGGCAGCATCTCCGGCGGCCTGCACACCTGGGGCGAGGGCCTCAGCAACCTGCGCCTGGAAGTCAAGAAGGACACCTTCAGCACGGGCCTATCCGAGTCCCAGGTGGCGCTGAAGGAAGGCCACAACTACCAGGGGCTCTACCTGACCAACAGCCTGATGTTCCAGGACTACGCGGGTGCCCAGACCCTCGGCGGAGAGCTGCTTGGCCGCAAGATCCTGGGGAGCTGGATGGTCCAGGGCCAGGCAGGCTACACCCTCCGCCCCAAGAGCACCCTGGACACCCTGGCGGTCTCCCTGGATTCCCTCTGGACGGGCAGTCACCAGATGCAGCTGGCCGTGTCCCAGTCCCTGGCCAGCCGCCAGCTCCGCCTGACCGCCGGCCTGCGTAGCACCCTGCGGGGGCTGGACCTCGGCGCGAACGTCGGCTGGGCCCGCCAGGGTGGCTGGACCGTGGGGGTCCAGGTCAGGACCAGCTTCGGCCAGGATCCCTCCACGAAGAAGTGGCACGAGGACCCGCGCCCCGTGGCCGCCGGGGGCAGCGCCGCGGTGCTGGTCTTCATCGACAAGAACGGCAACGGCATCATGGACGCCGACGAGAAGCCGGTCGAGGGTGTCGGCTTCCTGGTGGACGGCGTCCCCCAGGAGGTCAAGACCGACGCCACCGGCCACGCCCTGCTGATGCACCTGCCCGCCAACCGGGACGTGAACCTGGGCCTGAACATCAACGACCTGGAAGACCCCTCCCTGCAGCCCGTTCGCAAGGGCCTGCGCTTCGTGGCCCGGCCCGGTCTGCCCCTGCAGGCCACCTTCCCTGTGGTGGCCTTCGGCGAGCTGGCGGGCACGCTGCGCAGCCGGGGCCCCGCGGGCGCCAAGGTCCTGGCCGGCGTCACCCTGGAGCTGGTGGACGACAAGGACCGCGTGGTCCAGCGCCAGGTCTCCTCCTTCGATGGCTACTTCGACTTCGCCGACATCCCGCCCGGCAGCTACCACCTCCAGGTCCCCGCCACCTGGCTGAGCAAGCGTCAGCTGAAGCTGGCCAAGCCGATCCCCGTGCAGATCGACCCCTCCGGCAGCCAGCTCCTGGGGCAGCTCGTGGACCTCGTGCCCGAAAGCTGAGTCCAGCTCGCCGCTGAATGGGAATAAGGGATAACCACAAAACACAAAGGGCACAAAAGGGGACGGCCATGGACGACTTGGCGGTCCCTGCGGTGATCGCTGGCCAGTCGCGGGTGTCGGACCTCCGCCCCTCTTGGCAGATTTGCCAGTCCACTGGATACTGGGGCTTTCGGGTTTTTGTAAGTTTCAACATGTGATCTAGAGAGCGCCGGAGGCTCCCGTGAGTGAGCAGTTTCTCGATACCAATGTCCCCGGCAACCCGGCCTACCACTTCTCGATCCAGCCCCCGGTGCGCGACGGCGGCGCGGGCTGGCTCCAGCGGCCCGAGCTGATCCCGGGCGCGGGCACCGCCACCCAGTGCGTGCACGGCGGCGTGCAGCCGGATCCCTCCTACGGCGCCGTGATGCCGCCGGTGTACCTCTCCTCGACCTTCGCCTTCAAGGACATCCTCACCAACGCGGGCTACGACTACACCCGCAGCGGCAACCCCACCCGCGCGGCCCTGGAGGAGGCCATCGCCCTGCTGGAGGGCGGCCACGGCGCCACCTGCACCAGCACCGGCATGAGCGCCATCCTGGTGGCCCTGAACCTGCTGCCCCACGGCAGCCACCTCATCAGCACCGTGGACTGCTACGGCGGCACCTTCCGCCTGCTGGAGCACGCCAAGCGCTTCTTCGGCCTGGAGGTCACCTACCTGGACCTCGCGGACCTCGCCGCCGTGCAGGCGGCCTTCCAGCCCAACACGCGCATGGTCTGGATCGAGACGCCCTCCAATCCCCTGCTGCGCCTCACGGACATCGCCGCCGTGGCCGCCCTCGCCCACGCCCAGCCGGACTGCCTGGTGGCCGTGGACAACACCTTCCTCTCACCCTTCCTCCAGCGCCCCTTCGACCTGGGCGCGGACCTGGTCATCCACTCCACGACGAAGTACCTCAACGGCCACAGCGACGTGGTGGGCGGGGCCGTGGTGGCGGCCCCGGGCCGACTGGCGCTCACCCAGCAGATCCAGAGCGTGAACAACCTGCTGGGCACCTCCCAGGCGCCCCACGACTGCTTCCTGGTGCTGCGCGGCCTCAAGACGCTGCCCCTGCGCATGCGCCAGCACGAGGCCAACGCCCAGGTGCTGGCGGAGTTCCTGGCGGCCCATCCCGCCGTGGGCAAGGTCCACTACCCGGGCCTGTCCACCCACCCCCAGCACGCGCTCGCCCGGCGCCAGCAGAAGGGCTTCGGCGCCATGCTCAGCTTCGAGCTGAAGGAGGGCGGCAACGCCCGGCTGAACCACGTGCTGCGCGGCCTGCGCTGGTTCACCCTGGCCGAGAGCCTGGGCGGCGTGGAGTCCCTGGTGGCCCACCCCGCGTCCATGACCCACGCGTCCATGACCCCCGAGGCCCGGAAGCGCGCCGGCATCAGCGACGACCTGATCCGCCTGTCCGTGGGCCTCGAGGACGTCAAGGACCTCCGCGAGGACCTGGCCCGGGCGCTGACCTTCGGGTGAGGGGGCTGCCAGCTATCAGCTGTCGGCTCTCAGCTGTCAAAAGCGGGTTCCAACGGGGGGTGGGGGCGAAGCCGCTGCGTCTAAAGCCAAGCAACTACCTACCACCGATGAAGGCCGATAAAATCGGTGGCAACAAAAGGCTATTCCAGTGGCTATTCCACTCGAGCCCGCACGCCCACCTGCTGGACTCGGCGGTTGTGTGTTTTAAATAATATTTAACCATTTTAATTTTTTTGATTGACTATTTGTTTTCCCGCTTCTAGGCTTGGGTCTTCGGATGCAACCCCAACCCTCTTCCCGGAGTTTCCCATGACCAAGGCCTACCGCCCCGAGACCGTCGCCCTGCATGGCGGCCAGTCCCCGGATCCCGTCACGCTCAGCCGCGGGGTGCCCATCCACCGCACCAGCTCCTACGTGTTCAAGAACACTGAGCACGCGGCGAACCTCTTCGCGCTGAAGGAGCTCGGCAACATCTACACGCGCCTGATGAACCCCACCACGGATGTGCTGGAGCAGCGCATCTCCCAGCTGGAGGGCGGCGCCGCCTCCCTGGCGGTGGCTTCCGGCACCTCGGCCATCTTCTACGCCATCATCACGCTGGCCCAGGCGGGCGACCACATCGTCAGCGCCAACAACCTCTACGGCGGCACCTACACGCAGTTCGATTCGATCCTGCCCGCCCTGGGCATCACGACCACCTTCGTGGATCCCAAGGACCCTGAGAACTTCCAGAAGGCCATCACCGAGAAGACCCGCGCCATCTTCATCGAGACCATCGGCAACCCCGTCCTCGAGGTCACCGACATCGAGAAGATCGCCGCGGTGGCCCACCGCAACGGCCTGCCCCTCATCGTGGACGCGACCTTCTCCACGCCCTACCTGCTGCAGGCCATCGCGCACGGCGCCGACATCGTGGTGAACTCGCTCACCAAGTGGATCGGCGGCCACGGCACCGGCATCGGCGGCATCATCACCGACTCCGGCAAGTTCAACTGGAAGGGCGGCCGGCATCCCCTGTTCACCGAGCCCGATCCCAACTACCACGGCCTGCGCTGGGCCCTCGACCTCCCCGAGCCGCTGGCGCCCCTGGCCTTCATCCTCCGCACCCGCACCGTGCCCCTGCGCAACCTGGGCGCGGCCATCGCGCCGGACAACTCCTGGCTCTTCCTCCAGGGCCTGGAGACCCTGCCCCTGCGCATCGTCCGCCACAGCGAGAACGCCCTGGCCGTGGCGAAGTTCCTCCAGAAGCATCCCAAGGTGTCCTGGGTGCGCTACCCGGGCCTGCCCGGGGATCCCAGCCACGCCCTGGCCACGAAGTACCTGAAGCACGGCTTCGGCGGCATGGTGGTCTTCGGCATCAAGGGCGGCCAGGAGGCGGCGGTGAAGCTCATCGACGGCATCACCCTGTTCTCGCACCTGGCCAACGTGGGCGACGCCAAGAGCCTCATCCTGCACCCCGCCAGCACCTCCCACTCCCAGCTCACCGAGGCCCAGCAGCGGGCCGGCGGCCTCACGCCGGATCTGGTGCGCCTCTCCATCGGCATCGAGCACATCGACGACATCCTGGAGGCCCTGGAGGACGGGCTCGCCCTCGCCTGAACCCCCATGACGGAGTCCTGCCCCATCTCCCCCGAGCTGGTCGATGACCGGACCACCCGCATCGGCGCGGGCCTGATCATCCTGCTCACCCTGGCCAGCCTGGGGCTCGGACAGACCTGGCCGCCGCTGCTGCTGGCCGTCGATTTCGGCCTCCGCAGCCGCGGCTGGACCGCCTGGAGCCCCGTGGCCCAGGCAGCCCGGGTTCTCCGCTCGGCGGCGGGACTCCAGCCCAGGCCCACCAATGCCGGCCCCAAGCGCTTCGCCGCAGGGGTGGGGGCCACCTTCACGCTCGGGATTGCTCTCGCGTCGCACTTCCGACAGCCCAGCTTGGTTCTGGCTCTCGCCACCACGCTGCTCCTGTGCGCGGCGCTCGAGGCCGGACTGGGCTTCTGTGTGGGCTGCAAGGTCTACAGTCTCCTCAGGGCCACCTTCTCCGCCAGCCGTGTCTCCATGGAGCAACCATGAGCAGCGAACCCGCCCGCCTCTGGAGAAAGCCGTCGGCCTCGGAGGACTTCTCCAGCCTGGTGGCCGCCATCGTGGCGAGCGACTTGGCCGAGCCCCTTACGCGCCACATCGACGCGGGCTCGCTGCCCAGCCGGGACGCCGTGATCGACCTCGTGAAGAAGCTGCGGGAGCTGCTGTTCCCGGGCTACTTCGGCAAGCAGAACCTGTCCACCCAGACGCTGGAATACTACGTGGGCGAGCTGGTGGGGGACATCCGCACCCGGCTCTTCGAGCAGGTGCAGAACGTCCTCCGCCACCAGGCCGCCCGCCATGGCAGCCCCACCCAGGACTTCGAGGCGGCCGCCGAGGACATCGTCCACACCTTCCTGGAAGCCATCCCCCGGCTGCGCGCAACGCTGGCCACGGACGTGCAGGCGGCCTTCGAGGGGGATCCCGCCGCCGTGGACACGGACGAGGTGATCTTCTCCTATCCGGGCATCTTCGCCCTCACGGTCCACCGCATCGCTCACGAGCTGCACCTCCTGGGAGTGCCGCTCATCCCCCGCATCATGAGCGAGTACGCCCACGCCCTCACGGGCATCGACATCCACCCGGGCGCCACCATCGGCGCCTACTTCTTCATCGACCACGGCACCGGCGTGGTGATCGGCGAGACCACGGTCATCGGCGAATACGTGAAGATCTACCAGGGCGTGACGCTGGGGGCCCTCTCCACCCGGGGCGGCCAGTCGCTCAAGGGCGTGAAGCGCCACCCCACCCTGAAGGACCGCGTCACGGTCTACTCAGGCGCCTCGATCCTGGGCGGCGAGACCGTCATCTGGGAGGAAGCGGTGATCAGCAGCAACGTCTTCGTCACCCAGACCGTGCCGCCCCAGACCCGCGTCACCGTCAAGAACCCCGAGCTGCAATACCGCAACCACCTGCCCCAGGAGTTCAAGCAGGACGTGCCGAGCGACTGGGTGATCTGAGCATGGCCAGGATCACCGGCGGGTTGGGTTCGAGTTGGCGCAGGGCCGACAGCAACCCCCAGCCAAGGTCATCTGGATTTGATCAACGAGCACCGGTGGACCACGCCTCACCCCAGTCCAATGCTTTCAAGGTGCTTCTGGAGTTCCCTCAGCCCGAAGGGCTTTGACAGCAAGGTGACGCCAGGATAAGCCGAGGCAAGGTCCAGCGCAGTCTGGTCAACTCGGCCCGTTGCCAGCAGGACAGGCACTTCTGGGCGCAACACACGCAGGCGAGGCAGGGTCCCGTAGCCGCCCAGTCCTGGCATATTCATGTCCAGGATGACGAGGTCAGGCTCCAGCCCTGCTTCCAGCATGGCCAGCGCCTCCTCGCCACTCTGGGCTGCCGTCACCGCAGTGTTGCCCAGGACTTCCAGGATCGCCTGGTTCGAGCTCTGGATGAGGTCATCGTCATCTATAAGCAGCACCTTCAAGGTTCCGAGGGGAATCGGGGTGGTCTCCGCAACCGCCACGGTTCCAGACTGGGCGGGGGCTTCTTGCTCGCAGGCAGGGAAGCGCAGTATCACGCGGGTGCCATGGCCAGGTTCGCTCTCAATCGCCATCTGCCCCCGGTGCGCCTTCACAGTGCTAAAGACGATGGACAGGCCCAGTCCTGTGCCCTTTCCTGTCCCCTTGGTGGTGAAGAAGGGATCCATGGCCTTCTCCAGGACCTCCTTTGGCATTCCCATGCCGTTGTCTTCTACGACAACTTCAATCCAGTCGTGGTCAACGTTGCGGGTGTGCAGGGTGAGGGTGCCGTTCTCCGACATGGCATCCACGGCATTGAGGCAGAGGTTCATGGAGGCATGGGCTAGGGCATTGGCATCGCCCAGGATGGGCCGCAGCTCCTCTGCCAGCTTGTTCTCCAGGCGGACCTTCGCCAGGGTCGTCCGCTCCAGAAGGGCAACCTCCTCCTTGAGAATCTCATTCATATCGACCTTCTTATTCTCAGCGAGGTCCTGGCGGGAGAAGTTCAGCAGGCTCTTCACCATATTGCCGCCGCGCACGGTGGCCTTGCAGATGGTGTCAAGGGCCTGATGAAGGGGGCTGCCAACAGGCAGGCTGCCGATGTGGGCCGACGCCAGGCCAAGAATGGCCCCCAACACATTGTTCATGTCATGGGCTACGCCCCCAGCCAAGGTGCCGAGGCTTTCCATTTTTTGGGACTGCTGAAGCTGGGCCTGGAGTTTGGTCTTGTCCACCTCAGCCTGCTTTTGTTCCGTGAGGTCGAGGATGGATCCTTCGAGAATGCCTTCCTCCCTGAACAGCTTTACGGAAGTGGCGCAGTGGCGGGTCTCCCCGCTGGCATTCACAAGGTCGAATTCGTAGTCTTTCACCTGCCCATCCGCAAGAAGCTGGCGAACCATCTCCTCCCGTCTCTTCTGATCAACCCACACCGCACTGGAAGGCTGGTGCCGGAACTCATCCATCGTCCTGCCAAGGAGCTGGAGGTACTTGGTGTTGAATTCCAGGATTTCACTGCCGTCCAGCCTGGTCCGGAACATGGAGACATTGGCGTTGTTGAACAAGTTGCGATAACGCTCCTCACTCGCTCTCAGGGCTTCTTCAGCCGCCTTGCGTTCCGTGATGTCATGACCCTGGGCGATGGTCGCAATAGGGGTATGGCCATCCGCAGCGAACAGGGTGGCGGAATTCCAAAGCACCGTTCCGACCGTCCCATCCAGGTGCTGGATCTTGATCTCCACCGCCTCCCACCGCTCGCCGGTCAGGGTCTTGCGGATCAGGTCCATCGAGTTTTCTGCCAGTTCCGAAGGGAACAGGATTTCCAGGGACTTGCCGAGAACCTCGGGTTCGACCCGGCCTGTCAGGATTTCAAACGCCCGATTGAACCGCGTGATCCGGAACTCAGGGTCCCAGACGATGATCGGCGCGTTGGCGTAGTTGAGCAGATTCTCAAGGTAGGCGTTAGTCCCCTGCAACCGCTTCCGACCATTGTGAACGGTCCAGGCCCAGGTGCCGAACATAAGCAACGCCATGCCCAGGCTGCCTGCAGCCCATGCGATGTATTTCGCCGGAAATCGTGGCGGCTCGTAGATTCCCAACCATTGGTTATAGATTCGCTGATACTCGCCGCTGTTCTTGATGATCAACAGCCCCTGGTCCAACCGGTCGCGCAGCTCTGTGTTCCCCTTCTTCACTGCGAAGGCAAACTCGCGCCGGTATTCTTTCAGGGGCGGCCCCGCCTGGATTCCATCCAATCCGCGCTCTTTCAGGACTCTGGTTCCCTGCACCAGCGGAGCGAGAACGGTGTCGTTCTGCCCGGAAGCCAGCAACCTCAAGGCATCGGGGAGGGTGTCGGCAAACACCAGCTCAGCCGAGAAGCCTTGGCTCGCCAGGGCATGATGGGCCGCATCCGAGCGGACGACGATGATCCGTCGGCTCCGGGCATCCCCAAGGGACCTCAGCGGGGGCTCCCCCTTGCGCACAAAGAAGCAGTCGTAGCCTATGGTGTGGGTCTGGGTGAATTCGACCAGCCCTTCCCGTGCCGGGAGCCGCGTGACCGTCGGCAAGGCATCGATGTCACCCTTCAGCAGCCCCTTCCAGGCGCCGTCCCAAGTGCTGACCCGGTGGCTGATTGGGATGTCCATGACGCGGGCGACAGCCGAAAGGAGGTCAATGGAGAAGCCCACTGCGCGGCCACTTGAATCCACGTCGGCATAGGGGGAAAACCCGATCTCAGAGCCGACAACGATGGGACGGGGCGGCTCGGGGGACTTCGCCTGGGACGAGGCGGACAGACAAAAGGCTGAAACAAGCCATACCGAAATTGAAATGACAACAGCGCTTGCCACCTTGCGCGAACGGCTCAAGCCCTGCTTGTCCCGTGCTGATGCCTCGGCCAGCTTCTGGAGGCGGACGATCGCAGGGTGAGACTTCCAAAGGGGGGTCATAGTTGACACTTATCGGTCAGCTCGTCCTGGAGATGAAATCCCGTTCACCCCTGACGGTTCCTGGATTTCTGAGGGTTCATCACGGGATTCCGGAGAGCAGCCTTGCTTCCGCAAATACCTTGATTTTATGAACGGTAATAAGCTCCTGTCTTTCTTGTTTGCGAACTGGTTCGAGTTGATCCAGCCCAGGTTGACCTAGATCACTGACCTTTGGGTCGACAATGGGCTCAGCCGTGGAAGAGCCCGCGCCATGACGGCCTGTGGAGGCTGGCCACGCTGAGGAGCGTCCGATGGGCCTCGAGAAGATCCTGCGCACCCACCGGGAGGAGATCCTGGCCAAGGCCATCGCCTCCCTGCACCGATCCCACCTGGAGCACTACGAAGCCGCCGGGGCCGCCGAGATCCGCGAGCGGCTCGGCACCCTGCTGGACCTGGTCATCGCCGCCGTCCTGGAGCGCAACCTGGCCCCGGTCATCAGCCATGCCAGCGCCGTGGCCACGGCCCGCTTCGAGGCGGGCGTCGACCTGGCCGAGGTGCAGACGGCCTACAACGTCCTGGAAGAGGTGCTCTGGCTGGAGATCCTGAAGACCCTGCCCGCGGCGGACCAGGCCGAAGCGCTGGGCCTGGTGGGCACCGTCCTCGGCACCGGCAAGGACATGCTCGCCCGGCAGTACGTGTCCCTGGCCACCCAGACCCACACGCCCTCGCTGGACCTCAAGGCCCTGTTCTCGGGCACGGACAGCCTCTAGATCAACGTGATGGCGTAGATGACGGAGAGCACCGCCAGGGTGACCATGCCCCTGGCCGCCAGGTTGGCGGTCCGGCGGGTGCCGAACAGGTAGGTGTAGGCCACCTTGAGCAGGTTGTTGCTGGCGCTGGCGATGACGATGGCCTGCAGCACATGGACGGTGCCGATGCCCAGGTTGCCCTGCAGCACCGAGGCCACGAAGGGGGTGATGTCCGAGCAGCCGACCACGAAGGACAGCATCCGGAGGCCCATGCCCTGGTAGAGGCTGAGGGCGTACTTGGTCGCCAGGGACACCGCCACGAACATGAAGGCGAAGAAGAAGGCGGAGTTGAGCTCCAGGGGGTTCTTCCGCAGGGCCGGCTCCTCGGCCTCGCCCGGCACGAAGTCGGCTGCGGCGTCCACCAGCGCCTCCGGCGTGCTTGCCGGAGCCTCCTGGGGCACCAGGACCGGATCCGGGCTCTGCCGCCGGATCCAGATGCCGTAGGCTGCCGCGAGCAGGGCCAGGACCACCAGGGCCGGGCCTACCTGCAGGAGCGACTGGAACCGGAAGATCGCGACCAGCACCAGCAGGCGGAGGTACATCATGGCGACGGCCAGCAGGATCGCGGCCGCGGCCTCTTGGTCGTGACCGGGGCTGCGCCTGGACTTCTTGGCCAGGACGAGCACGGCCGCGGTGCTGGAGTAGACGCCGCCAATCAGGCCGGTGAGCAGCAGGCCCTTCCGGGGGAACAGGTAGGTCTGCAGCACGTAGCCCAGGTACGAGATGGACGTGGTGATGACCACCGCCAGCCAGATCTGCCGGGGCGTGACCGGGAGCGCGGCGAAGACCTGGGCCAGGAACCCGGTGGCGACGGGCGCGCCGGAAAGCAGGGGCAGCACCACTCCGGCGATCGCCAGGAACTTGCAGGCCGTGACGACTTCGCCCGTCTCCAGCCGGTCCGTGAACGCCCGGATCTTCCCCTTGGAGTGCAGCACGAACAGGATGGAGACGCCGAAGAGCACCAGGAACCAGTGGGGCTGGTTGAGGGCCACGGGCCCGGTGGTGTAGGTCAGCAGCGCGATCAGCACGCCGATCATCCCGGAGCTCTTCTTCTCGTGGACCTTGTTGCTGTAGTAGACCAGCAGGAAGGGCACCACCGCGGCCATGCCCACCAGGAAGGCGTAAGGGCCGATGGCCGGGATCTGGTAGAGCATGAAGCCCAGCAGGCCGAGGAACACGAAGGTGCGGACCGTGCCGAAGGTGTCGAACTTCTTTTCGCTCTCGTAGTAGTCGCGCAGACCGATGCCGATCAGCGTGCTGATGGCCAGGGTCAGGAGGAAAGGCGCGACCTGGGGTGGGAACATGCGGAACTCCGACGGGGGCAGCGCGGAAGGCCGGGAGAAGGGGGAAGCTCCCTGCCCAGGGTTGTTCTGCTCCCTACCGTCCCAGGCATACTCCCGAGCCGCGGGTCTGTCCAGGCCAGGGCCCGATGTTACTGATTAAAAAAGGTTCTTCCGGGATTTGAGGGATAGATAGACAGGGCAACGGCAGTCTCTGATTCACTTGGATTTGCGAAGAAACAAGTGGAGAGGAGGCTGCCGTTGCTGACTAAGGAGTCTATGGCCCGAGTGGGG
>Ga0208507_1001171_pt1 | contig 15036 bp, 13 predicted proteins | sample CryBogCBH12Aug01_FD_184626 | JGI IMG/M metagenome (GOLD analysis project Ga0208507, IMG submission 184626) | Freshwater microbial communities from Crystal Bog, Wisconsin, USA - CBH12Aug09.1 (SPAdes) (version 2) | ecosystem: Environmental > Aquatic > Freshwater > Lake | place: Crystal Bog... | reverse complement strand
AGGATCCATTTGGTGATTTCCGGCCCAGCCCCGGTCGCATTGAAATGTATTACCAGCCCGGTGGACGCGGCGTGCGGATGGACACCCATGCTTACGCGGGCTACACCATTCCTCCGACCTACGACTCGATGATCGGCAAATTGATCGTCAAGGGCGGCGACCGGCGCATGGCGATTGACCGCATGAACCGTGCGTTGAACGAGTTTCTCATCACCGGCATTAAGACGACCATTTCCTTTCAGCAGGCAATCATGCAGGACCCGAACTTCCGGCGCGGCGTATATTCGACGAATTTTGTTGAGCAGCTCCTCGGCGGCGCGCGGCGCGAATTGATTGAGGAAAAAACCTGATTGACTTGGGTTGCATTTTTGCTAAAAAAGCGTCTCGTTCAAAGAACGAACGGGGTGTCAGTCCGACAGAGTGGCACGTGAACAGCAAAAAACAAACGACATTCAGTGATCCTGCCGACGCAGTCCTCCTCCCAGTTTTTGAACGCTTTCTATTATGAGCCAAGCTAGATTATTCGTAGGCAACCTTTCCTTTCAGACGGGCGAAACCGACCTTCAGGATTATTTCGCGACGGCGGGCGCGGTAACTTCCGTCAGCCTTATGCTGGACAAGATGACCGGCCGCTCACGCGGTTTCGCGTTCGTTGAATTCGCCACGCCCGAAGAAGCGCAGAAGGCCATCGAGCAGTTTCACGACAAGGATTTTCAGGGTCGCAAAATCACGGTCAACGTCGCGCGCCCGCGCGAAGAGCGTCCGCCGCGCAGCGACCGGTTTGACCGCAGTGAACGGCGCGAACGCTATTAAACAAACTTCCGCAAAGCCGGACGAACCGCCCCATCCGGTTTTTTGCTTGAGAATTAAATTTGACAGCCTTTTCTTCCAGCATATCTTGAGCGTCAAACATTATGGCTGACATACCTCCGTCCAATCCTGCGCCAACACCAGCGCCCGGCAGTCCGGTGCAATCACTCAAAACCGAAACCGGCGCGGTGCAGCCGCCGAAAAAAGAAACCGGCAAGGTGCAGCCGAAAAAAGAAACTGTCCGCATCAATTTGCCGCCGCGCCCGACCGCCGCGCCAACCATCAAACTGCCCACGCTGCCGCCCGGCGGTCCCACGGGGGCATCCAGCCCGGCTCCGATTTCCGCCGGCGGCGCGCCCGCATTGAAAAAATCCGTGCCCGCCGCGTCTGCCGCGCCCGCTGCCGGTCAACGTCCGGCGGCCCCGGCCCCACGGCCCGCCGCCGCGCCAGCCATTAAGCCACTCGACAAAGTTTTGATCTATTCCGTTGCTGTTGCCGGTCTCGCCGCCGCCGGTGCCAGCACTTATCTTTTCTTCGCCTTGAAAAAAATCATTGATCCCTTTCAACCTTAAAAAACTGATATGGCCTCACCGCTGATCGTCACGCTCACGCAGGACAACTTTGAAGCCGAGGCGCTGAAGTCCGCCACGCCGGTGCTCGTGGATTTCTGGGCCGAATGGTGCGGTCCCTGTAAAATGATCGCCCCGGTGCTAGACGAGCTCGCCACCGAATTTCAGGGCAAGGTCAAAATCGGCAAGGTCAACATTGATGAACATCAGGGTCTCGCCGCGCAGTTTGGCGTCCGGGCGATTCCAACGCTACTGCTCATCAAAAATGGCCAGGTTGCCGAACAGATGGTCGGTGCCAAGAGCAAACGCGATTTAAAGGCCAGTCTCGACCGCGCTGCGGCGTGACGTCCGCCGGACGTTCATGGCTCTGATCCTCACGCCCGGCCAGTTCACGCAACGCGCGGAATTTTACCACCAACTCGCGCAACTCACCTCGGCCGGCCTCGGCCTCATTCAAGCGCTGGAACAGCTCCAGCGAAATCCCCCCAGCCGTGCCTTCCGCGAACCGATCCGGCTCCAGCTCGAAAAAATCAAGGCCGGCGGCACGTTCACCGATTCGCTACAGGCCGCCAGCGGCTGGCTGCCGCCATTCGACATCGCCCTCATCGAGGCTGGCGAACGCAGCGGGCGCATCGATGACTGTTTTCATCTGCTTTCGGAGTATTACCACGAACGCGCACGCATTACCAAGCAGGCTCTGTCGCAACTGGTTTATCCCGTCGGCCTGATTCACATCGCCGCCCTGGTTTTTCTAATTATCGTTCCGTTCGCCGGCTCGCAGTTCAACGCCAGCCTGGTCTGGCTTTTTCTCAAAGCCGCGTTGACGCTCTCGCCGGTTTATCTCGGCGCGGCCCTGTTGATTTATGCGTTTCAAAGCCGGCATGGCCAAAGCTGGCGGTCGTTGATGGAAAAACTGCTGGGCTTCGTCCCTCTCCTCGGGAAAGCGCGGTATTTTCTGGCGCTGTCGCGGCTCACGCTGGCGCTTGAGGCGCTCATCAGCGCCGGCGTGAACATCCTCCCGGCCTGGGAGATCGCCGCGAACGCCTGCGGCTCGCCGGCTTTGCGCCGCGCCATTATCGCGTGGCGGTCGCAGGTGGAGGCCGGAACCACGCCTGCCGACGCCGTGGGCAACTGCCGTCTGTTTCCAGAAATGTTCGCCAACTTTTACCGCAGCGGCGAAATCAGCGGCAAGCTGGATGAGGCTCTCCGCCGTTTGCACCGTTATTACCACGATGAAGGCTCGCGCAAGCTTCAGGCCTTCGCCGCATGGACGCCGCGGGCCATCTACGGCATTATCGCCTGCATCATCGGCTATGAGATCATTCAGTTTTACACTGGTTACTTCAACCAAATCTCCGCCATCACCAAGGGATTTTGATTTCGCGACACGCCTGAAACTGGAATTTTTTACGCCATGATTCTGAATGAAATCTTGACGGATGAAAACCAGCGCCAGCATGAATTTCCCGTCGCCCAAAACAAAATCTTCCTCGGCCACGCCGGCGTCTGCCCGCTGCCCCGCCGCGTCGCGCAGGCGATGATTGACTGTACCAATGGCGCCACGCTCGGCGATCAGGAAGCTTTCGTAATGCACCGGATTGCGGACGCACGGCAGGCCGGCGCGAAATTGTTGAGCTGTTCGCCAGATGAAGTTTCCCTCGTCGGCCCGACCTCGCTCGCGTTAAGCCTCGTCGCTGCCGGTTTGGATTTTCGCAAGGGCGATAACATCCTGATTTACCACGACGATTACCCGTCCAATGTTTATCCGTGGATGGCGCTCGCGGAAAAGGGCGTGAAAGTCCGGCTGATAAACATTCGGCAGCTAGGCGTCATCCGCCAAGTGGATGTGATGGGCCAGGTGGACGAGGACACCAAGCTCGTCGCGCTGGCCTCGAACCATTTCATCAGCGGTTACCGGCTGGAGCACGACGCCATCGGTAGATTTCTGCGCGAACGTGGAATTTTGTTCTGCCTCGATGCCATCCAGACGCTTGGCGCTTTTCCGACGACTGTGGAGCATGTGGATTTTCTCGCCGCCGACGCGCACAAATGGCTGCTCGGCCCGTGCGGCGCGGGTTTGCTCTACGTCAAAAAGGATTTGCAGGAGAAATTAAATCCTCCAATTTATGGCTGGCACAATGTGCGCAACCCGAATTTTGTGGCGCAGGAAAAAATTGAGTTCCGCCGTGGTGCAGCGAAGTTCGAGGCCGGCACGCACAACCTCGTCGGCCTCGTCGGCCTGCTCGCCGCGATGGAACTGACGCTGGAATTGGGCGTGCAAAACATTGCCGCCGAACTGCTCCGCAAGCGCACCTGGCTGGTGTCGGCGCTGCAGGGTAAAGGCTACACCGTACTGAACGCGAAACCAAAACCGGAGAACGCCAGCAGCATCACGTCCTTTTTTGGCACGGGGAAAAACCTCGCGGAGCTGAACCAAAAACTTGCCGACGCCGGAATCATCGCGTCATTGCGCACCGACCGAAACGGACAGGATTATATCCGCCTCTCACCGCATTTTTACAACACCGACGGGGAATTGCGCCGCGTGATGGAGCTGCTTTAATTTTCCCGGTGGCTGAATTCGCGGATCATCGCCCGCCACCACGGCGCCAGTTTTTCCTCCGGCCGCACCCACGCCTGCTGGTGCAGCCACACCATCACGCGCTGGTCGGCCATCACGGTGATGCGCTCGGACGGCTTCAGTTTTTCCGGCCCGCCCACAAGCAGTTTCTCGCCCAGTGCGCGTGCTTCGTCGGTGCCAGCGCCGATTCGGGTGAAATGCTCGGCATAGACCGGATTCAACTGCTTCTCGCGCAGCAGCGTGACGTGGATGGCGTTCACATACGGGTCCAGCACGGCGGCAGCAAGACCGGCGTGGACGCGGTCGGGTGGCATTTCATCCTCCGTCAGCTCGTGAATTTTCATCCGCGAACGCAGCGAGACCAATTCCATCGGCGGCCTGGTTTCTTCCGGCGTCAGAAAAAGTCCGGCGCTTTTGGCGCGCGCGCCGAGGCTGCGGCGGCTGGTCAGCACGCTCATCGGCACGGAGAAAACCATGCCCGCAAGCACTGGGGTAAACCACCAAAACAAACCGGGGTCGAGCTTCCAGGTGAACCATCCCCAAATGACGCCAATGAGCGTGTGCCCCCAATGCCGCTGCGCCGCGTAAAGCCAGTCTGTGCCGTCGGCGGAGCGGTTCTGCGTGGCCCAGCCGACGCTGATCCCGGCGAGGTTTGTTAACACGAACCGCGTGTGCCAGAGCATCAGCAGCGGCGCGTGCAGCGTGGAAAAAATAGTTTCGCCAATCACGCCGCCGGTGGCGTTGAGGAGTCCGCCAAACTGCTTACGGCGCGGCCAGTCGTTGGCCAGGTCAATGAGCGAGAGAAATTTCGGCAGCATGATGACCACCATGCAAATCACGAAAATCAAAAACGCGTGCGCCGTGCCGCTCCAGTCCTTGAGATACGGATTGAACGATTCCACCGTGATATCGGACAGGCCGGTAAATTTCTGCACGCAATAAATCCACTCAAACGCGATAAGGAATGCAAGCCAGAGCGGGCTGGCCACGTAGCCGAAAATCCCGAGGATCAGGTGCATCCGGCTCACGCCGCGCAGGCCTTTGGCGAACAATACCAGCCCGTGCTGCAAATTGCCCTGGCACCAGCGGCGTTCGCGCTGGGCGTTTTCGATGAGTGCCTGCGGAGCCTCCTCGTAGCTGCCTTCAAGATCGTACGCGAGCCAGACCTGCCAATTTTCGCGCAACATGAGCGCAGCCTCGACAAAGTCGTGGCTCAAAATTTGTCCGCCGAAAGGCTTGCGCCCGGGTAGTTGCGGCAGATCGCAAAACTGCATGAACGGTTCGGTGCGGATGATGGCGTTGTGGCCCCAGTAATTGCCAAAATCCAGCGCCCAATAATTGAGCCCGGCGATGAACACCGGCGCGTAGAGGCGGTTGGCAAATTGCTGGATGCGGCCGAAGAGAGACTCGGCGTTCACCAGCGCCGGTACGGTTTGGATCAGGCCCACGGTGGGATGGACTTCCATCAGTTTTACCAGATCCACCAGCGTTTCGCCGCGCATCACACTGTCGGCGTCGCAGCAGATGAAGTAACGGTAGCGCTTGCCCCAGGTATTGAGGAAATCGCACACATTGCCGCTCTTGCGCGCCTCGTTGAACAGCCGGCGGCGGTAATAAATTTTCCCCAGCGCATCTAGGTCGCGGACGAGTTCCGACCAGCGCGTCTCTTCCTCAACCCAGCGGTCGGGATTGGTCGAGTCGCTCAGGATGAAAAAGTCGAACCGGTCCAACTGGCCGGTGCGTTTGAGCGATTCGTAAGTGGCGCGCAGACCTTCGAGCACGCGGACGGAGTCCTCGTTGTAAATGGGGAAGATGATGGCGGTGCTGACGCCATCAATGTCCTGCTCCTTGAAAGGTTTTAGCCCGGTGATTCGGCGGTTCGTGCCGAAAATGCGGATAAAGAAACCATACACGCCGTGCATGCAGCCGATGGCCGTAAGCAGGAACAAAATGATGAAGAGCACCAGCAGCACTGTGCGCGACGCGCTCCAGCCGGTGCGCCAGAGCAGATCGGCGAACAGCATAGAAACCAGGCCGGTCAGCAGCACCGCCGAGGAAAAAAACAAAAACAGCCGCCAGCCGCGCCGGAGCCGCGGGGCGGAAGTCGTAACGATGGTCGGAGCATCAGCCATTTTGCTTAAACCAATCGATCAATAACTGGAGGCGGGCATTGACTTGCTCGAATCCACCGTGCGAGAGCCAAAAAATCCCGACCAGCAGCAGCGCAAAGCCGATCCACGCCGCCGCCATGCGGACGTAAGGCAGTTTGCCGAAGTTCGTCAGCGTCGTGATGGGGCCGAGATCGAGCGGTCGCGGCGTCATTTTCGACAACTGAAAATCCGGCCCGGCCCGGAAAAAACTTTCGCGCATCGACTCGATGAATTCCACCGGCCACGGACCCGGCCGGAGAAACTGATCCTGCCATCTGCCCGGCATGTCCGCGAGCAGCAGGGCGAGGCGTCCGCGAGTCGAAAGCGTGTGTTCGCTGCCGACAGGCGAGGTCTGCAGCACCTCGGCAAACCAGTCGGTCACGATGTGGTCCATCTCCTCGGCGGCTAGTTCGGTGGCGGAGCGATTCGGCTCGGCCAACGCGCGGCGCTGAGCGCGCTCGAGGACGCGGAGCACGAGCTGCCCGAGCAGGGGCTTGTTGCGGATGCGCAGCGCGTGAAAATAGTTTTCCACCTTCATATACGCGGCGTTCCATTCCTCCAGCGAACGTCCGGCGATTTCGCCAGAAACGTCCGGCAAAATTTTCAGGGCGGGCTCCATTGATAAACCCAGGTTTCACCGACGTTCTTTGTGCCTTGCTGCAACGAGCAGCGCAAATCAATCGCCTCGTGGCTGCCTTCCTTTGGCTTCATTTTCAAGATCACGCGCCAGGTTCCCAGATAATTGTTGCGCAGCACCAGCGTGTCCACGATGGTCGCACCCGCGCTGCAATTGGCGATGGCGGCCGGCGGCTTGTCCTCGGGAATCGCATCCAACTGCGGCCCGTCAAAATCAATGACGAACTGCCGCGCGCCAAATTGCGCGTCCGGCCCGATGCGCGTGGAAACGACGCGGTTTTCCGAACGCTTCAAATCCGCGTCGCCGCCTTCCCAATGCAGCGTGTAGCCGAAGCGGAACGGCGAGAGCGGCGCGGGTTTGTTTTTCGGATCCCAGAAGGCGACAACGTTATCAAGGCCCTCGTAAGTCGTGCTCAATTCGACGAGGTGCAGGTCGCCGTCGCCCCAGTTGCCATCCGGCTCCACCCAGACGCTGGGCACCTGGTGGTAAATATTAAACATGTCCTGATACGCGGCAAAATTCCGCTCCCGCTGGAGCAGGCCAAAACCCTTGATGCTTGGCGCATGAAAAACCTGGTGCCGAGTCGCGGGCGGATTGTCCAGCGGACGCCAGAAGGCTTCACCGTTGCCCATGTGGACGAGCAGGCCGTCGCTGTCATGAACCTCCGGTCGGTAGTCGTCGAACTTGCGCTCCGTATCCTTGCCGAACCAGAACATGCTCGTCAGCGGCGCGAGGCCGATGGTCTTGGACGGCTGGCGGCTTTTGTCGGCGGCGAGAACATTTTTGGGTTCGCGGAAATACAAAACCGCGCGGATGCTTGCGGTGGTCATCTCGCCGGGGTGGATGAAAAATTCATACGCGCCGGCGCAACTCACGCTGTCGAGGATGGCGTAAAGCCGCAGTTCCGTGTCGCCGCTGCTCGGCTTGCCCAGCCACCAGTCGGTGAAAATTGGAAATTCCTCCGAGCGGTCGCCTTCGCCGGAATCGAGCGCGAGGCCGCGGGCAGATTCGCCGTAGCGCAGGTTCTTGCCGAGCAGCCGGAAATAGCTCGCCCCGAGGAACGCGCCAAGTTCATCCAGTTGCTCCGGCTTGTTCAGCGGATACAGCACGCGAAAGCCCGCGTAGCCGGTCTTAGAGGGGATTTGATTGGCAATGTTCAGTTTGCCGTAGTCAAAAAAATCCTGCACAAAGCGTATGGGCTGCGTGTGGGTGAGGGTGAATTCGTTGACATGCACCGGTTCCTGATACAGATAGCCGGGATGGAAAAACTCCACGCGGAAGGGAAGGTTGTCCGCCGACCACAGCGCCCGTTCGCGGCGGAAACGGATTTCGCGGTATTTGTCGTAGTCGAGATTATCCTGCCGCAGCACCTTCGGCAGATCGGCGCGCGGCGAATGAAACGGCGTCTTGGCACGTTCCAAGGCGCGCTGCGCCACATAGTCGAGATTCACCTCGGCGGTTTCCGCGCCTAATCCGACCGACACGGTCAGCAAACATCCAATGATTACCAACAGGCCACAGAGTCGAAACATCTTGGGACAAGAAATAACCAAACCGCCTGAATTTGCAAGCGCGGCGCGGCCGGCGGCGGAATGACAACGGAAAAATTGTCAATCCAAAGTTTGCCAGCGGCGTTTGCCGGCGCATCACTTTGTCAAATTTATCGGCCATGACCTGCATCTGCTCCTGCGTGGGGGATTGATGACCGTGAGATTGCGTTCCAACCCGACGGTATGCGCGTCCGCCGCCTGCGATGATTTCCAGGCGAATTTATCCTAGCCTCGAAATGATATTTTTTTCCTCCGAAACGTAAAAACGGAGTCACGAAACATAAATTCGTAGCTGCGAAACGATAAAAAGTAGCTACTTTTCAATGGAAACTAGCTACCGGACGATGAAAAGGAGCCATGGATTGCCCAAAAGGAGCTCCGCCACGCCGTTCCGGAGCCACAAAACATAAAATGGTAGCTACGAAACGCCGCGCCGGAGCCACGAAACGTAAATAAGTAGCTTCGGAACGATGTAAACTAGCTACTTTTCGCTGGAAACTATCTAGTTTTCGACGAAAAGTAGCCACGAAAAACAGTTCCGAGGCTTGGAAGTGGAAAATAGCGCCTTAAAGGCACCGAATGACAGGTTTTACGCCGTCAACCGCTGACCGTTGGCGAAGATGAAGGAAAGTTACTTTTAGAGCGCTTCGGCGTGGCGGACGAGCTGTGGCGGCGACGAGGATGATTTCTTCGATCTGATGATGTTGGAGCCGACGTGAGGAGACTCTGACTACGAACCAAGTACATTTCGTTGGGCGCGTTTGGCGGCTTGCTGCTTGTCTACCATCGCAGGCGAAAAGCTAACTGACTCAATCCAGCGTCTGCCGGTAGCGCTTGATGCCGATGAAGAGCATCACGGACACGAACAGCGCAATGGGCCACAAGTCCGGCGCACATTCGGCAATCCCATTTCCCTTCAGCAAAATACCGCGCACGATGCGCAGAAAATGCGTGAGCGGTAGGCATTCGCCAATGTCCTGCGCCCAGCCGGGCATCCCGCGAAACGGAAACATGTAGCCGGAGAGCAGCAGCGACGGCAGGAAAAAGAAGAACGCCATCTGCACCGCCTGCAACTGGTTTTTGGCGATGGTGGAAAACGTGATGCCCACCGCGAGGTTCGCCACGATGAACAAAAACGTCAGCGCCACCAGCAGCGGCACGCTGCCGATGAACGGCACGTCGAACAGGAATTTCGCCGCCAGCAGCACCAGCGCCACCTGCACATAGCCGACCATGATGTAGGGAATGATTTTGCCGATGATGACTTCGCCGGGATGCACGGGCGTGGAAAGCAGGTTTTCCATCGTGCCGCGCTCACGTTCGCGCGTGATGGCCAGGCCGGTGATGATGATCATGGTCATGGTCAGCATCACGCCGATGAGGCCGGGAACGATGTTGTATTGGCTGATGCTTTCCGGGTTGTAATGCTGATGCGTGACGAGGTTGAACGGCGGCGCGGTCGCGCGCAGCCGCGTGAGCGGCCCGGTGAGGTCGCGGTTGATGACGGTGGTGGCGAGCTGGCTCACCGCCGCCTGCGCAAATCCGACGGCGGATGGATCGGTGGCGTCGGCTTCCAGCAGCAAGTCCGGTTTTTCACCGCGCACCAGCTTGCGTGAAAAATCCACCGGCACGGTCACGGCGAATTGCACTTTCCCTTCCGCGAGCCAGTTCCGGATTTCCGCCGCGCTGTGCGCCTCGTGCGTGAGGTCGAAATAGCTGCTGTTGCGCAGCGCCCAGATGATGGTGCGCGAAAACGGGCTGTTGTCCGCCGCGTAAACCGCCGTGGGCAGGTGCTTGGGATTCGAGTTGATGGCGTAGCCGAACAATATGAGCTGCACCATCGGAATGCCAACCATCATGCCGAACGTCAGCCGGTCGCGCCGCATTTGGATGAACTCCTTCAGCACCACCGCCCAAAGCCGCTGCCAGTTGAACGCGTAGCGGCTCATGAGAAATTGTCCTTCGCGGTTTCCATCAGGCTGATGAACACGTCCTCCAGTCCCGATTCAATTTTCGTCCATCGCTGCGCATTCGTCTGAAACGGCGTGATGCTCGCGTTGAGTTTATCCGAGTCGCGTCCGCTGACGTGCAAGGTTGTTCCAAAGGCAACGACCTGTTCCACGCCCGGCAGCCCGCGAATTTTATCCGCGAGCGCCGGCAGATTTTCTCCGGAAACTTCCCAAGTCGTCAGTCCGGCGGTTTTCACGACTTCGGCCACCGTTCCATGCGCGAGCAGATTTCCATAGGCGATATAGCCGAGGCGATGGCAGCGCGACGCCTCGTCCATGTAATGTGTGGTGATGAGGAATGTCAGCCCGGCGGCGGCAAGTTTGTGAATCTCCTCCCAGAAATCGCGCCGCGCCTTCGGGTCCACGCCCGCCGTCGGCTCGTCAAGCAGCAGCAATTGCGGTTCGTGAATCAAACACGCGGCGAGCGCCAGCCGCTGCTTCCACCCGCCGGAAAGCGTGCCGGCCAGTTGCGTGCGCCGCTCAACCATGCCCAGCCGCTCCAAACTTTTTTCAACGGCGGCTTTGCGCTGCGGCATTCCGTAAAGCCGCGCGATGAAATCCAAATTTTCCTCGATGGTCAAATCTTCGTAGAACGAAAATTTTTGCGTCATGTAGCCGACGCGCTTTTTGATCTCGGCGGATTCGCGGCGGAAATTCAGGCCGAGGCAGCTGCCTTCGCCGGCATCGGGCTTGAGCAAACCGCAGAGCATCCGCAGAAACGTCGTCTTGCCGCTGCCGTTCGGGCCGAGGAAGCCGTAAATCTCGCCGGGCCGCACCTGCATGGCGATGTCATTGACGACCGTGCGCGCGCCGAATTTTTTTGTGACGCCGCGCACGTCAATGGCGAAGGCGAAACTCATTTTAATTCCACATCCACCGGCTGGCCGGGTCGCAGTTCCGTCGCGTCCGCCGGGGAGAATTTCGCCTCGATCATGAACACCAGTTCCGCCCGCGTCTCGCGGCTGTAAATCACCGGCGGCGTGTATTCGGCCTGCGTGGAAAGGTAATTTACCGTGGCGCGGAACGCGCGGGCTGCGCCATCGGGCTGCACAGAAACAGTGCCGCCGATTTTGATTTGCGGCAGTTTCTCCTGCGGCACAAAAAATCGCACCTTCAGATTTTCCGGCGGCAGCAAGGTCACGACCGGATTGCCCGCCGCCACAAATTCACCCTGCCGATAAAGCGTGTCATGCACTGCGGCGTTCGCCGGCGCAAACTGCTGCTTCTGATCGAACGCCCATCTCGCCTTGTCCCACGCGGCGGTTTGCGCTTCCGCCGCCGCCTGTGCAGCGCGGATGGCGTCTTCGCGTCCGCCGAGTTTGGCGGTGGCCAGATTTGACGCAAGTTGGTTCACCTGTGCCTGGTTGGCGTCTGTTTGCGCGCGGGACTGGTCCAATTCCTCCTTGGAAATCACCTCGGAACCGCCGAGCTTTTCACGCCGCGCGAGTTCGGCGGCGGACAATCTCAAATCCGCCTGCGCCCGTTCCAGCTGCGCCGCGAGCGACGCGATTTCCGTCGGACGCTGGCCTTTCTGCAAATCCGCCAGTTGCGCCTGCGCCTGCGTCAGATTTTTCTCCGCCTGCGCCACGGCGGCGGCTTCGGATTGCCGCTCCAGCTCAAACAGCAATTGTCCCGCCTTCACCGAATCACCGCGCGCAACCGCAAGGGTTGTGAGCGCCCCGGCCAACGGCGAGGCGACATAGACGTATTCACCCTCGATGTAGCCTTGGAAATTGCCGGGAGAGTTTTTCGTGCAGCCGTCAAGCAGCGCGGCGGTGAACACGGCGAGAATGACGCTTAAAAAGTTTTTCATACAACCGTGCTTCGACGGTAACACACCGGTGAAATTTTACGAGGGAAACGATTCATTCGACTTTCAACCTACCGAATGGTAGGTTGACGGCAGTTTATGAAAAAACTAGCGCTCCTTTCGCTGTTGCTCGGATTCACTTTTACGGCCACTGCGTCCGACACCGATGCCCCGGCGTGGCTGACGCGCCCGCTGTCGCTGGCCGACGCGCTGAACACCGCGCTGGCGCAGAACGCCACGATTCTCAAGGCCAAGAACGACCTCGAAGCCGCGCACGGCATCGTCGTGCAGACGCGCGCGGTAGCGCTGCCGCAGGTGAACGCCAGCGGCAAATATCAGGACAATGAGCTGACGTTGGTTCAAAATTTTCCCGGCACGACGGTGCCGCATCAGGACTGGAACGCCGGCGTTCAGATTTCGCAGACGATTTACTCCGGTGGCAAGCTCATCGCCGCCGTCCGCGCCGCCGGCGCGACCCGGCAGCAGGCTATCTCAATCTACCAGACTGCGGTGGCGGACACGTTGTTGCAGGTGCGGCTGGCATATTACGACATCCTGCTCGCCGCCCAGCAAATCACGGTGCGTGAGGCGTCGGTTAAATTATTGCAGAAGGAACTCGAAGACCAACAGCACCGCTATGACGCCGGCACCGTGCCGCATTTTAACGTTCTGCGCGCGGAAGTCGCCGTGGCCAATGAACGGCCCGCGTTCATCCAGGCCAAAAATAATTATCGCATCACCAAAAATAACCTAGCGAACCTGCTCGGTTATAATTTGCCGCGCGAAATCTGGGAGGATATCCCGCTCAACCTCACCGACGGCCTGGACACCGCGCCGTTCGCCGTAAATTTGCCCGACGCCATCCAGCAAGCGCTCACCCGCAGGACGGAGCTCACCACCGCGCGCAAAAATATCGAGCTGCAAAAATTGAACGTCACCAGCGCCAAGTCCGGCTACCAGCCCGTCGTGGCAGTGTTTGCCGGTTACAACTGGATGAATTCATCCTTTAGCACCGACGTGGGCTACGAGCTGGACGGCTGGAACGCCGGCGTGCAGATGAACTGGAGCATTTTCGACGGCGCGCTCACTGCCGGCAAAGTCACGCAGGCCAAGGCCCTTTATGCCAAATCCCGAACCGACCTCGCCGACCAGTCCCGCCAGATCGAACTCGCCGTGCGCACGACCTATTCCGATTTTATCCAGGCGCAGGAAACCCTGGAATCGCAACTGAAAGTTCAGGAACAGGCCGATGAAGCCCTGCGCGAGGCGAACGCCCGCGCCGCCGCCGGCACCGGCACGCAGCTCGACGTGCTGGACGCTGAAACCGCGCTCACGCAGGCGCGCACCACGCAAATCACCGCGCAGCACGATTACGCCGCCGCCCGTGCCCGGCTGGAACGCGCCATGGGCGCCGACATCGCGCCGGCGAAATGAAGTGTCGGAACTGCGTCCATCGCCCATCCCTAACCGGCGCTTTGAAGCGAGCGTGGTAATCAGCCTTGCGGGCGGATTTTTTTCCAGAGCCACGCGAACGGGTCGTAGAATTCATCCACGACGCGTTCCTTGAGCGGAATGATGGCGTTGTCGGTGATGGTGATGTGCTCCGGGCAGACTTTGGTGCAGCACTTGGTGATGTTGCAAAATCCGATGCCTTGCGCCTGCTTGAGTTCCGGCAGGCGGTTCTCAGTGTCAAGTGGATGCATCTCCAGCGCGGCGGTGTAAACCAGGAAGCGCGGACCGATGAATTCGTCGTGCTTGTGATGGTCGCGCAAAACGTGGCAGACATCCTGGCAGAGGAAACATTCAATGCACTTGCGGAATTCCTGTACGCGATCCACGTCTTCCTGCTGCATGCGCCAGGTGCCGTCTTCGCAATCGGGCTTGCGCGGATTGAATTTCTTGATCTTGGTCTTGACGCGGAAGTTCCACGACACATCGGTCGCCAAATCGCGGATGCTGGGAAATGCGCGCATCGGCTCGATGGTGATGGGCTTGCTGATGTCGAGCGTGTCCATGCGCGTCATGCACATCAGCTTCGGCATACCGTTGACTTCCGCCGAGCAGGAGCCGCACTTGCCGGCCTTGCAATTCCAGCGCACGGCGAGGTCGTTGGCCTGCTGCGCCTGGATCTTGTGGACGACGTCGAGCACGACAAGCCCCTCGGTGATCTCCGTGGTGTAATCCACGAACTTGCCGCCGGTCGCGTCGCCGCGCCAGATTCTAAAAGTAACCGTTTTGTTGTTCATTTCATCTCCTCGATGACTTGTTTCAAATCTTCCCGCAGCGGCAGAATCGCTTCGCGCCGCAATTTCATAGAGCCGTCCTCCGCTTTGAAAACGACGTTGTTGTATTTCGCCGCCGCCGGATCCTTGTCCGGGAAATCCTCGCGAAAGTGACCGCCACGGCTTTCCTTACGCTCCAGCGCGCACAGCGTGATGGCCTCGGAAACGGTGAGCAGATGCTTGAGGTCAATCGCCGTGTGCCAGCCTGGGTTGTATTCGCAGTGGCCTTGCACGGCGACCTTGGCAGCGCGGGCCTTGAGCTGGCTGATGCCGGCGAGCGCCTCTTCCATTTCATGTTGCAACCGGACGATGCCTACATTCTTCTGCATCATGTTCTGCAAGTCGTATTGCACCTGATACGGTCCTTCGGTGGTGCCGCCGGCGGCGCGTTCAAATGGCGCTACGGCTTCGCGGTAGGCACTCTCGATTTCGGCATCGCTGACGAAAATGTTTGGATTTTCCTTTGCGTATTTTGCGGCGTATTCGCCGGCGCGCTGGCCGAAAACAATCAGGTCGGAAAGCGAGTTGCCGCCGAGACGATTTGCCCCGTGCAGACCGGCGGCGCATTCGCCTGCCGCGAACAGTCCGGGGATGTTCGTCGCCTGCGACTCGGCATTCACACGAATGCCGCCCATCGC
>Ga0208507_1001170_pt1 | contig 15040 bp, 13 predicted proteins | sample CryBogCBH12Aug01_FD_184626 | JGI IMG/M metagenome (GOLD analysis project Ga0208507, IMG submission 184626) | Freshwater microbial communities from Crystal Bog, Wisconsin, USA - CBH12Aug09.1 (SPAdes) (version 2) | ecosystem: Environmental > Aquatic > Freshwater > Lake | place: Crystal Bog... | reverse complement strand
CACCGGACTCGACCGCGCGCCGCAGTTCGCAGCGAACTTCGAGCAAGCCGCGTTGCGCCAGCGCCGGATCAACATTTTCCAAGACAAAAACCAGCGCGGGCGACTGATCCGCCGCGCCATTTTCAGAACCGGCACCGGCCAGCGCGGCGGCGGTGGCTTCGCCGGTGCAGTCCACCACGGATTGCGGAACAATTTCAACCGACTCATTCCAAGCCAGCGCGCGGACGGAAATGATTTTGGAATTTTCCGAGCGAACGTCGCCAACAGTTGCGTGCAAAATCAGTTCGACATTTTTTGTTTCCTGAACAAACGAGTCGGCCACGCGCGCAAAATCCGGCGGCGAATAGGGCAACACCCAAAGCCCGCGATCCACGCACAACGGCTTAGTGCCGCCGGCTTGTTGCAACCGAGAAGCAAATTCGAGGGGAAATCCGTTCGCCACCGGCACGGTTTCCGCACCAGTGGGGTCGCGCAGATACAAGCCGCAAATCGTGCCGACCTGTGCGGTGGTGGCGAGGCCGCCAAGAAATCCGCAGCGTTCCAACAGGATGGTTTTTGCCCCGGCACGTCCGGCGGCGGTGGCCGCCGCGATGCCCGCCGCGCCGCCGCCGATGACGAGCAGGTCGCAGTTCAGTTGCGGGGCGGACATGGATTATTTTTCCTGTTTCCGCGCGTGCCGGCCGTAGCTGCGAAGATGCTTCCACTGCGGCCGCACGTTAAACGCGACGGTGACTTTCTGCCCGAAGCGCGTGATGAATCGTTTCCAGTCAATCGGTGATTGCCACGACTCGTCACGCCGTGCGATACGGTCAAGTTTGATTTCCGTGTCCTCGGCCATCGCGGCCGAAAGATAATAGGCCGGCGGAAACAAATCCTGTCCGGGCGCAATCTGGCCGTCGGCGACGGCGGTGGCGGCCAGCGGCGTGTTTTCGAAAACGCGGATGCCGATGGTGGCGAACACGGCGTTGGCCGGCGCACAGTCCTTGAGAAATTTCTGCGTGTCCTCGACATCCTTCCAGGTTTCGGTCGGCCCACCGAAGAGCATGAAGTTGGCGAACGGCAGCCCGGCATCGTGCGCGGCCCGGAGCGCGATGCGCGTTTCCTTTTGACCAAACGGCTTGGCCAGCGCCGCGAACATCTTGTCGCTGGCGACATCGAGGCCGAATTCCACGCCGCTGCAACCGGCCTCCGCCATCGCGCGGGCGAGTTCGTCGTCGAAATGAAGCGGGTTGCAAAAGGCGTTCCACCGGACAGGCAACTGGCGGCGGGTGAGCTCCTTGCAGACGGCGAGTGCGTGCTTGGGCGGGTCGTTGAACACGCTGTCCACGAAAAAGAAATGGCGGACGTTCGCCTGGCGGAAAACTTTTTCCACCTCCTCGGCGACGGCCTCCGGTGGGCGCAGCCGGTAGCGTTTGCCTTCGAGCTGCGGGTAAATGCAGTAGCTGCATTTGAACGGGCAGCCGCGCTTGGTCTGCACGCCGACGAAGCCGCCGCCGCGCAGGTAGCGCGAATAACGGCAGAGGTCGTGCGCGGGCGGCGCGAGTTCGCCGAGCTGCGAAATCGCCTGCGAGGGCGGCGCGGAATTCTTTTGCGCGGTGATGACGCCGTCAACGCCTTCCAGGGGCAGATTTTTTTCGAGGCGCGCGAGGACTTCGATAAACGTGCGCTCGCCTTCGCCCAGCACGCCGGCGTCGGCGTTCAGGCGTTTCATCCAGCCTTCCGGCGAAACGGAAAAACCGGTGCCGCCGAGAATCAGCGGGCCGGAGAATTTTTCGCGGACAATTTCCGCCAGCTCGCGCACGCCGTCAAAATAGGAGCGGGGCTGAAAATACCAGCAGTTGTCGAGGTTGCGGATGCCAAAGGCGACGACTTGAAAATCCCTTTTGGCGAGGGCGGAGCGCAGGGCGTGCGCGGGAAAATGCGCCGACCCCATGTCGAGAAAGGTCACGTCATGCCCCGCGGCGCGCGCCGCGCCGGCGACGCACAAAGCACCGAGCGGCGCGACGGGATACGGGGATTTTTCGCGGTTGGTGGCGACCAGCAGGATTTTCATCACGATTCCTCCTCCAGCAATGCCCGGCGGACATCGCCTTCCAAGTTTTCCACCTCGGCAGGCGTTACGCAGTCGTCCACCCAGGAAATCTGCGTGGACAGGCGGCTGCCAAATTTCAAAAAGACCAGCATCAAACCGGGCGGACGCCACGCGGGAACGAGGTGCGTGACCTCGAAAATTTTTCCGCCGCAGAATTCCTTCATGCCGGGGCAAGTTTCGCCGGAGTCGGAAAAACTGAACGCGGCGAAGTTGCCGCGCGTGGGCTTGCCGAGGTGCTGGATGTAAAAACCGAGCGGCAGCGGCTTGAACATCTCCAGCGCGCCCATGCAGGCCTCGGGAAATTTGTCGCGGATCTGGTCGGTCATCTGCCGGCTCAATTCGCCGAGGATGTCCGTGATGCGCCCGGCGAACTTCGGCGCGATACGGTAAAACAGGATCGAGAGGTGGTTGGAAAAAATCGGACCGTTCGCGCCACGCTTGCGCGTGTCGTGCGGCACGGGAATCAGATACGCGCCAGCTTTGTTCCCGCGCTGGGTGGCGACGTTGTGCAGCGCGCGGAGCGAGGCGGCGAGATAAAAATGGCTGCGGCGGAAACCACAGTTAAACTTCTGGCAGCGAGCGTCAATTCGCGCCGTCTCTTCTTCGGTGAAATAAATCACGCGATAATGGTTTTGGCACACGGCGGAGCACGGGCCGGGCGGCACGAGGCTGAAGAGCGGGTCTGCGCCGGATTCGTTGAGCCATTTCACCGAACCGCGCGCCTGGCCGACGCTGGCCCACCACCGGCCGAGAGTGGCGCTGATTTGTTTCGGATGGATGAAGTTTTTTACCGCCGTCTCGGTTTTAGCCGGGTCGTCGGAGTTGAGATGGTTCAGCAGCAGATCCAAACCACGCGCGTCGAGGTGCGTGTGATTCCACGAAAGAAACACATGGCTGGTGCCGTCCGCATGGCGAAAAATATCGAAGACCAGTCCCGGCGCGCGCTCCGCATGAAGTTCGCGCTGTGTGATGATTGGTGGCAGAAACCACGGCTTGTCCGCGTCACCGGCCTCGGCGGTGTGTTCAAACAAAATCGGCTCCGGATTTTTCGCCAGATTCCAGCGCATCGGAATAAAAGCGGGCAATGGCCGCGACGCCTGCGCGCGCGCGAGCCAGTCCATGATGGGCGAGGCGGCGAGGCGGCGGCGGAGAAGTTCGATGTCGAAGCCCGCGCCGAGCTTGAGGACGGCGCAGCAGGCGTTGCCGGGCAGGCCAGCCTGACGCATCCGAAGATCCTGGCCGTGCATGAAGTAATCCCCGGCGGCCATCGCGATTTGGCGGGGAAGTTCAGGCATGGCGCGGAAAGTTTTACGCCGCCGGCGAGCCGGCTTTTGCCAGCCCGGAAATGCAGTTGGCGAGCGCGGACATGGAGGCAAGGTTGTCGCCGGTCAAATGTGAGTCGGGCACGCGGACACCGAGCACGCGTTCACAGAAGAGCACCAGTTCGACGAGCGCAAACGAGTCAATACCCGCGTCAGTCAGAGGGCTGGCTTCGTCGAACTCCACGCCTTCGGCGACAAAGTTAGTGCGTGCGAACTCGCACAGTTTGGCGGCGATAATTTTCGGGTCCGTTTCTGGGATCATTCGTTTTGGGCGTCAGAAATTATTTCAGGTGAATCGCTTTGGGGAAACCGAACCCGACGGCAAAACCGGCAGTTTTTTGAATCCGCTACGATACCAAGTTTGAGGCGCTGACTCGCAACAAAACTCATTGCGTCAAGTATGGCCGCGCGGCGGCGGGCGTCAAGAATGAAGCCGCGCCATTATCTGCTTGCCCGAAGCGGAACGGCAGCGGAAAATCCGCCGAATGTCCGACGTTTCAACCGCCGCCAATCCGCCCCGCGAGCCGCGCTCAAAAACCAAAGTCATCGTCATCAAGGTTGTGGCGATGACGGTGATCAGCCTCGCGCTGATTTTTGCGCAGGGTTGGGCAGCACCGCGCTATTACCAGCCGGATTACCGCGCGGGGTTCTACACGGGATTGCTGGAAGGCGCGCTCATGCCGGCGGCCTTGCCGGGCTTACTGCGCGGCCAGGACGTGCCGATTTACGCACCGAACAACGAGGGCCGCCCGTATAAAATCGGCTACATCCTCGGCCTGAACGGCTGCGGCACATTTTTCTTCTGGGTCGCTTTCTGGAAACCAAGACGGAGGAAATAATTCTCCGCAGCTCGCCGTTAATACGGAAATGCGCAGTAAATTTCCATCACGCTTAACACGCCGCCGCCCCAGTAGATATTCGGCGCAAAGGTGAACACGCGGCGCTGCTTTTCATAAACCAGCGTAACGGGGTGTTCGGGAATGTTCGGGTCGCAGGCCGTGAACTCAATTTTCTCCGTTGATTCGATGAAGCCATAGAGCGTGATGCCGTGGTTGATGGTGATGTGCGGGAACCGGAACAGATGCACCAGCGCCAGGCCGCGATTTTGCAGCGAGCGTTTTAATTTCTCCGCCATCTTTTCCTGAAACCGGCCATAAACCTTGAAAATCATCCGCCAGTGGCTCCGCAAAAAATAAGACTCCCACGCCTCGCCGCATTCCGCTTTCAACAAGTTCTCATGCGCTTTGCTGAATGAGCGCAAGCCGTCGAAGCCCGGAATCACGATGCGATTTTCTTCCGCACAATTCCGGCGCGGATTGCTGGCGATGATTTTTTTTACCAAGCTGCGATAAGTCACCAAATCCTCCGCCGGCAATTCCGGCGCGAAACGCGCGTAGTCAAAAAAAAGCCGCGTCGCGCGCACCAATACAAAACAGCGATGATAATAGGCCGGCGGCGGCTCGGCCCTGCAAGTCGTCATCGCGCCGGCGACCGGATCGAAATGATATTTCCAGACCAGCTCGTGATGAAACGCAAAGCTATCGCGCTCGAAACAAAAACGCCGCACAGGATTTTCCGCCGGAGCCGTCATGCACTTTTCGCCGGTTCAACGCCGCTCAACGTAATTTCCGTGATCAGGACCGTTGCGCCCGACACGGACGCGGACACCTGCGCTTGAATCATGTCGCCCAGCACGGCGGTGACGACGGCTTCGATGCATAGCGTGTCGCCGGGGCGCACCGCGCCGAGGATTTTCACCGCGCGCAAGGCCGTCAGCTTGAGCCGCGGCCAGCGCGGGTTTGCCGGGTCTTCCTGCGCCACCATGCCCGCGACCTGCGCGGCAGCTTCCGCCATCAGCACGCCGGGCATGATGGGTTCGCCCGGCAAATGGCCGCGCAGAAAATATTCGTCGCCGCGCACCTTGTATTCACCCACGCCGCGCACGCCGGGCGTGAGGCTGACCATGCGATCCACAAAGCGAAACTCCGGGCCATGCGGCAACGAGCGCAGGGCGAGCTGCAATATTTCCGGCGACGCGCTCATGGTTTCAAAGGCTCGGACACCGTGAAATCCGCCGGCAACTCTGCCGTGAACAATTTTCCATCTGCGGGCACATTCAAAATTACGTTGGTGAAATCGTTGCGCAGCTTGGAGCCGTCGGCAAATTTCATTTCCGTCGCAGCGATGGTGAAATCATTCGTGTGAAAGGCGATCACAATCTGCCCGATGAATTTGCGCGCCGCCTCGCTGCGCGGCTGGAGCGTCATTTGCAACGTCGCGTTGGTCGCCGTTGCCGAAAGCAGTTGAAAACTTTTTTCCATCGTCGCGCGGTCGCGCGGCAGGCTGGCGTCGAGCAGCGCCAGCGCGTCCCTCATCGGGCCGGTCGGCACAGCGTCGAGCGGATATTTCTCCGCACGCTTGAGCCGGGGATAAATGATGAGCAGTTGGTTAGGGGTACGCAGAACAACGGTCTTCGCCGGTTCGCCTAGCTCCCAGCGGAATTCACCCGGTTTCACCCAAACTTTGCCCTGCGACACGAGCGGCTGGTTCAAGACGGTGAGCGTCCGTGTCTGCGTGAAAACGCCGGCCCAACTTTGCAAATTCGTCTGAACTTCAAACCATTTGTTGAACTGCGCATCGTAGTCGGCGGCACGGGAAATGGCCGCTGCCAGAAAAATATAAATCCAATATTCGCCGCGCAGGGCGCGAAAAAAACGGGTCATTTTCCCTGCGGCCAGATGGGCGTGAATTGATACCATTGCCCAATATCCTTGCGGATTTCCGGCTCGAATGCACGCAGGATTTGCTGCGTCAATTCGCGCCGGGCCGCGCGATTGCCCAGCGCTTTCCGGTCATAGACAAATTCCGGCAACACCTTTACCGCGTAGCCGTCGTGGCGGCGAACAATCGTCACACCAACGAGCGTGCAGCCGGAAGCGCGAGCGAGTTCGGCGGCGGCCAGCGACGCTTCAAATGGCTTACCAAAAAATTCCACCGGCACGCCGCCGCGTTCCGGAGGACGGTCCAGCGACATCGCCATGTCCCCGCCGGCCTGCAATTGTTTGATAATCTCGACGAACGCAAAACCATCGTCACCGATGATCAGCGTGTCCACGCCGTAGCGAGCCCGCGCCACTTTCCGCAAATCGGTGAGGCCGTCGTCCGGCTCGGCCTGCGTGAGGATCGTCAAGCGGATGCCAAGCTGGTTGAGCAATAGACCGCCGTGCTCCCAGTTGCCGAGGTGCAGCGTGATGAAGAGCGTGCCGTGTCCGCGCCGGCGCGCGGCGTGGATGATTTCCAGCTCGCCGCCGGTGGTGAGCCAGTTGCGCGTGATTTCGCCGTTTTCGACGCGCCACAAATCAATCAGCTTGGCGGCAAAATTCCGGTAAGCCACGCGCGCGGCTTTTTCCGCCGCCGACTTGTCGCCAGCAAAAGCCGGAAGATAATTTTGCACAACAACTTCGCAACGTCGGCGTTGAAACAACCAATAAACATCGGCCAATCCAACGGCAACCGCCTTCAGCAACGCGGCGGGAAAAAAATTTGCCGCCACAAGTCCCAGTCGCCACAAGCTGCCGCTATAAAACGCCGGCTGCTTTGCCGGAGCGGCATTCGTTCCCGCGCCCGGCGGCATTGGACTTTGGATTTTGAACTTTGGACTAAAAAAACGCCACCACGACGGCAGCAAGAGAATTGAGATGAGCGCATTCGCGCCGATGCCCACGGCGCAAACTTTGCCAAGGCTAGCCATACCGAGGTTGCTGGACATCGCCAGCGAGCCGAAGCCCGCGACCGCTGTGCCGCCGCACAGCATCAACGCACGCCCCACCGAGCGGCGCACCGCGACGAGGTCGCCGCCGTGCCGGCGCAGGGCGAGCTGGATGAAAATGGAATAATCCACACCGGTGCCGAGCATCAGCGGAAGCGCCATCAGGTTCATCAGATTCCACGACCAGCCGGCGAGCGCCATCACCGCCAGCAAAATAATTCCGCTCAAACCGAGCACCGCAATGCCGAGCAGGATTTCCGTTGTGCGGCGGAAAGCGAACCACAGTGACAGCAGCACGAGCGCAACCATCGGCGCGACGACCAGCCACATCCGCGACTGCACGCGTTTCAGCGTGGCGTTGCCGAGCAGTTCCCAGCCGGAAAGCAGCGCGTGGTTTTGCGCGAGATTTTTCGACAACGCCGCCAGCTCGCCCGCATCCACTTGGTTCGTAGCCGGATATACCAGGCCCATCACCAAACATTCATCTGGCGTCCGCGCGACGAAGCGCTTTAGCAGCCACTGGCTGATCTGGTTCGTCGGCCAGATCATAGTTTTGCTCTCTCCGGCCAGCGCCCAAGTCCGCACCATTTGTTCCGCCAGCAGCATCGCGTTGGTGTTGAAGCCGGCATCGGCCAGCGCACCGCGCAGTAGCGGAGCCTTTTCGCCAAGCATGGCGGCGGTAGTGCGATTGACAATTTGATTATCGCCGCGTGGCCAAAGTGCGTCTGGCAGCAGATATTTTCCGAAGAGTTTTTTTTTCACCGCGCTGTCCAGTAAAACTTCTGCGTTGGTGAGCCGTTGAAAAACTTCCGCCTCGTTACACCCGGGAACAATCAGCCAAAGCGGCTGCGGCGGCAAACCGAGTTCGGCAGTCATTTCGTCCAAAGTTTGTTGCGCCTCGCCGTGCGCCGGCTGCAGGGCGTTACCACTGTGGTCGAGTCCCGGACGATGGAAAGAAAGCACGGCGCACGCGCCGAGGAAAATTAAACCAGTCAGCAGAAACCCCGCTCGCGACAAGGGTTTTCCGGCCATTGCGTTTTCCATCGCCGCTGGTTCCTGCGGCGCGACAAAATAATTCCACCAGCGGAACAGGGGCTGGTTCGGGCGCGGTAGGCGGCGGTCGGGGAACAGCGGCGGCAGGTAGATCATCACCATCACCAGCGCCGAAAGCGCGATGCCGATGGCAACGAGCGAACCGAGTTGGCCGAGGCCGGGCAAACCGCCAAAGTTCAGCACCAGAAACGCGCTCATCGTGGTAATGGCCGCCCACAAAATGCTCGGCGCGATGGCGCGGCGGATTTCCGGCACGGTCATCTGCGGATGCGCGAGCGCTTCCTGGTAATGCACCACGGCGTAATCCACCGCGAGGCCGAGCAGCACGGCAGCAAAACCCAACGCGACGACACTGATCGTTCCCAGCACCAATGCACCGAGCGCGAGCGTGGCGAACAAAATCAAGGCGAGCAGCACGAGCAGCCACCACATCGGCTTCAAGCGCCGATGCGTCAGCCAGAACAGCACGGCGATGATGGTAGACGTTATGCCGATAGAATGGCTCATGTCGTGTTGCATGCTTGTCGCGATTTCCTCCACGAAAACCGGGCGGCCGGTATAACGGACGACGGTGCCTTTCCATTTTTCTTTCGTCGCACCGGTTTGCAGTTCTGCGACCACCGTGTGAATCGACTTCAGCCAATCTTCACAGGCGCGGTAGCTGGTCAAATCCACGGCGGATTGCAAATACAGCAAACGGTAATTTCCATCGGTGGAAGAAAAACCTTGGCTACCCTGCTCCATGTTCATGCCGCTGAAATTTGCCAGCGCGGGCATCGTCAGCAAATTAAACGGATCGAACGAGCGCCGCGCCAAATCCATCGGCGACATCGAGGTCGCGAGCAATTCGCGCGTCTCGTCAAGCGCCGGTTTGAGCCGTTCGGGCGCTAGCCGGTTTGCGAGCGCGGCGAAATCTCCCGGCGGCTGGTTGAACCACAGCCAGCCGAGCAACTCGCCGAGTTGCTCCGGCTTTTCCATCCACGGCGGCTGCCACGTCACCTCAGCGACGAGATTGGTTTCCTGACGCAACCGCGTCGCGAGCTCACCGGCCAGTTTTTCAGCGTTCTCGGAACCCGGCGCGCGGAGTGCGACGATGAGTTCGCGGGCGTTGGTGAAATGTTGCTGGTAAAGTTTCAATCCCTGCACCGTCGGCTCGTCCGGCGGCAACAAGTCAAGCACGTCCACGTCAAAGCGCAGTCGCATGAGTCCGAGCACGACGGCCACGAGGAGCAAAGCCCACCACCAACGTTTCAAAAAGGAACTCACGGCGACAAAAATCCTTCCACAGATTCGCCGGTGCTGGAATTTTCCAGCCGCCAGCCGCCGTCCGGCTTTTGCGTGAATTTGAATTTTTTCGGCAACGGTTTACCGTCCAGCGCCGCCGGCAAATAGAGCCAAGCAAAGCGTGTCCAGCCGGCACCGCATCCGCTGAAACTCATTTCTCGCTGCGGAAATTTTATCAGCCAACGGTTGGTTGTGACCTGCGCGAACAGAATCGCCATCGGCGTCTTGTCGAACTGGATCAGGCAGCGCCCGTCGTCGTCACGGGCAATCACGAGGTCGCCGCCGAATTCCGGCAAGCCGTTTTTGGGACGCCAGAGCGCCTGACCCTGCTGTACGCGCCAGCCGGGGCCGTTGGCGCTGAACAGATTTTGGGTCGAAGTCTGGCAGCCGCAGAGAAGCGCGAGGCTGAGCAGCAACCATGACGGGAGAATTTGGCGATACCAAAGGCCGGCGGAAAACGCGGCTGCCGGCCGGCCATTGCCCCCGCCGGTTTTGGACAAGCCGACGGCTATCGTTTTATGTTTCATTCTAAAATATTTTCCGCTGCTAAATCGCTTCGCGGCATGATGCGGAATTTTGCGGGCGATGAAAAGTATTTCGCGCATTTACCATTGGAAACCGACCCGAAGCGCGTTAGGCTTCTGTGACATTTATGGCGCTTTTTTTATGCCCGCCGAGCGTGGTCGGCTTTGACGGTGGCGCCGGTGCCCGTTATCAGGCGCGCCGCGAAGTGACCAGCTTCTGGTATCCCACCTGGCTGGCGCAACCTGCCGCCTTGGTACCAAATAGCCGGCTGCTGGATTGCCCGCCGCACGGATATGATTTGCGGGATTGCCTGCGCGAGGCGCGTGAGCATCGACATGTCATCATCTGCACCTCCACACCGACACTCCAAAACGACGCGCTGGTAGCGGAGGCCATCAAACGCGAGTTTCCAGAAAAGCTGATTGGTTTTGTCGGAGCGCACCCAGCGGTGCTGCCGGAAGAAACATTGCGGGCGTCAGCTGCGATTGATTGGGTGGGCGGCAAGGAATTTGATTTCACCTGCAAGGAAGTCTGCGAGGACCGGCCGCTCGCGAAAATCTCCGGACTTTCCTATCGCGATGCAGCGGGGAATATTCACCACAACGAATGCCGCCCGCTGATTGAGGAGATGGATTCGCTGCCGTGGGTGGCGGATGTCTATAAACGGAATCTGCAGATTGAACGCTACGTCATCGGCTATCTGCTACACCCGTATTTGAGCCTCTACACCGGACGCGGCTGTCCGGCGCAATGCACGTTCTGCCTATGGCCGCAAACCATCGGCGGGCATCGATACCGTGTCCGCTCAGCGGAAAATGTGGCGGACGAGATGGCGTATATGCAAAAGCTGTTTCCGCAGGTGAAGGAATTTTTCTTCGACGACGACACGTTCACGGCCAACCTGCCGCGCGCCCGGGAAATCGCTAAGCGGCTCGGAAAACTCGGCATCACCTGGTCGTGTAACAGCCGTGCCAATCTGGACGGCGACACGATCAAATTTTTCCGCGACCACGGGCTGCGACTGTTTTTGGTCGGCTACGAAAGCGGCGACGCGCAGATTTTGCAGAATATCAAAAAGGGTGTTTCACTTGAATTGATGCGGCGATTCACGAAGGGCTGCCGCGACGCCGGCGTGCTGGTGCATGGGACATTTGTGCTGGGGCTGCCGGTGGAAACACGCGAAACGATCGAGCGCACTATCCGGTTCGCGCAGGAACTGGACGTGTTCAGCATTCAGGTGTCGCTGGCCGCACCGTATCCGGGAACCGAACTTTACGAGCAGGCGATGGCAAACGGCTGGCTGAAAAATGCCGCGCCAGGGGCATTACTCCGCGCGGATGGCTTGCAGGCCACGACGCTAGCGTATCCCGATTTGACCCACGCCGAAATCCACGAGGCGCTCGACCGTTTTTATCGGCAATATTATTTCCGCTCTGGCCCGATTTTGCGGATTGTGCGGTCCATGCTGGAGGACAAGGATGTCTTTGTGCGCCGCTGCCGCGAGGGCTACGAATTCTTCAGCAGTTTGCGGAGCCGGCGGAGCGAGACCCGGCAGGCGAAGCTGGCGTGAGCTTAATTCTCTTGTTGCGGGTTGAACCACTCCCGCTGTCGTCCGCTCCAAAGCACGGGCAAAGGCAGCCACACCAGCAGCCAAGTGGCTGCGCGGATAAACGGCCAGAGCAGGATTCCAGGCCAGGTGGCCGCCGGCAATTTGCAGCCGACTAAAAAGCAGGCCAGCACTGCCACGAGCATTTCTCCCACCGGCACAGCGACGAGGCCGCATAGAAAAAATATTTTATCGGCGACGAACACGCTAGCCAGCGTCCAACCGAACACCGGCATTATCACCAGCAGCGCCGCATAACCACCGGGCCGGCACCAGCGCACGGTTTTTTGCCAGCGATAATAATGCTGCCACGCCTCGCCCCAGCCCGCCGGTTTGGTGAAGGTTGAAACCATGGTTTGCGCCAGTGTCACCGGCTGCAATAGTTCCCCCAGCTTGTTATCATCGGCCAGCGCGGCGCCCAGCTTATGCCAGTCGCCACGCACACGGAATGTTTCCGCCCGAAAAGCGGTGGCCGCGCCATAAGCAAAATCCTGCCGGCTGAGGCGGCCCAACAACAAGGCACCCGGCAAAAACTCCACGTTCACAAACAAAGCATCGAGCACTCCTGGCGACTGGCGGATATGCTGAACCGCATAGGGAGCCGTCACTGCGTTGCTGCCGCTGGCGGCAAGTTGGCAGGCGATATCATTCAGAAATCCGGGCGGGGCCACCACATCAGCATCCGACCAAATCCAAACTTCGCCTTGGGTGTAAGACGCGAGCACCTGCAGCCAGGATATTTTTGGATTGGCCCACTGGCGCGGAACCTCGCGCGCAATCACATTGATCCGCGCCATCGGCCAGGATGCGCGCAGAACTTGCAGTGCAGACTGCCAACCGGCGACATCAGCGATATCCAGGCCAATGACCATTTCGTCTGCGATGGACAACTGGCCGACAAATGAGCTGATGGCATCCGCCAGCGCCGCGCGTTCTTGCTCGTCCCTGACCGGAGGCAGCGGCTTGAACACGGAAATTGAAGCTCGCTTTCCCGATACCGCCGCCGTTTTTCGGCGGCAGCCCCGCGCCAATAAAATCAGGGCGACCAGCCACCAGACAAACGCCGCGCTGGACCAGCAGATCAGAAACAGCTTCATGAAGAAATGGGCGGACATTGCGCCGCTGCCTGAGCTGCCGGAATTTTTTCGGAAAAATTGGCAAACCAATTGACCGCTTCGGCGATGGCGGCCTTGGTTGTAGTTTTCGGCTGCCAATCCAGCGCGGCCAGAGTGGGCTGGAGATCAAAAAACTGCTGTTGCCGCGCGAAATAAGCGGTTTCCCAACATAGACGCGAATCAATTTTCCCGCTCATCCGCCCCCAGGCCTCGCCCGCCAGACCACCCAAGGCAACCACCAGCCAGGGCACTATTAATCGGGGCGCAGGACAACGGCCAGCTTCGGCCGCCACCGCCATAAGATCGCTCAACCAGATATTTTCGCCGCCGAGCACATAGCGTTGGCCAATTTGTCCCTGACGCGCGACGGCGAGCAATCCGGCGGTGAGATCCTGCACGGCGATGATGTTCAAGCCTGTGCGGGTGCAGGCCGGAAACCTGCCACGCAGCAGATCTAGAAACATGCGCCCGGTGGGTGTGGGCCGTTCATCGCCCGCGCCGACCGGGGCGGTGGGGCTGGCGATGACCACGGGCAAACCGCGTCCGGCCCACTGAAGCACGCGCGCTTCGCCGTGCCATTTAGATTGCTTGTAGTGGCAGCCCGTTGGGGGACGCAGCGGAAAATCGCTGGCTGAAATTAACTTCTCCGAGGCGGAAAGTATTCCCGCCGTACTGCAATGCACGACGCGTTCCACACGCGCCTGCCAGCAGGCGGAAAGCAGATTTTCGGTGCCGTCCACGTTCACGCGCCACATTTTCGCCCGGTGCGCGGGGCCAAATTCGTAGCTGCCAGCCAGATTGAAAACGGTATGCACGCCGCGACAGGCGATTGCCAAGCTTGCGGGGTTCAGCAAATCACCTTCGATGATCTCCACCGCGGCACCAAAAAGCCGGCGGGCTTTTTCCGAGGCGCGGCAAAGAACCCGCAGGCGCGCTTCCGGTTGGAGCAAAGTGCGCACGCAATGCCGACCAATAAAACCGGTGGCTCCCGTGATGAGCGTCAGTTTTTTGTCCGCGTTTACAGCATTTGCCACAGCGATTTATTTACCAATTTGATTTGGCCAAGTATAGTTTTAAGAACGTCCGCCGGCCGGCCGCCCGCGCGAAATCATGCCGAAAACCATATCATTTACCGCTGACGACCTGGGGTTGGATGAACAGACCAACCTGGCAATTGAACGCGCCCATCGCGATGGAGCGCTGACCACCGCGAGTCTGATGCTGGGACAACCGGGCGGCGCTCATGCCCTGAAAATCATCCAGCGCAATCCGATGCTGAAAATTGGCTGGCATTTTCACGCGTGCGATTCCATGCCGCTCACGCGACGCGAATGGCCGTGGGGAAATTCACCTGCGCGGGTCGGCATCGCGCTTGCCATTTCGCCCGCCGCGCGGGCATTGATCCGCCAAGAATTATTCGAACAGTGGAAGCAATTCACCGCCACCGGCGTGCCGTGTCACTTCATCAATGGCCATCATCATCTGCACATTCATCCGTTCATTGCACGGGAAATGCGCCAAGTCGTGCCGGGGTCTTTCACCGGCTGGGTGCGTGGGTTTGAGGTCAACTTCTTTGCCGCCGACCCGCGCGGAAGTTTTGCCTACCGGTTGTTGCGCCGCAGGTCGGCGCATTGGCTCAAGCCGTGGCCGGCAGATCGGCGGACGGACAGTCTCTGGGGATTAGATCGGACTTTCCGCATGAATGCGCGCGAAGTTGTGCAGGTACTGCCAACCTTGCCCGCCGGACACCATGAATTTATTTTTCACCCTCGCCACTACGACCATGCAGATCAAAGAGCCTTGTTGGAGTTGAAAACAATGGAAGTCTGAACTCGCGGCGAATTTATTTACCCCAAACACAGAAGGTTGTTTTGATTTTGCTCTTGATGAATTTTGTCCGCACCAATTCCACCATCACTTTCCGCGATAGAGCGGCGAGCAAGTTATGGCTGTCGCATTAACACCAAATTGGCCGGGTTCTCAATTTTAACGGTGAAACCCAGTGGTAATTGAACCCGGTAATACAACGCGGCGTCCTTGCGCCACCAGCGCAGTGAAATATTCCCAAAATCAAACGGAATTTCGCCCTCACACCATTCCAGCGGCAAATCAGAGAATCGCAGGGTGACCACGCGGCGCTGCCGGTCAATGGATTGCAGGCCCAGAAAGTCGCGCACGAAAAGATGGGCGGCGTGCGACGCAAAACCATGATTGCAGCTCTTGCGGGTGTCGTCATATTCCCACAGCGTGCCCGTCAACTCCGCCATGGGCAGA
>Ga0208507_1001169_pt1 | contig 15044 bp, 10 predicted proteins | sample CryBogCBH12Aug01_FD_184626 | JGI IMG/M metagenome (GOLD analysis project Ga0208507, IMG submission 184626) | Freshwater microbial communities from Crystal Bog, Wisconsin, USA - CBH12Aug09.1 (SPAdes) (version 2) | ecosystem: Environmental > Aquatic > Freshwater > Lake | place: Crystal Bog... | reverse complement strand
AGCGGATATCAGATGACCATCCGCGTGCCTGGAGCTCCTGAAGCAATTTGATGCTCCGGTGGCCTAGGGCTTCGCATTCTGCCATGTGTTTCAAGAGGTCGTCCTTCCGCCGTGGTCGTGGGTTCTTGGGGTGTCGTGGTGGTGAGGGGTTTCGTTGCTGATAACGCCCATGCGGTCGGGGACTGCGTTCGGGGCTGGGAGTGTTCTGAAGGCGGAAGGTGCGTTCGCATTCACGCATCACCTGCTCGAACCAACCTCCAGTCCCGCAATTTTTGGCGAGAGGCAGACCCATCCCAGCCAATGCGGCTCGCGACAAAATGGACATGGTCGTGGGTGGTATCTGCGTGTCTCACCGCAACCCAAGCCTGCCAGCCGAGTTTGTCCGCCAGCCTTGCCCCTACATGAAGCCACTGTTCGGCGCCAAGAACCTCACCTTCTGGGCAGCTCGCCCAGGCGTGATGGATGGCATGCATGACATCGGGACGGCGAGCCCGAAGGGCACACAGAACCTCGGAAATGTCTTCCGGTGTCACCTCAAGCAGCGTCCCACCGAGGAGCTGGCCCCGCATTCCGCATCCCTGCTTCGCCTTGAAGATGTAGTCCACGGTGGCTGCGGGTGACCCAGTGATTTTTTTCAGTTCACCTATCATCGCGTCAACCTCTGCTGGATCTCATGGACAAGGGAAAGGGCCTCTGCCGCCGATTCCGCATTCATGCCATGGCCATGAAAAATGCGGACAAGCTGATTCAGGTTGCTGCCCAACGCGCAAAGCTCCCGGCTGAGCTGGGGGTCCTTGGATCCAAGTCCAGGCAAGGGGCCAGCGGCCCTTGCACGCAAATAGATCCATCGACTAAGCGAGATCCCTTGGGCCCTTGCTTCCTCCTTCCAGGTCGCTTTGTCGATGGACCGAAGGGACAAAATCGCCTTCTCGGTTCGGGCCTCCCGGGGCAAATTCCAACGTGGCATATTGATCCCTCCAGATAGGCCATGGGCCTGCGATGGAGGCTGTTCACCAGGGCCTGCCAATCGCAACAAGATCAGCCTGCCGTCGTTCAAATCCTAAAATCCAGGCCTATTTGATCCGCCACTGGCCCTCGCAGGAACATGTGTTGACCCGCAAGGCGAATGTTCTTCCGCCCAGACCCCTCAGATCTGGTTTCTTTTTCCGCAAGCAAGGCAATGAGATTCTGTATGGGTGCCCCATCAGATCCATTGCAAGGTCAGAGTCCTCTCGCCCCTCAGGTTTTTTGCCACCTCGGCGATCTTCCTCTCCTGGCGGGTGGACGTAATGGGTCCTGATCTTATTCAGGCCTGTCCGGCGCCACCTTCGAGGGGCCTTGTTGTATGGAACCATTCGGGTGGCGGATAAACCGAGTCTACCTAAGAATCAAGGAGTATCCCAATTCGAAGGTCGGCAGAGGGGTTCAATGCAGATTCTCGCGAACGGTCCCGATATTCCTGATGCGCTCCTTGCCGCCCATGAAGAGGGCAGGGTCGTCTTTTTTTGTGGAGCGGGGATTTCATACGCAGCAGGTCTTCCCGATTTTCCAGGATTGGTTGAAGGGATCTACAAAGCTGTCGGCGCCAAGAAGGAGCCAATCGAAAAGGAAGCTTTCGAAAAGGGACTCCACGACGCCACGCTCGAACTTCTAGAACGAAGACTTCAAGGCAATCGCCTTGCCATACGGAAGTCATTGATTAAAGTTCTGCGGCCTAAATGGAACCGAACGGGTGCCACAACTACCCATGAGGCTCTTCTGATGTTGGCCCGAGATCGGGAGGGTTCCATACGGCTAGTTACAACGAACTTTGATCGGATCTTTCAACGCGTCATCAATCGCCAGAAAGTATCCACGCCGTACTACCCAGCTCCTATGCTGCCAATCCCAAAGAACAAGAAGTGGGATGGAGTGGTCTACCTTCATGGGCTTCTCCCAACGAAAGTCGATGAAGGTGCCTTGAACCGGCTTGTACTGACCAGTGGTGACTTTGGCCTCGCATATCTTACCGAGCGTTGGGCATCCCGATTCGTGAGTGAACTATTCCGAAACTATGTGGTCTGCTTCGTTGGATACAGCATCAACGATCCAGTCCTAAGGTACATGATGGATGCGCTGGCTGCAGATCGAAGGATGGGCGTTTTTACCCCCGTGGCATACGCATTTGCTGATTTCCACCCTGGTGATGAGGACAAGAAGCGCATCGAATGGGAAGCCAAGGGGGTCTCACCAATTTTGTATGAGGTTCCTACGGGGACAAGAGATCACTCCGCAATGCATGACACACTGGTTTCTTGGGCGACCACCTACCGGGATGGGATCCGCGGGATGGAGGCGATCGTTTCCAGATATGCGATGAACTTGCCCCAGGCCAGCACTCGCCAGGACGACTTTGTCGGGCGAATGCTCTGGGCTCTTACGAATAGTTCAGGGCTACCAGCAAGGCGCTTTGCAGAATTCGATCCCGCCCCTTCTCTGGATTGGATTGAGCCCTTCAGCGATGCCAGATATCAACATCAGGACCTTCCGCGATTCGGTGTTCAACCCTTAGTAGAGATAGACGAAGACCTGCGCTTTAGTGTCATTAGCCGACCTGCACCATATAGGCTTGCGCCATGGATGGGGCTCACCTTACGTGGGAATCAAGGAAGTGGGTGGGACCCTGTGATGGAGGAGATCGCGCGGTGGCTATGCCGGCATCTGAATGATCCCGAGCTCGTCTTGTGGCTGGTCAAGCAGGGTGCGGTCGCAAACCAGGCCCTGATTCGTGTCATCGATCAGAAGTTGAACGAGATTTCGAAACTCGAACGGGACGGGAATTTGGAGAAATTGGAGGAGTTTCGGGCGAGTGCACCCAATTCGATTCCAAGTGCCCTGATGCGCGTCTTATGGAGGCTGCTGATCCTGGGGCGGGTTAAGTCACCTTTCCGCGAATACGACCTCTACCACTGGAAGGATCGATTTAAGCGAGATGGCCTAACCCCTCTCATCCGAATGGAACTCCGTAAGGTTCTTTCACCACGAATCGCTTTACGAAAACCCTATCGATGGGGTAATGAACCGAAATCTACAGGCGGGCCAGAGAAAATCGGAGATCTGGTTGGTTGGGACTTAGAGCTTTCAGCCGACCATGTTCATTCGTCTCTCCGGGATTTCGCGAATTCCACAGATGGGCCCATCGCATTCCCTGAACTCGTCGATGACCTACAGCAGCTTCTTCGGGATGCACTTGATCTACTCCGTGAGCTGGGCGCTGCGAATGATCAATCAGATAATTCTCATTGGGACTTGCCCTCGATTAGTCCCCATTGGCAGAACAAGGGGTTCAAGGACTGGGTCGTGTTGATCGAGTTCCTGCGGGATTCTTGGCTTAGGTCTATTGATTCATTCCCGTCCCAAGCAAGAATCCAGGTCATGGCCTGGTGGGGTCAGCCGTATCCCGCATTCAAGCGTTTGGCACTATTCGCCGCGACCATTGATGGGATTGTCGCCGAGGAACTCTGGGTGGATTGGCTGCTCACAGAAGACGCCTGGTGGCTTTGGACCATCGAAACCAAACGAGAAACCATTCGACTGTTGGTAACTCGGGGGCCACACCTCACTCCAGAGCGTCTAGCCAAGGTGGAAGACGCAATCCTTGTCGGCCCTCCACGAAGAATGTTCCGCGAAACTCTTGAACCAGCGGAATGGCAAGACTTGGTTGACAGGATGATATGGCTCCGACTCGCCAAGCTGGAATCAAACGGTGTCCAGTTGAGCCGTCAGGGACTTGAAAAATTGACCGGCCTTTCGGAAGCACACCCTGGTTGGGGACTTGCCGAAGATCAAAGTGATGAGTTCTCTCATTGGATGAGTGGAACGGGTGACCCGGGCTTCAGAACCCCTGATGAACGTGAAAAGGCACCGCGTGACCTCGAGCAACTCATTACCTGGCTACTCAAGCCGATTCCCCAAGCCCCCTTTTATAGTGATGATTGGCAGGACGTCTGCCGCGAAGACGCACGGTTGGCAACCCGAGCACTCTACTGCTTGGCTAATGCCGGGGAATGGCCTGTGAGCCGCTGGAATGAAGCGTTGCAGGTTTGGAGCAACGACGCCCACATCGGGGGTTCCTGGCGCCGAATCGCGCCCCTTCTCGGGCGAATTCCCGACGAATATCTTCCCGACATTGGCAGGGGAATCGCGTGGTGGTTGGAATCAGCAGCCAAGACCAGGCGACACCACCACAAGGAGTTTATGGCCCTGGCTAGTAGACTGATACTTGTGGATTACGAGGCCCAGGAGGACAGGCAACGGCCAGTCTTCGACGCGATCAACCATCCTATTGGACTCGTCACTGAGGCTTTGTTCCGTGATTGGTTCCGGGATTCTCTTGAGGATGGGCAAGGGCTCCGGAAGGACTTGAAGGCCCTCTTCACGCAACTTTGCGATCCAAGGATCGCCCAGTATCGGAATGCACGGGTAATCCTGGCCGCGAATCTGGTTGCCCTTTTCCGAGTGGACTCGGAGTGGACTAAATCGAATCTGCTTACATTTTTCGAATGGAACACCTTCCCCGAGGAAGCTGCCCCAGTCTGGGAGGGGTTCCTATGGTCGCCCCGTTTGCATTGGTCCCTAATGAAAGCCATCAAAGGGCCATTCTTAGATTCGGCTCTTCACTATTCAGAACTAGGTGAATATGGGCGGCAATATGCATCAGTTCTCACCTACACCGCATTGGATCCAGGCGGTGTATTCACGGAAGAAGACCTTCGAGATGCCTTTGAGGCCCTACCGGATGAGGCACTAGTAGAGGCCCTTCGGACTCTCACACATGCCTTAGAAGGTGCCGGTGAGAAGCGTTTTGAACAATGGAAACACCGGGTGCGCCCGTTCTGGCAGACGATTTGGCCCAAATCACGCCGGGTTAGATCCACTGGATTTGCTGAGCAATTGGCGCAGTGCACCATTGCTTCAGGGGTTGCCTTCCCTGCAGCGGTAGCCACATTTCATGATTGGTTCCAACATCTACAGCATTCCCATTACATATCTTCGCTGTTAAATGACTCGGGCCAATGCTCCAAATTCCCGAAGGATGCCCTGGAATTCCTACAGTCCATCATTTCGGATCGACCTGATTACATCACGCCTGAGTTCATCAACTGTCTTAACGACATCCGGAAGAGTTGGCCCGAAGCTGAGGATGACCCCAGGTTTCAAAGGTTATGGACAATTGCCCGCCGATTCGGGCAGGCATGAGCTTATGTCCGACGGCAGATTGCACCCAAATCTCAGGAATCGGATTACGCCAAACCCTGACCAGGCTGGTGAGGCAAGGTGATTCCAAAGAAAGGCCGCTTGATTGATGATGCGTCCCTTTCGCCAACAAAGAAAACCCACATCACCTGGGAGGCCCAAACTACACTTCCTCACGCTCTTTGGCACCCTCGATCCTTGTTGCCCCTGCTCTGGTGTCAACCTAGCCACGGCTGCAGCCCACGCGGGATTCTCCCGCTATGCCTGCGTCCTGGCGTTCGAAATAGCCTCGCCTACCCGCCTGCCTGGAACCTGATGCCCATGGCCTGGTGGTTCCCTGGCTGCCGGTCCGCTCGATCGATTTCGCCCTGGGAAGCGGCGGCTTTGCCTCTCAGTGCGCTAGGTCGGCGCCAGAGCATACGGGGGAAACATGAGTGAAGAATCGAAGGCAAAGGGTGTTTGGGAAGAAGGGGATGTGGCGAACAGTGAGGTGCTTCAGGCGACCGCTGCAGGGGCCGATTTGGAGACTTGGCGGGATGCCAACCTCATCGCACCGATGCTCGATTTTCATGGACTGGCTCGGGCCATCTACTTCATCACCCAGGCGGGAGGCCTCGGTTACATGCTATCCATGCACACACCGGATCTGCTCGGCTTGGGACTTTCCCAAACCGAAGCCGAGCGGTTTGAAAGCCTGCCGTCCCTGGCATCTCACTTACTGGCGTTCCGCTACAAGGGGAACGACCTTTCCACACGCCGGGACTTGGCCAACGAATTGATCTTCCGCGGAATCCAAGCCGGATGGGACGAACACCGCCTCGGCGTCGTAGGTTGGGGTCCCGACGGGCGTCGCGTTCTGGATCGCGTTTTGGCGGATGGAATGTGCGGTCGGGAAGGCCACCTTGACATGCGGCAAATCATCCAGCTTCTCCTCAGGGCCGGTGCAACCGCTGTGACTCTGTGGCGATGGTCTCCTCAGAACCGGATCACTGTCACAGTGCTCGACCATGCCTACGCCGACGAAATTCGCGTGGCTGCCAGCATGTTGCGCTTTTCCGTCGAAGACTTCCTGTTGGTGTGCCCGAACGAATCCCTGTCCATGGGGATCCTTGGAGGATGGAGCCGGTAGAGGAGAATGCTGTCGCTTGACCCACAAGGGCGACTTGCTCTTAACCAGTGCTTCTTATGGTGGGGTAGCGGCTGTAGCTACGGTTTCTTGGCTGGGCTAGCCAATGCCTGCGTTTCTAGTCGGCGGAGGATGGTTTCCAACTCTGATCGCCTGGCTTGGGGGATATTGCGACCCCGACCGAACCACTCGCGCACTGCGTCGCCTGTGATATGGAACTCACGCCCTATCGCAGCGTAGCTGATGTGGGCACGCTGCATCCGTGCCTTCAGCGCATCAAGCTCTTCTGGCGTGGAGGGAAGGAGGGGTGGTTCTTCACGGACGGGAGGCTGAGGAATTGGGTCCGGGTTTGCCGCTGGCAAAGCAGGGACTTGATAGCGGGCCCGGATCAGTTCTTCTAGTAAGCGCCCTTGGGTTGTTGGACGGTCTGCTGCTTCCCTTCGAAGTGTGCGTGCGCACTCTGCGTCGATTCTGACCGTGAGCGTGTAGAGGGGTTGGGGACGCTTGGGCCTTGGCATGGCGTGTCTCCAAGAAATGAAGATCAATTTAAGGAAATCATTATGTCACAAAATCTTCAAGTAAAGACGTTAATACATAAAAACATAAAGACATAAAGATGTAGAAATGTAAATACATCACAACATAGTATAGGCCTCGGATAACCCCAGATATAAATTCACCTCTTCCTTGACCGGGTAGCCATGGGTGGCGACTTGAACGCGGGCCGGGCACCCCGGTGGCGCGAACGACCAGCAGGGGTCAAGATCCCCAATGCCCCTCGGGGTTCGGATCTTTGAAAGCCCACCAGCGGTTCCCTACCAGGCCATTACAGGCATGAATCCACACCTCCCTTGAATGGGTAGCCAAGTGGGATGTCAGAAACACGGGCCAGGGAACCCAGGTGGGCAAATCGTCCGGTTGGCGGCAAGATCCCAATGCCCCTCGGGGTTTGGATCTTTGAAAGCCCACCCTCGGTTCCCTACACGGCCATCACAGGCATGAATCCATACCTCCCTTGATCGGGTAGCCAAGTGGGATGCCACTTTCAAGGCCTGGGGAGGCCAGGTGGGCAGAACGACCGGCATGCAGCATTATGCCAATGACCCCTCGGGGTTCGGATTGAAGAAGACTCACCCTCGGTTCCCAGCCAGATCATTTCAAGCATGAATCCATACCTCCCCTGACCGGGTTGCCAAATGGGATGCCGGAAACACAGGCCAGAGACCCCAAGTGGTGCGAACGGCCAGCAAGCGGCAAGATGAGCAAATGACCCCTCGGGGTTCGGATTTAAGGAGACTCACCCTCGGTTCCCAGCCAGTTCATTTCAAGCATGAATCCATACCTCCCCTGACCGGGTTGCCAGATGGGATGCCGGAAACACAGGCCAGAGACCCCAAGTGGTGCGAACGACCAGCAAGCGGCAAGATGAGCAAATGACCCCCCGGGGTTCGGATTTAAGGAGACTCACCCTCGGTTCCCAGCCAGTTCATTTCAAGCATGAATCCATTCCTCCCCTGACCGGGTTGCCAGATGGGATGCCGGAAACACAGGCCAGAGACCCCAAGTGGTGCGAACGACCAGCAAGCGGCAAGATGACCCAAAGACCCTTCGGGGTTCGAATTCAACTCAACACCTTCCCTACTCTCATCGGACACGCCTGAAGTCCCACGTCGGCACCAGGTGTCCAGAGAGGCCCACCAACCAATAGATCGACACATTCCGGATTCAGACCGGGTGGGGAGCGGTCTGCCTGAACGGAGAAGCCATGACCAAGAAGCATTACACCCGAGTCCAATGCGATTCTGGTTCCGATGTGTTGATCATCTCACTCGGACGCCCCTATCCGGTCACTCTGCCTCGCGGCACTCATGGCGCCAGTTTGAATTCGTGGGGTGACGGTTCTACCCTGCAGCTCAACATGGCCCTTCCACATCCGCAACCGGCCGAATGGTTGGGGTTTCGGGAAGGGATCCAATTCGGGATCTACCAGAAGAAGGATATGCCTGGTGGACTCATCGCCCTGCGGTTGGTCTTGGATACCCAGGAACCGGGCGTGGTTTTCGAATGCCCATTTGATGCCATGCGGCAGAGGACTGGGGCCCCCGAATCACTTGCCCGCTTCTTCTCGGCAAAGAGGATTGCCATCCTTGCGACTTTGACCGACACGGGCGAAAAGGAATCTAGGGTGATCGCCATTCGGATGCTTGAGATGCCCCCTGCAATGGTGAAGAGGCTGCGCGAGTTGTGGCAGCACCAGATCAGCCAACGTCTTGATTACGAGCTCGGTTACCGGAAGCTGGCCAAGCGAAAGTCACTTGAGCAGATCTGGAACGAGGCGGAGAAGTTCTAACAGAACCTGCGCTGCAAAAGAGCTGAGGAACAATTACAAACCACCGGGGTTCGATATCCCGACAACCCGCTGAACAAGACGCTACCGGCGCCACAACCGCATCAGACACGAAATAGCGGTTGTTCGTCCCCACGAACCACGAATTCCGGGCCATAGAGGCTCGAAGGGATTCGTCTGCCCAGGAGGGCCCATGCCCATCAACAATCGCAAGAATCGCAACCGACACCACAGGAACCCGGTTGTCGCAATCGGGAAACCCTTCCCGTTCCCCATGAAGTGCCAGGCGGTGAATTTCAACATCGCCATCGATGAAAAGGATCCGCACCTGTATCTGGATGTGGGTTTGCCCAGCCCTCCTCCCCAGGAAATCGAGGCGTTTCGTACGCGCCTGTCGGTTGGGGTCTATCACGGGGAAGACCTCCCCGAGGGAGTGATCCTGGCCCGCCTGGCCACGCAGTCGAAGAAGACGCTACTGGTTATGTGCGCACCGGTTGACCCCAGCCATTGCTGGCGAGCACATCCGCACGGCATTGATGATTTCCTGAGAGCTGATAAGGCTCTCCTCCGGGCCACTCTGGTCAACACTGGGGACCCGAACCAGAGGGTGGTGTCCATGATCGAGGCGGATATGCCGCCTGAGTTCAAGGATCTGCTTCGTGAATGTTGGCAGGCACCAGACCCAAGTGAATCAGGCTACTGGGACCGGTGGGTCCGCCTGAAGCAGGAGAAGACACCCCTGGAACTCTGGGAGCAGGCTACCAAGTTCTGCTGATCTACAGGGGGCGTTACAGACGGAACGTCACACCGTCTGAGCCCCCGATTCGCCTTCCAATTTGAACCCGTACCTCGCGCCCCATGGCGCCTGAGAGAGGGTCTATCCACTACAGGAGTAATCCCCGTGAATTTTTCTATCATGCATCTCTGGCCAGCCACCCAGGTCGATGAGCTGTCGACGACCGGGAATCGCAAGGGCCCACTGGCCGTGAAGAACCCGAACATCCACCAAGGTGGTGGGTGGAATGCGACGCGGCGAAACCATGACCAGGTTCATCAGGTGCGACTCCGGGTGAACCAGCCCATGAAGGGAAAAAACCGCACGGGAATCCGAGGTGGTCGGTGAGCAACAGGTTGTTTCTTCCCGAAGGTGTGGCGGAATCCTTCCGTAGCTTGACTGTTGAGGAAGGGGATATTCGCGAAATCCGAATTCATAAGGCTGTTGTCGGCGGCAAGCCCCCGAAGACATATGCCGGCCTATTCCGCGATTCGGAAGCCGTAGTGAAGGCCCTTTCAATCATAGACGCTGCTCCGGCCTTCTATGTCACCCTGAACCCCATAAGCCCTGCCGCGGTCAACCGACCCATGAATCAACTCACCGTGGCGGAGCATGGCCAGTGTGCCAATGCTTCGTGCATCCTGCGCCGTGATTGGCTTCCAGTGGATATCGACCCGGTGCGGCCCAGGGGCTGGTCGTCTGACGACGCTCAGCACAAGGCGGCTCTGGAGATGGGACTTCAAATCGCCACAGATCTGAAGGGAGCCCAGTTCCCGGAACCCATCAGAGGTGATAGCGGCAATGGAGGGCATCTTCTCTACCGGGTAGACCTTCCGGTGGAAGATGAAGGTCTGGTCCAAGGCTTCCTCAAGTACCTAGGATCGAGGTACTCAACTCCCGAAGTTACCGTCGACGGTGTGGTTTTCGACCCAGCCAGGATTTGGAAGCTCTATGGCTCGATGGCATCCAAGGGCGAATTCACTCAGGACAGGCCACACCGAATGTCCCGGATCCTTTCCCTCCCACGTGATTTCCAGGTCATTCCCCAGGATCTGCTCCGGCAGGCCTGTGCTAGCCATTCGGAAGCACACACCACCACTAGCCTCAGTGATGAAAACAGTCGGCGGCGGGTGTTCGTGCCAGCGGTGTATACCACGGCGCCTGGGAATGATGATCCTTCAGGCCAGAATGGGGGCTCTATCGAGGAGCAATTCCGCAGCGCAATGGCCGACCGAGGCCTGATCCCGCCAATGTCCTTGGTCACTGATGGCAACTTCCAGCGCTGCGGGACAATCAGCCATCCCAACAAGCTGAATGGGTCCTATTGCCTGGACCTTTCGCCAGTCCCACATGGGGGATTTCAGAACTGGGAGGACGCTTGTGGATGGCAGCCCTGGTCGATTCCAGGGTGCTCGCCCATGACCCCAGACCAGCGTGCTGAATCCGAAGCACGGAAGATGGCCCGAGGGAAGGAACAAGCCATACAGACGGCTGCTGCAGCGCACCGAGCCGCAGAACTCTGGAACGATTCCACGGCCTGCGTCGGCCACCCCTACCTGAAAACCAAAGGGGTCGGTTCCCATGGACTTCGGGTGATGGGAGATCTCCTTCTCGTCCCGCTTTACGCACCGACAGGAGAGATGGCAAGTCTTCAGCAAATCCATGGTGATGGCAGCAAGCGATTTCTGAAGTACGGGCGGAAACGCGGTTGCTATTACCTTCTCGGGAAGTCTACCGATGGACCCATCTGTATTGCGGAAGGATATGCCACGGCCGCCAGCATTTTTGAGGCAACTGGTTTCATGACGGTAGTTGCCTTTGACAGCGCCAACCTTCGTGCTGTGGCCGAAGAGTTGAGAGCCGCGTGGCCAGAGCGTGAACTACTGTTCTGCGGAGACGATGACCTCACTTTCGGGAATCCCGGTGCCACCAAGGCTGAGGAAGCGGCGAAGCTGGTGGCGGGCCGCCTGGCTCTACCTTGGTGGATGGGTGCGCGCCCTGAGGGTGGAAGCGACTTTAACGACCTCGCTGCAGCAAAGGGATTGGGAGCTGTGCGTGCATGCATCCAGGCCATTCGAGAAGGATGGAATGAGCCTCAACCTCTGGTCGCCGACATGCACCGTGAGCCCTTCCCCATCGAGGCCCTCCCGGGGACCATTCGGAAGGCAGTGGAGGAAGTGCGGGAATTTGTGCAGGCCCCGGCGGCACTCATCGCTTCATCTGCTCTGGGCGCCTTGTCTCTCGCGGCCCAATCACATTGGGACATCAAGCGGGCTGAGCGCCTGGAAGGTCCAGTCTCCTTGTACCTCCTTGGAATCGCAGATTCAGGCGAACGGAAATCCACCTGCGATGGGTTCTTCATGCGTGCCATTCAGGACTATGAATCCAAGCAGGCGCTACTGGCTGTGCCGCTGGTTCAGAGATATGAGGCCGATATGAAGGTCTGGGATGCCAAGTGTGATGGTATCAAGGCCGCAATTCGCAAACTTGCGTCTAAAGGGCAAGATGCCGATGATCAGGCTCGGCTTCTGCGAGAGTTGGAAGGGGAGAAACCTGTCTCGCCGCGGTTCCCAAGGCTTCTGTATGCCGATGCCACACCAGAATCCCTGAAGGCGGAACTCGCCAAGAATTGGCCGTCCGGTGGCGTGGTTTCCAGCGAGGCTGGCGTCATCTTCGGGTCACATGGAATGAATGCAGATTCAGTGATGAGGAATCTGTCTACCTTGAATCAGCTCTGGGAAGGTGGTGAGCTCGCCACCGATAGGCGCAGTTCTGAATCCTTTGTTGTTCGCGGAGCCAGATTGACCATCGCACTCCAGGTCCAGCCCGCGACACTACAGTCATTTTTCGATCGGGCAGGTGACCTGCCTCGGGGATCGGGGTTCATGGCGCGGTTTCTTCTGTCATGGCCGGAGTCAACACAGGGAACCCGCATCTTTCGGGATCCACCTGAAAACTGGCCCATGCTGACAGCATTCAATGAGCGCCTTTCCGAAATCCTCAACCTACCTGTGGCCATTGATCCAAGTGGTGCCCTTACCCCTGAACTCTTGTCCTTTACGCAAGAGGCGCGATCAGAATGGATCACCTTCTACAACCGGATCGAAAGGGAACTCAGCACCAGCGGTAAGTTTTTCGCGGTACGTGATGTTGCCAGCAAGATTGCGGATAACGCCGCGCGAATTGCTTGTCTGTTTCACGTCTTTGAGGCCGATGGCGGTGTGGATATTCAGATTGGCAGTACGCAGGCCGCTTGCCGAATCGCTGAATGGCACTTGAAAGAGTCACTGCGATTCTTCAGCAGCGTGGATGTGCCAGAAGGGCTGACTAAGGCCAAGGACTTATGCAACTGGCTCATCGACAGGCTGCGTCGTCATGAATCGAGCCGCATCCCAACCATGGAGGTTCTTCAATATGGGCCTTCGAAACTGCGGAAAAAAGAAGAATTCGATTCTGCGATGCGGCAGCTTTCGAATATGTCGCGCGCCAGGATTGCCACCGAGGGGAAGCGCAGGTTTGTCGTCATCAACCCAGTTCTTCTCGTGTAGGTGGAACCTTGACTGATGCTATTGATGCGATTGTTGCTATTTAATTGGACGTTGAACATAGCAAGTATAGCAATAGTAGCGGCGAACCCTAAGGGTCTAGCTTTATTGATTGGACTCGCTATCTAGGGTGAGCATCACTCTGGAATTCATTCAGCCATGCCCACGCTTCATCCAGCGTTCGGACTACCTGAATCCGCCAACCGGTCGATCCCAGGAGGGCTCCATACATTCGAGAGAGGCCAAACGTCAGATTGGAGGGAGCAGCGATAGCGATGGCGAAGGTCTTGAGAACCTTGGAACATTCGCAATGAATCGCGACCACCCTACGAACATCCTCAAGACTCAGATTCATTCCGTCGGCGGTCGTGAGGTCAACGAGCGCGTGGGTTATCTGATCTGCATGTTTCATCGCCGAGCGCAGATCGAGAGCGGCGTTGATGAATTCCTGCCCGGAAAGTTGCCCTGTCCCCACTTGATAGACACAGGTCCCATGGCGGATGAATTCTGTGTGGTAGGGCATGCGCGCTCCTTCCGATGACACGCACTGGTATCACCCTCGGCGAATATCGGCAGATGGAAAGCAGCAGGTGGAAAGGAAAGACAACGCCCAGGGGTTCGCTGGAGTCTGAAGGGAATGTGCAGCGAGAACGTCACCGAAGCGGTGCGACAGAGCCTCCTGTGCTGCGTTCAACAGCCAGGAGGCTCTGTCAGTGGGTTATTTCGTCCTGAGCAGGGCCAGCACCTCGCCCATCTGCCGTTCCAGCGCGTCAATGCGGGCCTTCTGCGCCTCGTTGGTGGCCTTCAGGGTGTCGTTCTCGGCCTTGAGTTCCTGCACGGCCTTCACGGTGTAGGGGATGACCTGTTCGTACTGCACGCCCCAGATTTCCTTGGTCTCATCGGCGGGGCGATGGACCGCTGTCGGAAGGACTTCGTTCAGGTCCTGGGCGATGAAGCCCGCTTCAAGTTGGCCGCCTTCCTGGAGAACTAGGTTCCCATTCACGAAGTGGCTGCGATGCTTCACGTAGGTCTGGGGCTGGAGCTTCATCAGTAGGCCCAGGGCGTTGGGGATGGCCTGGAAGTCCGTCTTGATGCGCCGGTCGGAGGACACGTTAAGCGCAGTTGATGAATAAATATGGAACCATCGATTGTTGCCGCCACCCAGATCCGTCGTGGCCGTCGCACCGGGAATGACAGATGTGATGGCGGCGTAGCCGGAACCGTCGCCCCCCAGCACCATCTGGTTGTCGGCGGTGGTCGTTGCGCCGTAGCCGATGGCGATCTGGTTCGTGCCCGAGTCATTGCCACCGGAATGGCCGCCCAGGAACAGGCTGTTGTTCATGGTGGATAGGAATGCACCGGCCGAGACGCCAAGGAAGAGGTTGCCCGTCCCGGCTGACAGCAGCGACCCAGAGCTGGCGCCGATGCCGATGTTCTCGTCGGTGGCGTTCAAATTCAGTGCTTGCGGGCCGATGGCAATGCACTGGTTCATGTTGGTACCGTAGGCCAGGGCGGAGGTCCCGATGCCCACATTGCCATTGCCCGAGGTGAGGAAGAAGAGCGCGTTGCTACCGAAGGCTTGGTTGCTGGACCCCCCCGTCAGAGCGGCAAGCGCGGAGGTGCCAAAAGCTTCGTTCAACATCCCACCCTGGTTGGCCTTCAGGCTCTGGTAGCCGACGGCCGTATTCATGGTGCCGGTTTTATTGGCGGTAAGGCTCTGGTAACCAACCGCCGTATTCCACATGGCTGAGGTATCCGAGGCTGCGTCCCCCATGAGGGCCTGATAACCGAAGGCGGTGTTCTTCTCGGCCATGGCCACGTTCAGGGCCTGGTAGCCGAAGGCTGTATCGAATTGGGTGCTGCCGCCGGTGGTGGCAAGGGCACCGGTGCCACCCTGGGTGTTGAGGCCGGCATCGGAACTGATACCGCCACCGCCCGCCGCCGCCCAGGTGGGAAGCCCGGAGGCCAGCGTCAACACCTGGCCATCCGTGCCCTTGGCCAGCTTGGACAAGGCCG
>Ga0208507_1001168_pt1 | contig 15045 bp, 15 predicted proteins | sample CryBogCBH12Aug01_FD_184626 | JGI IMG/M metagenome (GOLD analysis project Ga0208507, IMG submission 184626) | Freshwater microbial communities from Crystal Bog, Wisconsin, USA - CBH12Aug09.1 (SPAdes) (version 2) | ecosystem: Environmental > Aquatic > Freshwater > Lake | place: Crystal Bog... | reverse complement strand
ATGGTGGTTTTCCTTTTTACAGATGAAAAACAGAAATGTTATGGAGCAGCAGAACACTGGTATGAAAGTCCTTGACTCTCTTGAGAGAGCTAAGCTTGGTTTCAGGGTTTTCAACATGCCTTTTAATGAAGCTGAGGAGGTTATTGATGCCTACGTCAGTCAGGGGAATTATGATCCGGCGAGTGTTGAGCTTTTCAAGGATCAACTTGATACGCAGCGACACATTCAGGAGAAAGGAGCTGAACTTCTTTCTACCAGCGCGCAGATCCTTCGCCAGGTTCTCAGTTCGTTCATAAAGAATTGGCCGAAAGGGCCCGAGGAAAATCCTACTCATTCCGGATAAAGGATGGGCAAGGTCGAGAGAGGGGAAAACCCGTTTTAACATTTTTTATAAAGGTTACGGCAGTATTAGAATGTCGCAACCTTTTTTTCTTTCCGGTATGGCGCACAGTCTGGTTGAATGTCTTAACTTTTTTTGCATTTGCACTGTTATACAGTACGTAGTTGCTATGGCTTGCGGTATGTTTCCCTGTGGAATTTACCTCTACGTTAAGAACTGAAAAATAAAACAATTAGAATCATGCAGTTTGATCCGAACAAATTTACGGTAAAAGCCCAGGAGGCATTGCAGGCAGCATCAACGCTTGCCAGCAGCCGGCAGCATCAGCAGATAGAGCCGGAACATTTGCTTTTGGCTATGCTTGAAGATAAAAGCAGTATAGCTGTGCAGATAGCGCAGAAGCTTGAAGCTCCTGCGGAAACGCTGCTTGCGGCGCTTGATCGTGAAATAGAGAGAATTCCGAGGGTTACTGGTGCTTCAGCGACGGGACAGTATCTCTCACAAAATCTCGGCAAGGTTTTCGATGTGTCTTTGAAAGAAGCTGAAAAGCTGAAAGACGACTATATCAGCTCCGAGCACCTGCTTATCGCCATGAGTGAAGCAGGGCTCAATGTTTCTCGTATGCTGAAGGATGCAGGCATCAACCGAGAAGCTATTCTCAAGGTGCTTACCACCATAAGAGGGACGCAGCGCGTGACCAGTCAGAGTGCAGAGGAGACCTATAATTCGCTGAAAAAATATTCGCGTAACCTGAATGACCAGGCACGCAAGGGTAAGCTTGATCCGGTAATCGGACGTGATGAGGAAATTCGCAGGGTTCTGCAGATTCTCAGCCGGCGCACTAAAAATAACCCGGTGTTGATTGGTGAGCCGGGGGTCGGCAAGACTGCTCTTGTCGAGGGAATCGCGCAACGCATTGTGGCTGGCGATGTACCTGAAAACCTGAAGAGCAAGCAGATTGCAGCGCTTGACATCGCTCAGCTTGTTGCAGGCGCAAAGTTTCGAGGTGAGTTTGAGGAACGCCTGAAGGCTGTTGTTCGTGAGGTTCAGGCTTCGGATGGCGAAATTATTCTCTTTATTGATGAAATTCATCTGCTTGTTGGAGCGGGTTCTGCCGAAGGCTCTATGGATGCGGCCAATATTCTCAAGCCTGCGCTTGCCCGCGGAGAGCTGCGCTGTATCGGTGCAACGACGCTTGACGAGTATCGCAAGCATATTGAAAAGGATGCTGCACTTGAGCGTCGTTTTCAGACTGTAGTGGTTGATCAGCCGAGCGTGGATGACACTGTTTCAATTCTGCGCGGCCTCAAGGAAAAATATGAGATACATCATGGTGTACGTATCAAGGATGCCGCCATTGTTGCCGCAGCCGAACTGTCGAACCGCTATATTTCCGACCGTTTTCTGCCCGACAAGGCTATCGATCTGATTGACGAGGCCTCTTCGCGTCTGAGGCTGGAAATAGACAGCAGCCCTGAAGAGCTCGACAGAATAAACCGAGAGATTCGCCGTCTCGAAATCGAGCGTGAGGCTCTCAAGCGCGAGCTTGAAGCCGGAGGGTAGTGCCTTTGCATTTTGTCATCCCGACCGCAGGGAGGGATCTGAGTTGATATCGAAGAGATTTCTCACGATGTTGGAAATGACATTGGCTGATGTTCGGAATGATATGCTTACCATTTTTTGCCTATTAGCCATGAGCAGGGATAAGCCTTATTGCGTTTACATTCTTACCAATAGGACGAATAAGGTGATGTATGTTGGTATGACGAATGATTTACAGAGACGAGTTCGGGAGCATAAGAGCCGGTTGATTGAGGGGTTTACAAAAAAATATAATGTTGATAAGCTGGTTTATTTTGAGGAAACAGATGATGTACTGAGTGCTATTGCTAGGGAAAAAGAGATAAAAAAGTGGAGGAGAGAAAAGAAAGATATGCTTGTTGTTACGATTAACCCTGATTGGAATGAGCTTGGCGAAGAGGGTGTATGGTAGGTGAGAGAGATTCCTCCCTTCGGTCGGAATGACATAGAATTATGTTAGGAATGAGACGGAATGACATTGGCTGATGTTTGGACTGACAAGAGGAGAACGACTTGAAGAGCTTTTGCATTTTGTCATCCCGACCGCAGGGAGGGATCTGTGTTGAATACCGGAGAGATTTCTCACGTTGTTCGAAATGACATAGAATTATGTTAGGAATGAGACGGAATGACATTGGCTGATGTTTGGACTGACAAGAGGAGAACGACTTTGAGAGCTTTTGCATTTTGTCATCCCGACCGCAGGGAGGGATCTGTGTTGAATACCGGAGAGTTTTCTCGCGTTATTCGAAATGATAGATGGAGACTGTCAGGGAGGTCATCTCGGCATGGGCTGGCTGAGGTTGGGCGAGGTGTGATATATTGGAGTGAAAATTGTACATTAGTGGCTGGATATCATTGTAGGTTTTCTATGCTGTGATTTTATAAAAACAAAAAATTAGCGTCAATGATGAAGATGATGAGGACAGGTGTGCTTGCATTAATGCTTGCAGGAATGGTTTTTAGTACTGCTTATGCAGGGTGGGATCCTGCTGAGCGGGATCATGCAAGTGTGGCTGTGGAATATTTCAGGAAGAATGCTCCCGCGCTTGATCGTTTTTTTGAAAAAGCCTATGGTTATGCTGTTTTTCCTGATGTTTTCAAAGGGGGATTCATGATTCTCGGCGGTGGACATGGTAATGGTTATGTCTATGAGCTTAATAATCTTGTAGGGCATTCAACGATTACACAGCTCAATGTTGGTCCGCAGCTTGGTGGTCAGTCTTTTGCTGAAATCATATTTTTTAAGGACAAGGAAGAGCTTGATAATTTCAAAAAAGAAAATTACGAGCTTAATGCTCAGGTAGAGGGAATTGTGGCCAATACGGGAGCGGCTACCACTATAGATTATTCTCATGGTGTAGCCGTTTTTGTGCTTCCGAAGGCCGGTATTATGGCTGAAGCAACAGTGGGAGGGCAGAAGTTTTCCTATCAGGCTTACTGAGAATGTTTTTTTTATAAGCTGGAGAGTCTCCGGTATACACCTGCCGGTGTTTTTCAATAACGTTAATTTTTGCAATGAAGTATGAATTAGTAGTGGGCCTTGAGGTCCATTGTCAGCTTAATACGGCGAGCAAGGCTTTCTGTGGGTGTTCAGCACTGTTTGGAAAACCTGCCAACAGTAATGTTTGTCCGGTCTGTCTCGCTCTTCCCGGAGCTCTGCCTGTGCTTAATCGTCGTGTGGTGGAGGATGCTGTGAAACTTGGTCTGGCCATGGGCTGCACTATTGCGCCCAGTTCGGTGCTTGCCCGTAAAAACTATTTTTATCCTGATCTGCCGAAAGGGTACCAGATTTCTCAGTTTGAAGAGCCTATCTGTAGTGAAGGAGTTCTCCACATTGAAGCCGGAGAGGGTGAAAAGGTTATCAGGCTGATAAGAATTCATATTGAGGAGGATGCCGGAAAGTCGATTCATGATATCGGTGCGGATACTTACATCGATCTCAACAGGAGCGGTGTGCCATTGCTTGAAATCGTCAGTTATCCAGATATGCGGACTCCGAAGGAGGCTTCGGCATATCTGCAGAAAGTGCGGCAGATTGTTAAATATCTTGGGATTTCGGATGGGAACATGGAGGAAGGAAGCTTGCGCTGTGATGCCAACGTTTCTCTGCGTCCTTTCGGGGCAACGGAATATGGTACCCGTACCGAAATCAAGAATATGAACTCTTTCAGGAATGTTGAAAAAGCTATTGAGTATGAGGCCTGGCGCCATCAGGAAATTCTTGAAAGCGGCGGCGCTATTGTGCAGGAGACCCGGCTTTGGGATGCTGACAAGGGAGAGACCCGCTCGATGCGAGGTAAGGAGTTTGCCCACGATTATCGATACTTTCCTGATCCTGATCTGATCCCGGTACTTGTTGATCAGGAGATGCTTGACCGTATGCTGAGTGAACTGCCGGAGTTTCCGGAAGTTCGTGCAAGCCGTTTTGTCGCGGAGTATGCCATTCCAGCCTATGATGCAGGGGTTCTTACCGTCGATAGAGAGGTCGCTGATTATTTTGAGGCGACTGTAATGGCTTCGGAAGACACAAAAGCTTCCTCAAACTGGGTGATGGGGGAAGTGATGCGTACACTTAAAGAAAAGTATCTTGATATTGCGGAGTTTTCGATTAAACCTGAAAGACTTGGGGGGCTGGTGCGTCTCATTGGTGATGGGATGATCAGTAATACCATCGCTAAACAGGTGTTCGAACTGATGCAGGAGAATGGAGACACTGCACTACAGATTGTTGAACGGGAAGGACTGGCCCAGGTTTCAGATACTGGAGCCATAGAGAGTGTTGTTGATGATATTCTTGAGGCTAATCCTGGCCAGCTTGCTGCTTATAGAGGCGGAAAGACTCAGCTGCTGGGTTTTTTTGTGGGGCAGTGCATGAGCCGCATGAAAGGCAAGGCAAATCCCAAAATGGTTAATGAGGTTATTCTAAAGAGGCTTGAGGTGTGATCGATTTCAGGATTCGCTGTCGAAAAGATCTTTGATGCGCGGAGTATCGGGCCAGGTTTTTGCAAGTTCCGGATTGATGACCTCTATTTTTTTTCGTGCTTCAAGGAGTCGTTTTTTACAATTGTCGGCTAGGGTAAGCCCCTCTTCATAGAGTGCGATAGATTTTTCGAGGCCGGTTTCTGGATTTTCAATGTTCCGGGTTATCTCCTCAAGCCTCGATATCAGTTCTTCGATAGCGGGTTTTCCGGAATGGGCTGATGTCATGTGGTTTACAAGTTTAGATGTTGTGTATGAAAATAGTTAAAGAGAAAGATTATTCAAAAGGCAGGTGTTTGAGTGAAGTTTGTTGATAGTGCTTCTATTTTTGTTCAGGCTGGAGACGGTGGAAATGGTTGTGTGAGTTTTCGCAGGGAAAAGTTTGTTCCCAAGGGGGGACCTGATGGCGGTGATGGCGGCCGTGGAGGTCATGTGTGGCTGAGAACCAACAGGCAGTTGACTACTCTTTTGGATTTCAAGTATAAAAACAAGTATGTGGCAGTTCGTGGCGTTCATGGACAGGGTGCACGAAAAACAGGAAAAGATGGTGGCGATATTGTTATAGATGTACCTTGTGGAACCATTGTCCGCAACGCTGAAACCCATGAGATCATTGCTGATCTCACTGGAGAAGATCAGGAAATGTTAATTGCAAGGGGAGGGAAAGGCGGTCGTGGAAATCAGCATTTTGCTACCCCTGTTCGTCAGGCACCCCGTTATGCTGAACCAGGTCAGAAGGGTGAAGAGCTGACGCTTGAAATGGAGCTGAAGCTTATGGCCGATGTCGGTCTGGTTGGGTTTCCGAATGCGGGAAAGTCGACGCTTATCTCTGTGATCAGTGCGGCTAAACCAAAAATTGCCGATTATCCGTTTACTACTCTGGTACCTAATCTGGGTATTGTGCGATATGATGAGTACAAATCCTTTGTTATGGCCGATATTCCTGGAATAATTGAGGGAGCCGCTGAGGGAAAAGGGCTTGGTCTGCAGTTTCTCCGTCATATTGAGCGAACAAAAATACTTGCTGTTCTTGTTTCTGCTGATGCTCATGATATTGCCGAAGAATACCGTACGCTTCTCGGAGAGCTTGAGAAATTTAACAAGGGCCTTCTTGACAAGCCGCGGATAGCCGTTATTACAAAAATGGATATTGCTGCGGAGGATCTTAAGATTCCTGTTTTGGAAGAAGGCGTCAAGGTACTTACGATTTCAAGTGTTTCCGGACAGGGATTGAAGGAATTTAAAGATGAACTCTGGAAAGAGGTATCGGCTCGTATCAGGGCTGACGAACCATTGGAAGAGGGTATCGAGTAAATTATGCAGCACAGCGAACTCTATGTCAGGTATGCACGTCTTGCTGATGCTGCAGCAATTTCCGCTCTTACAGCGGAGTATGCCCGTCAGGGAATAATGCTGGAGCGTTCCGGTGATAATATTATTGAAAATATTCGTAATTTTTTTGTTGCTGAATATAAGGGTGAAGTGATAGGGTGCTGCGCTATTGCATTTTATACGTTGAAGCTTGCTGAAATCCGTTCTTTGGCAGTTTTTAACCGTTACAAAATGAATGGAATAGGACGATTGCTGGTTGAAAAGGCGGAGTCCGTTTTACGTGAGGAAGGTGTTGGAGAGGTTTTTGTCCTGACGCTGAGCAGTGAGTTTTTCAGGCATCTCGGATACCTTGATATTAAGAAAGAGTATTTTCCGCAGAAAATATGGAGAGATTGCACTCATTGCCCTAAGCTTATGGCGTGCGATGAGATTGCTATGGTGAAAGCTCTTTAAGTTCCATGTAACCTTTCGGTGCGGTGGGTTAATCAACAAAACAGGTAGAGCACAGTCGTGATCGTAAAAGAAGTAATTATTAAAAACAAAGCTGGGCTCCATACCAGACCCGCGGCATCAGTCGTAAAACTTGCATCTCGTTTTAAATCAGATTTTTATATCGAAATGCAGGGTGTTGAGATTAACGCAAAGTCAATTATTGGTGTTATGAGCCTTGCTGCTCCGAAAGGAACCCGGTTGACGCTCAAGCTTGATGGAGAGGATGCTGATGAGGCTGCCCGTCAGTTGGTAGATTTTTTTGAACAGGGGTTTGGAGAACAATAGTTTGAAAACTGTCCAAGAGCGTTATTGAAACCGTTGCGGATTGCATTCATCACTCCCTTTTTCCCTCTGAAAGGCGGTATTGCCCGCTTTAGCGGACTTTTGAGGGATGCCCTTCGCGACCGCGGCTATGAGGTTGTTTCTGTTGCCTTCAAAGCACTCTATCCTGAATTTTTATCGCAGGGCGCCGCTGAGGGTACTCATGCTCATGATACTGTTGTTCCCGATGAGGTTCGACTGGTACTTTATAACCCCTTTTCCTGGTTTGGAACTGTCCGTCTTATAAGAGCATTAAACCCGGATATTCTGCTGGTGTCCTACTGGACAGGAGTGTTAGCGCCATTCTATTATGTGCTGCACAGTTTGACCGGCATCAGGATTGTGGTTTTGCTTCATAATCTGTCTTCTCATGAATCACTTTTTTTTGACCCGTTTATGCGTCTGCTTCTTTCAGCTTTCGCAGATGGGTTTGTGACCCTCTCGAAGACAGTTTTTCAGGAAGTGAGTGCCGCCATGCCGGAAATTCCAGTGCTTCCGCTTTTTCATCCGATCTATGAACCGGAAGGGGAAATCCCTTCAATGCACGATTCCCGCCGGGCTCTTCATCTTGGTGAAGAGCCTCCGGTGCTCCTTTTTTTTGGTTATGTACGCCCCTATAAAGGGCTTGATCTCCTGCTCCGTGCCATGCCGGAGATTCTTCAGAGGGATCCAGCACTTCGGCTTGTTGTAGCAGGCCAGTTTTTTGATAACCCGTTGAAGTACAAACGATTGATTGAAAAGCTGGGTATCGTTGGCAGTGTTGATCTGTATCCCGGTTATGTTTCCAGAGAGCGTACGGCACTTTTTTTTGCTGCGGCTGATGCTGTAGTGCTTCCTTATCGCAGTGCAACACAGTCCGGTGTTGCTCAGCTTGCTTACGGTCACGGGTTGCCGGTTATTGTCACACCGGCAGGATCACTTCCTGAAATAGTGCGTCACGGTGAAACCGGCTGGGTTGCCCGTGATTGTTCGTCTGGTGGGGTTGCTGCAGCGGTCGGGGAGTTTCTGGAAAACAGGAAAAATTTGATGTCTGTGCGTTCTGCAATAGAAACGTTTCGACACGATTTTTCCTGGGAGGCTTTTGCTGCGGCCACAGGAGATTTTCTTGAAGCTGAAATTTCCAGGAGGTAACGCCATGCATCCCTTGACCTGGATTGTGGTTTTGAACTGGAACGGTGCAGAGGATACTTTTGTCTGTCTCAACTCTCTTGCTGTAGTCAGGTCACCTTCATGCAGGGTGCTTGTTGTCGATAACGGATCAACCGATGGATCTGCAGAGCTGATCCGTGATGCTTTTAGTGATATCGAGCTGCTTGTTTTGCCCGCAAATCGTGGTTATGCGGCAGGAAACAATGCAGGCTTCAGAAGGGTTATGGAGCTGCATGCTGACTATGTGATATTTTTGAACAATGATACTCATGTAGCTGCGGGTTTTTGGGTTCCGCTTATTGAAACCCTCCAGAGGAACTCCTCGGCTGGAATTGCTGTACCGAAAATATTTTATTGTGATCGACCTGATACTCTCTGGTATGCCGGCGGAATTGTCAGGCTTTCGACCGGTTTTATCAGTCATGTCGGGCTCAGGAAAAAAGATTCTCCGGAATTCAATCGTCCCGGGGCAACGGGTTACGCTACAGGATGCTGCCTTGCCATGCGATGCAGGGATTTTCAGGCAGTCGGTTGTTTTGATGAAACATTCGGGATGTATGCCGAAGATGTTGATCTTTCTCTGCGGGTTTGCTCATTGGGGATGAGCATTGAATATGTTCCCTCTTCATGGGTGTGGCATAAAGTATCGGCATCGTTTCGTGGAAGTCCTTTATCGAAGCTGGTGAAAAAAAGTTTCGAAGTACTTCGTCTTCTCAGAAAGTACCGGGCATGGAACGGAATGGCATGTTATCTTATTCTGCTTCCGTTGCGCCTTGTCCGCAGTTTTCCGGAGGTGATGAACGTGAAGCATTCAGTGAAGCACAAATCAGGGAGAGTGAAGGATGCAGAGCACTTTCAGAACTGTCATTGACGAGAGCTATCTCAGTGATCCTGCCAACAGCGTACGGTGGGAGAAGACCATCGAATTCATCCGACGTTCTTCTGTTTCAGCCACTGTTATTGCCAAAGGGCTTGATCTGGGTGACCGTACACCTTTTACAGCATCGCTTGAGGAGCTTTTCGGGTGCGAGTTCGAGAATACAACTGCTGATCTTGACCTTGCATCGCTAGTAGGATCGTTTGGAGTTGTTACTGCTTTTGAGGTACTTGAGCATCTTTACAATCCACTCCATGCATTGCTTGAGGTCAAGCACCTTCTGAAAGGCGACAGTGCGCGGGCTTATGTATCGATGCCGCTCAGGAAGCCGTTATTTCTTGCAAGCCCCGAGCATTTTCATGAAATGAGCCGTCAATCTGCCCTCTCTCTTTTTACCCGCGCTGGTTTCAGTATTGTCAGAAGCGAGGAGTTTCGTATCCGCCCCCTGTTGTTTTATCTTACAGGATTTAAACCGCTTCTGCGGGCAGTGTTTGAAAAAGTGCAGATTTATGAACTTACCGCTCAATAAGAGTATGCCATGCACTCCCTTCAGGCTTGTCTGGTTTTCTGAGATACAGTGGGACTTTCTTTCGACACGTAAACAGCGTCTCCTTGGGCGTTTTCCTGAAAACTGGAGGATTCTTTTTATTGAACCCTATGCTCTGGGGCGTCGCCATCACTGGCTTCCAGTCAAAAGAGGGCGGGTGTGGGTCGTCAGTGTACCGTTTATAAAGAGTGTGCCATTCAGTATCGGAAGATTGCTTGATATCCCGCTGTTGCGTTTGCTGGTCTCGCTGCCGGGAATTGTGCTGATGCTGTTCTGGGTTGCTTTTCTCGGATTTGCTTCCAGTGAAAGAATCATTGGTCTGAGTAATGTCTACTGGGGCAGGGTTGCAGCTTTATTGCCCAGTCGTTGCCGCTTTTATGATGCCAATGATGATCATCTTGCCTTTCCAGGGAGTCCGAAATGGCTGAAGGGATATCTCGAGACCTATCTTTCAAGCGTACAGCTGCTTTTCAGTGTAAGTCCGGAGTTGACGTCCCGACTTCGGGTGCCGTCCGGAGTGCGTTGTATTGACCTTGGCAATGGTGTTGAGTTCAGTCATTTTGCTGCTCCGAGTCACCAGTTTCCGGCAGGACTCTCCGGAATGAAGGGGCCGATTCTAGGTTATGTCGGGGCTATGGACTGGCTTGATACGGCTCTTGTTGCGGCAACAGCCCGGGCATGGCCAGAATACTCTATTCTCCTTATCGGTCCAGCTTATGAGCGGGAGTGGTGGAAAAAGCAGGGTGTTCTTAATACGATGTCAAATGTGCACTATGCAGGTAAAGTGGACTACGCTGAACTGCCTGCCTGGGTACAGCACTTTGATCTGGCATTGATGCCGCTGGTTAATAATGAGCTGAAAGGGGTTTCTCATCCGAATAAACTTTATGAATATTGTGCTTCGGGTGTACCGGTGCTTACGATGAACTACTGCAGTGCGGTTGAGAGAGCGAAGGATGTGGTGCATGTCGCTACCTCCTCTGAAGCATTTGTCCGCATGGTACCGCAGGCTCTAGCTGACAAGCGGAGTGATGCGCGGCAGTTATTTGCCCGACAACATAGCTGGGATGCACTTGCTGCTGCCATGGTTCATGAATTGCAGAACGCTTATAAGGAGCACTCTCTTTGAATCGCAATAGTGTCATAGCAAGTCAGGCAGGTTTTTCCTTTGCCGGATTTCTTTTTGGTCAGGCCTTCCGCTTCGGCTTTAACCTGCTTGTTGCAAGAGTGCTTGACCCCGATGCACTCGGCACTTACGCTCTTGCTGTTGCTGTTGTCCAGATTTCAGAAGTGCTTGCCATAGCGGGGCTTGATTCAGGGTTACTGCGCTTTGTGAGCATTAACAGCAGCGATCCTCTCCGTCAGAGGGCAGCGATTGGTTCAGCACTTAAAACGAGTCTGTTTCTTTCACTTTTTGTAACCCTCCTTCTGCTTTTTTTTTCTGGGCACATAGCATCGATGCTGCATGGAAGCCATCTTCTGCGGCTTACCCTCTGCTGTTATGCTGCGGCCATCCCCTTCAATGTGGCAACCATGCTTTATGGACATGCGATTCAGGGCTTCAAGAAGCTTCAGCCGAAAATTATTGCAACCCAGGTAGTAAGTCCGATGTTGTTGCTCCTTGTAACACTGCTGTTTCGTTACACGGCAGGACAGGAAGCTGCTCTGTTTTTTCCATTTGCTCTATCGGCATCCATGGCATTTTTCTGGATTCGCCCTTATTTGTCGAAAATCAGCGGCGTTCTTCCAATGGACATTGTTCGTGCCTCTGCTGACAGGAACATGATGGTCTATGCATTGCCGTTCATGGTGGTCTCGCTGTTGAGTATGATGACATACTGGCTCGATGTCGTGATGCTGGGCATGCTCACTGATACTGCTACAGTTGGGCTTTATCATCCGGCAGCCAGAACCGCAGGTCTTATTCGTGCGGTGCTTCTTGCTTTTGCCGGAATCGCAGCGCCGATGATTGCCGCATTGCATACAGGGAGTGAAAATGCGGAGATAGGCAGGATCTTTAAAATGGTGACACGCTGGATTCTCGGGCTCGTTGTTCCGCCGGTTATTCTTTTCATGCTGGTTCCCGAACCGGTGCTCGGGATATTCGGTACGCGGTTTACTGCAGGGAGTAACGCACTGGTTCTCTTGACGGCAGCTTCTTTCCTCCAGGTCTCGTTCGGGCTCTCTTCGACAGTATTAGCCATGACTGGTTATGCGCGTCTCAGTCTCTACAACGCTCTTGGTGCCCTTGGGTTGCAGATTCTCCTGAATCTTCTTCTGATACCGCGGATGGGCATAAACGGTGCAGCGCTTGCGACATTGCTTGTTTTTTTTCTGCTTTCAGCTGTCAGGCTTTCTGAGATTTTCATTCTTTTAAAGATTCATCCTTTCGGCAAAGCGCTTTGGAAGCCTCTTGCTGCAGGTCTTTTTGCGGCACTATTTCTCGTGTTTGCACGTCCATGGCTGCTTGGCCTTCCGGTATTTGCCGGATTGTTGGCGGGGGCTCTTCTCTCGGTCTGCAGTTATTTCGCCTTGATGCTTCTCCTGAAATTGGAACAGGAGGAACGAGAGATTATTTTCAGATTAATACCTTTTATCAACAAGGAAACAAAGTGATACCGTTGTGAGGAAAACCATCCTGCTGTTTCTCATTGTTTTTGCCGGCTATACTGTTCTGGCAGTGTTACTCTATTACCCGCTTGTATTTCAATCGAAAATTCTGATTGCACCCGATACTCTTGTTCCGCAGGCTTCAACGATTGCGCTTGATCGGGTTTATGAAGCAACAGGGAACTACCCGCTCTGGCAGCCCTGGATATTTTCAGGTATGCCGACCGTTGAGGCATTCAGCTATCTCAGTGGACTCTACTACCCCAACCTGTTTTTTAACCTTTTCCACCCCGATGGCATATTCCTGCAGCTGCTTCATCTGGCATTTGCCGGCTTCGGAGTATTTCTCTTTCTGCGAAACTGCCGACTGACAACCATTGCTGCAGTTTTCGGCGGGGCGGTTTTCATGCTCAATCCCTATATGACGGCAATGCTGGTTCATGGTCATGGAAGTCAGCTCATGACGGCGGCATACATACCGTGGATGCTCTGGGCAGCTATGCGGCTCGTTGAGTGTGGAGGGTTGACTGAGGCGGGGATTCTTGCTCTTGTTGCAGGCTTTCAGCTGCAGCGTGCTCATGTTCAGATCGCATACTATTCGTGGATGCTCACCCTGCTGCTTCTCTTGTTTCTTGTCATTTTCCGGAGAGATTCACTTCATAAGAACCTTCGCCTCTTTTTTCTCCTTCTGCTGGCCCTTGCCTGCGGTGTTGGCATGTCAGCGTCGATATATCTTCCGGCATCCCAGTACTCGGCATATTCGGTGAGAGGAATGGCCGTCGGGGGGGGAGGAGCTGCATGGGACTATGCCACACTGTGGTCTATGCACCCCCTGGAGCTTCTGACCTTTCTTGTTCCGGGGTGCTTTGGGTTTGGCGGGGTTACCTATTGGGGCTTTATGCCCTTTACTGACTTTCCCAATTATGCAGGTATTGTTGTGCTCATGCTTGCCATTGGCGGGGCCGCACTACGCAGAAAAGAACCGATGACATGGTTATTTGTCGCAGGATTGCTGCTGTTCCTGCTCATGTCGTTCGGGAGTTTTTTCAGTCCTGTGTTTAACCTTTTCTATTATGCAGCGCCATTGTTCAGCAGGTTCAGAGTTCCTTCGATGGCCCTTATCATGGTTTATCTTATTCTGGTTTTTTTTGCATCAGCAGGAGTTCACGAATTGCTTTATTGCCAGGGGGATCGACTGAAAAAACCTCTCTATAGAGGGGTTCTTGCTCTTGCGGGGATGCTGCTTCTTTGTCTTGTGTTTGAGCAGAGCATTGAGGTTTTTTTTCGTTCTCTTTTTCCTGATCCATCTGTCGGGAGTTTTAATCTGGCCTTTATGGTTAATAAGGTGAGGTGGGAGAACCTGAAAGAAAGTTTCCTTGTTGTTATACTGGTTTTGACTCTTTCGTCCGGAGTACTCTGGTTGCTTGTGAAAAATATGCTCTCCCGGAAGTTGACGGTTGCGCTGCTTCTTCTGATAGCACTTGGCGATCTTATCTTGCTTGATATGCAGATTGTTAACCCATCAGCTGCATCCCTTCGCTCTCCGGTATTTACCGATAGCAGGGTAATGGATAGTGCTTTCCGCCATGATGACATTACCCGCTTTCTGGCTTCCAGGAAAGGGTTGTTCAGGATCTATCCTGCGGGGCCCCTTTTTACGGAGAACAAATTTGCTCTTTTCGGAATAGAGTCGGCAGGTGGCTACCATCCTGCAAAACTGAAGCTGTATGAAGAGTTTCTGGCAAAAACAGGAAACCTTGCCAGTCTGAATATTCTGAGAATGCTTAATGTCGCCTATCTCATTACTCCTGAACCAGTTGCGCATCCGTCACTTGAACCGGTCAAGACCGGTTCACTCCAGCTGGCCAACGGTCCGGTCATGGTCTATGTCTATAGTCTTAAGGGATCGACTCCGAGGGCATGGTTTGCAGGCCGTGTTTCAGGATTGAACAGCGAGGAGGCCTTGTTTTCCAGGCTTCTTGATGACCATGCATCTTCAGGTGAGGCCTATGTTGATGGCTCTCTCTGGACAGGGAGCCGAACTTTTTCAGCAGCAACGGTTACATCGCTTGTCGCGCAAGCGGAATCAATGATCCTGAAGGTTTCAGCTCCAGGCGAGGCATTTCTTGTTGTCAGTGAAATCTATTATCCCTTGCGGTGGAAAGTGTCAGTTGATGGGAAGCCAGCCTCAATGGCCAGGGTGAACGGATTGCTTCGGGGTGTCGTCGTTCCTGCTGGCAGCAGAGAGGTTCGTTTCATGTACGACAGAAGCGGCTTTGAAACAGGCAGAAGGATATCTCTCGGCGCATTTACCGCTGCAATGCTGCTAATTGCAGGGGGCCTGTTGGAGGGCCGTTTTCGTCGAAAGCCCGGAAAATAATGGCAAGATAGACTGTTTATAAATATTAACTATGCAATTATGGACATTCATTCCCTGATTTGCAAGGTCATTGCCTTGTGGAAGTTTTTCAAAATGAAATTTACCTGCTGATTTTTTAAACAGCACCGATAATACGGTTTATGATTTGTTGATGAAGAAGTCAGTTCAAACATTGGTTTAGGCTCGATAGGAGAAGTTTGATTGCAAGAGTTTGCAGGTGTTGAGACTTCACTATTCAGGGGGTAAGGGGTGAAGTAAAGATTATTTCTCAAGAGAACAAAAATGATGATTTAGGTTTTGTTTTTTTTTATAATTCTCTTACATTGGTTGTCCTTATGGATTTTTAGGATTGCGTCTTTTGTAATCAGAGGTTTTTAAATAGAAAGAGAGTTTCAGTATGCCGACGATTCAGCAGCTCATCAGGCTCGGAAGAA
>Ga0208507_1001167_pt1 | contig 15056 bp, 16 predicted proteins | sample CryBogCBH12Aug01_FD_184626 | JGI IMG/M metagenome (GOLD analysis project Ga0208507, IMG submission 184626) | Freshwater microbial communities from Crystal Bog, Wisconsin, USA - CBH12Aug09.1 (SPAdes) (version 2) | ecosystem: Environmental > Aquatic > Freshwater > Lake | place: Crystal Bog... | reverse complement strand
GCAAGCGGGTGGGCCTAAAAACCCACCCTTTTTTAAAACCTGAGTGGTTCAAGCCACAGGGAGAAAAAAATGCCTCAATTTAGTGATGATCTGTTCTTGGGTACTGCCCAAGGCTATATTGGTACAAACAACACGAACGCTGAAGCCGTCATTACTGGTTCCGTTACCGGCACCACTTTGACCGTTACTGCGATGAACTCTGGTGATTCTTTGGTTCTGGGACAATACGTCAACGGCACCGGCATCACCGCTAACTCTTACATTACGGCCTTTGTGTCTGGTGCAGGTGGCACGGGTACTTACACCCTGAGCCAATCCTCATCGGCTACTGGCACGATCACAATCACAGCCTCCGGTAACTCCGGTCTGGGCGATCCTTCACCAATGGAAGTTGGTGTTGGCCCATTGGGTCGTGAATATGTGTGGGATGTGGTTCCTCAGACTCTGAACAATGCCAACATCGCAGCCGCTCAAACGCCTGCCGCTGCTGGTAACTTGACATTGGCTGCTGGTACTAACACCAAGACTTATGTCCGCAACGATGGCACGACTGTGATCCAGTTGGACACTCCCCGCGCTGTTCAGTTGACCACCGCTTCTGGCACTATCAGCACCAGCCGCAACCTAACCGTTTCTGGTTACGACTACTACGGCCAACCAATGACCGAAGTGATCGCTACCGGCACGACATCGTCTGCTGTTGCTAACGTGTCTGGCAAGAAGGCTTTCTACCAGATCTCCAGCATCGCTATTAACGGTTCTTTGCCAGTAGCAATCCAGTTTGGTACTACCGACACCCTCGGTTTGCCTTTGCGCGTGTTTGACGCTGGTTATATTGTCCGTGTGGGCTGGAACAATACTTTGGCCAACGACACTGGCGGCACCAGCGTATTTACTGCTGCTGACATGACGACCCCCGCAACTTCGTCAACTGGCGATGTGCGTGGAACTTACTACCCCTCTAGCGCCACTAACGGCGTGAAGCGTTTGGTTGTCGTGATTGCACTGCCCGGCATCGCTGCTGGCCCCAATGCAACCCGCACTGGCGCTTTGGGTGTGACCCAAGCTTAATAGGAGGCTTTCATGGCTACAAAACACGCTGGCGGCTTTAGCCAAATGCCAAAGATGATGACTGACGAACCGTCAGTTATCTTGAAGCTGAAAAAGGGTGGCAAAGTTCACAAGAAAGAACACCACGAAGAGCACGGCCACCATAGCATGCACCATGCTGCCGCAAAGCACCATGAAGGCATGCACGGCCACGCTGAACATGGTCACGCCCCCAAGAAGCCTTCCATGGCCGAACGCCGCAAGGCAATGAACCCTAACCAATACGCTCACGGCGGTAAGGTTCATCACAAGGCTGATGGTGGCATGATGCCTATGGGTGCTGCTCCTATGGCCGCTCCTATGGCTCCTATGGGCCAAGCCAAACTGGCTCAAATGGCTCCTGCCATTCGTGCCGCTCGTGCTATGCAAGTCCGCAAGGCCTTGACCGGTATGAAAAAGGGTGGCCACGCTGGTATGGAAAAACATATCGAGAAGCTGGAAAAAGAACTGCACCACCACGAGTCTTTGGGCATGAAAGAAGCACACCACAAACATGGTGGCAAGATTCATCACAAAGCCGAAGGCGGTAAAGCTTCTGGCAAGGCTCTCGACAAGTTTGAAACCAAAGCCACCATTGAGCACGACGAAAAACCTTTCGTTAAGACCAAAGTGGTTGACGGCGACCATGCTGACAAACACCACGGCACCGGTTCTATCAAAGAGAAAAACGCAGGCGGTTACAAACGTGGCGGCAAAGTCCATCACAAAGCAACTGGCGGCGATATTCCTGCTGATACCGACAAGAAGAAGAACCCCGGCCGTACGGTCATGGGTGGCACTATTGAAGGCAATGAGCACGACTTTGAAAACACCGAGATGCACGAAGCTGAACGCGACCGCGCTCACGGCACTGGCGGTGTTCGCATGAACAACGCTGGCGGCTTCCGTCACGGCGGCAAGGCTCACCATAAGATGCACCACAAGGCAACTGGTGGCGCTATTGAAGGCAACGAAATGAAGTTTGCCATCAACAACGTGGACGGCACTCCCAAGGGCAAGACCAACACCAAAACTGGTGAAGTTAAAGAAGCCAATGCTGGTGGCTACAAGCGTGGAGGGCATGCCACAAAAAAAGCCTACGCTACGGGGGGGAATGTTAACGATCAAGGCAAGGCAGAAAAAATGCCTCGTCACTTCGTTAGCCGCCCCGTAGCTAACAGCCTGCAATCTGGTACTTTTAAAAAGGGTGGCAAGGTGCATCACTTCGATGATGGTGGTCGCATGGCCACTCCTCAAGCGGTGAATGACCCTGCTCCAGTTAGTTCTAGCCGACCAACAAGTTCTGCTGGTACACGACTGGCCACGCCACAGGCTGTCAATGATCCTGCTCCAGTGTCTCGCCCAAGTGCTCAAAAGGCATCACAAGGCAAGAAACGAGGCGGTCGCGCTTGTTAAACAGCGGGGGCTTCGGCCCCTGCTTCTTTGAGGAATTATCATGAGTAATGGAATCGTTGCATCAGTAACTCGTGCGGGTGCTTATGAACCATTTGATTTGCAAGTTGCTCGTGGCCAAATCTTGGGCCACACAACCGTCAGCATCTTTGGCTATCAGGCATCGGTCGGTACAACTTCTATCCCAGTTTGGGAAAATGCAAGCACATACACTTACCCCACCTCAGCGACCACGCTGACGATGGTGAGTAGTTCTGCTTCAGACAATACATCGGCATCGGTTTTGATCAGTGGCCTTGACGCCAACTTCAACCCGTTGTCTGAAACTCTGTTTTTGAACGGCACAACTGCTGTGACAACTGTCAACAGTTATTTCCGTATCAACAACTTGACCTTGGCCAGCGCAGGCACCAGCCAAACAACCAACGTGGGCACGATCACCCTGAAGCAAAGCACCAACACGCTGGCTCAGATCAACCCCGGAATTGGTCGTTCGCAAAGCACCGTGTACACCGTGCCTGCTGGTTACACTTTCTTCTTGGATTGGGTTGAAGTCAACACATCGAACTCCTACACCGGCAGCGTTACTGTGACCTACAAGGTGCAAGCTGGCGACAACGTGTCTAGCGTGACCCGAAACGTGTTGCAACAGCCTTTTGTGTCGCTCTACAGTGCTAACCGGATTGCTGATCCGTATGCTTATTCACAAAAGACTGACATCCAATGGCAGTTGTCAACGAGTTCCAGCACAGTTGCTGCTGGCGTTATCGTGACTGGCAAGCTGATCCAAAACAATAACACTCTAACCGTACCCGGAGGTTAATCATGCCCTTGATCAAATCCAAATCCAAGAAGGCTTTTGAGCACAACATCAAGGCTGAAATTCACGCCGGTAAGCCTGTTAAGCAGGCCGTGGCCATCGCCTACAGCGAGAAACGTCACGCCCATAAAGCGCATGGCGGTAAGGTTTCGACCTGCCACGAAAACCCCATGTGCAAGGGTGGCTGGTAATGGCCAAGCCGGGGCTTTACGCCAACATCCACGCAAAGCAGGAGCGCATCGCTCACGGTTCTGGTGAGAAGATGCGTAAACCCGGCTCTAAGGGTGCGCCCACGGCTGCTGCGTTCAAAGAGTCAGCGAAGACCGTCAAGAAAAAAGAAGGCGGTGTATCGCTGGCTGTTGGCCGCGGTGAGAAGTTGCCTGTTTCCAAGGGTGCTGGCCTGACCGAAAAAGGTCGTGCCAAGTACAACCGTGAGACTGGCTCACATTTAAAGGCTCCACAGCCTCAAGGCGGCTCCCGAAAAGACTCGTTTTGTGCCAGAATGAGCGGTGTTGTAGAACACTCAAAAGGCGATGCCGAACGTGCAAAAGCATCGCTGAAACGCTGGAAATGCCCCGGCTGGTAAAGGAACAAACATGTCCGATCTGAAGTCAATGATCAAGGCCGTGGCTGAGGCGCATAACGCCAAGAATCCCGGCCGCCGCATTTCAATTACCGACCCCATGACTCGTGAACAGTCAGAAGAGCGTCAGGAAAAGCGCCGTCAACAAGAGGCTGTTGAGGCCAAAGAACGCGCCAAGAAAGATGCGGCTGACCTGCCCAACCTTGAAAAGCGTCATGCAGAGATGACTAAAACTTACGAGGGTGGCAAAAACTATCGTTATGCCGACCGTGAGCAAAATTTGTCTGATTATGAGCGCAAGGCTCGTGACATTGAACCAGAAATGAACAAGCTGGGCGCTCGTATCAGCGCAGCCAAGGCTGGTGGATACAAGCAAGGCGGCAAGATTGACTTGAAGCACTGCAAGATCAGCACCGTTGAGAAGAGCCACAAGCACAAAGACTGGTGAGGTAACCAATGGCTTACAGCGGAACAGTAGGACAAACGGTCGTTACGACCCAACAAATGATCGACCAAGGCGCCCGGATGTCGGGCAAATTGGCCGAAGAGTTGACTGTCGAGCAAATTCAGGCCTCTAAACAGGCCTTGTATTACGTCCTGAGCAACTTGATCAATCAAGGCATCAACTATTGGGCGATTGACAAGGTGGTTTACGGCTTCAACGCCGATCAATTTGAGTATTTGCTTCCTGTGGGTGGTAATGACGTTTTGAACGCTTTGTATCGCCGTTTAGACCGCCCCACGCCTGCCCAATACGGCGGATACTTTGGCTCATCCGGTGTTGTTGGCCTTGCGTTCGACAACAATGTGCTGACTGCCGACACCCAGACATCGCCAAACGGCTACATCGGCATCAACTACGGTAGCAATAACCCCATTTATGCGGGTTCGATTGGTATCTTGCCCGCCACTTCTGGCCAGTTCCACATTTATTTGGAATGGTCAAATGACGGCGCCACATGGAATCTGCTGGAAGACACCGGAGTGACCACATGGGTCAGCGGCCAGTGGCTTTGGTACGACATTGACCCCGGCGTGACATGCCAGTATTACCGTATGCGTGAAACTGGTGGCAATACTTTGAGCGTGGCTGAGTTTTTTGTGGGTAACAACTCCACAGAAATCACAATGGCACGTTTGAACCGTGATGACTACACGAACTTGCCCAACAAGAACTTCACGGCCAACCAGCCGTATCAGTTCTGGCTGAACCGCACGATCCCTCAAGCCAAGATCACGCTGTGGCCAACGCCAAGTGACCCATTTGAGCAGATGGTGGTGTGGTATTCACGCCAGATCATGGATGTGGGTGATTTGTCTGGCCAGATTGAGATTCCTCAGTACGCCCAAATGGCCATTCAAACCATGTTGGCGCACCAAATGTCGATGATTTTGCCCGGTGTGGACGTGCCTCGTATTCAATATCTTGAGACACAAGCTGAGAAGCTGTTCATCATGATGGAGAATGAGAACCGCGATAAGTCGCCGATCTACTTCGCCCCGAACATCAGCGTATACACGAGGTAAACAATGCCTCGTTTTCTGGACACTACTGGCAACGCATCAATTGCAATCTTTATCTGCGACCGTTGCAAGATGAAACGTGCGATTGTTGAGGCCATGCCCGATCCAAATTTTCCGGGCCTCAAAGTGTGTCAACAAGGGTGTGCGGATGAGAAAGATCCATACCGTCTTCCTGCTCGCAAAACTGAGCGGATCACTCTACAATACCCACGTCCAGACGTTAGTGTGGCGGTTGATCCGAATGACATCGTGACTGTGCCATACGGCGGTGAAGTCTTGAGCACTGAGCAAAGCGGTCAGACGCCATCACAGGACGGGAATCAACAAATTATTGGATTGCAACCCTGATATGGCACAAGTTTCGATCACCGAACTCCCACAGGCGCAGGCACTACAAGGCACTGAGTCTGTCCCAATTGTCCAAAATGGGGTGACAGTACAAACCACCACCGGTGCTATTTCTGGCGCCGGTGCATTGAACTATCCATTCTTGACTGTTGGCGGTACGTCTGGCCTCACTCAAGCACGGTATTTGACAACTGGTTCTGGTTTGTCTTTGTCTGACGGTGGCGCAGGCAGCACTTTGCAAATCAATCTGACTGGCGCTGCTCAGTCTTTGGACGGCGCATCCAATGGATTGATCGTCAAGACCGGCCCTACAACGGTCAGCAACACCGCAATTGCGGTCGGAACAGGCTTGACTATTGCCAACGCCGATGGCACGGCTGGCAACCCTACAGTGGGTTTGAACGCCACCTTACAAAACTTTGCCAGCACATCTGGCACGGGGATTTTGTCGATCAACGGAACGTCCGTGGGCGTGTTTACGCTTCAAGGCACATCCAGCCAGATTGCCGTGACCAACGGCAACGCTTCAGGCGGCTCTCCTACGGTTGGATTGGCATCGAACCCCACTCTTCCGGGTAATTCATTTGTTCAACTGCCCTCTGGCACGACTTCGCAGCGTGGATCACCCGCTTATGGCGCTTTCCGATATAACACCGACATCGCCAGCTTGGAGGCTTATACGGCTTCTGGATGGGGCGCTGTGGTGTCTGGATCAGGCGTTACGACATTCAGCGGTGGAACGACCGGCCTGACCCCTGCAACACCCACCGCGGGCGGTATTGTCCTTGGCGGGACTTTGAGTGCAGGTAGCGGTGGAACGGGCGCATCCAGTTTAACTGGATACGTTTATGGCAACGGAACTGGCGTGATGACTGCGTCGACCACCGTTCCCACCACGGCATTGTCTGGCACGGTCACGAATGCTCAGTTGGCCAACAGTTCGATTACCATCAATGGAAATCTGGTCAGCTTGGGCGGTTCCACCACGATCAGCGCCGCCACCACGAGCGCTTTGACAATCAGCACTGGCTTGTCAGGTGGATCATTCAATGGTTCCACCCCAGTCACGATTGCACTTTCAAACACGGCCGTGACGGCTGGATCGTATGGATCGGCCTCGGTTGTTCCCACTTTCACAGTGAATGCTCAAGGTCAACTGACCAATGCGACAAACGCAACGATTAGCATCAATGCTTCGCAAATCAACTCTGCGATTCAAAACAGCGGATTGCAAAACAGTTCCATTACCATCAATGGGAACTCAGTCAGCCTTGGCGGTTCAATCACGGTTTCTGCCAGCACCACAGCCGCTTTGACATTGAACAACAGTGGAACTGGCGCAGTATCTGGTACGACTTTCAACGGTTCAACTGCCGTTACTTTGTCCTACAACACGATTGGCGCATCGCCGTTGGCTGGCTCAACAAGCCTGACGACGGTTGGAACGATCACCACCGGCGTGTGGAACGGCACTCCAATTGTCAACAGTTATTTGGCCAACAGCAGCATCACCATAAACGGTAACGCAGTCAGTTTGGGTGGTTCGACCACGATTACGGCCAGCACCACGTCAACTTTGACCATCGGTACTGGGCTATCGGGAACGTCGTTCAACGGCTCAACACCCGTCACGATTGCAATTGACTCCACAGTTGCCACTTTGAGCGGATCACAAACGCTGACCAACAAGACGATTAGCGGTTCATCGAACACTCTGAGCAACATTGGCAACTCAAGCTTGACCAATTCATCGGTGACCTACAACGGTGTTGCCGTGGCTTTGGGCGCATCGGGAACCATCACGGCCGTCAACCCCAATGCTTTGACGATTGGTACTGGTTTAACTGGAACCAGCTATACCGGTGCTTCTGCTGTCACTATTGCAATTGCAAATACCACAGTAACAGCGGGTTCTTATGGTTCCGCATCAAGCGTCCCAACTTACACCGTCAATGCCCAAGGCCAATTAACTGCTGCTAGCAATACTTCTATTAGCATAGCACCAAGCCAAATCAATGCAACCATACCCAATAGCGGCCTAACTAATAGCAGCATTACCATCAACGGAAATTCGGTTAGTTTGGGCGGCTCAACAACAGTTAACGCTAGCACCACATCTGCTCTAACGATTGGAACTGGTCTTTCTGGCACATCATTTAACGGTTCAACGCCAGTCACGATTGCAATTTCAAACACTGGTGTAAGCGCAGGAACGTATGGTTCTGCAACGTCAATCCCGACTTTGACGGTCAACGCTCAAGGTCAGATCACGTCAATCAGCACCAATGCGTTGAATTCACCCGCTTACCAAGGCACATGGAACGCCTCAACGAACACGCCGACACTGACATCGAGCGTGGGCACGAACAACAACTACTACATCGTGTCAACTGCCGGTACAACGACATTGAACGGCATCTCGCTGTGGTCGGTCGGTGACTGGGCGATCTTTAACGGAACTACCAACGCATGGGAAAAGGTTCTGGGCGGCTCTACAGAGGCCTTTAGCAGCCTCATCGTGACTGGATTGACCGGTTACATGTATGCCAACGGAACAAGTGCTGTAACGGCCTCTACAACGATCCCGACAAGTGCTTTGTCTGGCAACTTTGTGTCGACATTCAGCGCTGGTACAACTGGCTTGACACCGTCGACTGCTACGGCTGGCGCAATCACTCTGGGCGGCACTTTGGCCTTGGCCAGTGGCGGCACGAATGCTAATCTGACCGCAGTGGCTGGTGGTATTTATTACTCCACCGCATCGGCCACAGCCATCTCTGCGGCTGGCACAAGCGGTCAAGTGCTGACCTCTGGCGGTACTGGCGCACCTACATGGTCGAATCTGTCGAGTATTGGCGTGACCACACTCAGCTTTGGCACAACCGGATTGACGCCATCAACAGCCACTTCAGGGGCAGTAACTGTCGCTGGAACGCTGGCGGTAGCCAACGGCGGCACTGGGGTTACATCGTCAAGTGGGGCTAATTCAGTTGTTTTGCGTGATGCAAATGCCAACATCATTTACAACAATGAGGCTCCCGGCTACACGAACACGGTCACCGCAGCAGGAACAACCACGCTGACGGCCGCATCGACTCGGTATCAGCACTTCAGCGGCACAACGACTCAGACACTCAAGTTCCCTGATGAGACTACCGTCCCGGCTGGTTTGGGCTACATCGTTGACAATGACTCGACTGCCAACGTGACTGTTCAAGACAGTGCAGGCAACACGTTGGCGACTGCTGTCCCCGGTGGTGCTGGTTGGATTTATTCGCTTTCGAACAGTGCTGCAACTGGCAACTGGGCGGGCTATATTTTGCCTCCCGGCAACAGCGCAACTGGCTTTATCACATGGGGCACTGCTGGGTTGAACTTGGCCAGCAGCTACATCCAAGGCGTGACGACATTGAACATGTCGGGTCAGTTGACATCGACTGTTTCGACCGGAACAGCGCCGTTTGTGGTGGCCAGCACGACTCAGGTTGCTAATCTGAATGCAGCGACCGCAGGAACCGCAACAAACGCAACGAACGTGGCGTTGACTGCTGGCTCAGGAGCCGCGAATTACCTGCATTTCAGCGCATCGGCAACAGGAAATCAGCCGGTTAACACAAACTCATCCCTGACATACAATTACACCAATAATGCCCTAACATCAGGCATCAACGGTGGCACTTTCTAAGGAAAAACCATGGCAGCATCAGGCTACACCCCAATCATCCTGTTCAACTCTGGCACTGCCAGCAATGTCCCCACAACGGGCAACTTGGCTGTGGGTGAGTTGGCGATCAACTATGCTGACGGTAAGCTGTACTACAACACTGGTTCAGCTATCAAGGTGTTGGCTGGTGCTGGCGGTGCAGGTATTGCCGGTGGATCGAACACTCAAGTTCAATACAACAGTTCGGGGAACTTGGCTGGCTCGGCCAACATGACCTTCAACGGCACATCGTTGATCCTTGCCAATGACGCCTCTATCCACGGACTGACTGTGGGTCAAGGGGCTGGTAGTGTTTCTACCAACACTGCTGTGGGTGCTAGTGCTTTGACGACAAATTCAACAGGCGCACAAGATGTTGCTGTTGGTCTGAATGCGCTGTATTACAACACCAGTGGGTCATATAACAGTGCAACTGGTGTGAGCGCCCTTCAGTCAAATACAACAGGTGGGTTTAACACTGCATTTGGTAATTCCGCACTATTTTCTAACACCACAGCCAATAGCAACACAGCAATTGGCTATCAAGCTGGTTACAACAACACAACCGGCAGTCAAAACGTATTCAGCGGATACCAAGCTGGTGTTGGTGTTACTACTGCCACAAATAGTATTTTTGTAGGTTTTCAGTCGGGTTTTGGTACATTCACTGGCAGTAATGCGGTTGCAATAGGCTCACTTGCATTGTATTCATCAACAAGTGCAACAGATGTAATTGCTATTGGCCGCAATTCTTTATATTCCAACACAACGGGTTCATACAACGTAGGCATAGGAACTTCTGCTTTATTCTCCAACACCACAGCCTCTAACAACACTGCTGTTGGTTATCAGGCTGGGTATACAAACACTACTGGCACAAGAATTGTTGCGCTCGGTACAAATTCCGTTCGCTCAAATTCAACGTCAAATGACTTAGTTGGTATTGGCTATAACGCCTTATACAACGCTACGGGTTCAGACAACATTGGTATTGGTTCTTATGCGCTTGGTAGCACTACTTCGGGCACTAGCAACACAGCCGTTGGCTCATCTGCCCTCACCAACAACACCACAGGCTCTAACAGCACCGCAGTTGGCTACCAAGCGGGGTATAGTAATACGACTGGTGAAATAACGGCTATTGGTTATAAAGCACTCCAAACAAACACCACCGGAAACTACAGCACTGCTTTAGGGTATAACGCTCTTATCAACAGCACTGGAAACGGAAATACTGCTGTTGGCAGGTCTGTTCTTGAGGCAAATACATCAGGTACTGATAACACTGCGATAGGCGGGGCTAATAATGCTTCTTATTACAACGCCCTAGGTCGGAATACCACGGGCAGTTTTAACACAGCTTGTGGAGGTGCTGCTCTTAGTGCAAATACTACTGGGGGCTACAACACCGCTATTGGGCATCAGTCACTACAAGCCAACACCACAGCCTCATACAACACTGCTGTAGGGTATCAGGCTGGGTATAGCAACACCACAGCCAATAACAACACTGCTGTAGGTTATCAAGCTGCGTATAGCAATACGACGGCTGATGTAAGTGTTTATATAGGTGGACTGTCAGGATACTCTGTAACAACAGGCGGTGGGTCTGCATTTTTAGGCTATCGTTCTGGTTACGCACTTACTACTGGTACATTAAACACTTTCATTGGTGCGTATTCTGGTCAAGTCATTACAACTGGCTCCAAAAACACAATTATTGGTGGATATCAAGGAAACTCAGGTGGCCTAGACATCCGCACATTATCCAACTACATTGTTCTGTCTGATGGGGATGGGAATCCACGGGGTGTGTTTAATGATGTTGGTAGTTTTCTGTTGGGTGGCCCAATAGCGTTTGAAAACAGCGCAAGTCGTCTTCAAGTCTATCAACCTACTGTACCAGCGGCAGAATTTAGTACTGGTGGAGGCGCGACAACAGACGCCGTAGGGATTTGGAATAGAGCGGCATCGGGCGACAATCAATTTATAGGTTTTTATACTGACACATCACCAACAAGACGTGGCTCAATCACTTATAACAGAGGTGCTGGACTTGTTGCTTATAACGTAACTTCTGACTATCGAGCAAAAGACATTTATGGCCCTGTTGAAAATAGCGGAACATTGATTGATTCTGTTCCGGTATACATGGGCAAAATGAAAGGCGCTACACAAGAACGCCCGATGTTCATTGCTCACGAAACACCAGATTACGCACATACTGGCGAAAAAGATGCCGTGGATAAAGCCGGAAATCCTGTTTATCAACAAATGGATGCGTCTGCTCTAATTCCCGTTATGTGGGCTGAAATTCAATCCCTCCGTGCCCGCCTCAAAGCGGCAAACATTGCTTAACCCCCGAAAGGAAATCTCATGTCAACCTCATATACTTGGTCAATCACCTCCATGCAACAATGGCCTAGCGGCACAAACGCTGGCTACGTTGTGAACGTCAACTGGCTGCTTACCGGCAATGATTCAGTCCACACCGCATCTATCGGTGGCAACACCCAGTACCCCGTTACTGACGCACAAGCTGGCTTTGAACCCTATGCAAGCCTGACCCAAGCCCAAGTCATTGGCTGGGTGCAAGAGTCTCTGGGCGCACAAGGCATCGCCAACTTTGAGGCGAATGTGCAGGGTCAACTGAACAGCTTGGCTAACCCCCCTGTGTCGCCTGTCACACAACCGTTGCCTTGGGCGGCTTAATTTAACGGGAAGCCACCACCCGACCTTGGTGGCACATAGAAAGGAAAACTGAAATGGGCAACAACACAAAACCCCAAATCGTTATCGACGGCGTTGAGTATGACTATGACACCTTCACCGACCAGCAAAAAGTGATGACTGAACACGTTGCTGATCTGGAGCGCAAGGTCAACTCTGCCAAGTTCAACCTCGACCAATTGCAAGTTGGCCGTGATTCGTTTTTGAACATGCTGAAGCAATCGTTGGCCGAAACAGCCGCTGCTGCTCCAGTGACTGATGTGACCCCCAAGCCCGCTGAGGCATAACCTTTAGGAGAAACCCATGCAATTTCTGCACGACATTCGCAAACACGTCAAAGACTTTGAGAGCCAAGCCAGTAATGAAATCCATCGTTTCTTGGACTTTTTGCTTGAGAAGTACGAAACCATGCAGCCCAAGCCTGCTGTGGTGGCTCCTCCCCAACCTCCTGTAGCCGATGCAGGAACTTCAACTCCTGTGGTGGCTCCTGAACCAGTTGCCGCCCCCGTCGTTGATGCTCCAGCTACTGCGCCAGTCGCTGCCAATGCTGCTGCCCCTGTCGCTGATGCTGCTGCTGTATCGGCCCCTGTCGCACCCGCTCCTGCGGCTGATCCTGTTCCTGCCGCTCCTGTGGCTGATGGGACAGCGGTGGTGACCGATCCAGTTTAACTGGGGTTTGGTGATGGAAGCTACGCACGAACTCGCCACAAAGACGGACAAACAACTCAGTGTTCATGAGGCTGTTTGTGCGGAGCGCTATGCCAACATTCAAAAGCGTTTTGACGATGGATCAAAACGCATGCAGCGCATTGAGTACATCTTGTATTGCTCAATCGCAGTGTCATTATTTGGCCCCAAATACATGGAACAATTGTTGAAGCATCTCATAGGAGTGTGAAATGATTGATCCAGTAAGCATTGGCCTAGCCCTATCGGGAATTCAAAAAGCAGTCAAGCTGGTCAAGCAGGCCAGCCAAACTGTCGATGATGTAGCGTCTCTTGGGCCGGTACTAGGCAATCTCTTTTCTGCAAAAGAGAAAGCCGTTCAAGCCGTTGATGCGGCTAAGAAGTCTGGCAACGCCAGCAACATGAGTGTTGCCATCCAAGTCGAAATGGCTCTGGAGCAAACTCGTCAGCTTGAATCAGAGATGCAGATGCTGTTCATGCAAGCTGGCAAAGTAGATGTTTGGAACAAGATTAAAAGTCGTGCTGGCGAAATGGACAAGGCCGACAAGTTTGCCGAACAAGCCGCCAAAGACCGAGCCAAGAAGCAAAAGGAAGAACAAGAAGAGTTCTTCATCATTGCGCTCGTTATTGTGCTGGTAGTTGTGCTTGGCTACATTGGCTTTCTTTTTGTACAGGAATCCGTTGACTATGCTAAGAAAAATAGCCATCCTGTGCATCATCGTAATTAGTGGTTGCTCTGACAGGTATCGGTATACCTGTCAGGACTTTGATCACTTCCAAGACCCTGAGTGCCAACGTCCTCGGTGTCTGTTCACGCAGACGTGTCCCGACTATTTAGTCGCCCCAGTTCTGGAGAAACAAGTTGAATCTGTTCAGCAACCACCCGGATCACCGCCTAAGCGCTGAAGACATCGAAGTCCGCATCTGGGCTATCGTGGTGCTTGCCATCACGGGTATTCTGTTCTTCATCGTTATCTGCCTTTTGTACTCGGTCACCTTTGTCGTGCAACCGATCAAAGCCATGGCACCAATCGACCAAGCCTACACAAAGATGCTCAACGACATCGTTTTGCTGTTGGTTGGTGGTATAGGTGGCATCGTGGGCAAACGCGTGGCTGGCGGCGTTGCAGGCACCTTGGCGGGGGTTAAAGCGGCCACTAATCCAACACCAGTTATGCAACCCTGCATGGGACAAGTTGGCCAGCCCATGTTCCAACAGCGTGTAGATCCTGCCTTTGGCGCCATGCCCACGTTTGTGAACCCTGAGTTTGATGAATCGTGGAGAGCGCCACCACCCCCGATGACACCGCCTGATCACTTGCCTGCTGAACGGGAAGAGATTGCCAATGAACGCGCAGCCGCCAAGGAGGCAGAATGACTTGGTTCCTCACCTTCTTCAGTGATCTGTTCTACGTCATCGCCTGCGCGGCCATGATCGCTGGCGTGGCCTTGTATGGGGTCAGTTACTTCGCCAAACTGCTGCCGGTGATCGCCACCTATGCCCTGCTGATGCAAATCGGTGGCGTGGTAATGGCTCTGGGTGGCGGTTATTACGTCGCAGATCACAAGGGCTATGAGCGCCGTGTGGCTGAAGACAAAGCCGAGATCGACCGATTGAACGCCGAGGCTCGAGAAAAAGAAGCCGAACTGGCACAAACCCTTAAAGACAAGACCGCTGCACTCCGAAAGGCAAGCAATGCTATTCAAGCCAAAAAGACTGATACTTTTAAGCGCATTGACTCTGGCGAGTTGCGCTTCCCCTCCACCTGTAGTGTTCAAGCCAGTACAGATGCCGGATCTGCCGGAGGAGATACAAAAGATGGAGCCGAATCTGAGCGACAGGCTCTTAAAGATATTGTCACCATCGCAGCAGACGGAGACCTCGCCATCACCCGCCTCAACGCCTGCATCGACACCTATAACGCAGTAAAGGACAAGGTCAATGTTAAACAGTGATCAACTTCAAAAGCTGGGTATCAGCCCCGCGTGGGTTGATGGCTTGAACAAGACCTTCGAGCGGTTCAGCATCTCAACGCCCAAGCAACAAGCCATGTTCATTGGGCAATGTGGGCATGAGTGCGCTAACTTTAGGATTCTGGAAGAAAACCTAAACTACAAAGCGGCTACGTTGATGCGGCTTTGGGATAAACGCTTCCCCA
>Ga0208507_1001165_pt1 | contig 15072 bp, 13 predicted proteins | sample CryBogCBH12Aug01_FD_184626 | JGI IMG/M metagenome (GOLD analysis project Ga0208507, IMG submission 184626) | Freshwater microbial communities from Crystal Bog, Wisconsin, USA - CBH12Aug09.1 (SPAdes) (version 2) | ecosystem: Environmental > Aquatic > Freshwater > Lake | place: Crystal Bog... | reverse complement strand
GCGATCCAGTCTGCTGGCTGATGAGCGCAAATCCCAAGCTGGTCGCACGCGATGGTGACGCGGAACGCTGGATGCTGCCGGACGGAACTTTTTCCTATCCACTCGGCGCGAATGGATTTGTCTATCGTCACGCGGATTTGAAATCCGCTGCCGCCAACGAAAAATTTCAAGACACGCATGTCGCGATGTTCCTGATGAAAAATGGCCAGCGCGAATGGCTGCGGATCAGCGGGCGTGGTGTGCATCATTATTACATCCAGACGCTTTGGAAATTTGTGCAAAAACGCCGCCGCGCCACGGTGCATTTTCTCCGCGTGCAGGAAGAGATGCCGGTGAACTGGATGAAGGAGAAACCGCCTGTGCCATTGTGGCTAGCGGCGGTTTATTGCATCTCATTTTTCGGCCCGCTGTGGCACACGCTACGCGGCATCATCCGCGATGGCGACGCGCGATGGCTCTGGCATCTGCTCGCGAGCCCAGCTAGTGTGTTGGGCAATGCGTGGGGTGTGCTGACTTACAAACAGCGCGGCAAAGACAAAAAACTCATCGCCAAATTGCAGGTGAAACAGGAACTGAAAGAATAATCAGGCCAACGCCTGCAATTCCGCCCGCACCATTTCGGCGATGGTCTGCTCGAAGGAAATTTCCGGATTCCAGCCGAGCATTTGTTCAGCCTTCGTGGCATTGCCCAAAACTTGGCGCGGGTCGGCGGGCCGGAATAAGTTTTTTTCCTGCCGGACAAATTGTTTCCAATCAAGTTCCACTGCCCGAAACGCCAGTTCCACGATGTCCTGCACCCGGTGCAATTTGCCGGTGGCGAAAATAAAATCTTCCGGGGTGGCGTGCTGCAAGGCCAGCCACATGCCGCGCACATAATCACGGGCATTACCCCAGTCACGCTGCGCGCTGGTGTCGCCCAAGGCCAACTCAGATTGTTTTCCGGCCTTGATGGCCGCGACGGCGCGGCAGATTTTCCGGGTCACAAAATTTTCCCCGCGACGCGGCGACTCGTGGTTGAATAGGATGCCGTTGACGGCAAACATCCCGAAATTTTTCCGGTAAATCTGCGTCATCTGGGTGCCAAACGCCTTGGCGCAGCCATAGGGTGTGATGGGATTGACCGGCGTGTTTTCATCCTGCGGAGATTGTGCGGGGCTACCAAAAATTTCGCTGGAGCTGGCGTGAAAAAATCGCGGCACTTTGGGAAGCTGGCGGGCAAGTTCCAGAAGCTGCAACGCACCGAGGCCGGTTACGCGGCAGGTTTCCTCAACCCGTTCAAAACTTTGGCCGACATGGCTCTGGCTAGCGAGGTGGTATATCTCATCCGGCGCGGATTGTTGCAGCGGCTGGCGCACGGAATCTGGTTCGTCGAGTTCGGCGGGATACAGAAAAAGTGTTTTCTGAAAAATTCCGGAATCTGCTTTGAGATGCTTCAGGTTCACAGCCCGACCGTTGGTGGAACGGCGAAAGATTCCATGGACTTCGTAGCCCTTGGCCAACAGCAGTTCGGCCAAATAAGAGCCGTCTTGCCCTTCGATGCCAGTGATGAACGCGCGCTTCATGGAAGCAGATTACTGACGGCTTTCGGCCAGCAGTTTTACATCCGCATCCACCATGAGCCGGACGAGGTCGGCAAATTTTGTTTTGGGCGACCAGTTTAAATTCTTTTTGGCTTTTTCGGCGGTGCCAATCAGTTGTTCCACCTCGGCGGGGCGGTAAAATTTTGGATCAATCTCAACGTGCTTCTGCCAGTCTAGTCCGACGCGGTCAAAGGCGAGTTGCAAAAATTCCCGGACGCTGTGGGTCTCGCCGGTAGCGATGACATAATCATCACCCTGCGGTTGCTGCAGCATCAACCACATGGCTTCGACATATTCCTTGGCATAGCCCCAGTCGCGCTTGGCCTCGATGTTGCCCATGAATAATTTGTCTTGTTGCCCAGCCTTAATGCGGGCGACGGCGGTGGTAATTTTGCGGGTGACAAAATTTTCACCGCGCCGGGGCGACTCGTGGTTGAACAAAATTCCGTTGCTAGTGTGCAGTCCGTAAGACTCGCGATAATTGACGGTAATCCAAAATCCATAGACCTTGGCGACCGCGTAAGGACTACGCGGATGGAATGGCGTCAATTCCGTCTGCGGAATTTCGCGAACCTTGCCAAACATTTCGCTGGAAGACGCCTGATAGAATTTTGCCGGCAGGCCGAGCTGATGAATCGCCTCGAGCAAACGCGCCACGCCGGTGGCGGTGACATCGGCCGTGTAGCCCGGAATGTCAAAGCTGATGCGCACGTCGCTTTGCGCGCCGAGATTATAGACTTCATCAGGCCGGATTTTTTCAAGCAGCCGGATGATTGAACCCGCATCCGCCAGATCGCCGTGGTGCAGAAAAAGTTTTGCGTCAGCGGCCACGGCGGCATGGGCTAGGTAGCCGCGATAAGGTGCCGCAGTGCGGCGGACGATGCCGTGAACTTCATAGCCTTTGGCTAGTAGCAGTTCCGTGAGGTAGGAACCGTCTTGGCCGGTGATGCCGGTGATGAGTGCTTTTTTTGACATAGCGAATGCAGGAAGTGTTCCTAAATTTCCGCGCGGCGGCAAGCCCGGATGCCCGCCAAAATTATTTGGCAGCGGCGACCGCCGCCAGATGCCCGGCGAGCTGGCGGGCGACGTTGGGGTCGTCGTATTGACGGACGAAATCTTTCTGGCCCGGCGCAAGTGCTGCGCCCTGATTGAACGCGCGCACAAAATCTTCCACATCGCCCAGCCGCACATACGCCGGAAATTCGCCAAAGATGGAGCGGTAATGCGGCAGCTCGTAGCACAAGCAACGGCACTCGCAGTAAAGCGCCTCCGCCAAGGCGATGCCCCAGCCTTCCTCATAACTGGGGAAGAAAAAATACGCGGATTTTTTGAGGAGCTTGATTTTTTCCGCCTCGGAAATAAATCCCGCCAGTTGGATGTTGGACAATTTCAGCCGGTTCATTTCCGCGCTGAAAAAATCCTGCTCGGGTCCGGTGCCAACCATGATCAACCGTAAACTGGGATGCGTCTGGGTCAAGGCCGTCATAACTTTCAGCAGGTCAAACACTCCCTTTTGCGAAACCATGCGGCCAATGAAGCAGGCCAGGTTCGGATCTTTTTCCTGCGGCGGAATTTGGTCAAACAGGCTGGCGTCAAAGCCAGCCGGCAGAATGAAAATCTCCTTTCCCGGCAGCAGGATGGCCAGCTCGCGCCGGGTCATTTCGTTTCCGGCCACGATGAAATCACAGGCTCGGCGCAAAATCGCCATGGTGATTTTTTGTTCAAGTGCCGCCAGACCAAACCGGAGGCGCGTCATACAGTTCACGGCCTTCCGCGGCGGAATGACATGATAAATCACCGCACCTTTGCGCCGCGCTTTCCAGAACCAGACGGGAATGACATCCACGGCAAATGGCGACGCCGCCAGTGCCACATCATAAATTTTTTTATTATTCAATGCCTGGTAGATACCCTGAAAAATACGGACAAGGAACAGCCAGATAATTCCCATTATGGAAGGGTGATTGTTTTTGCGCGTGAGAATTTTTTTGCCGCTGGTGTCGGCAAAATTTTGCGCCGATTCGGGAATCAAAACATCCGGCTGCATCTGCGATAAGCGGATGAACTTAAACAGCACCAAATCTCCCCCGCCGGTCGTCTGCCCATCAGTGGCGAGGCTGCCATTCATGGAAACCAGCAGAGAAATTGGCGGTGCGGTTTGAGCCATTGGCAAAAGGATGGACACCGGCAGGCGGCGTTATTTTGGTTCCAGCAAAATGCCGATGTTGCGCTGCATGGTGGCGATTAGCCCGCCATTTTGCGCCCACCAGCCGGCGTGCTGGAAACCGCAGGCGACGGAAAGGTCACGCAGCGAGCGCGGGGTGAAATCGCGGATGTGGCCAGAGGGATCAAATTGCTTGAGGCGATCCTGCATGAAGCCTGGCCAGAACCCGTAGGTGACAGACTGAGTGCCGACTTCACTGCCCAATGGTTGGCCACCGAACAAAAAGGCAATGCGGTTCATCCACGCAGCACAGTTTGGAACACTGATCACCGCGAGGCTGGTGGGTGAAAGCACCCGCCGGATTTCTTTGAGAAATTTTTTCGTCTCAAAAATATGTTCAAGCACGTGGTTGCAACTCACAAAATCAAAACTGGCATCTTCAAAGGGGAGTCTTTGACCATCCACGCTCTGCTGAAAAAATTCTGGCACGGGTAAAATTTCACCGAGACGACTACCCTCAGCGCGAATCAAATCCACTACGGCAACTCGTTTGAAATCAACTCCGTGATTCTGACGCAGGGTTGAGGTAACATCGAAAAGAAACTGTGCTTTGCCGCAACCGATGTCGAGCACGCGTAGTTGCCGTTTGAATTCTTTATTACGACCGAGCCAACGCTGAAAAGCAGACGTAGCCGTCAGTCGGGCGACGTCATAAACATTCTTACCGTAGGTTGCGTCTTGGTTGTGAAGGCGATTGTAAAATTTGCTGTCGATTTGCATGACGGGTTTATACTGGTGCAACTGGCGTTATGCCGTCAACGTCATTTAATTTCCTAAGCGGACTGAGACATGGCGGCTGCGATTGATACGGTGTTTGAGAAATAATTCTAGCGGCATGAATTGGCGGCGAAATGATTTCCGCAACTGGGTCAAGTTCAGCCACCGTGGTTTTACAACAAGGCGAAGTTCGGCCTTCCAAGCTTCTGGAAGCTGGGCGTCAAATTTCTGGAGTAGAAATTCGCCGTAATTCTTCTTACCGAGCATGCCCGCCAGTATGATTTGTTTGGCAATCGCCAACGGAGCTGCCGCGCCAAAATTAGCGATTAGTTTTTCCGGTTTCAGGAAGAAGATGAAGTCCGCCCAAACGGCTCGACCCTCCAACTGCCCTTTCCAATTCGGGGTGCGGTATTTCCAGCGGTCGATGTGGATAATATCGAGCACTTCGTATCCGTGGCTCGCCAATAAAGAAACTGTTTCATGAAAGCTTGGCTCGGTCTCGTAAAACGGGTCAAAACGAAGTTCGGCTTGGAATGCAAGCGTCTTCCCATAGTAAGCATGACAGCTTTGGATAATGGCGGCGTCTAAACCTTCAACATCCGTCTTCAAAAAATCAAGGGTCAAAATTTTCTCCCGTCTGAGCAAATCCGGAATGGTCTCGCACTCAAGTTCGATGGATTCCACTTCATTGAAATATTGCTCCACACCAAATTGCTCCACTTTACCGATACGAGGGCGGAGGAGCGAACAGGTTCCCGCAAAAGTATTGCGAATGAATGTTTTTTTCCCAGCGACATCTGCAATGGGGGCAGCGATTTGAATCTTACGATGATAGTCACTCTCTGTCCTTGCGCCACCTTCGGCATCTACTTCCACTACAGTCAACGCATTGACGATTGAACGTGGTAGCTGGTAATCGGAATCTCCAATGCATCCTAGGTTAACAATCGTGAAATTGTCTTTTAGCGCGTCACAGAGTGGCTTCATGCAAGGCAGTAGACTTGCCGATTTTACATCAGGAAGCAAAAACTTTTCTTACCTAACCGGCTTGGTTCGATGGTCGCCAGCCCAGATCCGCAAGTCGATCTCGGTGAAACATCTCGGCTCGATCATTCCAAGTCGTCCGGAAATTGCCAATGGCTTCAAAAAATTGGGGGAATCCATTTTTGATTTCTAAAATCGCACCCTCAATTTCTTCCAAATTCGGCGTAACCACCCTGCCGACCCGAAATTCTTCAATGCGAGGGGTGAAATCGGCAGTATTCGTGGTCACCACCGGCGTATTGCTGGCGAAATAATAAAAAGTTTTAGAAGGAATTCCATAGTAACTATAGCTCTGCGGACCTGTATTGCGATAGACCGCATATCCACAAAAACATTTGGACATAATCGCGTTGACGATTTGCGGGTCGCTAATAGTGCCATGAAAAACCGTGGTCGGTGGGGCTAAATGCTTGATCGATTCTAAATACGGGGATTGCCCCACGATGTTTAACTTTAGCCGGTGGCGATGGGCTATCTCAAAAAGCATCTCCAATGCATGATCCGGAGAGGGAAAACCAATATAGCCAACTTCATCGCGAATCCCGGCGGCTACTTGGTTGTCATCAAGGCAAATGGGGAAAACAAAACTCTTTGAATTTACCTTCATCACCGGAATGCGCGGTGAAACAGACCACACTTCGTCTACTCGCCAAGCAACAAACCGAGTCAAAAACTCTGTCACCCGGCGGTGAATTCGCACAGCCAAAGAACCACGGGGCGGGAGATAATCTGAAACCGTAAGCACAATCTTGTCTGCACGCCCCAATAGTCGCAGTATTAAGGCGGCGATTCCTCCGCTATAATTGGCGGCAATTAACAAATCTGCCTTGCGGCCTTGCGCCTGATCTAAGGCGCAGGCGATATAGCGAAAAATTGTCAACATTGAAAACGTGATTTCATCCAACTTACGGGTGCGCATCACGCTTGCCTCTGAACCATTGAATATCTTCACTTCGTTTTGCCAAGTTTCGACATGTTGTATAATGCCCTGCTGGATTAGTGTCACTCGCCCAAACTTGGAGACCAACCGGGCCCAACCTCGTTCGTTGTTACCCATTCCTTGAAGCATCAAAATATATTTCATGAATAAGCCAATTCTAGAACCGTCTGAATACCACACTAAAAAGGTAACGTGGTAACCAGCAAAAAGGAAAGTATTTTTTCAGAAAGCCAGAGTCGAACTTGACAGCCGCAGCGCTAGCGCCAAAATGCACGTTCGCTAGCCTTTGAACAAACCTAGCTGATGCGTGTCCCTTATTTGTTGACCGAAATTGCATGAAAAACATTCCTCCAACTCCGTCACGCTTGCCCAGCGGACTTTTTGCCCCGCTGTTTTTGTTGGGGATTATCGCCCTGCTTTTTTGGCGAAGCTTTGACACCAGCCTCGTCCACTTTTCCAATGACGGTCCGCTCGGTCAGCAAAATGTTGGCTGGTTAAAGTTGCCTGAAGCGATGACTGGGATGTGGGATGATTTGAATGATGTCGGCTATGCGGTCGGCACTTATTCCGCCAGCATTTCAGCGCTTATAAAATTCATTTTTGGGCCGTTGGGCTATGCTAAATTTTATCCGGCCATAGCTCTTTTCATTCTCGGCTTGGGCGCGTTGACTTTTTTTCGGACGCTCAAATTATCGCGCGTGGCCGCCGTGCTGGGCGCGGTGGCGGCGATGTTGAATTCCAGTTTTTTTTCGTGCGCCTGCTGGGGCGTCGCCTCACAGCAAGTTGCTCTAGGCATGGACTTTTTTGCCTTGGCTCTGATTGTCAGCAACACGGCGGAAACCCCGCGCCTCGTCCGCTGGGTGCGGCTGGCGCTCGCCGGCCTATGCGTGGGGTTGAACGTCATGGACGCGGCGGACATCGGCGCGCTTTACAGTCTAATCGTTGCCGCTTTCGTCTTCATTAAATCCCTGACGGAAGAAAACGGCAACACCCTGAAAAAAATCGCGCGCGGCATTGGTCGCGTGGCCATCGTCGCAATTTTTGCCGGCTTCATTGCCACGCAAACCATTCTTTCATTGATCGGCACTTCCATTCAAGGCGTGGCGGGCACCGCGCAGGACTCCGCCTCCAAGGCACAGCACTGGGATTTTGCCACGCAATGGAGTTTGCCGAAAAAGGAAACCCTCGGACTCTTTGTGCCCGGCCTATTCGGCTACAAAATGGATACGCCCAAGGACATGATGCCTGCATTACAAGACGCGTATCGCGGTGGTGCTTATTGGGGCGGAGTCGGACGCGATCCGGCGCTGGACCGATTTATTGACAGCGGCAGCCAGGGCACGCCGCCGTCCGGATTCATGCGCTTTTCCGGCGGCAACAGTTATTGCGGCGTGCTCGTGCTGCTCATCGCCGCGTGGGCGGCGGCACAATCTTTCCGCCGACAAAAATCGCCATACTCGGAGCCGCAAAAAAAACTCGTGTGGTTCTGGCTGGGCGTGCTGCTAATTTCGCTGCCTCTAGCCTGGGGAAGATTCGCTCCGGGGTCGCATTCCAGCAATGACTTTCTGTTTTACGCCCTGCTCTACAAACTTCCGTATTTTTCCACCATCCGCAATCCAATCAAATTTCTCGATTTTTTCAGCTTGGCAATGGTTATTTTATTTGCCTACGGCATTCAGGCGTTGAGTCGGCAACTGGACCGCACCGCACCGAAATCCGCCAACCTCTTCACTCAACTCGAAAACTGGTGGCAGCGGGCGGACTTGTTTAATCGCCGCTGGATTTTTGCGTGCGGCGGCATTTTGGGCGCGAGCGTCATCGGCTGGTTTATTTTTTCTTCGCAGCAACCGGCCTTTGTCCAGTATCTCCAAAAAATGGGTTTTCCCGATGAAACCATGGCGCGGGAAATCGCCGGTTTCAGTCTGGGACAAGTCGCTTGGTTTCTCGCGTTGCTGGCCGTCGCCATCGCGGCCTTGACACTGGTCATCGCCGGTTATTTCACCGGCACACGCGCGCGGTTTGGCATTGGCTTGCTGGCCACCATTTTAATTTTCGATTTGGGCCGCGCGAATCTGCCTTACATCATCCATTGGGATTACAAACAGAAATACGAAGTTGGCACGCTCAATCCGATCGTTGAGTTTTTGCGCGACAAACCTTACGAACATCGCGTCGCTGGTCTGCCCTTTCACGCGCCCGAAGGCATGGAACTGCTCGACCAAATTTACCGCATCGAATGGATGCAGCACCATTTTCCGTATTACAATATCCAATGCCTCGACCTTATCCAAATGCCGCGCATGGCGGAAGATTTGAAGACCTATCTGGAAGCGCTTTCTCCGCGCAGCACGGATACTTCCGTGCAGCTCTTTGCCCGCCGCTGGCAACTGTCCAACACGCGCTACCTGCTCGGCCCCGCCGGCTACCTCGAGGTGATGAACCAGCAGCTTGACCCGGTGCAAAAACGTTTCCGCATCGCCCAGCGTTTTGAAATCGTGCCCAAGCCGGGCATTCTTAATCCGCAACGGCTCGAGGAACTTACCGCAGTCCCGACGGACAACGGCCGCTACGCGCTCTTTGAATTCACCGGTGCGCTGCCCCGCGCCAAACTGTATGCCAACTGGCAGGTCAGCACCAACGACGCGGCCAATTTAAAAACACTCACCGATCTGGATTTTGACCCGGCCAAAACCGTCCTGATTTCCACACCGCAACCCGATTTGCCATCCGTCGCGACGAATGAAAATTCCGGCACGGTGGAATTTTCCAGCTATGCGCCGAAGAAAATTATTTTCACGGCGAACGCCACCGCGCCTTCGGTGCTGCTGCTGAATGATAAATTCGATCCACACTGGCGCGTGACGGTGGACGGCAAACCAGCGGAACTGCTGCGCTGCAATTATCTGATGCGCGGCGTCCAAGTGCCTCCCGGTCAGCACGCGGTGGAATTTGATTTCAGCCTGCCGAGCAAACCGATGTATGTAACGCTGGCCGGCTTCGGAATCGGCCTCGGTCTGTGCGGCTATCTGTTATTGAAAACCCGTCGCGCGCCAGCCAATCCCGCGAGCTAAACTTTCAAATGAAAAAACGCCGTTGCCGGAATCTTTCGGCAACGGCGTTTTTGTTGTTCAAATTAATCAGGATTCCTGCAAATGATCGGCGAGACTCTGCCACTTCTTGTTCCCGTCCACTTCGCGCGTGTAGTTATTGTCCATGACCGCGCCTTCGTAGCGTTCCAATGAACCGCTCGCGCGCAGCGTATGCAACGGCGTGCCTTCGATTTCCGCCGTGCCGGAAATCTGTTTTGAATTCAGCGGCAAGCCGTTCGCGAACGCCAGCGTTTCTTTAATTTGTTCCGGTGTTTCACCGGGCAAACCAATGGTAAAGGTGCCGTGCACCGCCATGCCAAGTTTGCGGAGGTGGTGAACGACATTTGCCGCATATTTCAAATCCAGATGTTTATTGACGATTTTATCCACGACATATTGGCTGCCGCTTTCAAAACCGAGCTTCACACCGTAACAACCACTCTTCTGCATTTCCGCCCAGGTTTCCATCTTGATGGTGTCAGCGCGGCACATGGCGGACCAAGGAATGCCGATCCGCCCCATCATTTCACACATCTCAATGGTGTGCTGATTGCCGAGGTTGAAGGTGTCATCGTCAAAATAAAGCGACTTGTAGCCGTATTTTTTGATGAGATGACGGATGAACGGCTCCAGCGTCTCGGCCGTGTAATAACGGACGGTGCGTTTGGATTCGCCGTTCGGATCGTTGCCGGTCATCGCCGCCGGCCACACGCAGAAAATACATTTGTAAGGGCAACCACGGCTCGCCCAGATTTGCGCCTGCGGCAATTTTACCCCGCGCGGATTGCGGTCATAATACGCAGTGGCCACCGCCTCGTCATATTGCGGCCACGGCGCGCTGTTCATTTCGGCTACCGTCAGCAAATTGTGTTCAAGAATGCCGGTCTTGCCATTCACGACTTCGACGGCGGCCTTTTCGTATTCGCCCTTGATACAAGCGGTGACGGGCAAGGTATCTAGAATTTCCTGCGCCTTGATGGCTGTGATGGGACCGCAAACGACGATTTTTGTCTTGGGCGACAGGTCGTGAATTTTGCGAATGGTGCGCGAATCCTCTTCCCAACTTGGCGTGGCCGATTCCACGAAAATAAAATCAAACTGCTTTTCGCGAATGTAATCCCAATAACGTTCGTAGGATTCCCGCCGCGCAATGCTGTCGCGCAACTCGACGGTTGCGCCGGTAAACTTGGCAACGTAGGACGCCGCATACGTCATGAAAAACGGCATCGGCAGATACTCGAACGGCGCGCGCCAGTTCGGAAACGAATAGCTCTGATATGTGAACGGCCAGCGCGATCCAGCGCGCACACCCGCGCGGCGAACCGGCAGGATGCCCCACTTCGTCTCGTTCTTTTCCCACCAAGGCGGGTTGGAGAATAATACTTGTGCATTCATGCGTTGAATTATAGTCTCACGCCGCTCATTAAAGTCAAACATCGTTTCGCCGACGACGCAAAATCGCCAATGATTTCAAACCTTTTAGCCGCATGACCAACGTGCAGCCGGCAGCCCAAGCCCGGAAGAAATCCATCCTCTTTTTGAACCATAATTGGCGCGCGCGCGCCACTTACTTCCGCAATTTCAACTTCGCCCGCATCCTCGCGCGGCTCGGCTGGGATGCGACCGTGATGACCACCTCGCCGCAACGTTCGCTGCGCGTCGTCGAATCTTTTGACCGTGGCGTGCGCGTCATCGAAATTCCGTGGTTCCTTTCCAACCTGCGCTACGGCGCAACCGGCTGCTGTCCGTATGATATTTTCCGGCGCGCACTAAAAATGTTTGGCCAACGCTACGATGTTTATTTCGTTTCCGACCATTTGCCCAATGTTTCCATCCCTTATTGGTTCGCCAAAAAAAAACATCCCGACGCGCTATTCGTTTCCGATTGGGCAGATTTGTTTACCGACGGCGGTGTGCACGGTCATTTGAACCGCTCCATCACCAAACCGGCTCACGACTTGAGCCACCGGCTCGAATACGGCATCAAACGCGCCACCGATTTGTGCACCGTTACGTCGCGCCCGCTCCTGAAAAAATTGATCAACGAAGTCGGCGTTTCCGCTGAACGCACTTTGATGATCCCATCCGGCTGTGACACCGAAGTGCCGCCGCCGCCGGCGCGCGAAGCGGCGCGCAAACAACTTGGCCTGCCTGCCGACGCCCTCATTATCGGCCGCACTACCAGCACGAATTACATGTTTAAAGCGGAAATCCCCGCTTACCTGAACTTGTGGGAACGCTTTAAAAAATTGACCGACCGCGAACTGCTTTTTTATTTCGTCGGCCCATGCAAACAGGAAGATTACCCGCAAATTTTTCGTTCTAGCTTTCCCGTTCGCAACACCGGCCGCGTGCCGGCGGCGGAAGTCGCCACGCACCTCGCCGCCTGCGACCTTTTCGTGATGATCGAAGACGACAAACCGTTCAATCATTTTCGTGGACCGATTCGCCTCAACGATTATCTCACCGTCGGTCGCCCGCTCGTTTGCAACTCCATCGGCGACCATGTGCCCACGCTCAAGGAACACAACGCCTGCGTCATTTATGACGATTTCACTGCGCCAAACACCGCGCTGGATAAAATCCTAACGGATGCAAACGAACGCGAAGCGATGGGCAAACGCGCCCGCGCGCTTGCGGAAAATGAATTGAACTGGACGACGCTTGGCAAAAAACTCGACGATTTTCTGCGCGAAAAAGGCCGCGCTAAATTGGAACGCGCCTGACCGGATTCAAAGTCCCGTCGGGTGGTCCAGAAATTCCCACGGCACGCGAAATTTTTGGGAAAGTTCGGCGGCGAGCGCCTTCACCCCGAACGTTTCCGTCGCGTAATGGCCGCCGTAAAAAACATTCAATCCCAATTCTTCAGCCAGCGCAAAGGTCCAATGCGGACCTTCGCCGGTGATGAACGTATCCACGCCTTCGGCCACCGCTTGTTTTAATTCCGCACCCGCGCCGCCGGTGACCACGCCGATTTTTTCGCAAAGATTTTTTCCGCCGGGAATTATTTTTGGTTTCACGCCGGTCGCGCGTTCTAATCTTTTTGCCAACTCGTCGCGCGAAATTTTCGTCTGCGTTTTCAAGCCGATGTTTTGGCCGTGGCTCGCAAAAAACGGCTTGGCGTTTTTCAATCCGAGCGCGGCGCAAAGCTGGGCGTTGTTGCCGAGTTTGGGGTGCGCGTCGAGCGGCAGATGCGAGCTGTAAACGGCGAGGTTATTTTTGAGGAGCAATTGCAGCAGCTCGTATTTTTTGCCCGTCCACGGCTGCGCAGGCGACCAAAATAATCCGTGATGGACGATGAGCAAGTCCGCTTTCGCAGCGATGGCAAGTTTCACCGTGGCAAGACTAGCGTCCACGGCTGCGGCAATTTTGGTGACGGTGCCGGAAGCATTTGCCACCTGTAATCCATTCACCGCACCGGCGTAATCGCCAATTTCTTGAGTGCGGAGAATTTTGTCGCAGTGAGTGACGATGGCTGCAAGCGCGGTTTTCGACATGGCGCGATGAAAGCAAATTACCGCGAAACTACAAGCGAGAATCAGCTGTGATAACCGGCGGGCTTCATGAACATCGTCGTGTCGCCGCTCGGCGCGGCATCGGCGTGACGAATCATGGCCTGACACATGGTTTGATGAATGCTGAACGGCGAACCGTGGAGCTGATAGCCGGCGCGCAATTTACGGTTTACCTTTTCGGCAAAAAGATGAAAACCGGCGTGGTAATCGTCTTCGCTGCTGACGACTACGATGTAATCGGCTGCGCCGTGCGCAACCGCAGCTGGCGCATGTGCGGTGTGTGTCATAAGGGTTAAGGAAATTTAGCACCGTCAGCATAACCGGCAAATAAAATCTAGCTGTTGCCCCGAATGCCTTCGTGCGGCAAAATTATATTTCATGGTTCGTCCACCCACAGAATTGGGTTCCCTGCGTTTCAGCCGCCTTGAAAAAGAGCGGCTGTTGCTTGCGCTTGCCTTTTCCTTGCTCGCGCACTTGGGCGTCTGGGGCGGTTACGAGGCGGAAAAAAAAACTCACTGGCTGAAAAAACTTTTTCCGCCTGCGCATCATCGGTTGGTGGCGTTGCCGCCCAAACAGTTGGCACAAAATATTGACCCGACGATTTTTCTCGACGTGTCGGAAGCGTCCGCCGATGCACCGAAACAGGCGAAGTATTATTCCGATAAAAATTCGCGCGCGGCCAATTCGGACGCAAAGCTAGATTCCAATCAGCCCAAGTTAGACGGCAAACAGAAGTTCATGCCGAAGACCGAAGACGCGCCGCGCCCGACCAAAGCGAAGCCCGTCACGCCCACACCGCCACAAAAACCGGTTGAAGAAAAACCGCAGGAAACTAAACCAGCAACGGCGCTGAATCCCGGCGCGGGACAGTCGGGCAAGCCGACGGATACGAAAACGCCCGACGAAAAACCGCCAACGCCAGAACGACCGCGCACGTTGAAGCAAGCGATGGCTTTACAGCCGTCCAGCCAGCTTGCTGGGCAGCAGATGCAGCAGGACGGCGGCGTGAAACGCGTGGCGTTAAAATCATCTTTGGATGCGATGGCGACGCCGTTTGGTGATTACGACCGTAAGATTGTAGAAGCGATTAGTCAGCGCTGGTATGATTTGCTGGACAGCCAGCAATTCGCTGACAGCCGCACGGGCAAGGTGACGGTTTATTTTCATTTGAATCCCGATGGCGCGGTCACGGAATTAAAAACCACCGCCAACGCGGTGGGCGATGTGCTTGGATATATTTGCCAGGAAGCTATCCAGCAAGCTGCGCCGTTCGGTAAATGGCCCTCGGATATGCGCCGGATGGTCGGCACAAATTACCGGGAAATCACTTTCACCTTTTACTATTATTGATTTAACTTTGGCGGCGAAAATTTATTTATGGAAAATGCTGTTTATGTTTTGCTCGGTATAACCTCAGTCGTGTGCGTGGCGGTGATTGGCTGGCGCGCGTGGATGTTGCGGTGGAATAGTGTCGTGCCACCAGAACTCGTCACGGCGCTAGCGGATTGCCGCTCACGCGAGGATGCAAAGAATGTCCGCAGCCTGTGCGAAAAAAATCCGTCGCCGCTCGGTCGCCTCATCCGCCTCACAGTTGATCGGTTGGACTGGCCGAAGGATGACAACATTGATTCGCTCGAAACGGCCGCACGTCATGAAATCGTTCATCTCGAGCGCGGGCTGGTCGTGCTGGAAGTCATTGTCGGCATCGCACCGCTGCTCGGTCTCGTCGGCACGATTGCGGGCATGATGACGGTGTTTGGCGACCTCGGCCAAACCGGATTGAACGACGCAGCGAAACTAGCGCAGGGTATAGCGCTGATTTTGCGCGCGACGCTAGCGGGTTTGCTCATCGCGATTCCGTCGCTGATTTTCTGGAGTTACTTCAGCAAAAAAGTCGAGGTGCTGGCAGTGGAAATGGAAACGCTGTGCGATGAATTCATCCGCCGCCAATATCGTAAATGAA
>Ga0208507_1001163_pt1 | contig 15096 bp, 13 predicted proteins | sample CryBogCBH12Aug01_FD_184626 | JGI IMG/M metagenome (GOLD analysis project Ga0208507, IMG submission 184626) | Freshwater microbial communities from Crystal Bog, Wisconsin, USA - CBH12Aug09.1 (SPAdes) (version 2) | ecosystem: Environmental > Aquatic > Freshwater > Lake | place: Crystal Bog... | reverse complement strand
CCACAGGTTGTGGTCCTGGCGGTGCACCTGGAAGCCCCGGGCGGTGAGCAGGTCCTGGAGCAGGTCCGCGATGGCGCCTTCGCCGCCGGACACGCTGGGCGTGCCGACCAGGAGGGTGATCAGCTCGGCGGTGTTCATCCGGCCACCGCCTTGGCCGGCGTGGGGATGATCATGGTGCCGCTCCCCTCGTTGGTGAAGACCTCGGCCAGCAGGGCGTCCGGGAGGAGGCCGCTGACGATGTGCGCGCTGGCCACGCCGCTGCCCAGGGCGTACCGCACGGCGGTGAGCTTGGGCCGCATGCCGCCGCTGATGGCGCCCGCCTGCTCCAGGGCGGTCAGCTCCTCGAGGGTGGCGTGGGGGATCAGAGAGGAGCTCTTGTTCACGTCCTGCAGCAGACCCGGCACCGAGAGCAGGAAGAAGATCTTCTCGGCGGCCAGGGCCGCAGCGAGGCTGGCGGCGATGGTATCGGCGTTGGTGTTGTAGATGGCGCCGTCCGTCCCGCCCGAGAGGGGCGCCACCACGGGCACGAAGCCGCCCTCCAGCAGGTGGGTGAGGACGCTGGGATCCACGGAGTCGATGTCGCCCACCAGGCCGAAGTCCACCAGAACGGGTTCGGTGGCGCCGTCGGGTACGACGGATACCGGCGGGCGGCGGCTGGCCTTGATCAGGCCCGCGTCCACGCCCGAGAGGCCCACGGCGGGGACCCCGTTGGCCTGGAGCTCGGCCAGGAGGTCCATGTGCACCTGGCCCGCGAAGACCATCTTGGCGGCGTCCAGCACCTCGGGAGTCGTCACCCGGCGTCCCGCCACCTTCTGGATGGGGATGTCCATGGCCCGGCACACGGCGTCCAGCTCCGGGCCGCCGCCATGCACCAGCACCACGCGGATGGAGAAGCTCCAGAGCAGGGCGATCTGCTCGCACAGGGCCTTGCGCATCTTGGGCTCGGCGATGACCTCGCCGCCCACCTTGATCAGGAAGGTCTTGCCCCGCCAGAGGCGGACGAACTGGGAGGCTTCCTTGAGGGCGGCGTAGGGATTCGGGGACAGGGGCATGGGTTTCTCGCGGGCGGAAAGGGGCGGGGCTCAGGCCTGGTTGAGCAGGCTGGCGATGGTGGCGCGCTGGACGTGGAAGCGGTTCTCGGCCTCGTCCACGACGCGGCTCCAGGGGCCGTCGAGGACGCTGTCATGCACCTCGAGGTTGCGCCGCACGGGGAGGCAGTGGGTGAAGATGGCTTCCTTGGCGGCCTTCTGCATGTGGGCGGCGGTGGGCATCCAGGCGGACAGATCCGTCATGGGCACGGCTTCCAGGCCCGAGCTGGTGGAGGGGCCCCAGGCCTTCGCGTAGACCGCGGCGCTGCCCTCGAGGGCGGCATCCTGGTCGTGCGTGTAGGTGATCTTCCCGCCCGTGGCGGCGGCGTAGCGCTCGGCCTCGGCCCGGACTTCCGCGGACAGCTCGTAGCCCTTGGGGTGGGCCACGCGGATCTCGGCGCCGCAGGCGGCGGCGGTGAGCAGGAAGGAGTTGGGCACGGCCTTGGGCAGAGGCTTCATGTGGGGCGCCCAGGTCAGGGTCACGGGCACCTTGGTGGAGCCGTGGGCCTCCTGGATGGTGAGCATGTCCGCGAGGCCCTGGTGGGGATGCTCGCGGGCGCTCTCCATGCTGAGCACAGGCACGGTGGAGAACCGCCGGAAGGCGCTGATGACGGGATCGACCTCGTCGGTGGCGTCGCCCTCGCCGCCGCTGAAGGTGCGCACGGCCAGCAGGTCGGCGTAGCGGCCCAGCACGGGCACGCCCTCGCGGACGTGCTCGGCGCGGTCGGCGTTCATGATGGCGCCGTCGCGGTCCTCCAGCTTCCAGGTGCCGGCGCCCACCTCGAGCACGATGGCGTGGCCCCCGTGGCGCAGCATGGCCGCCTCGAAGCTGGCCCGGGTGCGGAGGCTGGGGTTGAAGAAGATCATGCCGAGGATGCGGTCGGCGAAGATGGCGCCGGGGCGGGTCTTCTTCCACTCGGCGGCCACGGCCAGGATCTGCTTGACCCCTTCGGGGCCCAGGTCGGAGATGCGGGTGAAGTGCTTCATGGTTGCTCCGGCACGAAGGCGTGGATGGCGGCGATGAGGGCGTCGAGGGCCGCGTCGCTGAGGTTGAGGGGGGGCATCAGGCGCAGCACGGTGGGGTCGCTGGAGCCGCCCACGAGGAGGTGGCAGGCCAGCAGGTGCTTCTTCAGGGCAGCGGCGTGGGCGCAGCGCAGGCCCAGCAGCAGGCCCTCGCCGAGGACCTCGGTGACCGCCGAGCCGGCCAGCTCCTTGCGCAGGCGCGCGGCGGCCGACGTGGCGTTGGCCAGCATGCCTTCGGTAGTGATCGCCTCCACCGTGGCGATGAGCGCGGCGCAGGCTAGGGGGCCGCCCCCGAAGGTGCTGCCCAGGTCGCCGCCCTTGAGCTTCGCGGCCACCTCGGCGGTCATCAGCAGGGCGCCCATGGGCACACCGGAAGCCAGGCCCTTGGCGCTGGTCATGAAGTCGGGCCGGACGCCGTAGAACTGGGCGGCGAAGGGCTTCCCCAGGCGCCCCATGCCGGTCTGGATCTCGTCGAAGATGAGCAGGGTGCCCGCGGCGTCGCACTTGGCGCGGAGAGCCTGGAACCACTCCCGGGCGGCGGTCTTGATGCCGGCCATGCTCTGGATGGGCTCGACGATCACGCCGGCCACGTCCGAGAAGTCGGCGGCGGCCAGGGCCGCGAGGTCGCCGAAGGGGAGGCGCAGGGTCGGTACCAGCTGGTCGGCGTAGGGCTGGGTGATCTTGGGGTCGTCGGTGACGGACAGGGCCAGCAGCGTCCGGCCGTGCCAGCCGCCGACGAAGGCGCCCAGGTGCTTGCGGCCCGTGAGCAGCAGCGCCAGCTTCAGGGCGTTCTCGTTGGCCTCGGCGCCGCTGTTGCAGAAGAACACCGAGTCCATGCCGGAGAAGGCGGTGATGCGCTCGGCGGCCTCGTCCCGCACGGGCAGGGCCGCGGCGGCGGAGTAGAACAGCAGGGTGGCTGCCTGGTCCGCCACGGCCTTCACCACGGCCGGGTGGCTGTGGCCTGTGGCGCAGACGCAGTGGCCGCCGTAGAAGTCCCACCAGGCCTGACCCGCGTCATCAAACACGCGGTCGCCTTCGCCCCGAACCAGGGGAAAGGGATAGGGGGCGTAGGTGGGGAGCAGGGCGGGAATCGGGGCGGTGGCGGCCATGCGGACATCCTGTGCAGAGACGTGCATTATCATTCAGCAGAACGCATATTATGCGCCACATGCCTCAGATTACAAGCACGAAAACGGTAACCTGGGTGCCAATTCGAAGTTCCTTGTTGATGAATTATGCATTTTTATGCATAATTCATGCATGAACGTGGACGCTCTCATCCTCCAGCTGCTGGCTGGCACTCCCATCTCCGACCAGGGGGACCTGCTGGCGCGGCTGGCAGAGCTGGGCTGCGAGCTGACCCAGTCCACCCTGTCGCGGCGCCTGAAGCGGCTGGGGGTCCAGAAGGTGCAGGGACGCTACCGCCATGTGGAGGGGACGGCCAAGGCCCTGCCCGAAGCCACCCTCCGGGAGGCCCCACCCAACCTGCTGGTCCTGCGCACCTCGCCGGGTTTCGCCCAGGCGCTGGCGTTCAGCCTGGACTCGGAGCCCGTTCCGGGCCAGATGGGCACCCTGGCGGGTGATGACACCGTGTTCGTGGCGGTACTGCCCGAGCGGATGGCCGATGTGAAGGCCCACCTTCTGCGGGTGCTGGCGGCACGCTGAGACCGTCCTGTCCTACACTCGAAGGGTCAGCCTGGAGACTGCATGGACCGGTTTGGAAGTTCGAAGCTGCGCATTGGCTGGGCGCTGGTCTGCCTGTTCCTCACGGGGGTCATTCTCATGGGGGTTCGTGGGCAGCAGGTGGAGGGCGGCTCCCAGATCCTGCTCTTCGGCACCGCCGTGCCCCTGGGTGCGGACTCTCTGCGCTCCTACGCCGTGGGGAACCTGGTGGGGATCATGTACTGGATGGTCTCCCTGGTGGTCCTGCTGGGTGCCTTTGGTCCGGTGACCCAGTGGACCGCGGCCGCCGCCCGGACCGAGCGGCTCAAGGGCTTCTTTGCTGGCACCGGCCTGGGGTTCGCGCACGGCCTCTTCCTGTCCCAGGTGGCGCTGGTTCCAGTCTGGGCCCTGAGCTGGCGCCTCATGGGCGAGGCCTGGCCGCCGGAGCTGCTCCGGGCCGATCTGCACGGCCTGCTGCTGGGCCTCCAGATGCTGCTCTGGGTCGTGCTGCTCTCCCGCCTGCTGAAGTCCAGCGCGGGCATGGCCCTGCTGGTGACCCTGCTGCTCCGGGAGATGGGCCCTCGGCTCAGCTTCTTCCTGGACTTCGGCCAGGATCTGGGCTGGAGCGCGGGCCAGGTGAAGGTGCTGGAGGTGTTCGTGCGCCTCCTGCCCATGGCCCAGCTGCCCTCGGACCCCTTCTCGCCGCTGGCGTTGCCCCTGTCCATCGGCGGACCCCTGGTATTGGGCGGACTGGCCATGCTGCTGCCGGCGGGCGGGCGGAAGTAGCGCGTGCGCCGCGCTCTGGGCCTGTTCCTGCCGCTGGTCCTGCTGGCCCAGGGCAGCCAGGATCCCGCTGAGCTGCGGCAGAAGCTGGCGGCCCTCCAGGGGCGCCTGGGTCAGGTGGACCAGCAGCTGGCCTCCCTGAAGAAGCGCCGCAAGGGCGTGCTGGTGGAGCTGCAGGGCATCTCCCTGCAGCGGGACCGGGCCAAGGCCCAGGTGGAAGGCGCTCGCCTGCGCCGGGACCAGGCCCAGAGCGAGGTCCAGGGCATCGGCCGGGAGCAGGCCCGGATCCACGGGGAGGTGCTCCGCCTGCAGGGCGACCTGCGCCGGCAGGTGCGGTGGATGCAGGCGCTGGGACCCCTGGGCGACGTCGGCCTCTACACCACCTTCAAGGACCTGGAGGCCTGGCTCGTGCGGGGCCGCATGCTCGCCTGGGCCCGCCTCCAGGAGCGCAAGCGCCTGGACCTGATCCATCACCTGCAGGATGACCTGGCGGTCAAGGAGAAGACTCTGAAGGAAGTGCTGGCCCGGCTCGCCGCTGAAGAGCGGGAGGCGGCGCAGCTCCAGGCGGTCCTGCGGGTCCAGGAAGACCGCCTCAACACCTTCCTCGAGGGGCTCCAGAAGGACGAGACTGCCCAGAAGCAGGCCCAGGCGGAGCTGGCCGAGGAGGCGGTGCAGCTGGAGCGGCTGCTGGCCGGTCTGCTGAGCAAGGGCAAGGGGGAGGCCTTCGAGGCGGCCGTGGCCTTCGCCAACCTGCGGGGGGAGCTGCCCCAGCCCGTGCCGGGGACGCTGGCCCAGGGCTTTGGCGAGCACCTGCATCCCCGCTTCCGCACCAAGACCCTCCAGAGCGGCCTCCTCATCGCCGCCGCCGGGGGCGACCCCGTGAGTGCCGTCGCCGATGGGAAGGTGGCCTTCGCCGACTACTACCAGAGCTACGGCTCCATGGTGATCCTCGACCACGGGGGCGGCTGGTTCACCCTCTACACGCACCTCCAGGGTCTGGGCGTCACCAAGGGCCAGGTGCTCAAGGCCGGGGAGGCCGTGGGTGCCGTGGGCGACACGGTGGAGGGTCCCCGCCTGGGCTTCGAGATCCGCTACCAGGCCCAGCCCCAGGACCCCCAGAAGTGGCTGAAGGCGCGCTACCGCTAGACCCTTCGAGACTCAGTGCACCACGCTGCTGGCGTTGAAGAGCGGCACGTAGATGGCCAGCAGCAGGGCCAGCACGACCACGCCCATGAAGAGGATCATGACGGGGCCGATGAGGCTGGTGACGGCGGTGGTGGCCTTCTCCACTTCCTGGTCGAAGAAGTCGGCCACATGGTTGAGCATCTCGGGCAGGGCACTGCTCTGCTCACCCACGCGCACCATCTCGACCGCCAGGGGATCCAGGACCTTGGCCTGCTCCAGGGCCAGGTGCAGGCTGCTGCCCGCGCGCACCTGGTCGGTGATGGTGACCAGGCTGGCCTTCATCCGCTCGCTGGGACTGGTGCGCTGCACCACCTCCAGGGCCTGCACGGCGGGCAGGCCGCCGGAGAGCAGCACGCCCAGGGTGCGGGCGAAGACGCTGGAGTGGTACATGCGGTAGAGGGTGCCGACCTTGGGCACCATCAGCAGCAGGCGCTCCGCCAGCTTGCGCCCGGCCTCGGAGGAGGCCATCCAGCGGACCAGCACGACCAGCCCGACGGCGGCGATGCCCTGCAGCCAGAGGGTGGAGCTGACCACCTTCCCGGCGCCCAGGAGCATCCGGGTGAAGAAGGGCATCTCGACGTCGCCGCCGGCGTAGAACTCCGCGAAGCGGGGCAGCACGATGTTGAAGATCACGCCCAGGGCCAGCCCCATCACCAGCACCAGGAAGGCGGGGTAGAAGAGGGCCTCGATAATGCGGCGGCGGCTGGTCTGGGAGAACTTCTGGAAGGCCAGCCACCGGGCCAGCACTTCCGGCAGGGTGCCGCTGCGCTCGCCGGCCACCACGTTGCTGCGGTAGATGGGCGGGAAGGTGCCGGCCTGCTCGAGGGCGTCGGAGAAGGACATGCCTTCCCGGACCAGCTCCACGACCTGGGCGAGGCTGCGGCGCAGCTGGGGGTCCTTGCCGTGGCCGACGAGCAGCTCCAGGGACTGCAGCAGGGGGATGCCCGCCTTCAGCAGGGCCAGCAGCTCCTGGTTGAAGAGCACCAGCGATTCCGTCTTCAGCTGATTCCGGCTGCGGAACGCCGTGTCCGTGCGCTTGACCTCCAGGGGGAAGCCGCCCTCGGCCAGGACGCGGGCCTGCAGGGCCTCCGCGCTGTCCGCCTCGTATTCGCGCACCAGCACGTCGCCGTTGGCATGGGTGAGGCGGACCGTGAATCGCATAGGCATTGAGGATACCTGAGAACGCCGCCGGGCCGGTCTCTGCGCTAGGCTCGGGGGAGTCCGGAGCTTTCTTGATCCGTGCCGCGGTCCTGCCACCCCTTGTCTCCCTTGCCCTGGCGGGCCAGGGCGGGTCCGGCCCACTCCGGGTGGCGGCCCCCCTGCCCGTGGACCTGGATCTGACCGGGGCCGACCCGTCCGTCCTGCTGCCCCGGGACACCCGCGACGCCGCCCAGCTGGAGGCGGCCCGCCGCCAGTGGAGCCCCCTGGTGGCGGCAGTGCGGGAGGCTCCGGCCGTGCGGCTGCGCCTGCCCCAGGGCCCGGCCCGCCTCCCACTGCTGCTCGCCGCGGCCCAGGTCCTGAAGGCCCAGTCCCCGGGCCAGCAGGTCTACCTGGCCTTCGACCGGGGCGCGGCGCCGCTCCTGGACGACACCGCCTGGGGTGCCCTGGATGGCGGCGCCCTGCTGCCGGTGGACCTGGGGCCGGAGCCGGGCCTCTGGCGGACCCGCCTGGCCCAGGCCCAGGACACGTTCCCGGGACGGCCCTGGACCCTCTGGCTGCCCCGGGACCCGGGGCCGCTGGCCGCTGCGCTGGTGGGGGATGGCGGCCGCCTGGTCGTGCCCGGGGGCGGCCCCGCCGCCCGGCTGGCGGGCCTGATCCCACCCGGCTTCACCGAGGTCGAAGGGGGCCTGGGCGATCTCACGGTGCGGAACCGGACCGGCGAGGCCCGCCGCTGGACCTGGGGTGCCGGGAGCTGGGCGGAAGGGCCGGTGCCGGGGCAGCGCACAGAGGTGGCCGTGACCGCTGCCGAGGCCTACGACGTGGGCGCCCTCCTGGCCCGGGTCCGGGCCGCCCAGCTGCGGACCCGGGCCACCGTCCGCACCCTGCAGGCCCGGGCGGAGCTGGATCTCCATATCCAGGGCGCCACTGGGCGCGGCGGCGACCTCGGCTTCAGCTTCCGCTCCTTCGAGCAGGCCGGAGAGTGGCCTGAGCTGCTGCAGAAGGAGGTGCGCCTCAACGGCGTGAAGGCCAAGCTCGAGGGCGAGGTGCAGCTGCCCCTCATCGAGAGCCGCCGCTCGCTGGCTCTGCCGGTGGCCCTGGGGCTCACCGAGAGCTACCGCTACCGGGACGGAGGACCTGCGGGAGTGGGCCGGCGCGTGCTGCGCTTCGAGCCTGTGAGTCCGGATCCCCTGGCCTACACCGGCGAGCTGGAGGTGGAGGAGGCCACGGGCAGGATCCTCGTGGAGCGCCGGGAGCGGTCCAACCTGCCGGGCACCGTCAAGAGCGAGCGCGAGCTCCTCACCTACGGCACCGTGGCCCCGGGTGTCTGGCGGCCCGTGGCCGTGCAGACTTTCGAGCGCTGGGTGAGTGCGGATGGCGTGATCCAGGTGCAGCGGCGCTTCACCTACCGCGACTTCGAGCTGAACAGCGAGAGCTTCGACACGGACCGGGCGGCCGCCCGCGCCTCGACGGCCACCATGCTCAAAGTGACGCCCGAGGGCGCTCGCTACTTCACCCGCCAGGAGGACGGCTCCCGTCGGGTCGAAGAGAGGCCCCGCAGCAGCGGCCGCGCCCTGGCGGGAGTGGTGCTGGTGGACCCGGGCTTGACGCCGCCGGTGCTGCCTCTGGGAGGCCTGCTCTACTTTGACTACGACGCCTTCGGCAAGGGCGTCCAGGTGAACGCCCTCACGGCCCTCCTGTTCAACACGGCTAGCATCGCCATCCCCCGGGGGGTGGGCAGCTTCGACTTCAGCGGCAATGCCACCGCCCTGCTGGTCAAGACCACGGAGCGGCCGGTCCTGAAGGGCGGGCTCTCGGACCATGACGGCGTGGGCCGCCGCTTCGGGATGCTCGGCCTGCAGCTGGGCCACGACCTGGGCCTCGGCTTCCGCCTCGAGGGGCGGGAGGACTTCGAGGTCGATGACTACAGTGAAGGCGAGACCAAGTACCGCACGCCGGGCTATGCCCTGCCGCCCTCGGGGCTCACCCGGGTGGGGACACTCCAGGGCTCCTGGCTGTTCCGGGGCTTCCAGGTGCGGGCCTACCACGGCTGGGGCAGGCGCCCCGAGGGCAGCTATGGCACCTCCGCCAACCCGCAGCAGGTGCCTGACGGCGGGGACTTCCGCCGCTTCGGCGGGAGCCTCGGCCTCGACCGCGAGGTGCTGCCCGGCACCTGGTTCCACGGCGAGGCGGGCTGGGCAGGCGGCCGGGCCTTCGACCGGTTCAAGGCCCTGGACGTGGGCGGCCTCGGCGGGGCGGTGCGCGTCGAGGGCATCCGCGCCAACGCCATCGCCGCGGACCAGGTGACCTACGCCAAGACCGGCGTGGCCTTCCCCACGGGGCCTAACCTCCGCCTCTCCCTGGACCTGGAGCACGCGCGGTCCCGCAGCCTGGATGACGGCAAGACCTACGGGGTGACGGGCCTGGGCATCACCGGCGACCTGCCGGGCTTTTGGTGGTTCACCGCCGTCCGCGTGGACCTCGGCCTGGGCCTCCAGAGCGACATCGCGGGCGTGAAGGGCGTGAACGGCTACGTGGCGCTGCTGCGGGTGTTCTGAGCCATCGGAACGATTAGTCCGAAAGGTATATATCAATTATTGATTGATGTTATTAATCAATCTCAGACTTGCGTCGATCTCCCTATGGAGGCATGATTCCCTTCCTGGCGTCGATCCCCCGGCGGACCTGCGGAGGCACCCATGAAACGCACTCGAGCCTTGAGTCTGTCCCTCGCCAGCCTTCTGCTGGCCCTGCTCGCCGCCTGTGCCGGGGCCCCGTCCAGTCCCAGCACCAGCGGGTCCATGAACGTGCACCTGGTCGACGGACCCCTGTCCGGCTACCTGGAGCTCAATGTCCACATCCTGAGCGTCGAGATCCTCGGGAGCGATGGCTGGATCACCCTGGGGACGCCGGACCGCACCATCAACCTGCTCAAGCTGGTCGGGGGTGTGGACGAGTCCCTGGTGGGTGGGGCCACCCTGCCGGTGGGCCACTACGGCCAGATGCGGCTGCTGCTGGGCTCGGGCAACACGGTGAAGCTCGCGGACGGCACCGTCCAGCCCCTGGTGGTGCCCTCGGGCCTCCAGACCGGGATCAAGCTGGTGGTCAGCTTTGACGTCGCCCCGGGGACCACCAAGGACGTCTGGATCGACTTCGATGCCGCCCACTCGATCCTGGTGGTGCAGGCCGGCGCCTCGGGCCAGTATCACCTGCGGCCCACGGTCTGGGCCTTCGACAAGCTGGTCACGGGCTCGATCCACGGCACGCTGACCGATGCCGCCGGCGCCACACCGCTGGCTGGCGCCACGGTCTTCGCGGAATACCTGGACCCGGCCGGCAGCCCCGTCATCGCCAGGAGCACCATCACCGACACCAGTGGTGCCTACGCCCTGGACCTGCTGCCCACGGGGGCCACCTACTATGTGGTGAGCCAGCCTGTGACTGGTACCACCACGCTCAAGGCCTATGCGGCCAAGGCCAGTGACGGCATGGCCCTGAGCGCCGCCACGCCGGTGTTCACCTACAGCACCGCTTTCTCCGTGGTAGCGGCGACAGGCGGCGTCGCCGGGGGCATCACACCTCTCCCCGGCAGCACTCAGAGCGATCAGGTGCAGCTCCTGCAGAGCCTCACGACAGCTGCCGGCAGCCATGCCTTCATCCTGCGCACCACGATGGCCACCCAGGGCGCGACTGCGGAGACCTACGGGTTTGACCAGGTGCCCCCGGGCGCCTACACCCTGCGGGGCCTACGGACCACCCTGAACACGGATGGCAGCTCCACGGTGGCGGTCTCGCCCGCGGTGGCAAGCACCACGGTGGCCGGCGCCGTCGGCACGGTGAACCTGGCGTTCTGACCCTGCCTTCCGTCCTGGCGGCGCTCTAGCGGGGGGTCCTCGCGACGCGGGTCCTCTCGCGCCGGAGCAGCTGGAAGCGGATGGGCCCCAGGTTCTTCCGCCGGTAGGTGTGCAGTCTGGCGTGCATCACGTGGAAGGCGTCGACCATGTTGGCGCAGAAGGCCACTTCGCCCGGCTTGTCCTGGAGGCCGCCCCGCTCGAAGACCTCCCGGGCCTGCCCGTGGAGGCCGACGAAGATCGCCTTGATGTGCTGCCGATCCATCTCCCGGAGCACGCCCTCCATGGCCACCAGGCCGGTCACGTCGGCGCTGGGCACCTGCTCCATGCGGAAGATGATCACGCGGACTTCCTCCCCGATGGCCCGCATGGCATTCAGGGCCCGCTCCGCGGCTCCGAAGAACAGAGGACCCGAGAGATCGTAGATGACGACGCCTTCGGGCAGGGGGCCGGGCAGGGCGCGGTGATCGGGCTGGCTCACGTGGCCCTCGGCCATGGAGGCCATGCGCCGCATGAAGAGCAGCGAGGCCAGCATGATGCCGACGGTCACGGCGATGACCATGTCGAAGATCACGGTGAGGAAGAAGCAGGTCAGCAGCACCGCCACATCGCTCTTCGGGGCCACCCGCACGGTGTGCAGGAAGTGCTCCGCCTCGGACATGTTCCAGGCCACCAGCAGCAGCAGGGCGGCCAGGCTGGCCATGGGCAGGTAGCGGATGAGCGGGGCCAGGGCCAGGATGGCCAGGAGGATTGTGAGCGCGTGGGCCATGGCGGCGACGGGGGTCCGCCCGCCGAAGCGGAAGTTCGTGGCTGTGCGGGCGATGGCGCCCGTGGCGGGGATGCCGCCGAAGAAGGGGGTGATGACGTTGCCGACCCCCAGCGCCAGCAGCTCCGCGTCAGGGTCGTGCCGGGTCCGGGCCATGCCATCGGCCACCACCGCCGAGAGCAGGGACTCGATGGCGCCCAGCATGGCCACCGCAAAGGCGCTTGGCAGCATCATGCGCACGGTGCCGAGGCTCAGGCCCAGCGCCCTCCCATCCAGGCCCGGGGCATTCCAGGGCCACACGAAGCCAGGCAGGATCTGCGGGATTCCGGCCACCGTCTGGCCGTTCACCACGCTGTGGAAGCGGGTCCCGATGGTGTCCACACGGAAGCCGGGGACCCACCGGCCCAGGGCCCAGGCGGCCAGGGCCGCCAGGGGCAGGGCGAGCACCGGCGGGGGCAGCTTCCGGAGCCAGCGGGGGAGCCGGACCAGCTGCCGCTTGGGCAGGCGCGGGCTCAGCAGGATGGCCAGGGAGCCCAGGCCGATGAGCAGCTCCCAGGGGTTGGCAGTGGGCAGGGCCCGGGCCATGGCCCATACCCGCTCCAGGAAGTGATCCGGGGTGTGGGCCAGCTGGAGGCCGAGCAGGTCCTTCACCTGGAGGGTGGCGATCACCGTGGCGATGCCCGTGGTGAAGCCCGTGGTCACGGGGAAGGGGATGAACTCGATGAGCTTGCCCAGGCGCAGGAGCCCCATGCCGATGAGCATGAGTCCGGCCAGGAGGCCTGACATCAGGAGGCCCGAGATGCCGTAGCGGGCATACAGCGGGGCGAGCACCACGATGAACGCGGCGGTGGGGCCGGCCACCTGGATGCGGGAGCCCCCCAGGAGCGCCGTGAAGAAGCCCGCGATGATGGCCGTGTAGAGCCCCTGCTGGGGCGGCACGCCCACGGCGATGGCCAGGGCCATGGCCAGGGGGAGGGCCACGATGCCCACCAGGAAGCCGGCGGTCAGGTCCCGCTTGAACTGCCCGGCGGAATACCCCTCCGCCAGCACGGCGCGCAGGGCCGCTGCGGGCAGGGCGGAGAGGGGAACCGTGGTGGTGGGGTCCTGGAATCGCGTGCGGGCCAAAGGCAGGCTCTGGAAGTTGGACTGCCTACCAGCTTACCCGTTTGCAGGCCTTAGGCGTAGAACCCGCGGTACTTCATGGCCTGGGCGACCCGGTCGAGGGCCAGGATGTAGGCGCCGATGCGGGGGTTCGTCTTGTACTTGTCGGTGGTGGCGAAGGTGGCCTGGAAGGCGTGGGTCATGTAGTCCACCAGCCGCTCGTTGACCTCGCGCTCGCGCCAGTAGAAGCCCTGGCGGTTCTGCACCCACTCGAAGTAGCTGACGGTGACGCCGCCCGCGTTGGCCAGGATGTCCGGCACCACCAGGACGCCGTTCTCCTGCAGGATCGGGTCGGCGGCGGGAGCGGTGGGGCCGTTGGCGCCCTCGACGATGATCTTGGCGCGCACCTTCGGGGCGTTGTCCTCGGTGATCTGGTTCTCCGTGGCCGCCGGCACCAGGATGTCCACCTGGTGGGTGAGCAGGGCGGAGGGGTCCATGGCTTCGGCACCCTTGAAGCCCGTGACGGTCTTGGCCTCGGACACGTGCTTGAGCAGCGCGTGGATGTCCAGCCCGCGGTCGTTCTTGATGGCGCCCCGGGAGTCGCTGACGGCGATGATGCGGGCCCCGGCCTCGTGCAGGAGGCGGGTCGCCTGGCTGCCCACGTTCCCGAAGCCCTGCACCGCGACGGTGGCACCGGCCAGGGGCTTGCCCAGGCGCTGCATGGCCTCGCGGGCGGTGATGAGGACGCCGCGGCCGGTGGCCTCATTGCGGCCCAGGCTGCCGCCCAGGCTGAGGGGCTTGCCCGTCACGACCGCGTTCTCCGTGCGGCGGACGTGCATGTTGTAGGTGTCGAGCACCCAGGCCATGGTCTGCGCGTCCGTGCCCATGTCCTGGGCCGGCACGTCCCGGTCGGGGCCGATGATGTCCATGATCTCGGCGATGTAGCGGCGGGTGAGCCGCTCCTTCTCGCCCAGGCTCAGGCGGTTGGGATCGCAGACGATGCCGCCCTTGCCGCCGCCGAAGGGGACGTCCACCACGGCGGTCTTCCAGGTCATCCAGGCGGCCATGGCCTTGACCTCGTCCAGGGTGACGTTCATGTCGTAGCGGATGCCGCCCTTGGCGGGGCCGCGGGTGAGGTTGTGCTGGACGCGGTAGCCCGTGAACACTTCCCACTGGCCGTTGTCCATGAGCACAGGCAGGCTCACGATCATGGAGCGGGTGGGGGCCATGAAGACCTTGAACAGGGCGTCGTCGAGGCCGTAGAGCTCGGAGGCGACGCGCAGGCTGGCCTGCATGGCCTCGTAGGGATTGATGGGCGTGTTCGGCATGGAGCGCTTCTCCTAGGTGCGGTTCTCGTCGGCAGGGTGGGTCTCGGCCGGCAGTTCCAGCTCGCGCCCTGCTTTCCACAGCTCTTCCAGGTTGTAGTGGCGGCGGGTCTCTTCGTCCATGACGTGCACGACCAGGTTGCCGTAGTCGAGGAGGACCCAGTTGCCGTTGGTCTCTCCTTCCCGGGAGATGGGGCGCTCCCCGGCCAGCTTGAGGGCATCCTCGACGGCCTCCGCGATGGCGCGGTTCTGCCGGTCACTGCCGCCGCTCATGAAGGCAAACGTGTCGGTGAAGCTGGCGATGGCTCCGACATCCAGCAGGCGGATCCGGAAGGCTTTCTTGGATCGGGCCGCCTCGACGACGGTCGCGAGCCGGGAATCAAGGGTCATGCGGGCTCCAGAGCAGGCTAACGATACAGGTTTTCAGCTTGAATGGTACGGAGAACTTGGGGGGGCAGGCCACCGGGATCCTTCTGGGGCGCGGCCTGGAGGCTCTGCCGAAGGTCGGTGGAGGCGAGATCCAGCTCCGTGGCCGGCAGGGCCACGAGCTCGCCGGGGGCGCCGCTCCAGTGTTGCACCTGGCGGATTCCCGGCAGGCTCGGCGCCTCGAAGGGGGCGCCCGGGCGGAGGGCCACGGCCGCGGCGGCCAGCTGGAAAACCCGCTCCACATGGCGCCACTGGGACAAACCCGGCAGCTGGTCGCTGCCCATGAGCAGGATCCAGGCGGTGCCGGGCTCCCGGGCGGTGAGCGCCTCCAGGGTGTCGACGGTGTAGCTGGGGCCACCCCGTTCCAGCTCCAGGGCTTCGATGTGGCAGCGGGGGTCGAAGTCCTCCAGGGCCTGGGCCAGGAGCCGCAGGCGGGCCTCGGGGGTGGGGCCGCCCGGGTCGGGCTTGTGGGGGCTGAGGGCGGTGGGCACGAAGCGGAGCTCATCCAGTCCGAGGTGGTCGAGGGCCAGGCGGGCAAGCTTGAGGTGACCGTCATGCGGCGGATTGAAGGCTCCGCCGAGCAGCCCGACGCGCACTACCGCCCCTCTCCGGGGGTGGCCCAGGCGTCCGGGTTGGGGTCGATCGTGTAGCCGAGGCCGCCCTTCAGGGCCGCGTCCACGGCGAAGGTCAGCTCGCGGAGGCCGTCGCCCGTGACGCCCGAGATGAAG
>Ga0208507_1001161_pt1 | contig 15112 bp, 21 predicted proteins | sample CryBogCBH12Aug01_FD_184626 | JGI IMG/M metagenome (GOLD analysis project Ga0208507, IMG submission 184626) | Freshwater microbial communities from Crystal Bog, Wisconsin, USA - CBH12Aug09.1 (SPAdes) (version 2) | ecosystem: Environmental > Aquatic > Freshwater > Lake | place: Crystal Bog... | reverse complement strand
GTAACGGTACTACCAGCGTAACCCTGGGCAAGGTAAGCCTGTCCAATGTAGTTACCACCGAGCATGAACGTTCCTTAGTTAGTAGGTTCTGCGAAAGTCTGAGGGCAGGTTCGTGTGTAGCCTTCTGTTTCGTGGAACCATTCACCCTGAGATAGTTCTACGATTGATTGGGAGCAGTGGATACAGTTCATTGGTCTGTCTGACTTGCTAGGTAGGCTTGGTAATCGGAGTTGGCAGGGTCTGTTGGGATGTACCAAATTGTGCCATCTGCGTCTGTGCGCTTAATTATTGTTCTGTTGTCTTGTGTGATTATTTCGTATGTCATTACAACTCCGCGCTTGCGCTAACAAATCCAGGAGAACCAACATTGACATAACAGGCTTGTCCTGCTGTTAAACCTGTGGTTGTAAAAAAACCTTGTGCCGACGAGGTTGAAGCGTTCCAAGTTCCAAGTGTATTTGCGTATGTCAAACTTACCGCAGCAGATTTTAAGTAAAAAGCCAATGATGCGTTATTGGAAGAAATAGAAGGTTGCGCACGCATTATTACAGGAAAGTTCCACAAGAACGCAGCGGATGTTGATGACATTATGCTGCCAACCCCAAGTGTTATGTCGTAAGTTTGGAGACCTTGTTGGTAGTAGTACCTCTGACACAGAGCCAACTCACCACCGATAGAACCAGAAGCAGTTGTGAACTGAGTTGCTGTTGGTCCGGCCTCAATTTGTGCGCCCCAAACGTCAACAGTTCCTGGCATAACAGTTCCTGCATTAAAATAAAGCATTTGGATTTCAAAATAACTATTTGTGCCTATTGTTTTTCCAGCAATGCTTGGTACGTTGTATTGAAAACTAATACGTTGCCAAGATGTTCCAATGTAGTAAGAAGGGTATCCAGTTTGTACTTGTGATGACCCACCTGAACCAAAGTTTTGGTTTATTGCCGAGTTAGCATTGCAAGAAGAAGAAGCCTTAGCCCAAAAAGAAACTGTGATTGTTTGACCAGCGTATTTTCTAACATCTTCAATTCTTTGATTTAAACCTGGATAACTAGCCGCCGTTCCTGTTGTAGCAAGACGTATAAAGTATGTTCCTTCGTATCCCGAAACTGGGGCTGTGCCAGGCGTAAATGTTTGTTGAGTAATTGTAGTTGTTAACGAAGAATCACTTTGATAAAGCCAACGGTCTGCGGTGTATGTAGATGCACTTGAACCAACTGTAAAAGAAGTGCCACGTTGCCAAACACCAAAGTCACCGTTAATAAAACCATTTTTACCGGCAACTTGAGTAGTTGAAGGAAGCTGTCGTGTCCATGTTCCAGTTGTAACTGCGGTTCCGGTTCCGGTAGTCGTGCCGGTAGCACTGCTTACGACAGTAAATTGCGTGCTTGATGCTGAATTGATATAGGCATTGCTTACGTTGTAGCCAGTGTTAGAAAACCCAGTAACGTTTACATACTGACCTGGGGAAAATGAATTAGAAGCCGTAAAGGTAATGAGGTTAAAATTGCCACTTGCGGTTGTTGCCGAAGCGGTCTGTGACGACGCTGTGCAAATCCAAGTTGAGCCAGACTGATCCACGATAAAGTCGCCCACCGCAAACGTACCTGTCGTAGGTGCGCCAAAAGTTGTAGCTCCGGCGTGACGTGACGCAGCCGTAGCGCCAGGGAGTCCGGTAGCGCCGATTGCTTCTTGTGAGATGGACTGAGCCATTAGTTATTCTCCTGAGAGGCTAGTTGTGCGTAAGTCATTATCCACCTACCTGTGAGCGTGTGTATCGAACAATTATTAAACCTGAACCGCCAGCACCGCCGGCTTGACCGTTAGAACCACCACCGCCACCACTTCCGGTATTAGCAGTTCCAGCAATACCAGCGTAATTAGTTCCACCGTTAGAAGCTGAACCAGCACCGCCCCCACCGGCTCCACCTGCTCCACCTAAGCCAGAACCAGAAGTTATTAACCAAGTTCCTGCTCCACCACCACCTGCAATAAATCCATTCACTCCAAGACTTGCAGGGGATAACCATGATGCAAATTGACTTGTTCCAGCGCCACCAGCAGGATTGCTGTAATTACCACCAGTACTAGAATACGCAACATACTGATTTTGTCCTAATGCTCCTGCCCCACCACCACCAGAACCAGTTGAAGGGTCACTTACATAATAAGTTGAACCACCGGCAAAACCTTGACCTGATGTTCCAGCACCGCCAGTAGCAAGAGAACTTCCTACAAATTGAACACCAGCACCGCCACCTGAACCACCAGATGCACCGTTCCAGTTTGGCGAAGTTGAAGTTCCTTGACCTCCATGACCACCACCAACAGCAGCAGTTAAAGAACCAAATTGTGAGTTTGAACCGTTGGTGTCAGAAGCCCCACCGTTTCCAACGGTTGTTGTGTAGGTTCCAACGGCAAGTGATTGAGCAGAATACAAAAGAACTCCACCGGCTCCACCGCCACCGCCACGCTGAAAACCACCACCGCCCCCACCAGCAACAACAAGAATGTCAGCCGTAAGAGCGCCAAGTGAAACTACAAGCGAAGAACTAGTAGTGAATACTCGGTAGTAAAATTGAGCGTCAGAGTAAAGAGTACCGCCTGTGACGTATGTAGAGATGGCTGCGCTTGCATCGTTGTAACGAGCAATTTGTTTAGCACCACTAGCGGTAGAGAGTCGGTAAACCTCAGTCATTAGACGATTTGCACTCCGCTAATTGAAAAGTTGACGGATGTCGCCGAGGCTCCACCAGTAATTGTGTTGGTTGCTACAAGAACTTGCTTGCAAGGAATGATGGTTGTGTCGTTTGCATTGACGATTGTTGTTGTTGCGATTGAAGTTCCAGCAAGTCCAATAGTAAATGTTTGAGCTGAACCTGATGTGTTGGCAACCATAATCTCAGTAACAATGGTCGTGGTTGACGACGGTACGGTGTAGAGCGTTGTCGAAGTTGTGGTAGTTGCAGCGCCACGAAATAGAACTGTTGGTGTAGTAGCCATTAAATTAGACCCCCCATGAGGATTAGGTTAAGTTCGTCAGAGTTGTATAAAGCCCCTGAACCGGTTGTGTATGTTATTTGTGTTGCGGTGTAATCGTTTGTTGCCGGAGTAACCGCACCAGTACGACCATTGAATGATGAAACCGTGCCAGTAGATGACGGAGCAGTAGTTCCAGCCACCACAACTCGCAACTCGTACTGCATAGCGGTAGCACCAGATGAGGCGTAGGCAAGTGAGTATTGGATTGGGGTTGAGGCTTTGGCGTAGACGGTAATTGAGCCGGAGATAAACCCAGTAGTCAAAGAGTTCTGCTGAGTTGACTGACCAACTGAGGTAACTACGTTGGAGTCGGTATCGGTAGAGATAACCGAGAACACACCGAGCGTCGAAGAAGTCGTTGCTGCGGTGGTGACTTTGGCGTAATAGTTAATTGTAAAGAGACCGTCAGAGGCAGGGGTGTAGAGAGTTGTGGCTGCTTGCGCTGCGGACTGGGCGGTGAGGCTGACGGTAGCGAGGGCGGTTGACCCGACAGAGTTGGCAAGGTTGTTACTTGCGGTCATGTACCACTGACCACCGGCGTAGTTGATAAACGAGTACGCACCGTTGACCGGCACAACAAGTGAGGTCACGCTTGACGTAGAGCCGAGTGGGAGCATTGAACTTGACCCGAACCCTGCGGTGACTGCAACTGATGAACGGTTAATGATTGTCCACGTCGCACCGTCAACAGGTGAACCTATTGCGCTGATTGTCTGTGAAGCGGTAGAGCCAGTAAAGATAGTTACTTCGTTAGGCCCTGCGGTTGCTGTTGCTGAACGACTGACCATGTGCGCTTCAATCAGGGGCCACCAAGTTCCAGGCGTACCGGCAGTAGTGCATACCCAGAACGTCGAGGTTTGGTCAACAATAAAGTCACCAACTGCAAATGTTCCGCTAGTCGGTGCGCCGTTAGTTGTTCCTCCAACGTACCTAGAAGCAGCCGTAGCGCCGGTAATACCAGAGGCTATGTGTGCAGGAGCGGTGACGTTACCGGTAAACGTAGCGCCCGAAAGCGGTGCTAGTTGATTAAGTAGATTTGCGTCAACTGTCTGTGCAATCTGATAGCCAACGGCAATACTTTGTGCTGTGGTTCCGTACTGCGCGCGCGTGATGGTGAACGTGTCAGTTGTTACCGCAGTTACGCGGACTATCTCCGCGTTGCTATTGGTTGGCAAAACACTTGCTGGCCAAATCGTTGCGTCAAAAGGTGTCGCTGGAAAGTATGAACCTTGACCAGCAGTTACAACAAGTGAAGTACCGCTAGTCGCTGGTGATGGTGCTGTGGCAACTAGTGAGTAAGCAAAGTTCTTTAATGCATCCATTTGCCTATTCCTTTACTAGTTATCTGATTCGGTGGATGTGTCCTCGTCAGGTGTTGGTGGTATTACGGTTGCTACGGCAGTAGCAGAAAACTGTTGTTCTCCGCCCATTATGAAAGCGAAGTAGTAACCGCACCGATAGCGAAAGCAACAGTTGAACCAGCAGAAATAGCACCGCTAAGTCCGGTTGTTGTTCCACCACCGAGGTATGTTCCACCAGTTGCAGCAGTGAATAGACCGAAGTATGGCGCTCCACCTGAAAGAACTGGCATACCAGTAAAGTTTTGTGCAGTTGTTGAAGCCTGTGAACCAGATGAAGCAGAACCGAAGGCGATTGACTGACGTGCGTATGAACCACCAGTTACTTCACCAGAAGCACCAGTTGTTGATGGGTCTGTTGTAAAAAGAGCAAGGTAGTAAGTAGTTGACGGAACAAACATAGCGTTCAAGCCGGTGTTTTCTTGTGCGACTGGTAAGCGAGCCATTTAATTTCCTTCTGGTAGTTCTTGCTTAGATACTACAACTGGGTTTTCCAGCCTGTCAATCCGAGCAAGGAGTTCTGCGACCATCCTATTGGTCTCAATGTTCAAAGGCAAGTCTGGTTCCGGCTCGTCAAACTCATCTTGGACGGTAAGCACTAATTCTTTGAGTTCGTCAAACTGCTCATGCTCAAGACTGAGGATTTTACGGATTACTTTTGCGTCTGCTTTAGTCTGTTGGAACATGGCAATTCCGACTATGGATTCAAGAACTAGCGCCATCCATGAGGCAGCAAAGTTCCACCACAAAATGATGTGGTTATTTCCAGTTGACCAGCACGTAAACGTTACGGCGGTGATTGCCATGATAAATGACCATCGGCGAACCACGCCTTGAATTTTCCAACTTAAATGCTCTGCTAACCCAATGGCGTCTCCAGTTACCGGGTGTGTGTATTTATTCTTCTTGACCTTCATGGTATCCAAGGTGTCGTTCAAGTTTCTTCTCTATTCGGTCTAGTTCTATTCGGATGTTGTTCTCGTCATAATCAAGACGAAGTGACAACTTTTCCTCCACTGATTTTTCTAAGTAGTTGTGAATGAAACGAACAATCGCCCACACGCCACCTACGCAAAAGAAAAACGAACTAATGAATGTGAACCACCAGTTCGTATTATTCAATACGTTGGCTAGCATTATGCAACCGGTGGAGTGTGAATCCCCTGAGTGGTCATGGCGTTCGTGTTGAAACGCAGGTATGTTTGAGGCAAACGACCGTCTTGATTGACGTGAACGTAACTAGGGTCGCCCTGTTGACCATGTGAAATGGTTAGAGGGTTTTTAGCGTTAGCGCCTGATACGTCAACAATGAGTGCTGTGTGCCATCCTGTGCCGGGTCCATAGACAATTACGTCTCCGGGTTGAACATCTTTGAGTGCAATTTTTTGACCGTGCGCAAGCAGCGTTCCGGTGTATCCGGTGTGATTGTAAGACTGTGCATTTGGGTCAGGAGCGCCAGCCCAGTTGTAGCAAAGAGTTACGAAGGCTGAACAGTCAGCAGTGACAGGCAGTTTTCCGGGATTCCCGATGCCAGACATGCGCGCTGGTCCTTCTGAATAATTGAATTTGCCGTGATTGGTTGCAGACCATTTAGCCCATGCAACAATGTTTTGTCTTACGTCAGTCATGCTACAAGTGTAGATGAACTACGCAGTTGGCGCTACTACGCTCGCAGCAAAAGTTTTGAAACAATTGATGTCACATACAACGATTTGTTCTGTAAATAATTTTGCAGCAGTTCCGTTAGGCGATTCTACGAAAGAATTGAAATTCGTATTGTCCGTCAAAGTTTTATTGCAACCGTCACATGTAATTATTTTGTTAAATGAAATGCCCATGATTCTCCTATGTTTTAATTATTTTGTTTAACGCAAGGTATGGCGGAACATTACTGAATGGAGTTGCACTACCAGTTACATCCGTTGCGAGTGGTCCAAGCAATGCTGTGCTAGATGTGATAGTTCCTGAACCAGAAGCAACGCTGCTTGAAGTGTCGGTTATGTTACTTCCACTGTTGTAAGTTCCAGTCAAACCTGCTGCTGCAACCATTCCAACAGGAGTTCCGTCTCCGGTCGAAGTCATACGTCCTGCGTCAATTCCACCAGTAACACCACCAGTTCCAACAACATAACTGTGACCAGTACCGTTGCCCCAAAATGAACCGTAATTCGTTGCTGAATCAGCACCGTGCGCGTGAGTACCACCAGACATTGCGTGACTGTGACTTAAACTTGATGTTGCGTGGTGGTGTGTTCCTTCTGTGAATCCGTGACTGTGAGTTGCGTTTGTATCGTGTGTGTGAGAAAGATACAAGTTGTGAGAGTGAACCGCCAAGTTTGCAACAGTCAATGTTGTCGTTGCATTACCACCAGTAGAACCCAATGTATAACTAGTTCCAACACCGATAGACATTTTGTTGCGGAGGTCAGGAACGTTGAATGAAGCACCTGAACCACCGTATGTATAGCCGATAGCAGCGAATAGTGTTGCGTAAGTTGTAGCGCTTACGGAAGAACCATCGCAAAGCAACCAGTCAGTGGGTGCAGAGGAACCAGCGAAATCAACGATAGTTCCTGATGGCATGCCAGAAGATGATGAGACACCTGAACCCCAACGAGAAGCGTTAGTTCCATCACCAATTGAAGTGAGCGTCAATCCTGCTGCTGTCGTATTAGGAATGTTCGGCATTATGACTTAACAGGGTATGGGTCAAGAATGAAAGAAGTTCTCCACGTTCCCGGCTCTGCGTGGAATTGGTGACTGATTCCTTCAACGACCATTTTTTGATTCACGATTCCTGCCCCCGAAGCGTTAGGTGGTGTTCTGATGAACTGCACTACGTCTCCGAACAGTGTACCAATAAGAGCAGGTATGTAATAACCCGGAACTCTCGTGGTCACATTTGTCTCTACTGTTTCTGCACGCAGTTCTACGTTTTGAACTCTAGGTAGTGGAGCGCTGAAAAGATAGCCAAGAAAATTAGCGGTAGACAAAGCAGCGTCTAATGAAATAGGAACTGTTGAACTTTTGGTGAGAGTTGAATAACCGTACTGGTCTTCAATAGATTCATTTTCATAAATCTGTTCTGCTCCAGATTGAGGAGATACTTTAACAACGCTCCACAAATCAACATCATCTCTAACCATTAACAGCGATGGTCCGTCGTATGGAACTCCAGTGTTGTTGTCAGACCAAACGTAATAACCAGAAGGAGAAATAGCAGGGTTGACTGTCCATGTTCCTTGACCTTTAACAGGTGTGTTCCAAGCCCATGTTCCGTAATAGTTTTGAGGATTGAAATAAAAAGCACCATCTGGACCCTGATAAAAAGCACCAATGTCAGTTTCAGTTATTTGTTGAATCAATCCGAGAGCAGAGGTTCCTGTTACCGGCGTGTCGTAATAATAAGGTTCTACTTGACATGAACCATTAGCGTTTCCATAAACGTAAGGAATGTAAGTTTTGTAAGAAGTAGCAATGTTCAAAACGCTAACTGTGTTTCCAAAAGAGTTAGTCCAAGTTGGCAAAACGACTTGTGGGGCACCACTGACTAATTGAATACTGCCATAACCTGAAATGCAAAGTATTTCAGCAATTCTGTCTCCCGAATAACAAGAATAATTAGTTGCCGGTTGCCCCTGTTGTAACAACACTCCTGCTTTATAACGTAATAAAACTTCACCGCTCAAATAAGCAACGCTAACGTTTGTGCTTATTACAAGTTCGTCAATTAACGCAGCGAGACAGTTTTGTTGTAACGCGATTCCGTCGTAACCAATGACAAAATTGCCACTAGCAGCGTCAAAAGTAAATAATCCGAACGAGCGAAGACCAGCACTACCGCTCGCGAATGCGCCGTCTGCGTAAAGTTCTAGGTATCCATCAGGCAAAGAAATCAAACCAATGTGGTGCCAATAACCATCGTTAATGTATTTGCCAGACACTTTTGCTGTACCTAAAGGCGTTGAACCGTTGTAAACAATACAAGACAATTCTCCTGTTGAAGTCACGAAAACTTTTAATTGATAAACGGAAGGAGTGCCACTAACAAAAACATCTTGAGTAAAAACTGTTTGACCAGAGATACCGTTGCCAAGTATCCAAAAATCAACACCGTTCCAGCCACTAGGTAAGGTAGTTATGTTCAGCGCACCACCACCGACAGTGGTCGCTCCAGTGAAAAAGTTAGTTCCGCCATTACCTAAGTCAACACAACCGTTCGCTGCATAAACCATCGCTCCGTTGTTTTGAAAAGAAACGTTGCCTTGATAAAGACCATTGCTTGCACCAGTAAGAGTGTTATAAACGTCTGCGATGTAAGCAGTTCCAGTACCAGATGAATTACCAGTAGTAGCAGGAAAAGTGACTTGGATAACAAATTGAGTTGGTGTTGCTGATGTTATTGGAACACAAGAAAAGTTGAAATTGCCAGTAGCACCAGAAGAATTACTTAATCCTGAAACGGTTACGTATTGACCGGCAGTAAAATTATTTATTGCTTTATAGGTGATGTTGTAATAACCACCACCAGCACTAACACCATTAGCACCAGTAACGGTTGCGCTAGCAGCAGTAGTCGCTCTGTACCAAGCAGAGGTGTTATCCCATGTTACGTAATTATCCCAAAAATCATCTGTCGCCATCAAACGAAGTGACAGCATTTTTGTTGCGTCAGTTGCGTTAACTGTTAATTCAGAGTTCAATTGGTCTTGAATGTTCTCTTTAACCGTGTCTGTAAATCCCCAAAAAATAGGATAGGTAGTTCCATTCCAAGTCGCGGTTACGCCAATAGGCATACGCACATTAAGAACATAAGGATTGCCAGTGAAATAACCAGTTCTGTTGTTGAAGTTTAAAGTAAGCCCAGTTGATTCAACTCTGTCAATGAAATGTTGTTTTCCTGCAATTGTTTGGAAATCTTGAACATAAGCAGTTACATCAGTCCAGTAAGAAGTGTCACTAAACGGAACTTGATTAGCGGTGTTAAGTGTGTGGCTACCTGCCAACGTATTGAAGGCTACGTAAACTTTAAGTGTAGGTAATGTAGCAATTGTCAAGATAATCTATTCCTTTGATTGGTGTTCAAAGTTGTAGGAGGTGGAAGTGTTTGATTTGTCACTCCTAATCCTCCCCAAGTTTTAAATAGGTTACCCATTTTACGAACGTCTTTTAGCATTGCCGTTCTAACTTGTGCTGCTATTGCATCAACAAAGTCAGGGTTGGTTGCTAAATAGTGACCGATAGCATCAGCGTCAATGTGAATTTCAACATTATTTATGTTTCCTGAATCAAAGTTTTTACTCATTATTTTGTTATCTTTACAACTACTGTTCCGCCACCTGGCTTGTACTGGAATTGAGGAATGTCTGGTATTCCTGGGTGACCCGGCAAGTGTGTGATGATTGCGTTAGCGGCATTCTTGAATACGTCCATAGTCGTAGCAAAAATGTCCCAAGCGCCTTTTAGTTTATTATGAGCGAATTCGTCTTTGGCGTTTTGAACCGTTGCGCCTCCGGGAGAGAAGTAATGAGCGAGAGTAATACCGCCAAGTAATCCAGCAGCAATAGCAGCACCAATGGTCGCTCCTAATCCACCTTCAATTGCCAGTCCAAAAGCAGCAGCAATGCTTTCACCAACATTGATTAATTTGCTTGTTAAAATACCAGCAAGGATTGCTCCACCAGCAGCCATTCCCCAACTAACGGCAGTCGGGTTGCTGAGAACCTTTGTTATTCCTTGTAGGACACTCGTCATCTTGGGAAGGATTACGTTACCTATCGGAATCAAAGCGTTTTGCAAAGAAGTGAGGAAGTTTTGCCATGAACCTGATGGAGACTTTAACCATTCGTTGAATTGAGTGAGCGTAGAGCCAGGATTGTTCGCGTCAGCATACATCTTCAACATTGTTGGCAATTGAGGCATGAAGTTTGCAAGAGTTGGTCCAACTGTTTTGCCGAACACACTGTTAAGCCAAGCAGTAATTCCCAAAGCCTTTTGCGCTCCTGTTGCGTACTTGTTAAATCCGTCATTCAACTGTTGGAGAATCAACAAGAATCCTCCGGGTTTGTTAACTTCAGAAGCAAGACTTGCTTGATTAATTCCCATGTTCCTCAAAGCGATGTTCATAGCAGTTGCTTTTCCAGTGGAACTTGTCATTGACTTTTCAAGACCAGCAAGAGCCGTGTTCATAGTGCGCATTGCTTGTGTGCCGTAAATGTTTTGATTAGCAAGACCGGCAAACAACGTTGTAATTTCTTGAATGTTCATTCCGTACGCGCCGAATACAGAAAGTGTTTTACCACTCATAGCAGCGTTGAGGTCATTGGCAGTTAGTTTTGAATCTTTAACTGCGTTAGTAAAAATGTCCATTGTTTGGGCAACAGATTTCGTTCCTTGAATGTGCAAACGTTGAACAACGAGAGCAGCGTTGAGCGTGTCTGTGAGGCTTCCGCTTTCAGCCTTAGCGAATTGCGCTGAAGCAGTTACAGCAGCGTTAGCGTCTTTTAGTGATAACCCACCTTTAACAGCCTGCGCATACGCAGCAGCAATTTCCGTTGCCGAAGTAGCAGTAGCGGTAGATACTTTAAGAATTGTTGGACTTAAATCTTCAATTTGTTGTTTAGTTAAATTCGTTGTTCGCGCTACTTTGTCAAGTGCTTCTTGGTAAGACATAGCAAGTTTTGTTGCGTACGCAGCAATACCAACAGAACCCATCAAAGCGAAGTTGCTTATTTTTGAACCGATTGCGCTAAGTTTCGCACCGGTCGTATCACCGGCAGCCTGAATTTCCTTCATTCCTGCAATAGTTTCGTTTTTCTTTGCAGTGAAGTCTTTGATTGAAGCCATAATCTCAACGATTACTGGCGGCATTAATGTATCAGCCATTAGGAAAGTGCCTTTCGCCATTCATAAGAATAGAGTTCTTTAAGTTCTCCCCTGCTTTTTTCAAATCCCGGACCCATGTATGGGAACGCTCGCGTACGCGCGTGACCGCGACCTTCTCCTCCCGGATAACCCAGTTCTACACGACGACCATAAATCTTCGTTGGACCAGTTTTGCTTGACCAAGTTCCCAACGATTCCCTTTTGACATCAACAACTTTGATTGAGTTGCGAAGGTTATGTGTTCTGTTAGTCGGGTTCGGGTAGTTTTCATCAGGCGTACCGAAGTCACCTCTGAATTCATCTTTGGCGTGATTGGCAATAATCAATCCGCCTTTTTGCACGATGTTACGAGCAGCCATGTCGAGTTTTGCAGTTTGATTTTCAAGATAACGAACAACGCTGTCAACACCGCTAACGTGCATTGAAAAATTATCCATTCTGAATCTCCTTGACTATTCCATCTATTGTAAGCAACCAATCAACTACTTCGCTTGGCTGACTTAAATACTCTTCGTGAGAACAGGCAAATGCGGAACGAAATCGGTATTCCCTAAAGTATGAAGCAACTTCTTCATCTACATCTGCGTCTTTACCTTCAAGAGCAGAGCGAAGGCGGTTTATTCTGCGATAGGCGCTTTTGGGTCTGTAACACCATCCGGCGAGAAGTCAGGAGCGTTACTGAATTCCTTTGAGCATTCGCTTGCTAGTTCTTGAAACAATGTTGAAGGAAGGTCAAGGCAGGAATCTTTTGTTGGCAAATCTCCACGTGACCAAGACTTAAGAAAACCAACAATTAGTTCTGCTTGGTAATCATTTATTTTTTCTTGTTCTTCTGGTGTTAGTTCTGACCATTTGTTCCATGTTTCAGGCTTCAATTCGTCAAAACCTAGAGATTGAAGTTTAGAAGCGATAGCACCTGCGCCCATGAACGCGCGCGAAATGTTACGGTTCGTGCGCTCACTAATCTCATTACGAGAATAAATAATCGCTGAATCGCCTGTGGATAGGTTTATTGCTGGCATGTTCTCCCCTTAGTTTATTAATAGCCGGTTTGGTAAGCAGTTGTTTGAGCGTTAACGATAGTGGTCTTGATAGGTGAGTAACCCAAGTAACCAGTTCCGCTAGGTGTGTCAGTAGTATTTCCGTTAGCAGTGAATGACACTTCGACTTCTGTGTATTCCTTACCGCGTGTGCGCTTTACGTCGTGAAACTGAACTGCTGACAACTGCAAAGCGATGCTGTGGTTAGTTCCGCTTGTGATGTCGTTAGGGTCAGTGAGCGTAATTGTCATTGGCTCTGGTGAACGAGTAAGAGCGAAGTTTCCACCAGCCGTCGTTGAGAATGTGTCTGCTGTGCTGTTGATGACGGCAGTGAATTTTCCAGTAACTTCAACAGGACCAGCAAAATTTGTGTATGGAGCCTGTGCGCCCATTGTAAAAATTGGCTTGGTCTTGCGGTCAATCTTCAACTCACCGGTAGAGATGTAGTTGTAGGTTGTTCCACCGATTGAAATTGATGTATCCCATGCAGGAATTGGGTGTTCGCCAGATTCTTCTACGTATGAGAATGAAGTGAATGGTGCTGGTGCAGTCGTTGATGAGACGTATGGGTTTCCGAAGAACTTGATTGTTCCGTCTGCTGATGCTTCTGCTCCGAATGTGATGTTGAGGCTTTCTGCTTGTGCGCCTGAAACTAGGAAGTAGTTAGCACCGTCATAGTCCATAATTGAATAAGACAATGGTTGTGAGCCATGTGTTGGGTCGTTGTAAAGACCAATTACGTGCTGGTAGGCAGAGCCAGTTACGTTAGTAACGATGTCGTTTCCACCAAGAACTGAAAGAAGCAGCATTGGAAAGGTGTCAGCGTAGAGGTATGACTTGAAGTCGTACTCGTCGTGACGCACACCCTGAACTTGGTCGTATACAAGGTTAGGTGAACCTCGGAAGGCTTCGTCGCGCAGGAATGTCTGCATTGGTGTTACCTGTGGTGAAGTAACAGGAATGAAGTAAGGCGAGTAAGAACCAGTAGAAGCAGTACCGCGAGTAGGTGTCGTTACGCCAGCAGCAAGGTTTGCTTCAAGAACAAGTCCGAGGTAACTGTTGGCGGATAAAAAGGCTTGGTTTGTAGGCATTATTCTTCCTCGTTAAGGGTTTGGATTGTTTCTTCTACTGCTGGCTGAGAATCGGCTTCTGGCGTGGTCTTAGAGGCTTTTGGAGTTGTTGCTGGCTCCCAACGTCCGTCAGATGGCTGGAACTCTAGGTCGTAGGTCTTTCCTGCTTCTGCAACAAGAACTGCGCCGGTCACAGTGATGTGAGGATAAACGCGCTTCTGGTCGCCGGTGTAAGTGAACTTTGACATAATGCTCCTATGTGTTCAAAATCTCAATGACTGCAACTCTAACAGAGGAGTAGATTTGTGTCGCGCTGGCAGAGCCGTTTAACTGGCGCGGATAGTACGAAGTTACTTCTATGTCAGAACTTCCCGGAAACATACCTTCTCCCCACTGAAAGATAGTTCCCGGTGCGCCGGCATTACGGTCGGCACGAATAGCAATAATCAAACTGTCCAAGAAATCTTCATTGTCTTGTCCGGCGTCTTCTGCTTTCTTTTTAGTTGAGCGAAGGAAACAATCAAGAACTACGGAGTATTCGACTGCTTTTTTACCGTTGTGCGCGCCACCGAGAGCGATGCGTTTTTCAGATTGACGGTCGAAGTAGATGTAGAGAATTGCACCTGAACTGTGTCCAGGGTCTTCTCCTGCGTAGAACTCCATCTCCGGCGTGAACTTTGCAGGAAATGGTTTGACAGTTGAAAGGTTTGTTACTCCTGCGCCAACGAGGTATTTGGTTATCGCTGCTCGCACCGTAGCGCGTGACATTACGACCTAGCCCAAACAATGCGGTACTGGTCGAGCAAGTCGTAACCAGCCATCATGTCTTCTGCGGATGCCTGAGCCTTCGGTGTTACTGCGCTTGGCTCTCCGAGTTCGTTGAGAACAATTCCACCTTGACCGCGTTGCTTTACAAGCCCAACGACAAAGTGAATTACTGCTTGTTTAATAGTTGCTGGCATAGCGGAGAAGTTCACTCCCATGCCGTGCTTGAAACGTGTTGGGTTTGTAAGTGGAATAGTGGTGTTTCCCAATACGAATGATGAATCAACAAGAACGTACTCGTCATTCATTCCATCCCAAATAGTCATGTTCATGCCGGGGAAGATTCCTGTTGAGTCAGTTACTTCAAGAGTGTAAGAGCCGGCGTTAGTTGTCGTAGTTGTGAAGGTGTTAGACCAGCCATTGATGTATGTCCACTGAGCGAATAGTTCTGCGTCAGGAGCCCAGTTTCCACCGGCGATTGTTAGCGGACCAACTGAAAGACCAATGCTTGAAGCGTAAGTAACAATGAACTGCTCGCGCTCGATTGAGCATGTGTCGTTGTTAATCGTAATGTCGTACATTCCCTGACCCGGACCCCAACCAATTTGGAAGTCTGTGACGGCAAGGATTGGTGTGAAATACGGATTGATAATTACCTGAGCCAAGCGATTTGGTCGGTAGCGTCCGTTCTCCGTGTTGATGGTTGCGTTCAAAGAACCGTATTGACCCATAGTGAACAGGTCAGCCATAGAGGAAGCGCGAACGATTAGTTCTGCGAGCGAGCGGTCTTGAACTGCCTGAGAGCCATTCTCGACCAGATTAGAAAAGTCAATAGCGGAGGCGGTGGCGGAAAACTTAACCTCGTCTAGAGAGACATAAGGCTCAATGCGCCCCGATTGTTGTATCCATGAAGCGGTGGCGATGTTACTCATCTGTTGAACTTTCTGGTATCAAT
>Ga0208507_1001160_pt1 | contig 15114 bp, 10 predicted proteins | sample CryBogCBH12Aug01_FD_184626 | JGI IMG/M metagenome (GOLD analysis project Ga0208507, IMG submission 184626) | Freshwater microbial communities from Crystal Bog, Wisconsin, USA - CBH12Aug09.1 (SPAdes) (version 2) | ecosystem: Environmental > Aquatic > Freshwater > Lake | place: Crystal Bog... | reverse complement strand
AAAATAGGTCAGCACATTATTGCTGACTCCCAAGGATCCATTCGCCGGTTGCGAGATAATGCGGAGCGTCGCGCTGGCGGGCGTGACGGTGACCGGCAAATTCAAGGCCACATCATTTGCGGTCACCCCGTTTACCGCGTTGACCACCGGCGGAACGCTGTTGTTGATGGAATCATTGCTCGGCCCGTTGTGGCAGGAGTAGCAGCCGATCAACGCACCGCGAAATAGGTTTAACGTCACGGTCCCGCCGTCAAAACTGGCCGTCAACGTGCGGTTGCCTTGCGCGCGCGATAATACCGTGCCGCGATTATCGCTGCCGTGGCACGCCTGACATTTGCTCAAGCTGCCGATGAAATCGTGGTGCCCCGAAACCCAGCTTTGGCCGATCGGGTGCATCCCGTGCGGACCATTCGTGGCCGTGCTGCTATTGACCGCCATGGTCACATGGCACGCCGTGCACTCCGTCATCACGCCAGCATGTCCTTGGAGTTTCTGGTTGCGCACGTTGTCATTGGCGTGCGTGCTGGGAAATTCTGCGTGGGTCGAACCATGACATGCCGAACATTGCAAACCACCGTGGCCTGCGGAAAAGCGGAATAACGAAATTCCGTTGGCTGGAACATTTGCTGGCGAGGCGAAGGTCTGATTCACCGGCGTGCGCACCGTGCCATTCGTATCGGTGAAAACCGACGTGTAACGAATCTGCCCGTTGTTGCTGGTCGCCGTGCCGCTGTGGCAACTACCGCAATTCGGCTCCATGAACCAACCCACCCGGTTGGCGGAACCGACCGTGCTCATCCCGCCGTGGCAACTCTGGCATTGCATGGCCATGGAACCATCGGCGGCGATGGCACCACCCATGGCTCCGCGCAGACACTTCGTTGCCGAACCCGGATGGCAGCGGTAGCACGCCGCGCGGTTGGCCGAATTGCCCAGCGTCAGGTGAGATACCGGATCCGCGACCGTCGCATGGAGCGTATGGATCGAGGTAGTTAGCGGCGGAATCGTTCCATAGCTCGGGGCGCCAAGCGCCTCGGAAGCGTGGCAGGCCGCGCACAATGCCGGATGATTGTCCGCCACCACGCCGCGATACAATCCTTGCGGGTTAAATCCGCGCGCCGCCAAAGCTGCTTGGTAGAGGGCGCCATGTTGCGCAAACTGATGTTCGTCGTGCAACCGCAGAATGTTCAGTCGAAAATCGCGTTCCTGAATACCGCTCCACACCCAGCCCGCCGCTGGCTTCGCTGCGGTTTCCGTGCCGGAGGCATGACACAGGCGACAATCCATTTCATCGGAAACCGGCAGCACGATGTCATTCGTGGCGATTGGAGTCGTTCCATTTTTGGCGATTAGCCGCATCATCGGATATGGATTCTTTTGGTGCGCGTCGTCGTAAGGTGAAATCGGAATTCCTTCCGCCCGCCACCAATTCACCGGCGTCGCCACGCCCGGAGCGGGCTGATTGGTGCGTTCATACAACATGCTTTGTGGGGTATTGCTAACCCCAGGCATGCTCCAGCCAGCCAATCCGCCTTCCGGTGCGAGATTCGCTCCGTAGATGGTTTTCGCGTAGGTGTAATAATTGCCCTTGCCCGTTGACGTGGAATTGAACGAGCCATTCGCATCCGCCACCGCTTGATATGTGACTGTGTAGCCACTCCCGTTGGTGATCAGCTTGCCGCCAACGATGAGTTGCGCCTCAATCGTGTTATAGGGCGGCAGGATGCTGAACACCGAGTAGTCGCTGTCCATGCAGTGCATTCCCAGATTGTTCCAGCTGAGGATCTGGCTGTTGACGGCCAGCAGGGTTAGGGGCAAGGCGAACCATGACACCAATAAAAGCCGGGTTTTCATAATAATGGATTTGTTACTTCTGGTTTCTATCAGCAGCGTAGCACTGTTAGATAAAAATATCGCCGATTGAATATGAATATATTCTTATTTTGGAATATAACCAGAAAGACAGGAATTGAACTTGCGGGCGGGGTGAAACCGGTTTCTCCTGTTGTCTTCTATTATGCCTGTTAAAAAGAAAAGCCTTTCCGCCGCGCAATTGAACGTGGTTGCGCGGTTGTTTGGTGTTTTATCCGATCCGAACCGGCTGATGCTACTGCAGGCGTTGCACGGCGGGCCATTGACCGTCAATGAATTAGTGGAGGCGAGCGGCCTCAAGCAAGCCAACGTCTCCAAGCAGTTGGCGCTCTTACATTCCCACCACCTGGTGAAGCGCGAACGCGACGGCACCTTTATCCGCTACGAGATCGCTGACCCGATGGTTTTTTCGCTGTGCAATCTCGTTTGCGGCAAGGTCGCTAAAGACACGAAATGTGCCGCCGCCGTGTTCCATCCGGAGATTTAATTCCCGCGGGGCGCGTCAGTTCTTGTTCCGGTTGTTCACCATGAAATACAGCAGCGGCACCAGCACCGGCGCGGTGAACATGGAAATCAAACTGCCCGCCATCAGCGCAATCGCCAGCCCCTGAAAAATCGGGTCAGTCAGGATCACGGTGGCGCCGGCCACGACGGCCAGCGCGGTGAGCATGATGGGGCGGAAGCGCACCATGCCTGCTTCAACCACCGCTTCCGCCAGCGGATGACCTTCGGCCAGCCGCATTTCGATAAAATCCACCAGGATGATGGAATTGCGCACCACGATGCCTGCGCCCGCCATGAAGCCGATCATGGATGTGGCGGTGAAGAAGGCGTGCAAGATTCCATGTGCTGGCAAAACCCCGATGAGTGAAAATGGAATCACAATCATCACGATCAGCGGCGTGAGGAAGGATTTGAACCAGCCGACCATCAAAACGTAAATCAGCACCAGCACCGCGCCGAACGCCAGTCCCAGATCGCGGAAGACTTCGATGGTGATATGCCATTCGCCGTCCCACTTCATCGCCGGCTGCTGGTCCGAGAACGGTAAGGCGGCGTTGAGAATTTTTATCGGCGAACCGTCGCCACCAAAGTCGCGCGTGTCGAGTTTTGCCAGCGCATCGTTCATTTTCAGAATCGCATAGACCGGGCTTTCCACCGCGCCCGCCACATCGCCGATGACATAAGTGACCGGCATCAGGTTCTTGTGATAAATGCTCTTATCCGTGATGGTTTGCCGCACCTTTACCAACTCGCGCAACGGCACGAGCGGCGAACCTTGCGGCTGGCCACTATTGGCGACCAAAACCGGTTCAGGGAGTGCATTGGCATCGCCTGAGCGCACGCGCAGGGCGAGCAATTCTTCCGGGTTGCTCCGGCTGGAGAGTGGTAGTTGCAAGACGATGTTTACATCCTCCTTTTCGCGCGGCACGTGCAGCAAATCCACGGATGCGCCGCCCACGGCGATGCGTAGCGTTTGCGAAATCGTCTCCGCGCTGATGCCGTGCAGCGCCGCCTTTTCCTTGTCTATCACGAATTCCACCTTCGGCTGATCGGCCTCGATATACCAATCTGTGTCCACCACGCCAGGCGTGGTGTGAAAAATATCAATGACCTTCTGCGCCAGCGTTAAACGATTTTCTTCGGTTGGCCCGTAAATCTCTGCCACCAAAGTTTGCAGCACTGGCGGGCCGGGCGGCACTTCAGCCACGGCCACCCGCGCACCAAATTTCGCGGCGATCTCCGCCACGCGCGGACGCACGCGTTTGGCAATGTCATGGCTCTGCGCCTTGCGCTCGTTTTTCGGGACGAGGTTGATTTGCACGTCGGCCACGTTTGCGCCCCGGCGCATGAAGTAATGGCGCACGAGGCCGTTGAAATTGAACGGCGAGGCGACGCCGGCATACACCTCGTAATCCGTGACCTCCGGTTCCGTGCGGACGGCGACGGCGATTTCCCGCGCGGCTTGGGCGGTGCGTTCGAGCGAACTGCCTTCCGGCATGTTCAGAATGATTTGAAATTCGCTCTTGTTGTCGAACGGCAGCATTTTGACCTTCACCCAGCCGCTATAGACCAGCGCCATCGACACGAGCAGCAGCACCACGAGCGCGGCAAGAAATTGATAACGCCGCTTCGCGCTGGCAATCAGTGGTGTCATCAGCCCGCGATACATCCGGCCAAAGTAATTTTCACTCGCTGACTCGTGATCTGGCTCCTGACTATCGGCTGCATGAATTTTCTTCCGCCATTGCAAAATGCGGATGGCCGCCCAGGGCGTGACGATGAAGGAAATCGCCAGCGAGAAAAACATCGCCGCGCTCGCGCCGATTGGGATTGGCCGCATGTAGGGTCCCATCAACCCGCCGACGAACGCCATCGGCAGCACGGCAGCGATGACCGCGAAGGTGGCCAGAATCGTGGGGTTGCCGACTTCGCTAACCGCCTCGATGGCGACCATGGCGCGACTACGATCCTTGTTTTTCGGTAGGTGAAAATGCCGGACGATATTTTCCACCACCACAATCGCGTCATCCACCAGGATGCCAATGGAAAAAATCAGCGCGAACAATGTGATGCGATTCAGCGTGAATCCGTAGAGATAAAAGACCAGCAACGTCAGCGCGAGCGTGGCGGGAATCGCCAGCGCCACGATGATGGATTCGCGCCAGCCAAGCACGAGCAGGATCAGGAACGACACGCTGACCACCGCCAGTAGCATGTGCCAAAGCAGTTCGTTGGATTTATCCTCTGCGGTTACGCCGTAGTTGCGGGTGATGCTAACCTGCACATCGCTGGGAATGATGTAGCCTTTGAGCGTGTCCACCTTCTTTAAGACCTGTCGGGCCACGGAAATTGCATTTGCCCCGGGTCGCTTCGCGATGGCGATGGTTACGGCGGGTTCATCGGGAGAATTTTTGTTCGCCGCACCCGAACCGAAGAACACATATTGGCTTGGTTCTTCCGCGCCATCCAATATTTCCGCCACGTCGCGCTGATATACCGGCTTGCCGGAATACGCGCCCACCACCACGTTGCCAACGTCCTGCGCGGTCTGCAAAAACGCGCCGGTTTCTACGATCACTTCGTGATTGTCGCTGGTCAGGCCACCGGCGGAATACTGCTTGTTCGCTTGTTGCAACATCAGCACGAGGCCGGCGGGCGATAGATTGCGCGATGCTAACCGCACTGGATCCAGCAGCACCCGCACTTGCCGTTGCGCTCCGCCGATGAGGGTCGTTTCAGCGACCAGCGGCACTTGCTTGATCGCATCATCCACTTGCGCGGCCAACCGCCGCAACGTGAGGTGATCGTAATGCGGGCTATGGATTGTCAGAGCCAGTATCGGCACGTCGTCAATGGTGCGCGCCTTGATGAGCGGCGTGGAAACGCCGTGAGGAATCTTGTCAAAATTCTGCTGCAACTTCTGGTTCAACTTCACCAGACTGCTTTCCATGTTCTCGCCGACTTTGAATCGCACGATGACCGTTGACTGGCCTTCGCTCGATGTTGAATAGATATATTCCACGCCGGGAATTTCCCAGAGCAGCTTTTCCATCGGGCGCGTGGCGCGTTCCTCGACTTCTTTCGCATGGAAGCCGGGCATGGACACCAGCACGTCCACCATCGGCACTTTGATCTGCGGTTCTTCCTCGCGCGGCAGCATCACCACGGCAAACACGCCGAGCAATAGCGACGCGATGACGATTAACAGCGACAGCTTGGAATCAATGAAGGACTGCGCAATGCGCCCGGCGATACCCAAAGACGCACCCGATGAATTGTTTTCGCTGGATTTCACGGTTTGATCGTCACCGGTTGCCCGTCGGTCAAGGCTGGCCCGCCCTCCGTCGCAACTTGCTCGCCTGAATTCAAACCGGAAACCACTTCGATTTCCTCACCAACCCGGCTTCCGGTTTTGATTAGGCGTAATTGGGCGTGGCTGTTCGCGACCACAAAAACCATTTCCATCTGCCCGCGTTGAATGACCGCAGTAGCAGGAATGCGAATGGCGCTTGCCTCGCCAACGGGAACCGCGACGCGACCGAACTGTCCGGAACGCAAACCCTGCGCGCTCGGCAGATCCAGCTTTACCAGATACGTGCGACTGTTGGGGTCGGCCGTGGGGGACATTTCGGCGACCGCGCCTTCGATTACATTGGCAACTGCGGCGATGCGCATGGCGAGTTTGTCGCCCAGCTTCACGTTGCCGATCAATGCTTCCGGCACGTCAGCCTCCAGCCGCAGCGTGTCAGGATTTTCCATTTGCAGCAACGGCTTGCCCGGCGCGGCGAGATCGCCCACGTCCGCCAGCTTGCGCGTGATGACGCCGGCAAACGGCGCGACAATCTGCGTATAATCCAGCATGGTCTTAGCCTCGTTCTCGGCGGCGGCGGCGATGCGGAACTTGGATTGCGCGCTGTCAAACTCCGATTGCGAAAGAATCTTCTGCTCCAGCAACGCGGTGAACCGCTTCAAATCGCTTTCGGCCTGCTGCCGCGCGGCGGTGGCTTGATCCAGACGCGACTGAATCTCGTGCGCATTAAGTTGAGCGAGCTGTTCGCCGGCCTTTATCAACTGTCCAGGCACGACCAGCATTTGATCAATGCGCCCGCTGACTTTCGCCTCGATGACCGCGCTTAGTTTTGGCCGCACCGTGCCAATGACATCCTCGGTGGCGACCCGTGACTTGCGCTCGACGGCTTGGACCCGGACGGCAACCGACGGGAGTTCCGCTTGTTTTATTTCCGATGCCTTGTGGCAGCCAGAGAAAACCGGAATCACCGCGGCGAAAGTTGAAAATAGAAGGCGTTTCATGGCGTAAGAAAACTCCGTCACGAACAGCATGAACTGCCAGACTTTCTCTCGTTACCGCAGCATGAGCCGCCGACACCTAGCTTTTTTAACACGATTTCCAGCGGACAGAAATTCGTGAACGACGATTGCAGTAGGTTGAAGCCGACAAACGCGGTGAACCAGAGCCAGTTCGGGCTGTGGTAATGCGCGAGCAACAGGCTGGCGAGGATGAACGTGCCGGCGAACCGGCGGATGAGCATGTGCATTTTCATATACCCATACCGAGCCGCCAGCAGTGAAAAAGTTACAAGCCAATTACTTGGCCGACTAATAAATCCATGGAATGAAACGCCGCACCCGGCGCTCATAGTTCATGTATTCCGGGTATTTCTGGCGGAGCCAATGCTCTTCCCGGCGGGCTTTCGCGTCAAAAAATACGCCCAATAGGAGTGAGACCATCAGCGCCGGGTTGCTTTGCCAAATCAATGACCAGCCCGCCGCCGCACAAAACACCGCCGTGTAAAGCGGGTGCCGTATCAAACCGTAAATACCGTGCTGAACAAACTGTCCGGTTGCGGATGGCTTGGGAAACGGCGTTAGGTTTCGTCCTAGCGCAGCCATTCCTAAAAACCCGCATAATGCGGCGACCACAAAAAATGATATGCCGACAAGGGACAGCAACCGGTGTCCCGATTCGATGCGGCTGGTGATTCCCAAAATTCCAATCGCGATGATGAATCCGGCTTGCACCAGAACCCACCGGCCGCCGCGTTGGACAAAGCCTTTAGTCATTCGTATTGAAAGTGGCCGCTCGGCAGTGCTTGCTGTGCTTCACGCGCATCGGCGCCAATTCTTTTGGTAACTGTTAAAATCATCAATGCGTCTATGTAATCCACGGCCTTGTTCGTGCATGTTCCCGAACTCTCGCCATGCTGGATTGCGGCTTCGTTGCGCTCCCGGCTGTATCTGGAGTTGTATGGATCACACCCATGAAATTCAAGTCGCTAAGCTTTGCCACCATGATCATCTTCGGCACCGGAGTCGTCGTCGGTGGCCTCTGGGTCAACCATCTCCGCTATGCGAAGCCCCAGCCTTCACACCGTCACCCGCCTGTCAGCGAAAATCGTCCAGCTGATCTCCGTCCGCCCAAAATATTGAGTCAGCCTTTTTTACAAAGGCTGGATGTAAACCTTAATCTCACGCCCTTGCAGTATGAGGCGATTCAAAAAATCATGAGCGAAAGCCAAAATCAAGTGCGCAAAGCAGTTCAAAATTCACGACTTGAAATCCGCGAAGTCTTGACGCCTTCCCAGCGCATAGAATTCGATAGCCTCGTAAAGCGCCACTTTCGCAAACCCATTTTTGCCACCAATAAGCAGCCAGCCTTTCCCTCCGCGTCTCAATAGCTCATCTGGTCGAGTTCCACCTTGCCTCGAAAATCACACGAATGCAAACCGTCACGTTCATGCACCAGCAGGCTGGGCCAACCGGTGTTTCCGGAGAACTCGACTTCCTGCCGCGATGACGATGGCGACAACGATCAAAGCCGATGCGGCTGCGAACGTTACCCGCATGCCAGCAGCAACGGCTTGGGGACTCGACGTTGTTATGTTTGACGTGGACGATGCCGCCGCAAATATCGCCCCCATGACCGATGCTCCGGTGATCAGTCCGAGGTTTCGTGACAAGCTGAGTAGGCCGGAAATGACGCCCCGCTGTTCCGGGCGGACATTGACCATCACGTTAGTGTTGTTGGCTGTCTGGAATACCGCATAGCTGGCGGTGATGATGACAATCGGGGAGAGATAACCAGCGACACCAAACTGCATCGGTATCATGGATAGGGCGGCAGATCCCGCCGCCATTCCAGTAAGCCCGATGATTGTCATGCGTTGCGATCCGAAGCGATCCACCAACCGTCCAGCCGGCACACCGGTCATCGCGGCGAAGAGCGGGCCAGCCGATAAAGCGACCCCAACCAGCGCCGTTTCCAGCCCGAGTCCCCGCGTGAGATAGAACGGTCCGACCACCAGCGTGGCCATGATCACTGTCGAGACAAGCGCGCTCATCGCGAGGCTCGCGCTCAACCGCGTATCATGAAATATCGCAAGCCCGACCAAGGGCGATGGGACTCTCGCCTCGATGAACACGAAGAGTCCCGCGCCGAAGATGGCAACTAGCAGCAAGGTGATATTGAGCCAACCGAAATGGCCGCGACCGGCCGTCATGGCCAGGGCATAAGCCGCGAGTGTCAGTGCCAGTAGTAGCGTGCCCGCACCGTCGAAGCTTGCGCGTTGCTCGGTCTTAACCTCGCGGTGATCGTCGGGCAGGTGACGGTGCGCGAGCAGAAAATTCAAGATGCCCACCGGGACGTTGACGAGGAAAATTGTCCGCCATCCGAGTCCAGCGATCAGAACGCCGCCAACCGAAGGTCCGAGCGTGGTGCCGATTGCGGACATCGTTCCCAGTAACCCAATGGCACTTCCGGTCTTTGCCTTGGGAACGGTCTCCCCAACCAAGGCCACAGTGAGGGCCATCATGATGGCCGCTCCGAGACCCTGAACCGCGCGGGCCGTAATCAGCAGCCAAAGCGTGGGGGCAACGCCGCACAAAAGTGAGGCTGCCGTGAACAGCGCGATTCCGCCCAAAAACAACCGTCGGCGCCCAAGGATGTCACCCAGCCGCCCGACACTGACGATCAACGTGGTGATGGCGAGCAGATACGCTATCACAATCCACTGGGTTTCCTGAAAAGAGGCGTTGAATGCTTGCGCTAAGGTCGGCAGGCCCGCATTGGCGATGCTGGTGTCGAGCGATGGCATCAGCATGGAGAGTGAAAGGCTGGCCAGCGCCCAGCGGACTGAAGGGGATGACTTTGCCCTGGTAGGTGCGGATGTATTCTGTCCTTCAATGATTGTTTTCATCTTGGGTGCCATCGTAGTCCTTTGACTGAAATGGCGGAAGACGCACTGATTGCACTTTATACGTGCGTTTGACGCCATGCCACAATATCGTGGATTCATGTCGAGACCCGATCTCAACTTGCTCGTGACCCTTGATGTATTGCTCGCGGAAGGTAGCGTTGCGCGCGCCGCCCAACGGTTGCGGCTGAGTCCGTCTGCGATGAGCCGGGCGCTGGCGCGATTGCGTGAGACGACCGGCGACCCGCTGTTGGTCAGAGCTGGACGTGGGCTCGTGCCCACGCCTCAGGCGCTTAAACTTCGCGAGCAAGTCGGTCAAATTGTGCAGGATGCCGAAGCGGCATTACGCCCTGCTGAAAAACTGAATCTCAAACAACTCGTCCGAACGTTTACCCTCAGGACGAGCGAAGGTTTCGTGGAGAACTTCGGACCAAAGCTTATTGCTCGTGTTAGCGGGGAAGCTCCCGGCGTGCGGCTCCGTTTTGTGCCGAAGCCAGACAAAGATAGCGCGCCGCTTCGCGAGGGAGCCGTTGATTTGGAAACGGGTGTTGTCGAAATCACCACCAGCCCTGAGTTGCGTGTCCAGGCACTGTTCCGGGACCGCTACATCGGTGTCGTGAGAACGAAGCACCCGCTCAGCAAAAACAAGGTTACACCTACTCGTTATGCGGCTGGAAGACACATCTGTGTCTCACGACAGGGTCTCGAAAAAGGACCGATTGATGAAGCCTTGGAGCCGCTTGGATTGGAGCGCGAACTGGTCACCATTGTGGGCGGATTTTCGATCGCGCTGGCTCTCGCTCGTGGTTCCGACCTCATTGCCAGCGTTCCGGAACGCCACACTGGAAATCTTCGGGCCGGAATGCATAGTTTTCCCATTCCCGTAGTCACCCCGGAGTTTACGGTTTCAATGCTCTGGCACCCGCGCATGGATGCCGATCTAGCCCATCGCTGGCTGCGCAATTGTGTTCGGGACGCTTGCGCAAGACGTTGATCCCTTCAATAGCTCTCGCGTCTAATTTCACTTTGCCTAGGAAATCCGATATATGCAAACGTTGCAGGCAATCGCTATTCGTTCAGCATACTTTGATTCTACCTTGCTGACATGCTCCAGCTGTCTGCTATTTCTGCAACTTTTGAAGCTTTTACATAATCCAATGCAACCTTATCGAGTGATACCTTAACGCGGACATGGCCTGCATTCCCCAAAAATGTGCCTTGCTTATAACCGTAGTTTTCCAGATCACGTATGCGGTCATTACCAGCAAAACTCGGTTGCGGAATCATGATATAGGGAATACCGTCAAGTTCCTGGCGCGCATAAAAATTATCGTGCGCGCGGAACACCGCGGTGACCTGATGCTTCACGAGTAGTCGATGAATCGGCATTGGCCAGTCTGGGCGATGTTTTGCAAAGCCTTCGGTGCCATCCAAATTTTTCCCGCCCCACTCATTGAAGCCGGCGATCTCCACGCCGCCGCGTGAGGCCTGATCGCCCGCAAGCAGGTTGTGCAGGAAGATGAATTTGTATTTCGCCTTGCTGCTAGCGAGTGTATGCGCCAGCCAGTCGTATTGCTCGCGACCGAGTGACCATGCCCAGCCATCGCTGTTGCGACTGCTGGAGCGGAGGGAATAACGGTAGGGATCGAGCACCACAAACAGCGCATCGCCCCATGTCCATGCGTAATAATTTTCTAACAGACCAGATTGAGCATGTCGGCTGACATCGCCGCAATAAAACGCGTCGGGCTCGGGGTTGGGGAAATATTTTTTGCGATTGGTATTGGCTAAAACGGCCAGACTGTCCTGCGAACCGTCGTCGTAGCGGCTGGCTTCGCCATCGTGCACGCCAAGCGCTAGAAAAAGTGGCGAGCCAAGCTGTCCGAGATAATACCGCTGCGCGAGATATTGCCGCCAAGCCTCGTCACGCGTGGCGTGCTTGTCTGTCATAAAGAGATTTCCAAGGTCGATGTGAAAATCTGGCGCGTCGGCGCGGATGTTCGCGAGCGATTGCTCATAGACTTGCGCGCTGGTGTGTTCGTCCAAATGCACGTCCGCCGTCATCGTGAAGGTGAATGTGCTGCCCGGTGAACGAGCGGTGTGGAATTGGAAACATGATGTGGTGGTTGTCAGCGTGGGACCGCTTTGGGCGCAAAACGTTGCGAAATACCGCGTGTCCGTCCAAAGGTTGGTTAGCTTGAAAACAAATGGGCCACTGATGGTCATATCAATGCGTGGCGTTTGATTGGTAAGCGCATCAGGTTGCGTTCCATAACGGACGCTTCCCGCCATTGCGCGATATGCCTGGATGCTGACGACGATGGAATGGTCTTCGGGTCGCGACAGAATGATGTCAAAATCGTGATAGGGAACAGCGACGTTGAAAACATTCGTCACCGCCGTCGCTCGATGGCCCTGACTCGTCTCACGGTTGCTTTTTGTCTTCTCGAAGTTATTGGTGGCCGCGAAAGCTATGAACGGAACCACGCAGAGCAAAGCGATAAATAATTTACGCATGGGCAGCCTTCGGTTTTACGTTATAGCTGTGCGCGATGTCGCCGGTATTGTTTTGTGTGGTTTCATCCTTGGGCAAGAAGCTGCGGACGTAGTCCACCTTCACATTCTCCGGTGAGACTGTCACGCGCAGGTGGCCAGAGTTGGGCAGCTTCACACCGGATTGGTAGCGTTCTTCGTTGTAAGTCTGGTAGCCATGATCGCACGGCATCGGCACTTCTTGGTAAATGATGCCGTCGCGCTCTTGCTGGCAATAAAGATGATCGTGGCCTTGAAAAAAGATCGTGACGCCGTGTTTCACCATGAGCTGATGCACTGGCAATTCCCAATTCGGTCGGTGCTGCTTGAATTCGTAAGCCCCATTGCGACCGTGACCACCCCATTCATACAAATCACATTCTTCCACGCCGCCGCGCCCCGAACCCATGACGTGATGCGCGAAGACGAATTTGTATTTCGCCTTGCTGCTTTCGAGTGTGCGTTTGAACCACTGAAACTGAGCGTCGCCAAGCGTGAGCGCCCACCAATCGCGCTGTCCGCGTCCGCCGCCCTTGCCGCCGCCAGCATCCTGCTCACGAAACCCGCTGTCTACCTGCGCAGGCGAATGCCAGTAGTTGTCGAGAATGACGAAGAGCGCATCGCCCCACGTCCATGCACAATAATCTTTGCGCAGGCCGATGCCGTTTAATTCCTCCGTGTCGCCCGAGTAAAATTGGTCTGGCACGGGCGTGGGAAAAAATTGGTTACGTGCGTTCTGTGCGTGAACCGCAACGGCGTGACGCTCGTCCGTCTGGTTAAAATTGAAGAGTGAAGCCTGTTCGTGATTGCCGTTGAGCAAGAATACCGGCGCGGATTGCGCGACGAGCCCTAGAAACGGACGCTGCAACGTGTATCGCTCGGCGACCGCAGCGAACGAAACTTCACGGATTGGCGCGACGCTAAAATCATCGCCCATGCAGATGTAAAAATCCGGCTTATCCTTCGCGGCATTGAGCAACGTGCGCGCATACAGATTCGGCTCGCTCATCTGCGGACGCTCCGGATGTGAGTCGCCTTGGATCGCAAAAGTGAACGTCTTGCCAGCGGCGCGTTGCGTGTGGAAATGATTTTCGGGCCGCGCCGTAAAATCTTTTTCACCTGCCTTGCGAAATTGCAGCCGGTAAAAATATTGCGTGTCCGGCTGGAGATTTTCCAGCAGCGCCTCAACCGGCTGGTTTGCAGAAAATATAAGCAAAGAAGTTTTATTAGAGTAATTGCCCGAGACAGTGCCGTATTCAAAAAACCCTTCGATACTCGCCTTTGCCACCGCGCTCACCGTCACCGATTTGTCCGTCACACGGCCGAGCACCAGCGAGAGCCAGCTGAACTGCGCGAGTTCCGTCGGCAGCACATACTCCTCCGCGCTCCGATGTCCGCGCCCGCCGCCTTGTCCGCCCTTTCGTCGTTGACCCTGTGGATTGACCTGCGCAAAGATGGGTAGTGATAACGAGGCGACGAACGCCGAAACGCTGGCCAAAAATTTGCGGCGATTGGATTGAAGATTCATTGTTTAAGCGTGGCGCGGTAGAAACGGCGAGGGAAATTCCGGTATTCGGTATCAAGCCAAAATATCGGAGCCGTCGTCACATTGGTGGAAAACAAGTTGGTCCAGGTGATTAAATCCGCAGACGTCTGGATGGTGCAATTCGCGGATGGGGAACAGGAAATTGAAAATTGCACTGCGCCGCCGACAAGCCCGAATCCATTCAAGGAAATCACGGGATTAGTTGGCGCTGGAATAGAATAGCTGTAGGCGATCAAGCGGTTGGTTTTCCCGAGGTCGGTGGAGCGGTAGGATCGAACATATTCAACGAGGGCATTTGTCGGCGACACAGTGACGCGCATGTGCCCGGAACTCCCAAGTAAGACTCCGTTCGTATAATTGTAATTGGGATCGGTAGCTGAGATTACTGAATCATAAGGGTAATGACTTGGCTGTGGGACTTCTTGATAGATGAAATCCGGGGGGCCGTTGGAAACGCCGCTGGTATAGTAATCCTGTTTCACGAACAGATGATCGTGGCCATGGAAGAAAACTTGCGCCTTGTTGGTCAACAGCAAGTCGCGAATCGGCATTGGCCAACTGGGACGGTGCGTTGCAAAGCCGGATGTGCCATTTGTATTTAAACCACCCCACTCAAAATAGGGTGAAAATTCCAATCCGCCGCGAGCAGTCGAGTCAAAGCTGCCACCGATGAGATGGTGGGCGAAGATGAATTTAAATTTGGCTGAGCTGCTTTCCAGCGTGGATTTCAGCCAGAAATATTGATTCGCACCGAGCGTCCATGCCCACGGGTCTTTCGACTTTGTGATGCCCTGGTTGCTATACCAAAACGGATCAAGCATCACGAATAAGGCGTCGCCCCACTCAAACGCAAAGTAGCCATCCCGTGGCTGTTGCTGGTAGAAATCGGGAACAGTGGCACCTGAATAAAAGCCGCCGGGAATCGGGCACGGATAATAGTATTCCCGTGCTTCGGCGCCCCAGATGGGGGAATTTTCAAAAGGCTGGCTGTTGCTCAACCACCAGCCCAGTTCTGGATCGTGGTTGCCGTTGACCAGAAACAGCGGCACGGAATGGCCTGACACGCTGAAGAACTGGTCGCGCACCGCGACATAAGCTTCATCAATTCCCGGCTGCGTCATGGTATATGGATTGGTGGGAGCATATTTCTCGCACATGAACGTATCGCCGAGATCGATGAGAAAATCCGCCTGATCAGTCAGGACGTTCGCCAGCGTTTGCTGCCAGATGGACGGCACGGTTCCTGGCGAGTCGTTGTAATGCGGATCGGCCTCGATATCAAAAGTAAAGGTGCTGCCGCGCGCCCGCTGGGTTTGGAAGGTATGCTCCGCATCCTCAAAATAGTTGGTATCGCCAAAATTTTTGAAGCGCAGCCGGTAAAAATAGCGTGTGTTTGCCTGCAACGAATTGAAGTCTACTGACACCGGCTGGCCCGCCGGCAAATTTGTT
>Ga0208507_1001156_pt1 | contig 15136 bp, 15 predicted proteins | sample CryBogCBH12Aug01_FD_184626 | JGI IMG/M metagenome (GOLD analysis project Ga0208507, IMG submission 184626) | Freshwater microbial communities from Crystal Bog, Wisconsin, USA - CBH12Aug09.1 (SPAdes) (version 2) | ecosystem: Environmental > Aquatic > Freshwater > Lake | place: Crystal Bog... | reverse complement strand
CTGGAAATGAAATCCCACGGCATTGAATTTCACACGGCGTGAAAATCAAATTCGACAGCAACCAGGATTTCCAGTTGGACGCCATCCGGTCGGTGGTGGACGTTTTTGCCGGCCAGCCGCCCATGCGGGCGTCGCTGCAATGGCAGAGCGACGTGTTCGCCGGTGAACTGCTGACGGAAATGGGCGTCGGCAATTCGCTGGTGTTGAGCGACGACGCCATCCTGAACAACGTCCAAAAAATCCAGTCGGAAAACGGGCTGGAGCCGGCGACGGAATTGTCCGGCCTGAATTTCTCCGTCGAGATGGAGACCGGCACCGGCAAAACCTACGTTTATCTGCGCACGCTGTTTGAATTGAATGCACGTTATGGCTGGAAAAAATTCATCATCGTTGTGCCGAGCGTGGCGATTCGCGAGGGTGTTTTAAACACGATTGAGCTGACCAAGGAGCATTTCCAATCGCTTTATGGCAACGCGCCGCTGGATTCGTGGGTGTATGATTCGGCGCAGGTGTCGAAACTGCGGCAGTTTTCAGCCAGCAACCAGATGCAGTTGATGGTGATGAACATTCAGGCGTTCGATAAAAGCAGCACCGTCATCCAGAACACCAAAGACCAGATGAACGGGCGTCGGCCCATCGAATTCATCCAGCACGCGCGGCCCGTGGTGGTCGTGGACGAGCCACAAAATCTCGCGACCGAACTGCGGACCAAAGCCATTGAAAGCCTGAATCCGCTCTGCACGCTGCGATATTCGGCGACGCACAAAGATTATTTCAATCTCGTTTACCGGCTTGATCCGGTGAAAGCCTACGATTTGCGGCTGGTCAAACGCATCGAAGTGGATTCAGTCGTGGACGGGGGCGATTTCAACCGGCCCTACATCGCGGTCAAATCCATCACCGCCACCAAGACGCGGATTTCCGCCAAACTGGAAATTGATGTCGAGGGCGCGAGCGGCTGCAAACGCAAGCCCGTGACGGTCACGCAGGAAAGCAATTTGTTCGCGTTGTCCGGCGAACGCGAAAACTATCGCGGCTACGAGGTGGATTTGATTGATGCCGGCAATCAATATCTCCAGTTCAAGAACGGCGTGAGTCTGGCGACCGGCGTCACGCACGGCGGGCGGACGGATGATGTGTTGCGCATCCAGGTGCGGGAAACCATCCGCGAACATTTTGAAAAGGAACTGCGTATTGCCCAGTTGCCGCCGGATCAGCGGATGAAGGTGCTGTCGCTGTTCTTCGTGGATCGCGTGGCGCACTACGCCGAGGCGGATGGAAAATTCCGGCAGTGGTTCACGGCGGAGTATCAGGAATTCGCCCGGCAGCCGCGCTATGCGTCCTTAAACCCGCTGGCGGTCGAGACGGTTCACAATGGTTATTTCGCCGTGGACAAGGGCAAACCTAAAGACAGCAGCGAGGGCCGCGCCACCAAAGCTGATGATGAAGCCTATAATCTCATCATGCGCGACAAGGAGCGGCTGTTGTCCATGACCGAGCCGCTGCGGTTCATTTTCAGCCATTCGGCGCTGCGTGAAGGCTGGGATAATCCGAATGTGTTCCAGATTTGCACCCTGCGCGAAATCAGCACGGAACGCGAGCGGCGGCAGACCATCGGACGCGGCCTGCGCTTGCCGGTGCGCGAGAACGGCGAGCGTTGCTTCGACCCGTTGATCAACCGGCTCACGGTGGTGGCGAGCGAGAGCTTCAAGGAATTTGCTAAGAAGTTGCAGGATGAGATGCAGGCAGAGTGCGGGGTGAACTTCGAAAATCGTATCTTGAACAAGCGCGAGCGACGCAAGGGCATCTTGAAAAAACAACGCCTGCTTGACCCCGATTTTCAGAATCTGTGGGACAAGATAAAACTCAAGACACGCTATGCCGTCAAATTTTCCACTGCGGATTTGGTTTCCCGGTGTGCCGGTGAGCTGCGCGAAATGCCGGAGATCAAATCGCCGTTCATCCGGCGCGAGAAACATGAGTTGTTCATGACGCTAAAAGAAGGCGTGTTCGGCCAGGAGCGTTCCGCCCAGACCATCCGCGCGCCGGAATATCGCGCGCCGATACCGGATTTACTCGGCCACCTGCAACGCGAGACGGAATTGACGCGCCCGACGCTGGCGGAAATTCTGCATAAATCCGACCGACTCGGCGAGGTGACGCACAATCCGCAGCAATTTTTGGAACACGCCGTCGCCGCCATTCAAAAATCACTCCACGACCTGATGGTGCAAGGCATCGAATACGAACGGATCGCGGATGCCGAGTGGGAAATGCACCGGCTGGAAGTCGAGGAACTGGAAAGCTACGTCACACGCCTGCTGGAAGTGGAGCACAGTATTTACGATGTGGTCGAATTTGAGTCCAAGGTGGAATATGAATTTGCCAAGGCCCTGGACGCGCGAAAGGACATCAAATTATTCTTCAAGCTGCCGGACTGGTTCAAAGTCGAAACGCCGCTTGGCACTTACAATCCCGATTGGGCCATTGTGCGGGAGGAACCGGACGGCCAAAACAAGGTGTATCTGGTGCGTGAAACCAAAGGGACCACCGGCTGGCTGAAAATTCCAGAAATTCAGCGCAAGAAAATCCAGTGTGGCAAAGCGCACTTCAAAGCGGTTGGCCTCAAAGATGGCGGCTACGATTGGGTGGCATCGGCGAATGAAGTTTAGACCGAACGGTTATAATTATGTGCCTCACAATGGCGCAGACCCTAATCCCATCCAGTTTCTCTGTCGGCAGCATTGGGATCAAGATACCACCAGTCAATATAATCAGCGTATCGTCCACGCAAATGTGGAACCAACCAGATTGGACAGGCGGGGGCGTAGCAAACCTTACGGACAGGCTCCGGAATAAAATTCAAATGGCCACGGCCATCCAAAGCCCAAAATGGGCCGACCAAAAGTAAATAAGCCGGATAAGCCAACAACACGACTACCAGCCAGCGGCGAAACCTCCGGCTGACGCGAAACGACCCCGCTGTAATCGGATGATCAGTAGTGAATACATTCATCGTCCTAGACCTTATTAAAATGTTCGTAGAGCGCCACCAAAATTGGAAACGCGCCAGCCGAGCAGACGTTCCCGACCAAGGAAGCCAGCCAGCATTTAGCCATGGACGGTGCTGCGATTTCAGGTTTGGCCGGAACCACATAGTTGCAAATCAAATAAATGATAATCCCTTCCACTACCACCACCAATCCTTCACCGACGGCCGCAGCCAAAGCCGGACGTAAATCTTGCAGCATCCAAAGCACGCCCAGAAACGCCGGGTAAGTGATTAGGTGCATACCAGCCAGCCAGAGCACAAAGAACCGTGGCCGGCGGGCGCGACGCAGCACCAGCCAGATGCAAATCACCTCCAGCAGAATCGCGACGCCAATGACCAAGGAAATTTCAGGCGTTATTGATTTTTCAGGAAGCTCGATGGGGTTGGCCTGTGCGGTGATGACCGAAAAGATTACCGCCGCCAAAATTACGAGCGGGCGAAAATAACCGGCGAGGGCGGATTTTGTTCTCATTTATTTAAGGGTTGGCGACGGCGGCAAATTAATCTCTTGCAGGGCACCCTTCACAGTGATCCGAACATCGGAGTCGGGGTCGTTCACCAGATTTGTGAGCAAGGAAATGATTTCTTCGCGACGCTCTGGAAATCGGTTGGCGATGACTTCTGCAAGACTGGAAGCCGCTTGGCCACGAACCTCTGGAAATTGATTGGTCAATCCCTTGGTCAAAACTGGAATCGCATTCGTGCCGGTCCCGAGCGAGGAGACCATGGCGTATAGAACCAGGCTTTGGTTCGTGCCATCCAGCAATGCCTGCAACTGAGGCAATGCTGGGGTTGCTTGGTCGCCAATCATCAAAAATCCCTGCACGCCATCCATGTTAATTTCGTAGGCGGGCAGGCCAAACGGGGGTTCCACGTAAACCAGCCGGCGCAGCAGCGCAGGAATGGCATTACTTCCAATATGGTGGATTGCATTCGTTGCCTCTGGGGAAAAAGCGTAATCGCCCTGACGCTCATGCATTTTCAGCCACTCGCCAAGCCGTTTGCCTTCGTAACTGGGGTCATCGAGAAATTGAGATTCAAGCGGATGCTCCTTTTGACGGTTTTCCGTGAGAATTTTTTTGGCCCGGTTAGCCATGTTGAGATCCGAATCGGCAGCAGCGTCTTGCAGGGCTGATTCAACGGGTGGAGTCAGCGGATAACGGCACAGGAGCCGGAACGCAACGCGCCGTGTTTCGGTGTCGGGCGATTGAAAGCGACTGAGGATGATTGGCAAGGCCCGCTCAGGGGCAACATCCACCAGTGCTCTGAGCGCCAAGGCAGTTCCGGGTGTTCCACGCGCTAGGCAATTGGTCAAAATAGGCAGTGCTTGGTCTGAATCAATGATGATGATTGTTTTCAATGCCGCACCCGCCACATTTGGGCCACCATGCTCGATTAAATTGGTCAGAATCGGAAAAGCGACCAACGCATTTGTTCCAAAATTCGCGAACGCTCCGGCTGCGTTTGCGCTGACCGCAGAATCTTTCAAAGCTTCAATCAACAGCGGAACCGCCAGTTCCGGCGCGCTGGTTTGAACGCCGATGGCACCCACGGTCGTGACGCGCACGGCATCAGATGCGTCATGGAGGCGGGGTTTAATCCGGGTGATATAAACTTCGACATCATCTGTCACGGATGCCAGTTGTTCAACTGCCCATTGTCTGACGGCCACGTCCTGATTGGTCAATGCCTGACAAATGACTGGTTCAGCCGGTTTGCCGATGGATTCGAGACATTTCCCAATGACCAAAAGCCGTCTTGGTTTATCCAGGAGTTTTACCAACGCTTCGGCTGCGGGAGCGCCATTCGTTCCCAAAACTTCAAATCCTCTTTCACCGAGCCACCAAAAATCTTCGGCTGAATGCCAGCGGATAAAGCGGTCGCCAATGTCATCGCTGATTCTGAATTCGTCCCCTATATGCATGATTGTCATGCTGATCGGGTCATCTTCGGACCGAACCAGTTTCAACAATTTCGGCAGAACCTGCTTTGGGCCTATGCTGCGTATGGCGTTCTGTGCTTCCGCCAACCGCTGCGTTTCCATCAGCGGCGTGTCCCAGGATTGTTGCAGCCAACTGGTCAACGACCGGCCCTGATAACGAGGTTCACGCCCCAGTAAGATGTCGATTGCCAATGCTGCAAGTAGCACGACAAACAACCATGCCCGACGAGGTTTCATCTGGTTTGTTGCTTTGCCCAATCCCGCACGCGGCTCATCATTTCTTCGCGGCGTTGGGGACTAATTCAGCATCACCTTTCACGAGTGCTGCCAGGGTGATCGCGGATTGGGTTTCTTTTGGGTTCACCAGCCGGAACACGACGCTGGCATACCATTGCCGGGCGGCAAAATAATCGCTCAACGTGGGCGACTGGGTATAAAAACTCTGCGCACGAAATTGGAGCGGCGATAATTCAAATCCAATGGGCACAGCTACCGGTAATGAACCGGTCCGTAATCCGTCCACGATGTTTTTTGCTTCCGGCGAGAGAGTTTGCCGATAGCGCTCATCCTGCAAAGCGAGGCCTACCGCCGCGAACGTCATCAGTTCATTGCTTCCAGTTTTCAAATTGCTGGTGACCGCCACCAGTCGGCGTGAGAAATTGAGGAGCCTTTGGCTCTGAATTTCCTCCATGTTTTTCACCCCTTCTTCCAGCAGAACGTGGTAGGTATGCCAGGCTGAATCGGTGGTGATGAAGGAGGGCAAGGAATAGCCCATCGGTTTTTTATCGGATGGTTCTTCCGTCTGCGGACTCTTGATGTAAGGCTCGAATATCTGCTTGAATGCCGGATCGGCCACCACAAAACCATTCTTGCCGAGCAATTCTCTTGCTGCCGCCGACCCTTGAAACGCCTGCATCCCATTGACAGCGGTTAAATTGTAGGATTTACCGATTGCGGGGAAAATCAGCAGGCCGGCAAAAAAGAGGATTCCCGTAAATGAGGCAGATGAATTTCTCTTGCTCATGCTGGCAGTGTATCAAATGCGGCTTATTTTTTAGAGCCAATTCTGTTTCAAAATACAAAAGATTTGTAGATTCAAAATCCCCGGCAACAACCATCGGGAAAATCAGGCGGCATTAAGGTCGGCGCTTTGACTGGCCGGCTTTCCTGCGAGAACTCGGAAACCGGCCAGACAAATCGCCAGCAATGCGAACCTAGACAGTCAAGCACTCAACGGGCGTTTTGAAAATCCCGCGACTCCACAGTCGTTCCGTCCGCTCTGATTTTCAAACCGCCCGTTCAGTGCCCGCGCAAACTTGATTTCAACCCGTAATTGGTTTAGTTAATTTTCTGTGAAGAAGATGACTTTCAGGGAAATGAAAAGGAAGGAGGCGGAAAACCGGATGGCGGCTATTCGCAGGGCACGCCGTAGTCCAGCGGCAGCCGCAGCAGAACAAAGGCGGGCATCACTCGTCGGCAATGGAGCCAAATGGCGCATCACCAATCTCAATGAAGTCGCACGCGCAATGGCCAAAGCATGGAAGTAGGCACTTAGTCTAGCCGACTTTAGAGATAAATTGTCAGGTCAGGGATTTTTGACGCCGCGAACGCTTCCCGCCGCTCGACGCACGCCCCACAAGTGCCGCAATGATGTTTGCCACCCTTGTAACAAGTCCAGGTCTCCGCAAAATTGATGCCAAACTTTCGTCCGCGTTTAACGATTTGCGCTTTTGAGCTCCGAATAAATGGTCGAAGAATTTTCACCCGACTGTCCGTGCCAAGTCGAATCGCCGTCGCCATGGCATCCAAATACTCAGCCCGGCAGTCGGGGAAAATAACGTGGTCATCGGCGTGTGCTGCTATGACCACAGCACCCGCGCCGACAGATTCCGCATAACCAGCCGCCATCGCGAGAAAAATGCCGTTCCGAAACGGCACGATGTTTTTTTTCATCGCCGGAGCATTGAAATGCGAATCCGGGACGGGCACCCCATTCTTCAAAAGCGCGGAATTAAAAAGTGCGCCGATACAATTCAGGCGAACTGTTTCGTGGCGGATGCCGAGCCGGTGGCAATGCATCGCTGCCAGCGGCAGTTCGCGGTGATTGTGCTTGGCACCATAATTAAAACTGAGTCCGGCGACAACTTCATGAGCGGCAGCCGCTTCATAGAGTGCGCAGACCGAATCTAATCCGCCGCTTACAAGAACGATAACTTTACTTTTCATGGCTTTGATTGTTCCCTTCATTCACTCTGGCGCGGCTGACCGACGGCTTCTCGCAGATTTTTCGAACGAGTTCTTCCTTTACCGCCCGCAACGCGGAAATCTTTTGCGTGGTGCGCTGATGAAAATACAAATAGGTCGGCAGATACACCGGTTTGACCGCCACTTCCACCAGTGGAATCATCGTCGCAGAATCTTCGCAATACGGGATCCAATTTCCGTCCAGCTTGAAGTGCTCAACCGGCAACCCGTCCAAAAGCCGCTTTTGAAATGATCGTAGATGAATCCAGACTTCACCGCCCCATTTGGAACGCGGTTCGACAAAGTCGGGATGATATAGTTTCAACGGCTTTTCAGGGCGGAACATGGACGCCAGAATAACATCGGCCCCGTCTGCCATTTCTTTTCGCAAAGAAGCCACCACCGAGCAATGCAAAAGCGCATCATCCAAATCAAGAATCACTATCAATGCGCCTGGGGAGGTGATGATGTCGCGAGACGCGGTCAACATATTGGAAATGTAGCCATGATGCCGGCTGCGGCAGACCAAGGTGTAACGGCCAGCAAACGGTTTTAGCAGGTGGGGCAAAATTGTCGTGGTGCCGTTTTCTGAGGCATCGTCGAAAAGAACCATGCCAAAGTTTTGATCTTCCTGCATCGCGAGGCTGACAATACATCGCTCAATTTTTTCCACCGGTGTATTCCGTCCACGAATCAGAAAGACGATGGATTCGTGTCGTGGAGCATAGTGCCAATCGCCGGACGTGCCGGCCAAAGCCCAATTTTCAAATTGTAGGGACGGCACACAAGCTTGTGCCACCAAATCGCGAACCCGGTCAAGTGCAGTTTCATCATTTTTCCATGTGTTTGGCGGATGCACGCAAAAGGTGCGCGGGTCGCCGCCACGGGGTGTGCGCAAACCATGTTCTCGTTGATACCGTTGCAAGGAGCGATACCAGGTAAGGGTGAGGCGGCCATCGGTAAGCGAGTTGGGAAGCGGACGGCAAGCGAACACTCGCTCCAAGTCCAGCAGCCCGCAGGCGACTTCCGGCATGAATTCTCCCGGCGGCGCGGCGTAGGGACGGAAGCCCGCATCCGCTGGATGGGCGATATTGAACGAGACGCCGAGAACGTCGGACGGTTCCGCCGCCGCCAGCATATCGGCCAGATAATCATGGGTGGGATCGCGGCGTCCAATCAAGGCGTCCACATCGCATTGCAGGATATAGCGCGTGTGAACCTGTTCAAACGCCCAAAGCTGAGGGGTCACCGGAACACCCCGGATGCAATGGGTGTTTTGGCAACTGACAGCAAACCAGCGTTCGTTAATAGCAGAGGTGGTCACGGCATCATCGGGGGCAATGATGATCCGGTCGAGCCAACCGGCTTGAACCAAGCCTTTGGCTTCCGCGAGCAACCGCACCCAATCTCCAGAACAATGCTGACGCAAATAAGGGCCTCGAAACGGATCAATGGCTAAAACCCTCTCCGCAAATCGCCGAGGGCGCTCCAGTTGGCCGACCAAGTGACGAACTTGAACCGTCAGATAGGCCGCATCCATGGCGCACGCCTTGATGAGCAGCGTCACCTGCGGCTCAACTTCAGTCACTGCCGGTGTTTTTGGAATCAAGCCCGGTGCCCATTGCCTACGCGCGTGTTCGTGCAGGATGGAACTGTAAAATTCGGCGAAGCCCGGCAGGGAGAGTAAAAAAGCTTCGCGGCGAAGTTCCTGGCTACGCGCGTATAAAACATGATCCGTCCAACCCAACGCAGCGAGGGCAAAACCACGGGCGCAGGCATCCCGAAAATAATCCACATTCATCGGCAGAACATCGCCACCGATGTCAATAAAGGTCAGGCCACCGGGGCTGCGTCGGAAGTTGGCGTGTTTGATGTTGGGTGTGACCAGATTTCGCTCCAGACAGAAGCAGAAAAAGTCCCGCAACTCCAGGAGCGTCAGATGGTCGGCGGGCTGCGATTCGAACCAAGGATAGAAGGCGCACCATTGATCGCCGTCCTGCTCCCACACCGGCTCCGGAAGATGTGGCATGGTATTTCGCAGCGTGTTTTCCAGCCACGGGATTCGATCACCCGGCGGCTTGCCGGGGTAAAACCGTTTGCAAACCCGTCCGTCGGCCAGCGTCACCACACCCTCCCGACCACTGCCAAGAACTTGAGCCTTTCCCAGCCATGCCTGGGCGTTTTGGTGAAGATGCTGGCGGGCGGACAGATGACGGGATTGTTGCCGGTTTTGCGAGGTCATCACACCATCCAGGGTGTAATCGGCATAGAACGGTTCGGTCAGAACCGCGCCTTTATCCGCGTGGCGCAACAATAATTCGGCCACCAGCCAATGATCTTCGGCACTGGTCAGTTCTGGATAACGCCAGCCTGCATGAGTTGCCAGCAATAGATTACACGATGGTAATTCCGCTGCCGCATCACCTTGAGCCATGCGCGCCAGACGAGAGATCACATATTCGGCTCGCAATAAATCCGGGGTTGCGGGATTGCTGCGCTCCAGCAAGTTCCCACGTTGCCGCAGATGGTTTCCGCCAATAACGAACCGCGCCTCCGAACTCATGGCGAGCCGAAGCATCGCGCCCATTGAATTCGGCGAGGCGAACCGGTCGTCGGCATCGAGTCGTGCCACCCACCGAGCAGCAGGGAAAATAAGGTCGGCCAAGTCGAGCAAACTATTTCGAGCGGAGGCCGCCGTTCCGCAACGAAGGCGGACGCAAGCCAAATCAACCTGCGGAGACAGATGTTCCAAGCCTGACCGCCAGTCATCTTCGGAATCATCATCTAACAGTAAAACCGCAAACCGGAGCGGCACGTTTTGCTGGGCGCTGATGCTGGCCAGACAATCAGGCAACGCTAGACTTTGATTGTGCAGGGCCACCCCGATCACCACCTCCGCCGCAAATGCTCCCTCAGTTGCATTTACATCTATTTCTCGTCCACCCAATTGGAATGATCGGCGGTCGGTGAATTTGTTCTCGGTGCGGCTCATGGCGTGGCTTTATGGCTGGTCGCCCCCAGTTCGTTTTCGTTCACGCCACTGGGCGTATAGGCTGCGCCAGGTGGGCGACATTTTTTCCACAGTAAGCGGCGGTCGAAGCGATTCAGGCACAAAATGGCCGTCGCGAAAGCGTCCGCAAAGACGGCAATATTTTGATGCCATCGGTAACATATCGTCTGCGTCGTCAGGCAGGTGTTGCTGACCGGTGCCCTCGCCCGTGATCCGTTCAATGCCGCCGGCGACGGCACAGGGATAATACCCCATCGGGGTCAATCCGACGCCACACTCATGCAATATCGCGCAACCGTTTGTGTAATCTGCCCGGCGAAACGCTGGGTCGTCGGCGGGCGCGAGATTGAACGGTCCGAACGAGGGTTGCACCACGGTCTTTTTCCGGGAATTTTCCACCCACACCTCGGGCGGAAGCTCCTTCAACCGCGCCTCCACTTTTGAACCGTGCCCGTTCGTCACCACTTCAATCAACGTTTGCGGTGACCAAGCTCGATAGCGAAGAAGCTCGGCAATGATTTCATCGAATTGGGGATGCAGAGTTGGTTCGCCACCCAGCACGCGAATACGCCGCCAGTATTTGCCATGAGCCATCCATTCATCGACCCACCCCCGCAGTTTTCCGACGGGCAGATGCAAGGCTTCGGGTGCTTGACGGACGGAGCGGTTACAGTTGAAGCAATGCAAATTGCAGTCGTAAGTGATGTCGAGTTCCAACAACGATCGGCTGCGGCGATATTGCGGGCCGAGCCAACGGGTGAGCCACTTTGAAATCCGTATCTGCCGCCAGAGAGCGCGCAACCGATACCAGTGCCGCGCCAGCCACAGCCAGTTTGGCGGAATCTTCCGGTCGGGGAATGATGATTTACGCGCTTGGTCTTTCATGCCTCAACTCCGAAGTCGCCGCGCGGCAAGGAATGCGGCGGTTGATCCGTTTTATCCGCAAGAATCTCATCGCGACCGAGGCCAAATAATTCCTTTGCCCGCGAAAAAAATAATTTGGTTTCCGCCGGACGCATTTCTGAACCATAAATTTGCCAGAACCAACGCAAGCCCCGAAGTTTTTCCAGTGAACGTGGCGATGAAAGTGCCGGTGCTTTTGTTGTAAGATGCCAGGTTGAAGTCCATTGGCCGGTATAGGCCACGCGAATTCCCGGCCACCGCAACAGCCGTATCGCCAAGTCGCGGTCATTCAGGCTCGGCAAGCCATCACGGAATCCGCCCACCGCTTTCAGTGCGGACAAGGCGACGAAGGTGTTGGAACCCTGCCATCCCGGATTGCCGGCAAGAAACATCCCGTCAGTGAGGCCTTGCGGAAGTGAGCGGGGACATGGCACGCCATCCTTGACCATACGAAGTCCCGATATGACGGTGTTTGCTTTAGCCGATGCAGCCATGATCAAATTAGCGCTCAAATGGTTTTCATCCCACGCATCGTCGTCATCAAGTATCGCCACATAGCCATTGAAATTTTCCCCTGTTAGATAATCCAAGGCGGTATTCCAAGCTCCCGCCGCGCCGCCCGCCCGGCTGTTTTGCAACAAGACAAACTCTATTTTGCCAAGAAGGGATACAAAGCCGGCAATCACCTCCAGTGGTATTGCAAAACCATCGGCCACCATCACCACGACCAGCGGAATGTGCGTTTGCCGTCGCACCGAAGGCAGGCTGACCGTCCGAAGCATTTCCAACCGGCCACAGGTGGCAACCACTACGGCACATTCCAGGTTTCTAAGAATATCCTGAGCCGGATTGTTCATCATGATGTGCTAATGTTATGCTGGCTTCATATTTGTGGTCCGCATGAATAATATTTCTTCAGCCATTCAAGAAAAGGTGAATACGTATTCGCCTGCAAGACCAATACGTTTCTGTTAACAAAAAAATGCGCAGGCGGCAAGGTCATGGTTTTTGAAATGACTGCGGTTCAACCTGCTGAATCACTGCAATGTTCGCAACGAATCAATGACTGCTGTCAGGAATGCAGATGGATGGCGCTTTGACTGGCCGGCTTGCTTCCAGGTATTCAGCAACCGGCCAGACAAATCGCCGTGATGGAAACCTAGACGGTCGCGCACTCATCGGTCGTTCTAAAACCGCGCTCAACTCCGCCGTCGTCCGTTCATGCCACTCCCGACCTGCTTCGTTTCGCTGCCGGTTTCAGAATGCCCGGTCAGTGCGCCCATCATCATCCAATTTGATACGTTCAGCCGAACATGTTTCGGGGCGGCTTTCTGAAACTTGAAAGCCTTGATTTTTGGATGACACCATCTCCTAACGAAATCGTTGGGTGAAAAAGTAGTCCGAAACAAAGCGACAAAAAGCGACAACGAACTTGTCGCCCGTTGTCGCTTCTACTCATCAAAAAGTGTCGCCTTTTGTCGCTCGAAATTATCGCTTCTTGTCGCTTATGCAGCGTAATTTCATCTCACTTTAACTTTCACCTGCTCTCGACACAAATTTTTCATCAGCGGGTTATCCTGTCCAGCGATGACAGAAACGGCACAACGAAAAGGCGGCGGAAAACCGTTCCGCAGCATCCTGGAACCGCACTTTGAATTCATCCGCGATCTGCGCCAACGGCGCAAGACGTGGCGGCAAATTACTGAATTGCTGTTCACCGAGAAGGGCATCCGCGTTACGGTTTATGCCCCATATCTTTTTTACCGTCGCAAATTAAAACGCACCGCAAAACCGAATTGGGAAAATTTGGGAAATACTTCCGAAGTCCTACCCGCCCGCCCCAACGTGGTGGCCAACCGGCCGCCATCGCATCCAGCGCCGTTGCCAAAACAAAACGCTTTCAACCGCCCAAACATCAAAAACATTAACACCGACCAAGAATTCACATGAACACCAACATCACCAAACGCATCCATATCAATCCTCAATCCAAAGGCAGCCTCGGCAAAAGTTTCGAGGCTGAATTTAGAACCGCCTGGCTCGATTATCATGGCATCCAGTGGAATGGCTCCGACCTCGATGATCGCCACCATTCTTTTGCCGACCGGCATCCCGAACAGGTGCAGTCCTACACGCTTGGCAGCGATGATGAAAGCAAGTCCACATTGCTTGGACTATTCCGTAACGTGACGCGCAGTGAGGCGCCGGTTCACGTCATTGATTGCCGCGCGCAGGCCGATGGTCTCATCGTGCGGGCATTGGACTCGTTGCAATTGCTCGAATCACTCGCCGCCCAGGGCATCCGGTTCACTTTTTTCCTGTTTCCCAGCGAGGACACCGAGAGCATGAATAATCTGCTCGACCTGTTTTTCTTCGCGGGCGACCGGGTGGACTACGTCATCGTCCACAATCCGGCCAAAGTGCGGACGAACCTGTTCAAAAAATCCAACATCGAAGCTGAGTTAAAAAAATTCGGAGCCAAGGAAATAACATTGCCGGTGGTGACTTCCATCACGTTGCTGGCCATCAAACGTGCCGAGGCCAAGGCCGGTCGCAAATTGAGCTTCGCGGAAGCAGCCACGCCCGGCACGCCGCATCTGGAACTGATGCTGGCGGGTGAAATGCAATGGGCGATGCAGCAGATGTTCCGGCAATACGACCTGATTGCCGATTTGCTCGTGCCATCGGAACAGATGCCGGAGCTTGAACCGCAGACCGAACCGGCGGCGAAACCGGCTCGCTCCAAACAGCCCATGCTCAACTTGGGCGAATGAAGCTATGGATTTGGACAAAGATGATTTGGCGATACTTTGCCGCGACCTGACGAAAGAGGAAGTGGATCGGGTTCATCGGCTGCTGCATGAATGGGGCACCGGCCCGGAGGATAGTTTCCCGGCGCAATTCTCATTGCTAACCCGCGCACAGTTGCGGGCAGCAGCCAGTATCCCGCGCTCCATCGCCGAAAGCCAGAAATGGCTGGAACAACATCTGGCCGAATACCGGCGGCAAACCGCCGCGCTCACCGACAATTTCGCGGGCATGGTGGACATCAAGCATGGCGAATTAAAAGACATCGTTCTCAAACACGCGGAAACCGTGAAACGCGATGCGTTGTTCGTCAGCAACCGGCTGGTTGATGCGAATGACGTTGCCAAAAGCATCCAGAAAAATCTGCAATGTGCGGTGGCAGAATGGAATCAATCTCAAGACGCTTTGGAACGGGAACGACAGCGATTTGAAAAAGTCTGCCGAAAATTGGAGGATTCAATCAATCTTCGCGGCGTCCACTGGTATATTGTGGGCACGTTGACAGCCTGTGTTGTCGCCCTGCTTATTGGCCACTATGTTTGGCATCACTGAAATCTGCCATTGATTTGTCATGTGCGCGCGAATCCGATTTTCATTGTATGTCGCCGGTCGTCGCGTCAAGGTCGTTCCTCGGTATGCCCTCGGCTTCCACCTTGACGCGCCGCCCGGCTCCGGGAGTTTTGCTTTTAGGATTTCGCGCGGGGAGAATTGCTTCTGACAAGAATAGGCCAGCCGCACTGGATGTCTTGGAAGTCATGCGTGTGAAAAACTTTTCAACACCGGCAAAATCCGGCATCATGCCCGGCGTTTCCAAAAACGATTGAGTATCGTTGTGGGCAGAACGGCGGACAAACATTTTGTATGACGAAACGAAAAACAACAGCCGCAGCGTTGGCAAAAGCCAGCGGACAGGCTGGCAAACCGCCCGGCGCGCTTCCCCCTGGTTACACCACGCTTCTCACCGACCTCAAGACGCGTGTCCGCGCGGCGCAACTGCGCGCAGTGGTTTCGGTTAACCGCGAGTTGATTCTGCTTTATTGGGACATCGGTAAAATCATTGCCGAGGCGCAAAAGACCAAGGGTTACGGCAAACAGGTGGTGGAACGGCTGGCGGAAGACCTGCAAAAGGAATTTCCCGGCACGGCGGGTTTCTCGCCGCAAAACGTCTGGTTCATGC
>Ga0208507_1001152_pt1 | contig 15179 bp, 14 predicted proteins | sample CryBogCBH12Aug01_FD_184626 | JGI IMG/M metagenome (GOLD analysis project Ga0208507, IMG submission 184626) | Freshwater microbial communities from Crystal Bog, Wisconsin, USA - CBH12Aug09.1 (SPAdes) (version 2) | ecosystem: Environmental > Aquatic > Freshwater > Lake | place: Crystal Bog... | reverse complement strand
TCACCGCGCCGAGGCCGACGACGCGCGCGATTTCGTGCTGTTGCGCTGCGGGCAATTCCGCGCTCTTTTCACAAACTGTTTTGTAAGCACGTTCCACGGCCTCATCGAGTAATTCGCCCAGTTTCACCGTGTCGCCGGAGCGCGTCTTGAACGGCTTGCCGTCTTCACCCATGATTTTGCCGAAGCCGACGTGAACCAGTTTGGTGGTCTTCGCCGCATCCGGTTTCCAACGCGTAAAAATGAGAAATAATTTTTTGAAATGGCCGGATTGCCGGTCGTCCACGACGTAAATGATTTCCTGCGGCGACCACGTTTTAAGTCGGTAATCAATCGTTGCCAAATCGGTGGTGGTGTAATTAAAACCACCGTCGCTCTTGCGCACGAGCGCGGGATCGGCAATCCATTCACCATCGCGATTGACGAGAAACGGATCCTCTTTCGGCGGCAGCGAGCCGTCGCTGAATACGCCGACCGCGCCTTCGCTTTCGCGTGCGATTTTTTTGGCGAGCAAATCATTCACGACTTCGCCCAGCCACGGATTGTAAAAACTTTCACCAAGCGCAAAATCAAATTTCACGCCCAGTCGTCCATAGATTTCGTCGAACTGCTTTTGCGAGAGCGCAATCATCTCTTTCCAAATTGCGGTGTTTTCCGCGTCGCCGGCTTGGAGTTTCACCAATTCAGATTTGGCTTCTTCGAGTCGCGCGGGATTCGCGTCGCATTCGGCGTTGATGACTTTGTAGAGCCGTTCCAGTTCTGCAATCGCGTCGCGTTCGAGTTCTGCGCGATTCAAAATCTGTTTCCATCCAAGCAGCAACTTGCCGAACTGCGTGCCCCAATCGCCGATATGATTGTCGGAAATAACCTTGTGGCCGAGCAATCTCAACGCGCGTTGCAGCGCGTCGCCAATACCGGTGCTGCGGATGTGGCCGACGTGCATCGGCTTGGCGACATTGGGCGAACTGAAATCGACGACAATCGTCTTGGGGGCAGCGGCCTTGGAGAAAAATAAATGTTCACCGCGGGCCGCCCCTTCGAGCGTTTGCGTGAGCACGGAATTTTTCAGCCGGAAATTCAGAAAGCCTGCACCGGCGATTTCAACTTTTTCGCAAACGGCGGCGAGGTCGAGTTTGGTTAAAACATCAGTAGCCAGCTGGCGCGGATTCAGCTTGCGCGTTTTGGCGAGCGACATGAGCGCGTTGCTTTGGTAATCACCAAATTTTGGATCGCACGGGCGGACGAGCACGGCGGAGACATCGGCATCCGGCAAAATTTCGCGGACGGCCGCTTGCAGCTTCAACTCAATTTGTTTATGTGGCAACACGAAGGAATTTTAGCCACAGATGAGCCCAGATGAAACACAGATTTTCCAAACCGGCCAGACCGGAAGGAAAATTATTTTTTGCCGTGTTCGCGGATGACGGCGAGCATGGCGTCGGCGTCGGAAGATTTTTCGAGCGCTTCGCGGAAATCAGCCTTGTGCAAAAGTTTGGCGATGTTGGCAAGCGTGTGGAGATGTTTCTGGAACTGACCTTGCGGGACAAGAAAGAGCATGACGAGCTTCACGGGCTGATTGTCGAGCGCATCAAAATTAACGCCTTTGGGTGAGCGACCGAGTGCGCCGACGACTTCAAAAATCAAATCTGTCGAGGCGTGCGGAATGCCGATGCCGAAGCCGATGCCGGTGGACATTGAGGTTTCGCGCTTTTTGACGGCGGCGGTGACGGCGTCGCGGTCGGCGGCCTGAATCTTGCCCGTGGCAACGAGATTGCCAATGAGTTCGTCAATGGCTTCCCAGCGGTTCGTTGCTTTTAGTTCGGGCACGATTTGTTCGCGTCCCAAGATGTCGGCTAAATCCATAACTGCAGTGAGGATGAATCCAAAGGCTGCTGCATTTCAAGTCCGAATTACTGACAAATTTTGGCGTGGTCAGAATAATTGGTGCAGCCACGCGAAAACTTTGCCGGTTTCGTTGCACCACAGACTGAAGATTTTGAAGATTCCCGGCGACCGCGTGAGTAGCGGAGCGCCAAATAACAGCACACAGACGTTACCGAGGAAAATCACCACGGCGGAAAATAAATAGCCCTGCCCGGTGATGTCCGATTGCCGCGTCTGCAAAACATGAAAGGTGAGCGTGACGTGAAACGCATACGCCGCGCCGACGCACAGATGAAACCAGACGAGATAGCTGTGCCAGTTCCAAATAAAATTGCCCAAAGCGAACACACTCACGACCAACACCACATACAGCGGGAAAAAATATGGGGCGAGCGCGATGACAAAATTTGTTTTGGAAATGACGACGTGGCCGCCGGACGACGACACCTTCATTTTTTTCACCTCGCCGCCGAACAGCCACGCCCACAGCGCGTGCGTCAGTTCATGGCCGAAGACGTAAACCCACATCGGCTTGGGCAACAAACAAAAAAACACCAGCCAGCACGCCGCGCCACCGGCAATGGGAACCCACGTCGTATCTGCGCTACCACAGGCTTGCAGCACTTTCAACAAAGCCATTCCCGCGCCCGCGCAAATGGGCAGCAGCAATATCGCAATTAAAAATTTTATCCACTTCGGCACACGGACAGATTAGCCACAGAGACACAGAGCGCACAGAGGAAAAATTAAACTCTGTGTTCTCTGTGCCTCTGTGGCAATTTTTGCTTTGAACTTTTCACTTTCGACTTAAAATCCGCGCCATGACAAAAGATGAAGCGTTGCAGATTTTTCGCGATTCAGGTGCGTTGCTCGAAGGCCATTTCGTTTTGCGCAGCGGCTTACACAGTCGCCAATTTTTCCAATGCGCGCTGGCGCTCCAGCAAATGCCGGCTGTCGAAAAACTCGGCGCGGCGCTCGCGGCCAAATTAAAACCGCTCGGCGCGGTCACCGTCGTTGCGCCCGCGATGGGCGGACTCGTCATCGGCCAGGAAGTCGCCCGGCAACTGGGCTTACGTTTCATTTTTGTGGAAAAAGAAGACGGCAAACTCGTCCTGAGGCGCGGCTTCAAAATTGCGCCGGGCGAAAAAATTCTCGTTGTGGAAGATGTCGTGACGAAAGGCGGCCGTGTGCAGGAGACTTTGGACATCGTCCGCGCGCACGGCGGCAATGTCGTCGGCGTAGCGATGGTGGTGGATCGCTCCAACGGCGCGGTGAATTTCGGCATGCCGTTTGTCAGCTTGATTTCATTGCAGGTTGAGACGTTTGACCCCAATAATCTTCCGCCAGACCTCGCTAAGATTCCCGCCGTCAAACCGGGCAGTAAATAATTTCAAAGCTTCATGGCCGATAAAATCAATTGGCGCACCAGGTTGCGCGCTGTGCTTCCGCACGAATGGATTTTCGGCACCTTTCTTTTACTGACCGGATTGCGACTGTTTATTCACGGTGGAGCAGCGCGTCCGTGGTCATTGGTTTTTTTCGGTTGCGTGCTCGCCGGCATCACCATTTTTTTCTGGGCGGAAAACAAGCTGACGCCGTGGCGCTGGCGTGTGCGGCTGTTGTTTTATCCGGCGACAATGGGCATTTCGTTTTACGCGATGGGCGCGGCCGTGCCGTTGCTGGGCCATCCGAAAGTGGACACGCTGCTGCTCGGCTGGGATTGCGCGCTGATTGGTGAAACGCCCGCCGTCGCGTGGGAACATTTTTTACGTCCGTGGGCGGAAGATGTGGCAATGGCGGGCTATTTATTTTTCTTTTATTACCTCGTCGCTGGACCGGCGGTTTATTGCGTGCGCGATTTAAAATTATTTCGCAAATGCATTGTTGGTTTGTTCACGATGTATGGGTTTGCGTTCATGAGCTACACCGTCATGCCGGCAGGCGGACCGTGGCGCTGGATGACTTTTCAAACTCCCTTGCACGGGCCGTGGCTGCTCGACCATGTGCTTGCACCGGTGAATGCCGGTAGCAATGCCGTGGATGTTTTTCCAAGCGTGCATATCGCGGCCTCGTTCTATCTGCTGCTCTTCGATTGGCAACACGGTCGGCGGCGGTTTTGGATTTATTTACTTCCGTGCCTGATTTTATGGCCCTCGACGATGTATTTACGCTTTCACTATTTTGTGGATTTAATTGCCGGCGTGATGATGGCGCTGGCGGGATGGTGGATGGCAAATAAATACGCAGCCGCAACCAACAGTCAGCCGATGCTCGCGGCTGAAATTAATGGCCTAGAGCCGCACACTGAAACCACCCGCAGCAACTAATTTTTCCATCTTGCCCTGATGGAACAGCTCGCGGTATTCCTCCGTCTCCAGCAAATGTTGGCGCAAATCTTTTTTGTCCCGGTTGAGAATAAATTTTAATTCCTTCAGATTTTCCGACCAGCGAAACCCGTTGAAAAATTCCGCGCCGACGAATTGCGTCTTGTAAAGCGCCGCATCGGAATAACACGTTCCGAGATAAAGATTTTTTGCCCCGCGCTCCGCAAATAATCTCACAGCCGAAGTCATCATGAACATGCCAAGATTGCGCGCGTAATAATTCAGGTCGTAGAACGCGTAGTAATAAAACGCGAGCGACTTGCCTTCGAGATACAAAGTAGCCACGCCGATTTCTTTACCTGTTTCAACATCCGTGAACACCAGTAAATGCGAGATGATCGGCGCATCAAACAGCGCATCCAGCCGCTCGTAACTCATCACATCTTTGCCGAACTTGATGTCGGCGTAGGTCTTGAAAAATGTCCGGCGCTCCGGCGTGTAATCAAATTTCTCGCGCGCCACTAATTTCACTTCAATGCCTGCGCCTTTGCGTAAAATCCGGCGGTTCTCGGACGACGGCTTGAACTTCGCCAAGTTGACGCGCACTTGCCGACACAAATAAAAACGATCCAGAAAACGCGATGACGGCAGGAAGCCCGCGTTAAAAATATCCGCTGGTGTCTCGCCCGCTTCCGGCAACGCCCACACCGCGTAGGGAAACTGGTAATTGTCGTAGTCGGAATTCTGTTCGGAAAAAAGGAGTTTCATTTTGTCGGCGCAGTTGCCAATTCAGTTTTTGCCGGCCAAACACGACCATTTACCGATTTGCGCCGCAGCCGCAACCGCCAGTTGGTCAGCACATCGTAGGTAACGGAATTTTTGAGTTTTGCAATATCGCGGACCGTGATTTCGTCATCGCCCTGCTTGCCCATCAAAACCGCTTCGTCCCACATCTGCGCCTGCGGAATGTCCGTGATGTCCACCATCAACGCATCCATCGCGATGCCGCCGACGAGCGGCGCGCGCTGACCGTGGATGAGTGCGCAGCCTTCGTTGCGCACGCGCGGAAAACCGTCGCCGTAGCCGATGGGCAGAATCGCGATGCGCCGTTCCGTTTTCGCTGTGTAGCGCATCCCGTAGCCGACGACTTCGCCCGGCTTCAATTTTTGGATTGCCGCGATACGCGCCTTCACCGACATCACCGGTTCGATGCCGGGAATCTGCCGACAAACCTGCGACGGAAAAACGCCATAGAGCAAAATGCCCGTGCGCACCATATCCAGATGCGCGTGCGGCAGATCGAGAAAGCCGCCGCTATTGCAAGCGTGCCGGATTTTTACAGCAACTTTCTTTTGTTCCAGCGCGACCAGAATTTCCTGAAAACGAGAAAACTGAAGATTGGCAAAGGTTTTATCAGTTTCATCTGATTGCGAGAAATGCGTCATCACGCCTTCGAGCGACAGGGATTTCTCCGCGAGAATATTTTCAATAAGCGGCAGCGCCTCGTCCCAGCGCACGCCGTAACGGCTCATGCCGGTATGGATTTTTAAATGCACCGAAACCTGCTTGCCAAATTCTGCCGCAATTTTTGCGAGCTTGCGAACGGTGTGCGACTCGTTCACGCACACGGTCAGATCGTGTGCTACGCACCATTCGAGTTCCGCCTCTTGTCGTTCGCCGAGCAACAGCAACGGCGCGGTGATGCCGCCTTCGCGCAAGTGCATTGCCTCTTCAAGCGTGCTCAAGCCAAAACCCCACGCACCTTCCTCGACCGCAACGCGCGCCACGTCGAGCGCGCCATGACCGTAAGCCTCGTCCTTTACCACCGCCATCAACCGCACCGACTTCGGCAAATCGCCACGAATCAATTGCAGATTGCGGCGCAGTTTGCCGAGATCAATCTCGGTCCACGCCGGTCGCAACGGAAAATTTTCGGAATCTAATTTCATCGGACGAATAAATTTAACCATGGATGGTGACGGATGAACACAGATTTTCAAACCGTGCCCGGCGGCCACAAACTTTGGCCGACATCCGTGCGGAAATAACTACCAACAACGCGGATTTTGCGGATATTCGCGTAAGCTTTGGCAATCGCGGCTTTTAAATTTGGCGCGAGGGCAATCACATCCGCGATGCGATGGCCGGTGGAAATCAAATTTCCGTCCGCACCGCGCGCGACTTCGTTCCACCACACGTCGCAATCGAATTTGCCGTCCACTTCTAGCGGCAACTGCGGCCCGCGAACTTGCGTGAACGGATAACCGTAACCCGCCAGCGTGAGCGAGCAGCCGAAGTTTAATTTATCTTTGAACGCCAACTTCAGTTTTTCATTTCGCGCCGTCGCTAAAAATATTTCCGCCGGATTTTTCAGCATCCGCAAAATCATCGGGCCGGACGTGACGCCGATACGGATATTATATTCGATGACGTGCCATTTGCCGCCGCGTTTGATGGCGGTGACTTGCAGCGGCCCGTGATAATTCACCGCGCGCAGCCAAGGTTTCAGCGGATGAATCAACTCGCGCGCGAGTCCGTATTTATCTTTCTCGTCGCGTTCGACGAGTCCACCGAGCGGCGCGCCAGCGACGATGCCGAGATTGCCGTTGTGGGCGTATTTATATTCCTGATTCGTGACGAGCGAGTGAATCTCACCATCGCTGACGAGCGCGATGTGACCGGCCTCGGCGCGGCCAAGATATTCCTGCAAGAAAACGCCCTCGGCGTAATTCACATTGCGCAACCACGCACGCGTGTCCGCCAGCGTTTCGCACATCACCGTGTGGATCGGACTCGTCGGTGAGCACAGCGGATTTTTGAGGACGAAAGGCTGCGGATGTTTTTCGAGAATTTTTTCGGCCTCGATGCGATTCGAGGCAACAAATGATTTCGGAAAGGGAATTTTGTATTTCGCGCACAATTCGCGGGCAAAATCGCGTTCCCGCTCAATGCGCATCGCTGCTCCGGTCGGCGAAAAAATGCCGACGCCAGATTTGATCAAGTCATCCGCCCACGGTTGCAACGCCCAGTCGATGGACTGCGGAATGACAACATCAATTTTGTTTTCGCGCAGCAGCGGCACCGGACTTGGAAAAGCGTCGCGCAAAAAAGTTTTGCCGACCAGCGACGGCGAGAAGTGGCCGTAATTGCGCGTGAGGTATGTCGATACGTTCGCGCCCGCGGCCGCGAGCGCGCCACCAAGGCTGTGCGCGAACGAACCAACACCGAGAATCATGACGTTGGCGACGGACTTTTGAATGGGCGTTTTACGAGACATTTTTCGCGCGGTAATTGTTTCGCAGTTTGGCTCGCGGTGCAATCAGAAGTAATTCACCGCCTCGACTTCCGGCGGCGGCGCGGGCAAAATCATTGCATGGCTGACGAAAATTCCCGACGCACTGAAAAACTGGAGTCCAACCTCGCGCATCTCGAACATCAGGTCGAGCAGTTGAACGGCGTCGTCATCGAGCAAGGCAAGTTGCTGGAGCGCTTGAAAAAAGAAGTTCTGCGCCAGTCGCGCGCGATGGAAACGCTGGAATTGGAACGCATCAAATCGAACAACGCCAAGCCGCCGCACTATCAGTGAACGCGTCGCCAGAAAAACCAGTTTCGCCGCTCGCTGCGCCGGTCGCATCCGTCTGGGGCGTCGGTGAGGAACGCGCAAAACTGTTGGCACGATTACACATTTTCACCGTTGAAGATTTACTGCTACACGCGCCGCGCCGTTACGAAGACCGCCGGAAATTTCTGCCCATCCGCGAATTGATGTTGAGCGAGTCGGCCACGGTGCGCGGAAAAATTGTCGCCGCCGGCATAAAACGTTTTCGCGGTGGTTCCCGCACGATGTTTGAATGCGTGTTTGACGATGGCGCGGCGCGACTGCATTGCCGCTGGTGGCAGGCGCAGGCGTGGATGCCGGATTGGTATACGGTCGGTCGCGAGTTTCTCATCTACGGAAAATTAGATAACGAGAAAAAGCCGCGCGTCTTCACGCATCCCGAAACGGAGCTGGTCGAGGCCGGCGACGATGAATTTGTCCACGTCAACCGCATCGTCCCAGTGCACCCGCTGACAGAAGGTTTGACGGCGCGCGTGATGCGCTCGCTCATCTGGCGCGCGCTGGAAAAATACGAAAACGAAATCGCCGAACCGGACATCAAGCTGGATTTGAAACAATTTCCGGCGCGCGCAAACGCAGTGCGCATGATTCATTTTCCAAATGAATTGACGGACGTGGAATTTGCGCGGCAGCGGTTGGCGTTGGATGAATTTGTTGCGCTGCAGTTCCAAATCCAGTCGCGCCGGAAAAAGTTTGAGGCCTTGTCCAAGGCGCTGCCATGCGGTGGCGACAACCGTTTGATGAAACCATTTCTCGCGCAGCTCGGCTTCAAGCTCACGGCGGCACAGGCGAGTGTGCTCAAAGAAATCCGCGCGGACATGGGCGGCGCGCATCCGATGCGCCGACTGTTGCAAGGCGATGTCGGCTCCGGCAAAACGGCGGTCGCGGCGTGCAGTGCGTTGATGGCGATTGAAAGCGGCTTCAACGTCGCGCTGATGGCGCCGACGGAAATTCTGGCGGAGCAGCATTTCCGAAATTTTTCCAAATGGTTTGAACCACTGGGAATCAAAATTGAATTGCAAACGGGCAGCCGAAAAACATTTGAGCCGACCACGACCAATGTGCCACGCGGCAAGCTGGCAAATTTCAACCGGCAACCTTCCACCTTGTTCATCGGCACGCACGCACTGTTCACGACGGGGTTTGATCTGCCGATGCTCGGCTTGGTCATCATTGATGAGCAACATAAATTCGGCGTGGCGCAGCGCGAAAGCCTTGTGCGCAAAGGAAATTATCCGCATCTGCTGGTGATGACGGCGACGCCGATTCCGCGGACGCTCGGTCTGACGCTTTACGGCGATTTGGACGTTTCAGTGATTGATGAATTGCCCGGTGGACGCGGCACGATAAAAACGTTTGTGCGCACGACGGAAAAGTTGCCGAAGGTTTTTGATTTCATCCGCGAAAAAATTTCTGCCGGACGACAGGCATACATCGTTTATCCGCGCGTGGACGTGGCGGACACGGATAAAGACATCAAGGCGGTGACGAAAGAATTTGCCAATGTGGAAAAAGCGCTGACCGGATTCAAAGTCGGTTTACTGCACGGACGTATCAAACCGGCGGAAAAGGAAAAAGTCATGACGGCCTTCCGCACCAATGAAATCAAGGCGCTCGTCGCGACGTCGCTCATCGAAGTCGGCGTGGACGTGCCAAACGCGACGGTGATGCTCATCGAAAACGCAGAGCATTTCGGGCTGGCGCAGTTGCATCAATTGCGCGGACGCATCGGGCGCGGCGCGCACGAAAGTTTTTGCATTCTCGTTTCCGACGCGGAACACAAAGAAGCGCAGGCGCGGTTGAAAATTCTGGAAGATACGACTGATGGTTTCAAAATCGCCGAGGCGGATTTGAAACTGCGCGGACCCGGCGAATTGCTCGGACGCGAACAAAGCGGTGCGCTTGATTTGCGTTTCGGCAATCTGGCGGAGGATTTGAATTTAATCCGGCAAGCACGGGAGCTGGTGTCAAAAATTCTTTAACCGTAAAAATCAGTTTCCCTTTGGCATGAACAGGCGTAATTTGCAGACATGAAAGCTTTCAATTCTTTCCTAATTTTGGCGGCGGCGATTTTCGCGGCGGGTTGCGGCGATAGTTCCAAGCCCGGCACGACGGCCAATACGGTTTCCAACGTGGTGGATGCGCCGCTGAATTACGTCGGCGCGGTAGTGCAGGCGCAAAAGTATTCGGAGAAGCAGATTGATTTAGCCTATGTAAATCAAGCCATCCAGCAGTTTCAGGCGGGCGAAGGCAGGTTGCCGAAAGACTTGAATGAGATGGTGGAGATGCACTACCTCGGAAAACTTCCCGAAGCGCCGTTCGGTTATAAAATTGTTTATGACGCAACGGCGGGCGCAATCAAGGTGGTAAAACAATAATTCATGTCACTTCCAAACTTCAATCAAGCGCAGGCATCCACGCTGCCATTTGAACGTGGCCTGTGGAGTCGGGTGTGGTTCATCGTCCTGCTCTGTCTGGTATTTGCGGCGGTGGATTGGGAGTTGATTCCGCTCAAAGTATTCCCGTTCGTTTTTATTTTTCCGCTGATGCTGGCGGCGTGGAACCGTTCACTGCCGTTTGCATTAATCTGCGCGATAGTTCTGTCGCTGACACGCCTGTCGCATCAATTCGTTTTTGATGAAAGACCTTACACAGCCGATGAAGTGGCAGCAGCTTCGGTGCGTTTTTTTGTGTTGCTGCTGCTGGCCGCGTTGACACACCAACTCGGCAAACAGACCCGCCAACTCCGCCTGCGCGTGAAACTGCTGGAAGGCATCCTGCCCATCTGCTCGCACTGCAAAAGTATCCGCGATAAAAATAATAACTGGGTCCAGTTGGAATATTACATCACGGCCCACTCGGACGCGCAGTTTTCCCACAGCCTCTGCCCGACATGCTTCAAAAACTTTTACGGTCAGGAGCCGCCGGCGGAATCGACAGCTGCGGGCAAATAGTTTTAAATTACTTTTTAGTCCGTTTAAATTTGTGCGCTAATTATTTAGGCGGTTGGAACCAAGTTGCGGGCGGAGCTTTCCAAACATAGACCATCGCGATTTCAGGAGAAACTTTTCCAAAGGTAAACGGCAATGGCCCGTAACCAGCAGCATAAAAACCTGCGCCAACATTGAGATCCCAAGTCGTGAGCTGTTCCGGGCTGGAAATGGAAACGACATCAATCAAAGCAGCCTGATTTTGATCGGGCAATTGGATGCTGGTGTTGCCGATAGGAATTGCGAGAAGGTCGCCCGGCTTCAAAATGGATTTATCAAAATCCAGTGGCGCGGCGCCCGTTTGCGCCATATAAAATTGAAATCCCCAGTGACCTTGAAACCACAGTGGCACAGGGCTGTCGCTGTGACGCGCACGAACTTCTTGAGCACATTGGCGAACAGCGCAGGCGGCCGAAAAATCTGCGCGGGCGACCAACATGGTGAGCGCGCCACCAGCCAACAGCGCAGCAATAACGCCAGCCGGCCAGATGATATGTCCGGGAACATTTTTTGATTGTAACCGCCGCGCGACCAAAATCGCGACCGCCGGCGTCATGGGCAAAATGGAGCGTGCATTGACCGTCCAATTACAACACGCGGCAAAATAAAATGTGCCGGCAATCCACAGAACCAGCAGCAACGAATTCGCATCACGGCCGCGAAAGATTTCTGCCGTCACCAAAACCGACAAGCATAAGCCTCCGGCTACCCAAAAAATCATCTGGAGTTTGACGGAAAATTGCGCCCAATCGTGAAGTGAGCCGTAACGGCTCCATAGTGTGCTATCGAAAAGCACAGTTCCAGCAGCTAGCGTTGTGGCGGCGACTAGAATCATCATTCCATTTTTGCGCCAGCTCGATGGCGTGAGAAAAAATGCCGTGGCCATGCCGCCACCCACAAACGCGAGCGCAATTAAAGCGTTTTGAAATTTTGAAAAGCCGATGAGACTTTTTGAGAAAGTCGCATAATCCATCGCCCGATAAAGCAGGCTGTAGCCGTAGGCAGACTGAGTGACGTATTGGTAGGCGCAAAGAACAGCCAATGGTATTAGCAGAAACTGCGCCCACTGACGCAATGGACGCCGACTGGTCAGGCTGTAAGCGGCCAGCAACGGCACGAGGCAGACGCCGAAATATTTTGTCATCGCCGCGAGTGAAATTAAAAGTCCTGCCAGCACCATTTTTCGATTGTTGTTTTGTCCTTCAACCCAGAGCACAACCGCCCAAATCCAACAGGCCAGCATGGAGACGTCGCACATCACAGTCGTGGCGGAAACCAAAAATACCGGCGCAAATAAAGTCGTGAGCGCGGCGAGCCACGGATTCGCGCCCAGCCGCGCGGCTAAACGGTGCGTTCCCAAAATTACGGCGATGGCGGGAAGTATAAATGCAAAGTGTAACGCGATTTCGCTCCAACCTAAAATGCTGGCGGCTAACGCGATGAAGTAACCAGCAAGCGGCGGATTTTCAGTGATTTTCCACATGGGAAATTCCGTGATATCCCAAGCGACATTGAAGCCAAATGGATTTAATGGATGCGCTTGCACTTGATGTCCGACCCAAATGAACAACGGATCATCAATGTTGAACGGCTTAACCAGAAACGGCAGCAGCGCGACAAACGTGATTAAAGCCAGCGTCCAATTGGGATATTGCTCAATCCAGCGACGAGGTTTCTCAAACATGACGGACATGGTTTAACCCAGACGCGGCGCGTAAAAAACATTTTTCGCTCGCAAAACGCGCGCAAGCGAAAGAGAATTGACCCTTGTTTTCAATATGAACGAACAGATTGTCATTCTCGATTTCGGCTCGCAATACACGCAGGTCATCGCCCGCCGCGTGCGCGAGTGCAATGTCTACTCCACCATTGTCAGCTATAAGACTTCCGCTGCGAAAATCGCGGCGATGAAACCGCGTGGGATTATTTTATCCGGCGGACCGTCCAGCGTGTATGCGCCGAATGCGCCGCTGCCAGATAAAACGATTTTTGAACTGGGCGTGCCGGTGCTCGGCATCTGTTTTGGCGTGCAACTGCTCGCGCAATTTCTCGGCGGCAAAGTTGAGAAAGGTCTCAAGCGCGAATACGGCAAAGGCACGTTGACCATCAAGGATAAATCCAGCGCGCTCTTTGCCAAACTGCCGACAAAATTGCAGGTGTGGAATTCCCACGGCGACAAACTCACGAAAATCCCCAATGGATTCAAGGCGGTTGCGGTCACGGAGAATTCCGAATACGCGGCCATCGAAAACCGCGCGAAGAAATTTTTTGGACTGCAATTTCATCCGGAAGTCGTGCACACGCCCCGCGGCCGGGAAATTATTTCCAACTTCGTTCACGGCGTTTGCGGCTGCGGCAAGAATTGGACGATGCGCAATTACATTGATCAAGCCGTGGAAGAAATTCGTGCGCAAGTCGGCAACGAGCACGTCGTGCTTGGCTTGAGCGGCGGCGTGGATTCGAGCGTCGCGGCGGCACTGTTGCACAAGGCCATCGGCGATCAACTCACCTGCATTTTCGTAAACAACGGCTTGCTCCGCGCGCGCGAGGCGGAAGTGGTGCAGGAAGTTTTTGGCCGCAATTTCAAAGTGAAGTTGCAATACGAGAACGCGACGAAACTTTTTCTTGGAAAACTCAAAGGCGTCACCGATCCGGAGAAGAAACGCAAAATCATCGGCAAAGCGTTTGTGGATGTTTTTCAGGCGGCGACGAAACGCGCGGGCAAAGCGAAATTTCTCGCGCAAGGAACGTTGTATCCGGACGTCATCGAGTCTGTGCCGATTGCTGGCAATCCGGCCGCGCTCATCAAGAGCCATCACAACGTCGGCGGTTTGCCGAAGGGCATGAAGTTTGAGTTGGTCGAGCCGCTGAAAAATTTGTTCAAGGACGAAGTGCGTTTGCTCGGCGAAGAACTCGGCGTGCCAAAAGAAATTGTCTGGCGTCAGCCGTTTCCCGGCCCCGGTCTGGCGGTTCGTATTCTCGGCGAAGTAACGCCGGCGCGCTGCGAAATTTTGCGGAACGCGGACGCCATCGTCGTCGAGGAAATGAAAGCCAGCGGACTCTATTACAAGATTTGGCAGAGTTTCGCGGTGTTATTGCCGGTGCGCAGCGTGGGTGTGATGGGCGATGAACGCACTTACGAATACACGATTGCGATTCGCGCCGTGGAATCACAGGACGGCATGACGGCGGATTGGGTCAAGCTGCCTTACGACCTGCTGGAAAAACTCGCCAGCCGCATCATCAACGAGGTGAAAGGCGTGAACCGCTGTGTGTTCGACATCACGAGCAAACCGCCGGGAACGATTGAGTGGGAGTGAAGTGAGTTTTCACTTCACCCACACACTGGCGGATTAAAACTTCCAAGTGAACGTCGCAAGGACGGCGTGTGCCATCGTGCCGTCGGTCTTGAAGGTCACACCATTGTCCGACCAATTGTGGTCAGTCGTGCCGGTGAATTTGTAGGCGATGCCCAAATCAATGTGTTCGCTCACGGCATATTTCACTCCCGCTTCAGCTTGATACGCGAAAGTGAAATCGGTGGATTTGTAACTGGAATTGCTGCCGAAGCCGAAGAGTGGAACATTTTGGGCGGTCAAATATGTGGCCGCGCCGCCCAAACCTGCGCCAACGTAGGGCGTCCAGCCGCCTTTGAGTGGCAGCCGGTAAATGCCATTCACCAGAATCGGAATTTCGTAAAGGTCAGCACTCGCGCCAAACGATGAAAGGGTATTGCCCGCGATGCTGTTGATTGAGTTGGCGATCACGCCGGTTTCCAATTCGGCAGCAAAGTTTTCGCAGAAATTGTAGCCGAACGTGACATCGCCGCGCACGCCAGTGTCGAAATCAACCGTGCCGTTCCCGCCGCGGGTATTAACGTTTTGCTGCCACGCGGCGCCAACGTCACCGCTCACATACATCTTGCTAGCCACGGAGTTGGTCTCGATGGCGGAGGTTTGGCTGGTCTGTGCTCCAGCCTGACTGGCCAAAAACGGAATGGTTAACTCCAGCAGCACCGCTCGCCGCCGCCAAAAAAGCATCAGCAGATAGCAAGACCCTTGGCTCGAGGGACTCGAGTTCAAAACGGCTCTTTAAATGTTTTGAGGATTTGCTCAAACGCTTGAAACTTTTTTCCACTTTTTAAGCCCATCAGTCAATTGTTAAATATTAAAAAATATACCAAATAACAAAAATACATAATCAGCCGCCAATCTTTCATCTTGAATTTAACCTAGCCGCGATGCGACCAAGGCGCTAAAAAACAAAACAATTCCACTGCGCCAGATTGTCGCTTATTCTAGCATGGCTTTAGAAAGAATAATTTTACAACCAATCCTTTGCTCAAGATTGTAAATCTTAAGCGTA
>Ga0208507_1001147_pt1 | contig 15233 bp, 9 predicted proteins | sample CryBogCBH12Aug01_FD_184626 | JGI IMG/M metagenome (GOLD analysis project Ga0208507, IMG submission 184626) | Freshwater microbial communities from Crystal Bog, Wisconsin, USA - CBH12Aug09.1 (SPAdes) (version 2) | ecosystem: Environmental > Aquatic > Freshwater > Lake | place: Crystal Bog... | reverse complement strand
TGCTGCCGGACATCCTGCCCGCGCGGCTGCTGAGCGCGGACTCGCCCGGTAAAAAAATCCAAGTCGCGCAGATTGGCTGCGGCCGCATGGGGCACAGCGACCTGTTGAGTGTCATGAACGAGCCGCTCGCTCGCGTGGTCGCGGTGTGCGATCTGGATTCCAGGCGTCTTGCCGCCGGCAAAAAACTGGTGGAGGATTATTATTCGGCGCGCGGCGAGGCCGGCGTGAAGGTGAAGACATTCCACGATTATCGGGACGTTCTTGTTTCGCCGGAAATTGACGCGGTGGTGATTACGGTGCCGGATCACTGGCATGCGCTGGTGGCCATCGAGGCGGCCATCGCGGGCAAGCATATCTATGTCCAGAAACCGGTGACTTATTCCATTGCGGAAGCCATTGGGCTGCGGCGGGCGGTTGAAGCCAAGAAGGTGATTTTGCAGACCGGATCGCAGCAGCGTTCCGAGCATCCATGGCATAGTTTTCGCATCGCGAGCGAAGCCGTTCGCAGCGGACGCATTGGCCGGTTGAAAAGGGTCAAAATTGGCATCGGGCTGGACAAGCCCAGCGGCCACCAGCCCGCGCCGATGGCCGTGCCGGAAAACTTGGACTACGAACGCTGGCTCGGTTCTGCCCCGGAGCAGCCTTACATGGAGGGCCGCGTGCATCCGCAAAACGATCCCACGGGGCGTCCCGGCTGGATCACCACGGAGGATTTTGGACTGGGCATGATCACCAATTGGGGGGCGCATCATGTCGACATTGCGCATTGGGCGATGGGACAGGAACTGGGCGGGCCGCTGACGATTGAGGCGCACGCCAAATTCATGAAAAACGATGTGTGGACGGTGCACACCACCTATCACGTTGAAATGCTTTATCCGGCCAACGTGCAGGTGGTGCTGGACAACAAGTTTTCCACGGGCATCCAATTTGAGGGGGATGAAGGCTGGATTTTTTGCACCCGCGGCGAGGACAACGAAGACGCGCGGCCGCCGCTGCGCGCCAGCGACAAAGCCATGCTTGCTCCGCTCAAGAGCGACGCCATCCGCTGGATGCCGAGCAAATCGCATCACGGCAACTGGCTTGAAAGCATCATCGCCAACCGTCCGCCCATCGCGCCCATTGAGCAATCCGCGCGCAGCCTCGAAGCCTGTGCTGCCGCGTGGATCAGCATGAAACTTAAGCGCAAGCTGACTTGGGACACGGCCACGGAAATGTTCGTCGGCAATGCGGCGGCAAACGAGTTGCGCAGCCGTAAAGCGCGCAAGCCGGAATATGATTTTGAACTCGTGTTGAAAAAGGCCGGCATCGCCTGAAAGTTTTTCAGTTGGTGCGGAGTTGGGGAATGTGAGGTTTCTTGGTTATGGCCATCAATTGAGTTTGGTATCGTCAATAATATGAACATGAAATGGATCTCCTACACCACCGTCATCTGGGCAGTGATGGTATTCTTTTCCGGGGCTCAAGCTGACTCCGTATCTGTTGCCGGCGCGGGCATCATTCCAGCCCCGGTGAAATATGAGTTGGCGACGGGTAGTATTGCCGTAAGTGCGCAGACGGAAATCATCTGTCGCAAGGGAGCGGAGGCAGAAGCGGCCCGATTTCTTCAAACTGGTTTGAAGGCGCGCACCGGGCTGGAACTCAAACTGGTACGGCCTGGTAATAATATGATCAGTAGCATTCGGCTGGAACTAGTGCCGGCGGGAACGAATATATTCGAAGGTTATGCGCTGGAAGTTTCGTCAGCCGGCGTGCGGTTGCGCGCCAGTTCGGACGCCGGGCTGTTTTACGGGGTGCAATCGCTCTTGCAGATGGCGGACGCGCAAGGCGCAGCGGCGGGAAAGGCTTTGTCCCTGCCGGCGATGAATATTGTCGATGCGCCGCGCTTTGAATGGCGCGGCTTGATGCTTGACGAGTCGCGGTGTTTTTTTGGCAAACAGACAGTGGAGGAGTTGCTCGACACGATGGCGTATCTCAAGCTGAATCGCTTTCACTGGCATCTTACCGATGAACCGGGCTGGCGCATTGAAATCAAAAAGTATCCCAAGCTTACCCAGATTGGCGGGCAGGGGAACTGGGCAGACCCGCAAGCGCCCGCCGCGTTTTACACGCAGGCTGATATTCGGGAGATCGTCGAATATGCGTGGCAAAGGCACATCATGGTCATCCCCGAGATTGATATGCCCGGTCATGCGACGGCGGCGATGCGCGCTTATCCCGAATATTCCGGTGGTGGCGTAGGGCAATGGAAAGGGTTTACCTTTAATCCAGCGAAGGAGGAGACCTATCAGTTTTTGGAGAATGTTATCAAGGAAGTCGTCTCGCTGTTTCCCGGGCCGTATGTTCATCTCGGCGGGGACGAGGTACATTATGGCAATCAATCCTGGAGCACCGATCCGGAAATTGTGAAATTCACCCAAGATCATGGACTGACCAATGCCGCCGGTCTGGAACGGTATTTTATCCGTCGAATGGCCGGAGTCGTCAATAAACTCGGCAAGACCACGTTGGGTTGGGATGAAATTGCCGATGCGGACGTGCCGGTTTCACAGACGGCAGTAATGTGGTGGCGGCACGATAAAACCGATGTTTTGCATCAGTTGTTGGCCAGGGATTATCGCGTCGTGCTTTGTCCGCGTTTGCCCTGCTACTTTGATTTCGTCCAAGACGCCTCGCATCAGCAGGGTCGGCGCTGGAAAGGCGGGTTCAATACCTTGGCGGGTGTTTACAATTTTCCCGAGCCGGTGATCAATGGATTGATTCCATCCGGGAAGGAATCAAATGTGATGGGTGTCGAAGCTTGTTTGTGGACCGAGCGGATTCAGAATCGCGACCGGCTGGCGTTCATGACCTATCCCCGGCTGGCGGCATTGGCGGAAGCTGGCTGGACTCCGGCCTCGGCCAAAGATCAAGGTGAGTTCTTGGCGCGAGTTCGCGTATTTCTGCATGAATTGGAACGGCGTCGGATTCCATACTTCAATCTGTTTCAGCCGACGGCGACGCCTGAACCGCTGGGTCCGGAAAAGAAAGCCGCCGGCACGGCCAACGGTTGATAGACAATTTTATGAGTCCCAAACTCGTATTTGCGTTCTTTCTTGTCGAAATATGGCTGACACCATTGGCGGTATCCACTGCTGGCGTGGCTGAGCTTCCTCCGGATTCGGAAAATGTAGTTTTCGCGCCGTCGGCACAGAGGAAAGTAATTGCTATGGCAATGAGTGTTTCGAGAACGGTTGGGTATTCTGGCAAATGGCGCACCTGGCAGAACAACCAGCACAACCCCGATGTGCGAAAACCAAACGGCCGGCGCGACATTGCGTCCGTCTATTATCCCTCCATCGGCCTCTATGATACGAGTGACCCGGATTACATAGAGTGCGCCTGCCAATTGATGCACCTTGCCGGCATTGACGCCATCAGCTTTTTTACCCCGGACGCCAACGATTCCTGGCAATTGCAGGCGCTTTCGCGTTGGTTTGAAGTGATGAAGCGCTATGGCCTGACTGGCATGCCAAGACCACAACCGAAAAGTTCAGTCAAGGATCTTGATGCCCTGATAAATGTTTTTCAGCCCGTGACATTCCGGTATTGCGGACGACCGTTGCTGCCGTTTTTTAACATTGACCCTGACCGGCTCGATGCTCTTTCAAAATGGAAGGCGGCTTTCACTCCTGAAAGCCGGCCGTACCTTGTCAAATGGCTACAGCAAACTTGCAAGCCTCCTTTCGATGGGGGATTCGACTGGGTCGGTGATGCCACCCATCCACAACGCCAAAGCGCGACGAGGAGCGGTTGGAAGAGATACTTTGATGCCCAGCTAGCCCGTGAAGGCTATGACAGCGATGTGGCGCGTGCTTGCAAACTGATCGAACAGGGTGCGATGAAAGTCTATATCGAAGGCGTGAATCCTGGTTTCGACGATAGTCCGGTTAACGGTTGGGGAAATGGAAGCCATTATATCGAACGCGCTGGCGGTGAAACCTATCGTTACCGTTGGAACAAAGCTGTGGAACATGGTTTTGCTCTCGCCTGTATCCCGACTTGGGATGACTGGGGTGAGGGTTCGATGATTGAACCCACCGTTGAGTTCGGAAACCTATATCTCGAAATCACGCGAGAGTTCACGGCCAAGTTCAAAGGAAAGAAGCCTCTCTCAGGTAATTTTGACCTGCCTCAATGGATTTATTTAATCCGCAAAAAATCAAAAGATTCTGCTGTTCTCGAAAATTTGAAATTGGCTGTGTCCTTGGTAGAGAAGGACGAATGGCAGGCGGCCGAAAAACGGGTGTTTCCATTGGCTTTACAGTTTAATGTCGTTAATCGTACCTACCGCTGATGAACACAATAAAATTTTTTACACTTGCCGCTCTGTTTTTGTCTGCTCTGTATGCCGCCGAATCATCGGGCCTGGCGGCGCCGACGGAAGCCAAGGTCCGTCGTTTGACGGCCGGGGAGGTGTTCGATGACCGGCAGCCGGTGGTGTTTCAGGATGATTTCCAGTCCGGCCAGTTTGCTAAGTGGACATTTTCGGAAAACGACAACTACGAGATTGTCCACGAAAATCCTGAGCGGATCAAAATCGTTGATGCACCCGGCTTGGGCGGCGGGCGCAAGGCGGTGCGGTTTGCCGTGCGGCGGGCGCCCAATTCATTTCGCTCGGAAATCAGCCTGCCTTTTGAGCCGGGTTTTCACGAGCGTTGGTATGGCGAACGGATATTTGTTCCCAGCGACTGGGTGTTTGATCCCGGCCGGGCCGTATCCATCGTCATGCAATGGCATGCCATTCCCGGCAACTGGCGCGCCACGTTTCCCAACCTGGAGATATCCATCGGGAACACTAATTGGTTCATCCGCCAAAGTTATGGTTCCGCCCAGACTCAGCCAACCCGCATCAATAAAATTCTGGATGACCCGGTGCAACGTGGAGTTTGGGTTTCGTGGGTGATTCACGCCAGATGGTCTCCCAATACCGATGGCCTTCTTCAAATCTGGAAGGATGGCAAACTGGTCATGGATGCCAAAGGAACCAACGTATATTCGACGATTGGCGTGGAATACACTCCTTATCTGAAAACCGGCATCTATCATCCCGAATGGCATCTAAACAAAGAAGGCCGGCGGGAAGCCTTCGAAAAAGAAACGCCAGTCTCGACCAATATAGTCATCTATGTGACCGATATAAAGATTGGCAACGAGCGCGCCAAATTTGAAGATGTTGTACCCAAACGGTGAATAGATATGAAGGTAAACAATTCAGATTTCAATGGCAGTGGCAAGTTGCAGTAGCGTTAAACCCTAAACGAAGAAAACTCACATGAATAACTCGACCGTGCCAAATCTGCCGCAACGGCTCACGTCACTCGACGCCTATCGAGGATTTGTCATGTTGCTGATGATGGGCGAGGTGCTAAGTTTCAAAAACGTGTCGGCGGCGCTGCCGGACAGTGGTTTCTGGAAATTCCTTTGTCATCATCAGTCGCACGTCGAATGGGTCGGCTGTTCGTTGCATGACATGATCCAGCCGTCGTTTTCATTCATTGTTGGCGTCGCCCTGCCATTTTCCATCGCCGGCCGGCTGGCGCGCGGGCAAACACAATGGCGTTTGTCGCTGCACGCCTTCTGGCGCGCGTTGCTGCTGGTGCTGCTCGGCGTATTTCTTCGGTCTACGGGAAGCTCTCAAACCAACTGGACGTTTGAAGACACGCTTACGCAAATCGGCCTTGGATACGGTTTTCTGTTCCTGCTGGGTTTCCGCCCAGTGCGGGATCAATGGCTCGTCTTTGCGGGACTGCTTGTCGGTTACTGGACGTTGTTCGCCGCCTGGCCGTTGCCTGGTGCGAATTTTGATTGGAATTCAGGCGGCATCACTCCCGATTGGCCGGGTAACCTCACGGGTTTAGCGGCGCACTGGAACAAGAATACCAATCCGGCCTGGGCTTTCGACACGTGGTTCTTGAATCTCTTTTCACGCGCCAAGCCGTTCACCAGCAACGGTGGTGGTTACGCGACGCTAAGTTTCATCCCAACGCTGGCAACGATGATCCTCGGTCTGCTGGCGGGTGGCGTATTGCGAAGCGAGCGAACGTCATTGGCCAAAGTGCGGTGGTTGACCATTGCCGGGGTTGTTTGTCTTGTCGCCGGCGCGTTGCTCGGCTGGCTGGGAATATGTCCCGTTGTAAAACGCATCTGGACTCCAAGCTGGGTGTTGTTCAGCGGCGGCTGGTGCCTGCTGTTGCTGGCGGCGGCCTATGCGGCGCTGGATTGGCGTGGCTGGAAAGCCTGGTCGTTCCCGCTGGTGGTCATCGGTATGAACTCCATCGCCGCCTACTGCATCGCCCATCTTTTTGAAGGTTTCATTGCCAAGAATCTTTATACCCACATCGGGACTAGCCTTTTTCAAATCTGCGGCCATGCCTACGAACCCTTGCTGCACGGCGCGGCGGTATTGCTGGTCTTTTGGCTGATCCTGTTCTGGATGTTCCGTCGCAAAATCTTCCTGCGGATATAAATATAATATTCTGGAATCCCATCATGAACCAAAGACTTCTTCTCATTGCTGCTTTTGCCCTTTTCTGGATCTATTGCGCCTCGCCGATAGCTTCGCGCGCCGCCGTTGGAATCGTCACGATCGAACCGAAGCCGAGCGCAGGGGTGTTGCTCAATCCTGGCAAAGGCTGGTCAGCCATGGGACTTCCGGCAGATCAACCAAAGGAAGTTCTCGACCTGGTTGGAATGGGTGTCCGGCGTATTGACTGGGCAAGGCTCGAGCCGCAGGAAGGACAGTATGATTGGAGGCTGGTTGATGAGATGCTTGAGAGCTGGGCGCGGTTGGGCAAGGTTTGCAACATCGGCGTTGCCTGTGCGAACACCTCCAGCCGCATAGCTGGCGGTTATGTGACGCCGAAGTGGGTCTTTGATGCCGGGGCAAAGAAAATTGAAATTGAACTCAATCCAAAAGCGCCTACCAGCGGCTCACCCGGCCACAAAATCGCACCAGTGTTTGATGATCCGGTGTTTTTGGAAAAATTGCACCATTTCGTTCAAGCCTTTGCAAAGCGCTACGATGGCGATCCCCGGATAGCGCTTTTGGACATCCGTTCCTATGGCAATTGGGGCGAGGCGCACATGAGCCCTTTCAATGTTCCGGACATTGCACCGGAGAAGTTCCGCGAGCTTGTGCAAATGTATCTTGATGTTTTCAAGCGCACCCAGCTTTGCCTGTCGCGCAACAGCAATCTTGGCAGGTATGGCCGGTTGAAAGAAGTTTTTGACTGGGCGGTGCTGGATAAACATATCGCTCCGCGCCGTGATGGTATTTGCGGCAATAGCGACGGAAGTGAAACCGCCATTGGTTTTGGCTTGGTTCCTGGCGTGTTTGAGATGTATGACAACTACGATCGGACGAAGGAGCTTGGCTGGTGGGATGGCGTGAAGGATAAAAGCGGCCGGGGATTTCGTCTCGCCGACTGCATTGAGAATGGCAAGCCCACGTGGGTGGATTTGGCGCGCGGCGGGAAATCCGGCCTGCGGATGCTGCGGGAAAATCGTCCGTTGATAGAGCGCCTGACTAATCGCATCGGTTATCACTTCCATCTCCAGCGAGCCGTGTTTCCACGGCAGTTCGGTGATGTCTGTAATATCGAATTATCCTGGCGCAATCAGGGTGTGGCGCCGATTTATCTTCCCTGTGCCGTCGCGCTGGCATTGATTGATGACCAGGACACGCGTGTTTCGACAATCCGCCTTAATGGAATGGATCCCAAGCGATGGATGCCTGACAAGACCACGGTTGAAATGGCGGCGGCGAAGTTTGCAGATGTTCGCGCCGGGGAATATCGGCTGGCGCTCGCCATCACACCGGCATCCGGCGAAGCAAAATCATTTATCCGCCTCGGCACCGAGTTGCCGCAAGTCAATGCTTGGTTTGTGCTGGGCAAAGTTTTGGTTGCCAGATAAATGACGGCTGCAGGTCAAGTGCTGGTGAATCCAGCATGTTTCTTGGTTCGCCTCCCAGCCGCCTGTCTCTGCCAATGCGGAGAATAAAAACCAAACGGTGTATTTTTCGCCCCCTTGCACTGTAAGGAATTCAGCGGTCGGCTGCGCTGTGGTTATTCGCTTGACTGTGTTTATTTATTTAGCTTAATTAATTAATATGACTCTTTCCCCCGCCAAGATGGGGCGCTGGAACAAGCGCTCGCTTTTGGGGCAGTTGCAAAAATCCGGTCGTGCGTCGCGCGCCGCCCTGTCCAAGTCGCTGGGCATGAGCCAGCCGACCGTGGGGAAAATCGTGGATGAATTACTGATCCAGGGTGTGCTGGAGGAGGTGGAATCCCCGCTGACCGAAACCGCTGACGGGATAGAAGGTAAAATGTCCGGTTTGCGCCCCGGTCGACCGGGGCGGTTGCTGCAACTGGATCGGGTGCATCCTCGGTTTTTAGGAATTCAACTGGGTGTCACCGAAACGCGACTGGCGGGATTGCCGGCGGGTATTGAGGGTGAAGACCGGTGGTCGGTTCATTTTTCCACACCTCAAAAGCAATTTCAACCTGTCGGACAGTGGCTGCGGCAACTTAAGGACGTCGCCAAGCAACTTCCCTATAAAAATCTTTGGGGTGTGCTGATGAGCGTGCCTGGCATCGTGGATGAGCCGGCTAATCGTGTGGTGTTTTCGCCTAACCTTCGCTGGATCGAGTCGGCAGATTTGCCGCAGCTTATCCGGAAAATCTGGAATGTGCCGGTGTTGCTCGTGCAGGAAGAGCGCGCGTTGGCATTGGGCCATCAATTGGCCAATCCTTACACCGAGGATTTTCTCCTTGTGGATTTTGGCGACGGTGTGGGTGGCGCGATGATTGTGCAGGGCAAACCCTACGCGAGTCCGTTGCCGATCAGCGGCGAACTCGGGCATACGCCGGTTCTTGGCAACCGTCGTCCCTGCGGTTGCGGGGCGCGTGGCTGTGTGGAGACGCTTGTATCGAGGCGCGGTCTGCTGGCAAGCTTTGCCGCCGCGCAGCCGGGAAAACCACACACTTGGCCGATGCTGGTCCGGCATATTCACGAAAGCGGTGTGACGCCCTGGCTTGCTCAAGCGTTGGATGCCGTCGCTACCACGATTGCCGGTGCCATGAATGTGATGGGGTTGCGGCGGGTTGTCATCACCGGCAGCCTTACAGAACTGTCGCCGGCTGTGATGGAATATCTTTCGCAGGCGATTCGGAACGGCGCCATGTGGGCGCGTTTTGGTAAAATTGAATGTGCCAGTGCGACGCGGCGTCGCATGGCGGGACTGGTTGCCGTGGGAATTGACCGGCTGGTCATCCCGATATCTGGCCAGGATGAAAACCCCCAAGTTATCCGCCGGTCCTAAAGTATTTTCAGAGTGGCCCAATTGTTCCAAATGCATAACCAACACCTGATCGGATAAAAAATATGATTAACTTAAAACAATACGAAGTCTGGTTCGTCACCGGCAGCCAGCATCTTTACGGGCCGGAAACCTTGAAAATAGTCGCCGAACATTCGCAGGAAATTGCCCGGGCGCTCAATGTCTCGCCGGCGATTCCCGTGAAAGTCGTTTTCAAACCCGTGATGGTTTCACCCGACGCGGTGACCGGGCTTTGTCAGGCGGCGAACAATGCCGCGAAGTGCATCGGCTTGATCACTTGGTGCCACACGTTCTCGCCGTCGAAGATGTGGATCAACGGTCTCAAGCAGCTCCGCAAGCCGGTCGCGCATCTGCACACGCAATATAACCGCGACATTCCGTGGGCGACGATTGACATGGATTTCATGAACCTGAACCAGGCCGCGCACGGCGATCGCGAACATGGTTTTATTTGGAGCCGGCTACGTCTGGCCCGCAAGGTGGTCGTCGGTTTTTGGCAGGAAAAATCCACGCAGTTCAAACTCGGCGCGTGGGCGCGCGCCGCCGCCGCCTGGGCCGACTGGCAGACGGCGAAGTTCGCTCGCTTCGGTGATAACATGCGCGAAGTGGCTGTGACCGAGGGCGACAAGGTTTCCGCGCAGATCAAATTTGGTTTTGCTGTCAACGGCTATGGCGTCGGTGACTTGGTGAAACTGGTCAATGCGGCATCGGAAAAGGAAATTGACGCCCTTGTCAAAACCTATGAGGCCGCTTATGAAATTGCTGGTGATTTAAAAAGAGGCGGCAAACGTCATAAATCCGTCCGCGAAGCCGCGCGCATCGAGCTTGGCTTGCGCGCATTTTTGGAAGGTGGAAATTTTAAAGGCTTTACTACCACGTTTGAAGATTTGCATGGCCTCGTGCAGTTGCCCGGCCTCGCGCCGCAGCGGTTGATGGCCGATGGCTTCGGTTTCGCCGGCGAAGGCGACTGGAAAACCGCCGCGCTCGTCCGCGCGATGAAGGTCATGGCGAGCGGTCTTAATGGCGGCACGTCGTTCATGGAGGATTACACTTACCATCTCGCGCCCGGCAACAAGGTCGTGCTCGGTGCGCACATGTTGGAAATTTGCCCGAGCATCGCGGCTGGTCGGGCGTCGTTGCAGGTGCATCCGCTGGGCATCGGCGGCAAGGCTGATCCGGCGCGCCTGGTTTTCAACACTCCCGCTGGTCCGGCGCTGAACGCGGCGCTGATGGATTTTGGCAACCGCTTCCGCCTGCTCATCAATGAAGTAGATGTCGTCAAACCCGAACAGCCGATGCCGAAATTGCCTGTGGCGCAGGCGGTTTGGAAATGCCGTCCTAATTTCGAGGACGCGTGTGCCGCGTGGATTTACGCCGGTGGCGCGCATCACACCGGTTTCAGCCAGGCCGTCACCACGGAAATGCTCGAAGATTTTGCGGCCATCGCCGGCATCGAAGTCGTCGTGATTGATGCCGAAACCAAGCTGCGGCAATTCAAGCAGGAGTTGGTTTGGAACGACTGCGCCTACGGGTTGAAAAGCGGCTGGGTTTCCTAAAACAAAAACAATCTCGACAAACATCTCCATTTAATAAGAAAGATGAAAGCGAGAGGAACAACCATGAAACACACTTTCGCAATCTTTGCCGCTATGCTACTAGCGCGTGCCGTCGTGTCGGAAATACCACCGACTCCGCTCTTGGGATGGAACAGCTATGACTCGTTTGGAGATAGTGTCACCGAGGAGGAGATCATGGCCAACGCCACCTATCTCAAAGAAAGTCTGCTCGCTCACGGGTGGAACTATGTGGTGGTGGACTTTCGTTGGTATGATCCCAAAGCCGACTCTGGAGATCGAAAAAACCGGGCGGGCGCGACTCTGACGGCGGACGCATTTGGTCGTTTGCTGCCCGCGCCGAACCGGTTTCCATCAGCCGTGGATGGCAATGGCTTTAAGACGCTGGCCGGGCGTGTGCATGCGATGGGATTGAAATTCGGCATCCATGTGATGCGCGGGATTCCGCAGCAGGCGGTAAAAGCCAACACGCCCATCGAAGGCAGTTCCTTTCATGCTCTCGATGCTGCGAACACCGACAGCACATGCGAATGGTGTCCCGATATGTTTGGGGTGAAGGCCGACCAATCAGCAGGACAGGCGTGGTATGACTCGTTGCTGCGGCTTTATGCCGCGTGGGGTGTGGACTACATCAAAGTGGATGACCTTTCAAAACCCTATTCCGCTCCTGAAATCGAGGCCATTACGCAAGCCATCAAGCGCTGCGGGCGAACTGTTGTCTTCAGCACTTCTCCGGGTGCCACACCGTTGAAACAGGCGAACCATATTAGGGCGCACGCCAATCTATGGCGCATCTCCGCCGACTTCTGGGACAACTGGAAATCGCTCGACCACGATTTTGACTTGCTCTGGAGTTGGCAGTCCTACGGTGGCCCGAGACACTGGCCCGACGCCGACATGATCCCCCTCGGGCGCGTCGGCAAACGCTGTCTTGACGCGAAAGGCGAGCACATGACCCACTTCACACGCGATGAGCAGGTGACCTTGATGAGCCTCTGGGCGCTGGCGCCATCGCCGCTCATGCTTGGCATGAACCTGCCCGATAACGACGAATGGACACTTGGGTTGCTGACCAACGACGAGGTGTTGGCCATCAATCAGGATATGCTCTGCAAACCCGCCACATGTGTTTGGCGCAAAGACGGTCTCGAAGTCTGGCTCCGTGTAATTTTCGGCGGCGGGCGGGCTGTCGGGATTTTCAACCGCAGCGATCAATCCCGAAAGTTCCACGACTTAGCGTTGGCGGGGGTGACCGGAAATTGGAAGGTGCGTGACGTTTGGTCACACCAAGATCTGCCCGACTCCATCGCAGAGCTTTCGATTAAACTTTTGCCACACAGTTCGCGGCTCTTCAAGTTGTCGCCTGTGAATTGAGTTGATATGTGAAAGCGTGTAACAATTCCCCCTCAAACAAAGGAAATCATCTCCACGCAATGAAGCTAAATAAACTTATTATTGTCTCGGTTGCCTTGTCGGCCATTTCGGGATGGGCGGATGTGCTGGCCCTCAAGGTACCGCGCGTTTTGGAGCCGTTTCCGCTGGCAGATGTGCGATTGCTCAACGGTCCGTTCCACGATGCGATGCTGCGGGACTCGAAATATTTGTTGAGTCTGGAGCCGGATCGGCTGTTGCATACGTTTCGCCTGAATGTCGGCCTGCCGTCGAACGCTCAGCCGCTCGGTGGCTGGGAAGAGCCAAAAGTTGAACTGCGCGGTCACAGTCTTGGTCATTATCTGTCCGCGCTGTCGCTGATGTATGCCAGCACAGGTGAGGCGGAATTCAAGCGTCGGGTAGATCATATTGTTGCCGAGTTGGCGGTTTGCCAGAGCAATTCCGTCAGCATCGGTTTTCATGAGGGATATTTGTCCGCATTTCCCGAATCGTTTATTGACCGGGTTGAACAAGCTAAAAAAGTTTGGGCACCGTGGTATACACTGCACAAGATCATGGCTGGCTTGCTGGATGCAAATCAGCTTTGTGGCAACGCGCAGGCGCTCGTCGTGCTGGAAAAAATGGCCGGCTGGGTGAAGTTTCGCGTGGATCGGCTGCCCCACGAGCAGATGCAAAAGTCGCTCGACAATGAGCACGGCGGCATGAACGAAGTGCTGGCCAATCTTTATGCCGTTACCGGCAACGCTAATTACCTCGCGCTTTCCGCCGCCTTCAATCATGCAAAAGTCCTGGATCCGCTGGCGCACGGCGAAGACCGGCTGGACGGCATCCACGCCAATACTCAGATCCCCAAAATCATCGGCGTGACGCGCGAATACGAACTCACCGGCGATGCGCAGTTTCTGGCGATGGCAAACACGTTTTGGGATTCCGTCGCTCTGCGTCGCACCTATGTTATTGGTGGCCATAGCGACCATGAACATTTCTTTTCAACGAATGAATTTTCCAAGCATTTGAGTCCCGATACCTGCGAGACGTGCAACACCTACAACCTGCTCAAGCTCACGCGCGAGCTGTTCGTCCTGAAGCCGGATGCGGCGAAGATGGATTTTTACGAGCGCGCGCTTTACAACCACATCCTTGCGTCGCAGGACCCTGAAACCGGTATGTTCGTCTATTTTCCGTCGCTGAAGCCGGGACACTTTAAGGTATATTCCACGCCGGAAGATTCGTTCTGGTGCTGTGTCGGCACCGGCATGGAAAACCATTCCAAATACGGTGAAACCATTTATTTTCACGCGGCGGATTCGCTTTACGTCAACCTGTTCATCGCCTCGGAATTGTCGTGGAAGGAAAAAGGATTGGTGGTTCGGCAGGAAACCGGGTTTCCCGAAAGCGACATAACGACGCTAAAGTTCAAGGCGGAGAAACCTGTGGGTTTTGCGTTAAATATCCGGCGGCCGGCTTGGGCGGCCGACGGTCTGTTTGTTTCCATCAACGGCGAAAGGCAAACGGTAACCTCCGCGCCCGGAAGTTATTTCTCCGTGTCACGTGAATGGCATGACGGCGACAAAATCGAAATACGTCTCCCGATGCGGTTGCATACCGAACAATTGCCCGGCGTGAGCAATGAGGTCGCCTTGCTATACGGTCCGATTGTGCTGGCTGGCGAGATGGGCACGAATGCGATGCCAAGCCCATTCGTAAAGCGTCAGACTGATTTGAGCCGGCTTCCCGCGCCGGCGGCACCGGTGCTTGTCTGCGAAGCTGGCCAACTTCTCAACCATGTCCAGCCGGTGCCGGGCCAGGCGTTGACATTTCGCACGCAAGGCATCGGACGACCCAATGACGTGACGTTGATCCCGTTTTACCGGATGCATCGCGAACGTTATTCAGTTTATTGGAAAGTGCTTTCTAATACCGGATGGCAGGCGCATCAGGTGGAACTGGCGGCGGCGGAAGCACAGCGAATTGCGGATGAAGCCCGCGTGGTGGATTCCGTAAATCCCGGTGAATCGCAGTCGGAGACGGATCATCGTTTTCAGGGCGGAGCCACGCACAGTGGCGATTTCAAGAGCCGCAAATGGCGTGATGCGACCGACTGGTTCAGTTATGAAGTGAAAATATTACCCGACCAGCCGCAGCAACTGGCTTGCACATTTTGGGGCAACGACGGCGGTCGGCGTGAATTTGATTTGCTGGTGGATGGAATAATCATTGCCATGCAAAAATTAAAAAATGAGCGGCCGGGCGAATTCTATGAATTGACTTATCCGATTCCGGTAGAGCTGACGCGCGGCAAAAACACCGTTGTGGTGAAATTTGTGGCGCACTCTGGCAATAAAGCCGGCGGAGTCTTTGGTGTCCGGATTTTGAAAGCCCAAACCAATTCAAAGCAATGAGCAAACTATACACCATCGGTCTGGACTACGGCACGAACTCCGTTCGCGCCCTCATCGTCAACGTCGCCAACGGCGCGGAAGTGGCCACTGCCGTTTGGGGTTATTCGCACGGCACGGCAGGCGTCATCCTCAGCCGCGACCCGAACCTCGCGCGGCAGCATCCGGCGGATTATCTCACCGGCGCAGAAATCACCATCAAGCAGGCGCTCGCCACGGCGAAGAAAACTGTCAACGGCTTCAAGCCGGAACAGGTCATTGGCATTGGCGTGGACACTACGGGCAGCACGCCGCTGCCCGTGGACGCGAACGGCCAGCCGCTCGTGTTCCAGAAAAAATTCGCGAACAACCCTGCCGCAATGGCGTGGCTGTGGAAAGACCACACCGGTATCGCCGAAGCCGCCGAGATCACCGCGCTCGCCAAGAAAATACGCCCGCAATATCTGGCCAAGTGCGGCGGCACATATTCGAGCGAATGGTTTTTCA
>Ga0208507_1001142_pt1 | contig 15261 bp, 20 predicted proteins | sample CryBogCBH12Aug01_FD_184626 | JGI IMG/M metagenome (GOLD analysis project Ga0208507, IMG submission 184626) | Freshwater microbial communities from Crystal Bog, Wisconsin, USA - CBH12Aug09.1 (SPAdes) (version 2) | ecosystem: Environmental > Aquatic > Freshwater > Lake | place: Crystal Bog... | reverse complement strand
CCGAATTAAAGAGATGCGCTGATTGACGACGTGCTGCTCGTATATTTGACGACTTCTAAGCCAAGCCGATTCTGACCAATTCGCGTAGTTCCAAGTCGCGACATTTGGGGACGGTAGTGGAAACAATACTGGTTGGGTGTATGGCGATTTTTAGATTAGAGGCGAAGATTATCGGTCGTGAGAATCGTGGCCGCTCGGTTATCGCCGCTGCCGCTTACCGGGCCGGAACGAAGCTCTACGATGAGCTTCGGGAAAAGATACACGATTACGCCCGCCGTGCAAAGGGCGTCATCGAATCAGTCATCCTCGCGCCGGAAGGCGCTCCGGCCTGGGCCACCGATTCCGGGAAACTCTGGAATTTCGTGGAAGCATGTGAACACAGAAAAGATAGTCAACTGGCGCGCGAATTTATTTTGTCGCTTCCGCGCGAGTTGTCCACCGAGGATCAACTCAGGACGGCAGTGGATTGGGCGAACAAGGAACTCGTCCCGTCCGGCATGGTTGTCGAACTCTCTCTCCACCATACCCGCGCGGGCAACCCTCATGCACATCTCTTATGCACAATGCGGAAAATTGACGGCGAAAAATTCAGCGCAAAGAAACCGAGGGAATGGAATGACCGGTCGGTTTTGAAGGCGCAGCGGAAATCTTGGGCCGACGCCGTCAATGCCGCCTTGGAAAAAGCCGGACGCCCGGAGAGGGTGGATCACAGATCGCTTAAAGACCAAGGACTCTCAAAAATTCCTGAGCCGAAAATTGGTGTCGCCGCCACCGCCATGAAGCGCCGTGGCCTCGTCGCGGACACCTTGCGGCACCAGCTTGTCCGGCAGGTGAAATTCATGAACGCCATCCGCCCGATGATGAAAGCCATAAAAGAGCACGGCGAAATTTATCAGGTCGGCGTCGGAAAAGCGTGGTGGCAAAAATCAATCAGCTTCATGGCTCGCATCCGTGAACAAGCGGACAAGGTCGTGAGCAAAACCTGGTGGAATCGCCCGGACACCCGGCAACACAACAACGGGAAAGACGGGCCGCAACTGGGAAGGTGAAAAAAATATGAAAATACCAAATGAAATAAAAACACAAGCAATGGACGCAATCAACAACGTGAACACGGTCACACAAATTGGAATGCTCAAGACGCTGGGCGCGATTGCGGTTTATTCCGCCCTGATTCACGAGCGAGATCACGCGGCAAGAAACCGTGCGCCCAAACCCCGGAAAGATGCCGTAGGGAGGAATGTATGAGCGACCCACTGGCAAAATATCGCAGCAAGGCGGCAAGCCCGCCGGTGTCATTTGAAATGCCCGAAGGCCCGGAGGTGTATGCCGCCTTTGCCACCAAAGACCGGGTGGAGCGGTTAAAAATCAAAGGTGCCAATCAACCGACCCGCGCACCAGGCTACAACAACCTTATGGAAATTATTTATGACGGCAGCATCGGCACAAATTTTGTGCTCTCGTTTAGCTGGCTCATGGTGCTGGTGCGCGGGAAAAATTTGCAGCCGGTCATCATGGCATTGCTCGCGAGCACGGCCGATTACATCCAGGAATTTGACCCCGATCTTTGGGACAAACCGACGGATGAAAAAAAACCATTCATCGAGTCCATCGAGATCGTGGTCCACGAAAAGCAGATGGAAATTGCCAAAGTCGAACGGCCAAGCCTGTAAAGGCGGCAAATTTGCCCGCTGGTAGTGGCAAAGACACCAGCGGGCTACCCACCTACCAGAAAAAATTATCAATGCTGTATGACGTGCCAATGCGCTTTTAACGCGGTAGCGATTCCCGATGCCAAAAATATCACGACTCTTAAAAATATTTAACCTCCAAACAAATAACTCCTAACAAAAAAATATATGGCCCAACAACAACAACAAAATCAAAAGAACTCCTTCGCTGAAAATTACCGAATTGCACAAGTAGCTATGGAATATCCGGCTATTACCGTTCTGCCTTACCTGTGCAAAAATTTGGGATACCGGCTTATGTCCCCACTCCGGTTGCTGGCCTTGACGGTTTTTTTGGTGGTGGTGTCAACGCTGGCAATTCCTGGCAGCAACGCCACCACCAACCCAAGGTTTCTACTCTATTTCGCGCTGGTTTCGTTCGTCCTTGGGATTATTGCCCGGATAAAAGCCTGGTGGAGTCTAAATCGAGGTGTCCGGCAACACTCCTATTACATTGGCGACGCACGGTGCCTTAGATTTTCTTGGGTGCCGGATTTTTTCCGCCGGCATCGGCGGGCGGAAAAAATCCTAAATCCGGCGATCTGTCTGGGTGCGGGTATGGCTTTCTATCCGATTTCGCACGCATTGTCAGCATGGCTTTTCCTAAGCGCGGTATCCATCCGGTATGTTGAATATGCAATTCAATTAAAATTTTTGAATTCAGACCTAGATACCCTGGATTCGATGATAACTGCGGAGCGTCAAGGGCAGGTAATCGAGCAATTCCAGAACCCCAGCGGCGTCTGGCAGAAGCCACCGTCCGCTGGTGTAAACACAGGAATTGGACCGGACATCGAGGGGCAGGTTTCGCATAAACCAAAACACAACCCAGACCTGAACTGATTCACATAACACAAAAATAATCATCACGTCCTACCTCCGAAACAAACAAAACAAAAAATTATGAACGAACAAAATAAAACTCCGCATTCTGTATTTGGCGGACTCTATGCCATAGCTGACCAGATGGATCCATTGGAAAAGGAAATGAATCCAGCTTTGGCAGCTGCAGTGGGTTTCTTCACGGGCGGCGTCGGATTGGCAATAATGTTCAAGTCTTGGAAGGATTTTTTAATCCCCTTCGGCGTTCTGATATTCATGATGCTGGTTGGGATTATTTTTGACGAAATCCCGGTAGTTTTCACGCCTGTGGTGTGGGCAATGTGGGCGTGGAGGCGCGTGAAATCGTCCAATGAAAAACTGTTGGGAAGTAGCCGCGCCCCCCGAATCATTGAAGCGGAAGTGATCACCACGCCGCCACCCGTGCCGGTCACTCAGATAAGATTGCCGGATTCCCGGATGCCAATACAGACGCGACTGCTAACCCTCGACGCAATGCTCCGCGACGGAATTCTCTCCCAAACTGAACGTGACGAAAGACGGGCACGGATTTTGGCGGAGATTTGAAACCACAAAACCAAAAACTAAAGAAAGACAAAATAAAATGAACAACATATACGTCATTAAAAACCAAAAAAACAGCGGCCCCTACACGGAAGCGGAAGTTTTGAAACGCATCTTGTCGGGCGAATACACATTCAATGACCTCGGCTGGTGCGATGGCAGCACCGGGGCGTTGCCGCTCTCGCAAATCATCGCCCCGCCGGACGGCTTTGTGCCGCCGCCCAAGCCGGCGATAAATCCCGTCACTGACATGATGCAAATTGTCAGCAAGAAAAAAGTTTTAACCTGGCTTACTGTGTCGTGGTTAGTCTTGGGTTTCGGTCCGATACCGTCCTGGCTTTACTCGCTTGATATGATTTGCATTTTAATCGTCCATGTCGCGATGGTCATTGTGAGTTGGCAATTGGCCCGGCTCCTGCAAAAAAACGTCGGGCTGTGGATCGGCTTGACTGCCGTGCCACTGGTGAACCTTGTTGCCGCCGCTCAATTGATGAGGATGGCATCTTTGAGGCTCAAGGGGAATGATAGCAGTGCCGGTCTTGTCAGTGTTCGCTGATGGGCTTGGATTGGGTAGGGGTTGCCCGTCTTGCATCTGCGCCACAGATTGCAAGGCGGGCAATTAATTTATTAACAAGGCCCCGGATTTCTTTCAGCGAGTTACCCACCCCGCCGCCTCACCTGCGTTGTGGGACGCGTCGGCGTCGGCGTGGATAACTCCCCCGTTCCCCATATTTAGTATAAGAAAGGAGAACGGGGTAAGCCTTTGATTTTGCTGGACCGGTTCGGACACTTTCTGGCCGCGAACGGCCAGTTTCGTGTTTTCGACGGCCAAAAACCCATTGTAAATCTGGTCAAACTGTGACAGGGTGCGAGTCGTTCACGACCAAAATCAGGAGGGAAAAATGGCCGAACACACTCAAGGGAATTTAGTCACCACCAAACGAGGTCTGCCGGTTTATCGCGTCAATCCCAGCATCCCGCCATCCAACGGTCTGGCGACACGCCAGCGGCGTTTTGAAGTCCCCGGCGGCAAGGCGGCGGTCATCGTGGACAACACCAGCGGCGAAATTCGTGGGCTGGGAGGCGTGGGGTTCTGGTGGCAGGAAGAAGTGGACGCCAGCCGGTTCGTGAAACTTTTTCTGGATGGCATCAAGCAAGCCTGCAACTTGTCAAAACCCGGAATGCAAATCTTTGAACTGGTTTACCACCAGATGCGTGAAAAACCGGGGACTGACAAAATAGAATTGAGCCAATACTTCGCACAGGATCGGGGATTAAACGAGCGGACATTCCGGCGCGGTCTGCGTGAACTGCTGGAAAAAGAATTTTTGTATCGGAGCACCAGCGACGGCGTTTTCTTTATAAATATTACCTACATGTTCAACGGCGACAGGTTGGGATTCGTGCGGACTTACCACATGAAAGCGGACGGGCAAGCCTAGTTGAAAAACCGCTTCTGATAACGTGCCGGACGCTTCCCGCGTCCAGCTTCAATCTTGCGGATGGCACCGGACAATTCCAGCCGGATGATGGCGCGTTTCAAAAAATCGCGCTTCATACCCGGCTTCAATTTCTTTCCCTGCTCGAAAATCTCTTTTGATGTGAACTGGACGCCAAGCTCGGCTAACACGCCATTCATAAACTGGCGCTCTGTGGCGATGGTTTCCGTTTTCTGTTCTTCAACTAATTCCGGGAATTGCGAGGTAAGCACAGTTTCAATCGCTTGCCGCACGGTTTCCAGCACGGCAAGCAAGGCTGCTTCCTGCGTCCGTAGTGCTGCGAGAATATCCGCCCGAATCTCTGTCATGCCACTTTCGTTTATAGCATGAACGAAAAATTGGATCAATGGCGACTTAAAGACGCCTGCTTGCTCTGGGTGTCAACTGATAGGTGGCACGTTGCTGTTTTACGCCGTCGAGGACTGTGCCTTAGCGGGCTTTGGCCGCCGCGCATGTCGGCGTGTTGATTTGGCATCCTTGGCCTTGCTCCTGAAACGTGTAGCCGACGTTTGTGGTCTTCCTAGCTTTCCTTTCGGCTTCAGAAGGACTGGTCCGAGACTTGAATCTGCTTCTCTTTGTTTCCTGTGCTGCTCGATCAACTTCTTTAACTTCTTCCCTGTAGCAAGTTTCTTTTTTGGTTTGCCCTTGGATTCCGCTTGGAGTTCCTCTAGCAGCGCCTTCTTGTCTATGGGAAATTGTTCGCGAACCGCGTTTTTTACCACCTCCAAATGCTTTGAAGAATCAGGATACCGGAACACCAAGCCGGCGCGCAGCCGTTTGCGTAACTTTTCAAACACCTTCCATACTGGTTTGTCTTGGGGTTTCATTTAAATTTGGCAAGTAATGCTCTTAATTTTTTGATACAGCGCTCTATTCTTCGCTTTACTGTATGGTAGTCCAACTTGGAATTTATCGCGAGGTCGGAAACCACCAGGTCATTGAAATAATGTTCCCACAAAAGATCATGGCACTCTGGTTTGGCTTTAGCGATCAAAGCCATTGCGTATTGCACATCAAGCCTTTCCCCGCGCGCGAAAGGATTCCTCTGCGCAGATTCCGCAACGATATTTTCCATTTCCTCTATTGGAATTGGATCGAAGCGGTCATTGGCTTTTTTTTTCTGACGAATTTGGTCGATGATCTTGTATTTGGCTATCTGATAACACCACTGGTAAAATTGCCTGTCGGTGAATGCTCGAAACTTTGCCAAACCTGTAAAGATTGCCTTGAGCGTTTCGCTCAACACGTCCTCGGCATCGGTTCCATGAATTTTGCCAAAAACATACAAACGCAGGTCGCTGGTGATTGCTTCAAAAATCCGCGTGGCAATCTCAACGCGTTTTTCCAAGTCAAGTTCTTGCCGATATGCGTTCTGTAGCTTTACGAGTGGGTTATCCACGGCCATATTAAATGGTAAAAAAATCTCTGTTCAAATTCAAACTATTCCGGCGACTGATTTTGCATGAAAGACGATCAGTTTCGGTTTCTGTCATTGCTGGGACGACTGCCCGCCCGCCTCACGTCGGAGCAAGCCGGCTGGGTGCTGAACTGCCAGCCACACGACATTCCCGCGCTGATTTCGGCGCGGCTGCTCAAGCCGCTCGGCAATCCCGCGCAAAACAGCACGAAGTATTTTGCGACTGCCGATGTTTTGGAAATTGCCAAAGATCGTTCCTGGCTTGTAAAAGTCACGAATACAATCAGCCAGCATTGGCAGCATCAGAACAACCGCAAAAAAAACCATTCTGCGGACTTGCCGCAGAATGGTCACGGTTCACTTGTCCCTTTGACTTCCCGTTAATTCGCCCTCGCGGTTTGCAGTCCTGCCGCCGCCTTCGCTTCGTAGTCTTCCAATGATGGCACAATGATTTGCGCTTTCTTCGCGTAGGCGCGGTGGATCGCTTTGCTGTTGTGTCCAAGCGCGGCCTGCGCGAACCGCTCCGGCATCCCGACAACCTTCGCCCGTTCCGCCCATGCGTAGCGGTAGCAATGCAGGGTTACGCCGGTCACGCCGGCCTTGTGGCAACGGCGGCGGAAACGGCTGGCGCGGTCGTTGGCGGTGAACGTGGACAGCTTCGGGAACAAAACGCCCGTGGTCGGCAGATGGCTCAAGACGGTTTCCAGTTTCTTGCTGATGGTGAACTGCGCCAGCGAGCCGGTCTTTTGCCGGAAATAAGAAATCGTCCGGCTCTGCCAGTCAATGTCCTCGGCTTTGAAATTCACGGCGTCGCTCTGCGCTGCGCCGGTTTCCCATAACATTTCCAGATACAATTTCCATTCGGCTTTTTTTTCCTGCGCCAAAACGCTTTCATGCTCCGCCTGCGTGATACCGCGCCGGTCTTTGGGTTCGTATTTCGGCCAGAGATACGGCGCGACAATCGGGATCGCAATCCAGCCAAGATGCACAGCGAAGTTGTGCAGCCGTTTCAAAAACTCGTTAATGGAAACTTGGTTTAGCTTGAACACGGCAAAGAAATCGTCGGCGGTGGTTTCCATCAATTTCTTTTTTCGCAAGCCGTCAAAGGACGGCGATTTGAAAACGCTCGCGTAACGCTCGCGGCTGCTCTCCTTGCCTCGGCTCTGCATCTGTTCCATGACAACCTGCCAGGTGCGTTCCGCAAACACGGGGTCGCTGGCCGTCAGGTATGCGCGGGCAAGGTGCAGGTTTAACACCGGCTGCCGCTGCGCGGCGTTGCGAGCTTCCAAAAGGCTCTTGGCTTCGGTTTCGTCTTTGGTTCGCAGGCTGGTCTGTTTGCCGGTCGCGCTGTCCTGCATGTAAAACATTTCACCGCGCCGGAACATTGTGAACTTCGTTTTCATAATGATTTCTCTGAACGAGAAACCAGTCCTGTTTCAACCGCGTTTATGAACGCGCGTTGTGGCGAAGTTTCAGCAAAGTCTAGCCAGTTTCGGCGAATTGTTTTACCATCCGCCGCGTGACTGACGCTTTGACTGACAGTGGCCGTCCATCTAGCGAGCAAACCCTAATAAACAAAGGGTTTAATTAAACCCGCCACAGATGGGCACAGATGAACACGGATTTAAATTACAAAACAATCCGTTCAAATTCGAGCCGGGCATTTTTGAAATTCAAAATTAAACCCACCCGCAGTTTTGTTATTCGCAGATAATTCAACATCTGACCACGTTCGTGGTCGGTTATCCGATCAATGACTTTTGTGTCCACAATTACCGAATTGAATGCAATCAAATCAGGAATGAATTCCCCGACCTGAACTCCACGAAATAAAACTGGAAACCGGCGTTGCTGGTCGAATGCCACGCCATTCTGCTTGAACAAAACCGTCAGCGAATTCTCGTAAACCTTCTCCAACAAGCCATGCCCAACCTCATTCAAAACCTCGAAGGCAAAACCAATGATTTTTTCCGTCTCGAATTTCAGAATCAGTTTCGACTCCCCACCTCGGCGCAAGTCCGGCCGTTCATCCGTGTCCATCTGTGTTTATCTGTGTTTATCTGTGGTTAAGCTTTCGGCGTGAGCTTCAAGACTTCGGCGCGCATTTCTTTGCCGGCCTTGAATTTCACCATCGCGCGCGCAGGAATCGGCACGTCTTTTTCCGGCTTATTCGGGTTGCGACCGACGCGCGCCTTGCGGATTTTCACATCAAATACGCCGAAGTTGCGCAGCTCCACCTTGTCGCCTTTCGCGAGCGATTCGGCAATGTAATCAAGGGTTTTCTGCACCACCTCAAACACTTGAGTTTGGATCAATCCAGTTTCTTCGCTGATGCGGATGACAAGATCACGTTTGGTCAGGGTCATAGTTTTGATTGGGTTGGGTTGACTGATTTTTTAATCTGATGGAAATTAAAATCATTGCTGCAACAGACGAATCGTCCAAAAGTCGCTCGCCAGATTGGCTTCCGTCACATACGCGTAAGGCAGCGTGAAATAGCCTTTCATGCCCCAGCCCGCGCTCCACGAATTCCGCACGATGAACCACTGTTTCGCGTCGTCATAACCCACGCCGACCACTGCGTGACCGCCCACGACCGACTCGTTGGATTTGGGTAACGGCGCGTGACCGCTTTTCGCCACCATCGCACTTTCAAAGCTTTCATACACCGTGAAGCCGAAGACGAACGGAAAGCCCGACGCCAGACAACCTTTCAATTGCCCCAGCGCTTGCGTGATGCGCTGGTAGGAAATCACCTTATATTTCAACGCGTCCGCGTAACACGCCGCCGCCGGTTTGGTTTTGAATTTGGCCACGTCATACGGCCATTCCGTTTCCGGACAATCGCCTTGTTTCACCACGCTTTTGATGCCGTCACGGATTTGCGCGCCGCTGTCTGACGACACCGAATGTTCAATGACACGTTCGTTGTAATAGATGAAGAGCCGCGACGGCACGAAGTCCGCGAGCTTTTGTTTCCGCCGCTCGAATTGGATGGCGCCGCCGATGGCGTTGGCCGTGCAACTGCCGAGCTGACCTTGGTCATACACTGGCGGACATTGCGGGCGTAAATCCACTTTGGCGGGTAGCGGTGCGAGTTGCGGCGACGGTGCCGCGTAAGTGAAATCCCGTTGATCCGGCAAATCTTTTTGCCAGCCATAACCACGCACATGCGAAGAAGTTTTCATGGCGAATTTGAATCCATCAACGGCCTTTTGCCGCCAAATGTCCAGCACAAAATCAAGGGAAATGGCAAATCAAGCCGACACGGCCAAAACAACTAACCGATTTGAAAACCTGCGCCTTTGATTATCTTGGGCCGCCTACATCCCCAGACGATGAGTCGCCACCAGTTTCCGATTTGACCTGCTGCGTCAATGGCGTATTCGGCAGCATGTTAGCTATGGGATTGTTCTCTTGAATATATTGCTGACGCTGCGCTTCAATTAAAATCACTTGTTGTTCTGGAGTCATTCCGGTCGTTGCACTTTGATTATTGTTGGCTGCATCGCCACCATTTTCAGATGCTCCACCTAAGCTCGGACTACTTGGGGCTGGACTACTCGCGCCGGGCAACGTCCGCGTGCGCCCGAAGCGTCCGCCAAAACCGATGGGCGTATTCCCGCCCGCTCCTGGAGCCATGCCCGGAGCTGGCAATCCCGGTCGCGGAAAGTTAGATGCAGCGGGCGCGGCACTGCCAGCGGAAGCTGTGCCCTCAACCAAAGCCAGCTTCTGCACAACGCCGTGGTTATTGAACGTAATCATGGCCGCTTTTTCATCAATCATCTGCACTTCGATGTCGTCCTGCCGATCACCCTCGCTCAACACGTAGGATTCGTCTTTGGGCGGCTGACCGGCATGCGTCACGCCCGCGACTTTGAAGAGCACTTGCAATTTGCCGAACAATGTCATGATGCCATTCGGCGTGATCTTGGGCGGCGGCGCTTCCGGCGTGGTATCCACCGGCGCGTTCGTGGGAATGGGCACCAGCCCAAAGACATTGCGCGTGACAATGGGCGTGTAAGGATTTTGCGCCACGTCGGCGCGCGCGGACCCGGCACAGAGCGCGCCCGCCACCAGCAGACCGAGGATGAAAGACCGTTGCCAGTTCATGATGAAAATATAACCGCTGCCATACCAAACACCAGCGCCCGCGTAAAGTTGCGGGAAAATTTCAGCGGCATTTTTAACCACGGATGAACACCGATAAACACGGATTGAAATTCACAACTCTGCTTTGTGCCTCGGCCTTGGCTTTATCCGTGTGCATCCGTGTTTATCCGTGGTTGTGATTTGGGCAAAGAAAAACCCCGCTGACGTGAGCCAGCGGGGTTGATGAAAACTAACTAATTATTTGCGGCGGCGGAACAGGAGCAACGAGGCACCGCCGAGCGCGGCCAAAGCCATCGTGCCGGGTTCCGGAGCTGGCGTAACTCCGAGGACTTGGCCAAGTGTGAAGCCAGTAATTTGACCAGTTCCAGCACCGAAGATGTTCGAGTTCAAGGGCGAGACACCGTTGCCAAGCAAAATACTGGCAACCGACGAATAACCATACATCAAACCACTGTATACACCAGTATTAGCAGCAAGAGAGGCAGCGTATGCGGTTTGGAACTGAGCCAAAGTATTTACGGTGCCACCTTGGGTATTCCAACCAATTATTTCAAGGTTTTCGTAAATACTAACCGCAGTATTCGCCGAAGTGGGCAACGTCGTAAACGCAAGCCCAGCTAAACGACCAGCAGAAGCGGTGTTTGTTGCATAGTCAGCAAACGTCCAACCGCCATTTAACCAAGGTGTTGAACTGGGACTTACACCAGCGGTTGTAGAACTGTTAGTTGTAGAGTTGTAAAATACAGCAAAGATGTAGTTACCAGCTCCTGCAATTTGAACACCCCCACTGGTGTTTTGCCCAGTAGAAGCCGTAGCATTTGTGTAAATATGAGTTGTTGCCGTCGCGCTGTTAGCGAAGACAAACTGGCCCTGACCAAAGGTTTGAAGAGTCAAACCAGCTGAAGCCAGAAGGAATAATAGTGTTTTTTTCATTTTATTTTTTTGTTTAGGTGTTGTGTGCTTGATTAATCAAATTAATAGTTTTGAACCCAGTTGTAGTTTCCACCAGTTTGATTGGAGAAAAAGAAACCTTGACCGACGTTAACTTTAGGCGCGGCCACAGGAGCACCCGCGAAATCTGTAAATCCAGTCGTTGTATCATTGGTATTGGAATCAAAGTAAAGACTGTTGTAACCAATAATATTAGCCTGACCAGGAGCATAAATTGGAATTTGAATTTCCGAACCATCAAGCGGGCCACCACCATTGCTCGGATCGCTCGTATAATTTAAGAGACCCAAATTGGTCTGCAAATCACCTGCCACCGGAATGGAAGAGCCAACCAAATAAAACAACTGAGCCGTTCCAACAACATTGGTGTAATAAATACCACCATTGGTCACACCCGCGACATTGCCCGTTATCGTAATGTTAGTGCTTGCACCCTGATTGTTGAAATAGAACCCAAGTCCCGGAGCCAAAACAGGAGCAGGCTTTGGAGCGCCGGCAAAATCAGTGAATCCCGTCGTTGTGTCGTTGGTATTGGAATCAAAATAGACAGTGTTATAATTCACACCGTTGTAAACCAAAATCTCAGAACCATCAAGCGGACCACCACCATTTGACGGATCGCTGGTCGGATTCGGAAACACATTGGTAGCTGAGTTGTTAACAGAACCATCTGCATTCAGAGCATTAAGCTGATTGACCCAGAGGCTGTAACCACCAATCGGAACGTTCAAATTTACGTAACCCACGATGTTCTGTGAGTAAACGCTGCTGGCTTGGGTTGAAATGATTCCGGCAGCCAGCGCAGCTGCAGCAATCAGTAGTGTTTTTTTCATGTGTAGTGTTTGTGTGTTGTTGTTTTGTTTACCGTGTGTGCAAACAATTTCGCAGAGGGGTAACCCGGCGTCAACTTTTATTTAAAATATTTTGAACATATTTTAGCCACGCATCAGGAGCCGGGAGATCGCAGCCGGGAGATGGGTTAATGCCTTTATTTTATTGGCGTTTTAAGGCTATCCAGGCAGCTTGGCCGACACTTTTCTGCCACGCGCGGGTCGGGGTGTCACCGGTTTGTTTCAAAATTTAACCGCCAAGTCGCCAAGGTCGCCAAGTTTTTTGCCACAGAGGCCCAGATAAACACAGAGGGGGAACAAGACCTGACACGGATTTGCACGGATGGATTCGGAATCCGTGGTAATCAGTGAAATCCGTGTCTGCTTGGCGCGCTTGGCGCGCTTGGCGGTTGAATTCGTTTCCATCTTTTCTCCCCAGCTTTCTGCTGCGAACTCTGCGAGTTTCTCGCTTGCTGCGCGTGCATTTCCTCCTCCGTCATGTCCAATGGCTCGGAGTGCATTTGCTGGATTGCTAGGTGATTCGATACCACCACTGGATGTTTGCGCGGTTGTAGTTCCTTCGTGGTCATAAATTAACTTCGGTCCAGGTTTGTCTGTTTTGGCGCGGTTGCGGACTTCCACTTTCGCACCGTTTCCACTTTTGTCAAAAACTACTCGGCTGCTCGCATCCGTGCCGTCTCCAACTTTAGCGCCTTCGCCTGCGCGTCCAGCCCCGGCTGTGCCGCCTGCTGATCCAGCGTCGGCGTGGCGAACAGGTGCGGGAAGATTGTCTTTGCCGCTGCGTGCGCCAACTTCTTGCCCGATGGCGTCAAGGAAGCGAAGCTTTTCTCCGCCAGCTTTTTGATATGCGTCATAAAAAATTCGTGATGCTAAACTGACCGCTTCCACCGCATCTTGTGGTGTTTTAATTTCCAGCCCAAGGTCGAGCGTCATCGCCTGAAAGCCATCCCGCAATTCAGGGTTTTGCTTAACGACCTGAAACACGTCCTCCGCTGATTCTACCTCCATACCAGACATCGCGTCAAATATGTCATCAGCGTGGTCGACGGTGAACACATGGCTCGTCGCTTGCGCTTGTAAATCTTCACTGACGTTGGTGAACACGCCGGAATCGCCCAATGCTTCCCGCCCTTTGTTCTCTACCTCGTCACCTTCAAGCGGATTGCCGCGACCATCTTTCGTCTCGGTTGGCCACCCGCCGAGCTGGCACGCATCGCGGCCGGTCGGTGGTTAATTTTCAGATTCCCCGGTTCGCCCGCCAGAGCAGCACGGCGCCAACGGCTTGAAAAATAAAATTCGGCAGCCACAAAATCAGGTGCGGACAAAATTCCGGTCGCGCCGCCAGCGATTGGCCGAGCATGATGAAGGCGTAATAAACCACGACGAGCAGCAGCGCGATGGCGATACCGATGTTGGTCTCGCGCCGATGGACGCGGATGCCGAGCGGAATGCCGACAAGCGTAAAACCAAAGCAAGCAAAGGAAAAAGCCACTTCGCGATTCATCGCCACGCGAACGGGTTCGGTGAAATCTTTTTGCTGCTGGCGCAGAGTTTTTAATTGGACGCGCAAGGTGTCCGACGCATTGGTGCCGACGGGCAGATGCAAGTTTTCCAAATCGTGTAACTCCTGTCGCAATTGCAGGAAGGTCATGTCGCTGATACTCGGCTTGTTCACGCGATTGGTCGCGCTGCTCAAACTCAAGTTCAACGTCAACGTCGGAAACGAACTGATAGCATCGCGTTCGCCGACGGTAACGCTCTGGGCGTCATATAAATCTAAAATCAACTGATTGTTCGCGCGGTCAGGTCTCAGTTGGCCGCGCGCAGCGCGCAAGGTCGTGTCCACGTTCGTCTCATTTTGGAGCCGGTAAATCATCACGTTTTCCAATTTGCCGCCGTTATTTTTTTCGACGTAAAAAATGTAGCCGGGAAAATCGCGGATGAATCGGCCAGCCGGCAATTGGGCATTGACGATTTCAGCGCGGAGGTCGCGAATCAAACTGACGTAAGCCACGCGACAACGCGGGCCGAGTTCCATATTGAACCACGCGCTCAACGTGCAGCAAAACAAACTCAATAACAGCACTGGCATCACAAGCGACATCAGGCTGACGCCGCTCGCGCGCGCGGCCGTAAGTTCCTGATCCGCGCTAAAACGACCAAAAACCAGCAGCGTCGCGGTCAGCATTCCCATTGGCAATGCGAACACCCAAACGAACGGAATCAAATATAAAATCGCCTTCATCATCAGCAGCGGACTGACGTGGCTGCTGGCAAGGAGTGTGAGAATTTCGCGCAGCGCATTGCCGATGAGCAATACGGCGGTGAACACCGCCACGGTGAGTAGCAGCGTGACGAAGACTTGGCCGACGAGATATTTTTGGAGTGTTTTCAACGATGATTCCGTGCGCAAAGTGGCGGATTTAACGCGTGGTGAAAAGCCAATTCATCTGATGGGGTCGCTGTAACCACAACTGGTGACAGGCGGAAGAAATTGAATCTGTTAAGCTATTTCCAGTTGGACGTAGTGGTTCGACTGAAAATTTTAAGTGTTGTTGTAAAGAGACCGGAGTAGTGTCCGGTCTCTTTTCTTTTGTAGTAAGCTCACCGCAAAATCCGGTTAGTCAACTGACTGATTTGCACCTCAATTTGGGCAAGAACGCGTTTGATTTCCGCCGCGTCCGCCACCAATTGCTGTCGCCGCGCAATCTCCGCTGCATCCGGTGTGGCGAGTCGGATTTGTTGCAGCAATTCTCCGTCGAGACGCAAGGTCTCGGCATTCACCTTGGTCACAATATTGGTTTCCTGATTGTTCAACGTATCTTGAACGGCAAACAACACGCCCATCTGGTTGGTGTAATAACTATACGCCAGCGCAGCTTGCGATTCGCGCTCGGTGTCGGCCAGTTGCAGATGCGCTTCAATTTTTTTGTCCACCGTCAACAACAGATACAGCGTGTTCGTGTGGAAGAAAAATGCTTCGTCGTGGCTTTTCTCGAAATAAAAATCGTTCATCTTGTCGAGCATCGGCGCAAGCGAAGTTAGTTGCGATTGGATTACGGCCATTTGTTTGGACTGGTTTTGCTCGTATTGGATTATGTTCCGCGACAGCAAATCAATCTTGGCGCTGTTGATTTTGGTCTGCTTGTCGCAGCCGCAAAGCAACGCGACGAGGATGAACGGAAGTAAGCGGATGGTTTTTTGCATATTTAATCAACTCCAACGGATTGGTTTATGAACTGGCTGTCCACCGATGTCAAGCCGCCGCCAAACAGGTCGGCCAAAAAACGAAAAAC
>Ga0208507_1001137_pt1 | contig 15326 bp, 19 predicted proteins | sample CryBogCBH12Aug01_FD_184626 | JGI IMG/M metagenome (GOLD analysis project Ga0208507, IMG submission 184626) | Freshwater microbial communities from Crystal Bog, Wisconsin, USA - CBH12Aug09.1 (SPAdes) (version 2) | ecosystem: Environmental > Aquatic > Freshwater > Lake | place: Crystal Bog... | reverse complement strand
CCAAACTTTACTAACTATAGCCGTGATGGCGAGTTAAACGGTAAAGCTGTACATAGGTGGACCTGCAACGGTGCAGATGGAATGTCCTGTGGTTGGCACGCAACTCGCATTGGTGGGCAGCAAGCTATTAATTCCGGAGCTGCAGAAGCTCAGCGTCATAAGTGCTATGATTCATCTAAGGATTCATGGAGTGACCGAAAGGACCTTAACTAATGACTGATAAGAAAAAAGAACATCACAAGTCCGCTGCATGGACACGCAAAGAAGGCCAGAACCCTAAGGGTGGCCTTAATGCTAAGGGCCGTGCATCCGCTAAAGCAGAGGGCCATAATCTAAAGGCCCCAGTTAAGTCTGGTGATAATCCACGTCGTGCTTCATTCCTAGCACGTATGGGTAATGCTCCAGGCCCTGAGCACAAGCCAAATGGCGAGCCAACACGTCTTTTGCTTTCACTTCAAGCTTGGGGCGCATCATCTAAAGCAGATGCAAAGAAGAAGGCCGCAGCTATCTCTAAGCGTAATAAAGGCAAAAAGTAATGGCTGAGAAAAAAGTTTGGGATAAAAAAGATCCAGACGGTGGTAAGCACAAAAAGCTGAGCCCAGCTAAAAAGGCTGCAGCTAAAGCACGTGCTAAAGCTGCTGGGCGTTCTTATCCAAACCTAATTGACAATATGGCTGTATCTAAAGGGAAGAAGAAGTAAATGGCTAAATCTGTACGTTGGGACCCTACTGTAAATAAGATGGTTCCAGTCATAACTGCTAAACGACTACCTAAATCAGAGTTAGAGAGCTCTACGCTACATAGCCTTCCTAAGGATATTGGAGCAAAAACTTCAGGCGTATGTCGTAATTGCAATACGCTTCCATCATTGTCTGGGCAGTGTGAGTGCTAGTGACAACTAAGAAAAAAGAAGTAGCTGGCGGAAAAGAGTATAAAGGCTCTGCCGCTAATGGCGGCCGCAAGATTATTGTTGAGCATTATAAGAAAGACGGTAAGTGGCACACTACTTCAAAGAATGCTGCTAAGGCTAAGTACGAGAAGAAGCACGGCAAGCTACCTAAGGGCACTGACGTAGATCATAAAGATAACAACCACGATAATGATTCCGCCAGCAATCTGCGCCCGCTCAAGCATGGCAAGAATACTGCCAAGGAGAACAAGCGCAGAGCTGGTAAGAAGTCCTAGATTGTTTTAGGACAGAGTTTCATCCACTGCTGAACTAGCCAGTGATCACGCTCACCTGGGTTAGCATGCCAAGGTGACCAATTAGTACCCCCAGAACTCATTCTGTAGGCGATCTGAGCGTTTGTAATCGGATCTGTAAGGTCTTTAGCTGACTTAAGTCCAAAAGCCTTCACACGGCCCTTTAAAGCCCCGTAAAGGTTAATCTGGAAGACCCCATAGGAGTCGTCTTGAGTCGTATTGCTAAAGTTGTGTGCTACAGGGTTTCCATGAGTTTCTTTCATGGCCACAGCCCAAGCTACCTTAAGGGAATGACCCTTAAACCCAGCAAACTGCAATACCTGGTAAAGCTGTTTTGGGTTTAGTTTTTTAGCTAATTTGTATTCCCCTAGCGGGGTTAGGCACTTTCCTATTACGGGAGCCGCTGCCCTAGCAGGCGCAGATATAAGGTTCCCAAAGGACAGAAGTATTACGAGTCCTATTACTAGATAATTCCTTTTGTCATATAAATTCACACTATCTCCTAGGCTAGAGAGCCAACCCGAATCTTTACCCAACTGTCACTTGGATAAAAACAGCCCAGCGTCTGTCTGCCAGGCTAGTTGCAACTCTTTTTGTTTCGTTGTTAGTGTCGAGGCTTTTACCCCTCTAATTAATATTCTACCAGTAAATACAGGGCTCAAGCAACGTAGAAGTGTGAGATACTAATATCTTACCGTTGAAAGGGTAATATATGTCAAAATGTGATAATTGCCACAATCCGGCTGAATATAGGATTGATAGCACCTGGGCGGCTATTCAGCACTTTTGTGACCACCATTTGCCTGTGCAATACAACAAGAAGTCACTTCCAGACTTCGTAAAGCGTGCTGAAAGAATCATGATTCCTGTTGTAGAAGAAGTTAAGCCTAAGCGTGTAAAGAAGACGGCAAAGGCTGAATAGTGCGCATACAGAGGGTAATAACTAAACAAGGTCATGCGGTACCTAAGACTGCAGGCTACCCAAAAGGCCCATTTCCACCAGAGATCTACCAACGTCCAGAAGTAATTACCGACTATATACCGGTAGATGAAGATGTTGCTATAGGTGGTACAGCTCAAAATAACTTTGTAGAGCCTAGAATATTTCGTTGCAGGTTCTGCGATGAAACTCTTTATGAGCATAAAACAGTCGATCATAAGTGTGAAGGTATATTAAATGGCGAAAACTCATGACATCGGTAATTTTTACTGGCATACAATGGTGTATCCGGTAAAACCGCCCGTAGTATTTGATAGGGCGGAAACCCAGGAAATTGAAGAACCTTATCGTGGAGGTAAGGGTTGGGCAGTAAGACTTCCTTTTACTAGACTATCTTTGGTAATAGGCATATGGAAAGAGCGGTATAGTGAGGGAGTGGCACTTACTAGAGCTATAAATGGCAGGGGCATTGAGGAAAATGCCGTTGATTGGGACACAGTAAGATACGGGGCAAACTATGAAGATATTTAAGAGCAAGCATACTAAGGAACTTACTCGTGTACAACGTAGAGTTAAGTCACTACCTACCGCTGAACTTCTAGCGTGGACAGATCAAATCATGTATTCGGTAGGTCGCAACCTATCTGCATGGCAGAAGAGTCAAAACAAGGCTTCTTTAGAAGAAGCAAGACTAGGCGCTGAGTCCTTACACGCTATATTGGATACAATTAATGAGAGAGTCTCTATATGAGTGACCTTGATGAAGAGCTAGATAACGAATATGAAGGTAGTGAAGACCTTGATATGGAGTCTGATCTTCCTCCTGAGCCTGTAGAAGAGCTTGATGAGCTCTCTAAAGAATTTGTAAAGGCTCTTGTAGATAAAATTATGCAGTTTATGGAGATGTTGGTGGGCCATGAGCTCCACAACTACCAGAAACCGCTTGCACGACGCGTTATTGAGTCTGTGATTATCAATGATGGTGAAGAAGTTACCGCATTAGCCTCTCGTCAGTCCGGTAAGTCAGAAACTATCGCTAACACAGTTGCAACTTTGATGGTAATTCTCCCTCGTCTTGCCGTTATCTACCCAGAGTTGCTAGGAAAGTTTGGTGATGGTATTTGGGTGGGTATGTTTGCACCTGTTCAGAATCAGGTTGAAACCCTATACGGCCGCACAGTATCTCGCCTAACCTCTGAAAGAGCTATGGAGCTCTTTGGTGACCCCGAGATTGACGATATTCCTACAAAAACTCCTGGTGTAACTAAGAATCTAAAGCTTAAGAAGTCGGGATCGACTCTTATGATGATGACAGCTAACCCACGAGCTAAGATCGAATCTAAGTCGTTTCACTTAATTATCATTGATGAGTGTCAAGAAGCAGACGATTTTGTGGTTTCTAAATCTATCGCACCTATGGGTGCTTACTACAACGCTACTATTGTAAAAACCGGAACACCTACAACTCACAAGAACGGCTTCTACCGTTCTATTCAGCTAAACAAACGCAGACAAACCGGAGCAAGGGCTAAGCAGAACCATTTTCAATGGGACTGGAAAGACGTATCTAAAGTTCAGCCGAACTATGAAAAGTTCATTAGAAAAGAAATGCTTCGCATTGGAGAAGATTCAGATGAGTTCCAACTTTCGTATAACTGTAAGTGGCTCCTCGAAAGAGGAATGTTCATCACATCCTCAATCATGGAGGACCTTGGAGATACATCTCAAGAAATCGTTAAGAGCTACTTTAAGTCGCCGGTTGTTGTGGGTGTCGATCCCGCTCGCAAGATGGACTCGACGGTTGTCACGGTGGTTTGGGTAGACTGGGATAGGCCGGATGAGTATGGTTACTATGACCATAGAGTTCTTAACTGGCTTGAGATTCAGGGAGATGACTGGGAAGAGCAGTACTTCCAGATCCAGCAGTTCCTGTCTAACTATGACGTTCTAGCTATCGGGGTAGATGCCAATGGTGTAGGAGATGCGGTTGCTCAGCGACTCAAGATCCTTATGCCTAGAGCAGACGTAATCTCGGTTACTTCTAGCCCTACAGAGCAATCTAAGCGCTGGAAGCACCTACAAGCCCTAGTTCAACGTCAGATGGTCTCCTGGCCAGCTCATGCTAAGACTAGGCGCCTTCGTATCTGGAAGAAGTTCTACCAACAGATGACAGATGCTGAAGTGCAGTATAAAGGCCCTAATTTCTTAGTGGCTGCCCCAGATGAGGCCCATGCCCATGATGACTTTGTAGACTCATTGGCCCTAGCCTGTTCTCTAACTCAAGAAATGGTCATGCCTACTATTGAAGTAAGCGCCAATCCTTTCTTTTAATTTACTATGACAAAACCCTCAGTACAAGACAGAATTAACCCTGAGGACCTCAATCCCAACCCTATAGGAGAATAAACAAATGGCAATGGAAAATATTGCACCTACACCTCAGTTCCCTGAGAAGGTAGGCACAAGCTATGAGCGCAAGTTCAGCCCAGCAACACCTGGCCTACGTGGCCCACTTCGCTTTGAAGAAGGTGTTGCAACAGACACAGACGTTCCAAATGATTTCCAAGTTGGCTTGGATCAAGGTTACGATGTACCAGCTGGTCGTCCTAACCACAACATGAACGTTTTCGAGAAGTACCCTGAAGAGACTATGAAGGAGCGTGCCCACGTTGGTTCAGCTGCTTGGGTCGAAGCACCAACATACCTTGGTGAGTTTGCACAGGGCAACTTCGGTGACCACTCTGTAGTAGTTATCGAAGAAGAAGTTCGTAGCGGTGGTCGTTATAGCCGTATGAACCCAGCATCAGTACAAGACTAATACTGTATACTAATAGTGTTCGGCCCCGTAAGGGGCCGGCATTATTGAGGGAGACTAATGCCTACTATTCCAACTAACCCAAAGCTTCTTGAAGCTATTGAGGCTAGCGCTAAAGCTAAGTATCCTAAGCGCAGAGGAAAAGGAACTACTCCTCAAGCAAATAAATTAATTAGCCAGCAATACGCTGCAGCTGGCGAAGGTTATACAAATTCAATAAAGAATGTAGATCCTAAGAAGCGTGATCTTAAAGCAGAAGCTAAAAAGCGCGAAGCTGCTAAAGAAGCAAGAGCTAAGAAAAAAGCTAAAGATACAAACACACTGTATATTAAAAAATGAGGGCAAACATGATTGGACTTAAATAATGGCTGGTGGTATGGATTTTAGTCCTCCGTCGTATAGAGCGGCGTCGAGTGACTTAACAATCTCAATTTCTCCACTAGGTCTTGTAGAACTAGCGGATGAAGAATTCGAAGTACACGGTCCACGTCTAAACCGTTACTCTCTTAACTGGGCAATGTATCTAGGACATCACTGGTCCTATCGCCGTGAAGTAGGCGAATCACAGATGGTATATAACTACTATCGTGCTTTTACAGATTTTATTATTAACTTTACATTTGGACGTGGCGTTTCATTCCGAAGCCCTCTAGCCACAGAGGCAATTATCCCAGACATTCTAAAGCGCGTGTGGGAGATAGATAATAACAAGCACGGAATCCTATGGGAGATGGGCCAGCAAGGCGGAGTCTCAGGAGACTGCTTTGTTAAAGTAGCTTATGAAGAAGCCTATGAAGATTCAGTAGGCGCTGTACACCCGGGTCGTGTACGTATTCTTCCTCTTAACGCATCATTTGCTTTCCCTGAGTTCCACCCACACGATCGTAGCCGTTTGATCCGCTTCAAGCTCAAGTATCGTTTCTGGGGCACATCTGTAGAAGGTACACGCCAGGTCTACACATACACTGAAATTCTTACCGATGATCGCATTGAGGAGTACATCAATGACGAGCTTATTGACTCTCGCCCTAATCCTATTGGAGTCGTACCGGTCATTCATATCCCCAACACCCTAGTTTCGGGCTCACCTTGGGGACTATCTGATTGCCACGACGTTATCACCCTTAATCGTGCCTATAACGAAACAGCAACTGATGTAGCTGACATTGTCAACTACCATGCTGCCCCAGTTACCGTTATTACAGGAGCTAAAGCCTCTGCCCTTGAGAAGGGCCCTAAAAAGGTCTGGGGAGGTCTTCCAAAGGACGCACAGGTCTTTAACCTAGAAGGTGGCGGACAAGGCCTCACAGGGGCTTTGGAGTACCTTAAAATGGTTAAAACGGCCATGCATGAGATGATCGGTGTACCAGAGACTGCACTTGGTCAGGTTCAGCCTATTTCTAACACTTCAGGCGTTGCCCTTTCTATCCAGTACCAGCCATTGATGAACAGGTACCAACAAAAGCTTGTACAATATGGTGAGGGACTACGTCGTATCAATGAGCTTGTACTTCGTACCTTGGCCTTTAAAGAGCCTGAGATGTTTACATACAACCCAGTCTTTAATGGTCCTATCAAGGAAAACCAGCTCACACAACTAGATTTGAACAGCCCTCTCACCTATGAGACGATCGTTCACTTCCCACAACCTCTTCCACTAGATAAGCTTATCGTACTTAACGAAATCCAGCAGAAGATGAATATGAACCTTGAAAGCCGTGAAGGTGCTCTACGTCAGCTTGGCGAAGAGTTCCCAGCAGAAAAGCTCGAAGAAATTCGCGCAGAGCTCATCAAGGATGCTAAGGCTGATGGAGCTATCAACCTTATCAAACAACAGATTAACTCCGCAATTACCTCCCTAACCGGAATGATGCCAGACGGTACAACACCTCCTGGAGCACAGCCTGGAGATGGAACTGGTCCAGGACCTCTTGGACAACCTGGAGTTATCACGCCGTTTGAAGAACAGACCCTCGCTCAGATGCAGTCCGACTTGGTCACGGAAGCCTATGGCACTAAGATGCCACAGTGGCGTTCGGCCGATAAAGACGGTGGAGCGATGGATGATTTCAAAGGGCAAACAAACTAGCTTTTAGCATGACTACAGGACAAATGTTTGTCATGCTATATACCAAACAAACCCGCAGGTCATCGTGGCACTAAATCGGACAACGACCTCTTAAACCTAAAGGAACAATAATGTCAGAACAAGCATCTCCAGTTGTAACGGATGCAGTGGCTCAAGAAGTTTTCCAAATGGAAGCTAAAGGAACCCCGGCCCCAGCAGCAACTAACACAGTGGCCTCTTCTCAATTCGTTGAGCAGAAGACCTACACTGAAGACGACATCAAGCGCGTACGTGAGCAAGAGAAGAACAAGCTCTACGACACAATTGAGTCATTAAAGGGAGAAGTTACACTTCTCGCTAAAGATCGTGAAGAACGCCTTGCTGAAGCAGAAAAGGCTAGAGCAGCTCTTGAAGAAGAGGCTCGCAAGAAGGCAGAAGCAGAGTTAAGCACACGTGAGCTACTTGAACTCAAAGAGAAAGAGTGGCAGCAACAGCTTGAAGAAGTACGTAACGAAAATGCACGCAATCTCGCATTAGTAGAACGTGAGCGTCAATATGCTGCGATTACAGAATATCGCAACCGTCGCGTTCAAGAAGAACAGGATAATATTATCCCTGAGCTTGTAGATCTAATCTCAGGAAATACTCCGGAAGAGATTGAACAAAGTATTACTAGCCTTAGAGATCGATCCTCTAAGATCCTAGATTCGGCACAGAGTGCTTTGCAGTCAGCCCGTCGTGAGATGGTTGGCACAAAACCTACTTTGCCTCCAACCATGGAAAACAATTCGGACCAACAACAGTTCTCAGCGGAACAAATTGCCGCAATGTCGGTTACTGAATACGCAAAAGTTCGTGATCGTCTCGGAATGGGACGAAATGCGGACAAAGGAATCTTTGGTTAAAAACTGAATAAGTAACAGCCCCATACCCTAACATATATGAACAAGGAGTAACACCGACATGGCATCAGCCGTAACAGGTACCGGCAATCTCGCCGCGGCACCTACAGCGTACTCTGGCGCAAACAGCCAGCTTACACAATCAATCCAGACCATCTGGTCTAAGGAAATCCTCTTCCAGTCAATGCCTATCTTGCGCTTCGAGCAGTTCGCAGTCAAGAAGACAGAACTTGGAGTGGCTCCTGGTCTCCAGATCAACTTCATGCGTTACAACAACCTCGGCTTCGCAGCTCCATTGGTTGAAGGCGTTCGTATGTCAACAAATGCATTGACAGCGCAACAGTTCTCAATCACAGTTGCAGAGCATGGTTATGCTATCGCAGTATCAGAGCTTCTCCTCAACGCATCATTTGATGACGTTATGGCATCAGCTTCACGTCTTCTTGGACGTAACATGGCTCTCTACCTTGATGGCCAGGCTCGTGACACCCTCATGGCTGCTTCTTCAGTCATCTACGGTGAAGATCGTTCAGGTCTCTACTCATCAACTGCTAACGCAGCGGGTAACAACCTCTACGCATACGGTACAAATGGTACCTCACGTGCATCAATGACAGGTAACAACTTCCTCTCAACTCGTACCGTTAAGGACGCAGTCGAGACCCTCGCAACCAAGAACATCCCAAGGCTTGGCGAGACCTACGTTGCATTCGTTCACCCTCACCAGAGCCGTCGTCTCCGCGACAACTCAGAGTTCATTGAAGTAACGAAGTACGCAGCTCCAGGTAACTTCATGCTTGGTGAAATCGGTCGCTTGTACGACACAGTCTTCATCGAGACAACTCAGATCTCTAAGGTCACAAACGGTGCTGGTACTAACTACACAACCGATACAGCAGTGGCTCCAGGATCAATCTCATACCCAACTGGCGGAGGTTACACAACTCCAGTAACAGCAACCGGTAACGGTTCATCTGACCGCTACTCAGCTATCTTCATTGGAGATAACGCATTCGGTCACGCAATCTCACTCCCAGTTGAGCTCCGCGATGGCGGAATCCTCGACTTCGGTCGTGAGCACGCACTTGCTTGGTACGCAATCTACGGCCTCGGTCTTATCACCGATCAGTCTGTAGTTATCGCAGAAACCAACTAATTCAATACCGGGGGGAGGCAGTAGCCCTGTCTCCCCCACCCCAACTAATCTAACAGGAGAATAAAAATCGTGTCAAAAGCAAAAGTATCTGACGTTACAGGACGTCAACGTGAAGAACAACTCAAGGCAGTGGCTGAGCAGCAGGCCCAGCGTGCAACAGAGATCACCATGGCTACACAAGCCAAGGCGTACAAGGATGAAGTAGAAGTTACAGACTTAACTGTAAACCCAGCTGCACCCACAGTAATTGACGAAGTGGAAAGCGTAGGAGTATCTCTCGCTGATGACCAGGTCGTTATCCGTGTTCTAGAGAACCTAGACATGATGACATTCGGTGCAGGACAATATTATTCATTTGAGGCGGGAAAGAAGTACAAGGTGTCTAAAGCCTTGGCTAACCACCTTGAAGAAAAGGGTTACGTCTCTAATCGTTTGTAAGAGGACATAGATTCCTCTACAGTCCGCTCATCCCGACAACCGCCCTCCTGTCGGGATGAGCCTTTTTTTACCTTGACTAATCAAGGGTTTTATTAGATGATTAGCACATAGCCTTTATGGAGGATCAGTGGCCACACTACAAGCTTTATCTGATAGATTACGAGCAGAGATCGGTGATACTGCCAGGTCGTTTGTAGACACCTTTACAGGCGATGGCGTAACTTACCGCTACCAGCTTTCTCAGGCTCCTGTGCAGGGAGCTACCCTTGTCGTATCTGTGTACAGCCCTTCTATTGTGGCTACAGTTTCCGCAGCTTCCTATGCCAACGGAACCATCACATACACCTACACATCAAGCAACCCTATAACCGCTGGTAGGACCGTGACCATTACCGGACTATCTACAGCCGCTTTTAATCTAACTAACGCAATTGTTGCGTCTGCCACATCTACACACTTTACTATTACAAGCTCTACAGGAGGAACCGCAGTAACCGCGGCTACGGCAGTGGCCACAGTATCTGCCTCAACTGTAGACCAGTCCTCTATTTGCACCGTTGAAGAGGGCGGCGGAGTACTTAGCTTCCCATCAGCAAACATTCCTTTAAATAATTCAACCATTACAGTATCTGGTCAGGCTTACCGCTACTTTACAGATACTGAGATTGCATACTACATTAACACTGCCTTTACACAGCACACCCAAACTGAGACTCTTCTTAGTGGTGCTCACGTTACTCAACTTGCTTTCTTGCCACCTATCGAAGAGTATCCTGTAGTTATCTTGGCATCTACTCTATCTCTTTATACTCTTGCTAACGACGCCTCATTTGACATTGATATCATCTCCCCAGATGGCGTAAGTATTCCTCGCTCTGAGCGCTACCGTCAACTTACAGAGATTATGATGCAGCGTAAAGAGCAATATGTAGAGCTATGTAAGATGCTAAACGTAGGTATGTATCGTATTGAGGTTCAGACTTTGCGTCGTATTAGCCGTCTTACAAACCGCTATGTTCCTGTATACCGTCCTCAGGAGATTGACGACTGGTCTATCCCACAACGCGTATACCTTCCTCTCCCTACCTATGGAGATCAGACTCTTCCATCAAGCGTTATGGAAATGGATCTTACAATGTACTCTGGAGACGACTTCTCCATGGAGTACGGCTTCAACATGGATCTAACCAACTACACGCCTGAAGCTCAGATTCGTCTTTATCAGAACTCTGAATTTTCACAGGTTGGACCGGTGTTGTTGGGAACCTTCTCTATCTCAAAGGTGACTGCTACAGGCAGTGCCTATCCTACCTTGCTTCTTCTAACCCTACCTGCAAGCGTAACTGAAGCCCTGCCTAAGACGTCATATTGGGATCTTCAGCTTACAGACCAAAATGGTCTTGTAAGAACATATGTAACAGGTAAAGTCTTTACATCTCCACAGGTGTCAATGTGACAAACGTCTGGTCTCCTGCCCCTATAGCGCCTTCAGATTCCCAGGCGTCTACTTCTACACCCTCTACTTGCACATGTACTGGAACCTGCACATGCAGCCCTGCAGTAGTAACCGTAGTTGAGCCTCAACAGACAGTACTAACACTGTCTTCTTCAGGCAGTGCTACAGGAAACGTGTCTTTTAAGTATACGCAAGCTTCTGCGTCTACTACCTGGACTATATTTCATGGTCTTAACTTTAACCCAAACGTTATGGTAAAAGATACATCAGGCAACACCTGCGAAGGTGACATTACATATGTAGACGCAAATAACCTTACTATAACGTTTACTACAGCACTAGCAGGGGTGGCGTACTTATCATGACACGTAAATTTTATACCGCAGTAGATTTTACTGGCGTACCGGTTTCTAACCTTGTTCTTCAACAACTATCTGCGGATCCAACATCTCTTGGCAGTGGCCACATATACTTTAACACCTCAGCCGGTAGGATCCATTACAATACAGGCAGTGGCGGATGGGTCGCATTAACCGATGCCAATGACCTAAACACAGCCGTGTCTGCGGCAGTGGCTGCACTTGTTTCAACAGCCCCATCTACTCTCAATACTCTTGCTAAAATTGATACCGCAATTAACAATGATGCGAGTATCGCAGCAACCCTAACATCTTTGATTGGCACAAAGCTTAGCCTATCCGGTGGAACCATGACCGGCGCTCTTTATATGGGCACTAACAGAATTAAGAGCTCGTTCTACGCAACAGATCTTGACGATGTAATGAACAAGCAGGCCATGAATGATGCTATTAATGGTGGTGTAGGTTATGGAATTGGGGTAGCCCAAGGCTACGCCAATACGGCGCAGGCTAACGCACAAGCCTATACAGATACAAAGATTGCTCAAGAAGTATCTGACCGTAACGTCAACATTGCTAACGCTAAAAATGAAGCTATCGGTGTTGCTGAAACTTATGCCCTTGGAATTGTAAACACTGAGAACTCTAGAGCTTTGGCTGCTGAAGCCTTGCTTGCTCCTAAGGCAAGCCCTACTTTTACAGGAACCGTAAAGCTTCCTCTTACAACTGCTGGCTACGTAACAACCACATCTAATGGAACTATTGGCTCAGTAGCTACTATTCCTAATTCTGGTCTTACGTACTCCAGTTTAACTGTTGGATCTACCTCAATTTCTTTGGGTTCTAGCTCTACTACACTAGGCGGATTAACTTCTGTTACATCCACTAGCTTTATTGGAGCATTAACTGGCAATGCCACTACCGTTACTAACGGCGTCTACACAACAGATACAGGCACAGTTACTAATACCATGCTTGCGGGTTCCATTACAAATGCTAAGCTGGTCTATTCCTCAACCACATTAGGTAGTACAGCACTTACTTTAGGTGCAACCAACACCACTATTACGGGACTTTCATCTGTAACTTCTACAAATTTTGTTGGAAATATTACAGGTAACGTAACCGGTAACGTAACCGGAAATACCTCTGGTACTCATACCGGTAATGTAACCCTACCATTTGCTACAGCCGGATACCTAACCAACACCTCAACGGGTGTTGTTGGCACAGTGGCTACAATACCTAATGCTGGTCTTACATATTCAAACATAACCTTAGGTACTACATCAACTTCTCTTGGTGGAACCTCCCTTACTTTATCTGGGCTGACCTCTGTAACAGCTACCTCTTTTGTTGGATCATTAACAGGTAACGCTACCACCGTTACTAATGGAGTTTATACAACAGATACCGGAACCGTAACTAACACCATGTTAGCGGGCTCTATTGATAACTCTAAGCTTCTTAATCCTTCCTTAACTCTTGGATCTACACCGGTAGCTCTTGGAAGCACAACAACTACTCTTTCTGGGTTTTCTTCTTTAACTTCTACAACTTTTGTGGGCGCACTAACAGGTAACGCCAGTACAGCAACTAAGCTTGCTACTGCTCGTGCTATTAACGGAGTTAACTTTGACGGCTCTACTCCTATTACTATTAAGGCTTCTACAACCAACCCACTAACAATAGGTACCGGTCTTTCAGGAACATCATTTGATGGTTCTGGCGCAGTAACTATTGCGATTGATACGACGACAACTGTAGATAAAACTACGGCTCAAACTCTTACAAATAAGAGCATGTCTGGATCTTCAAATACCTTTACAAATATTCCTAACTCCGCCCTTACAAACAGCTCACTTACAGTTAACGGTACGTTAATATCTTTGGGTAGTTCTGGAACTGTTGCAGCAAGTACCACCAATGCTTTGACTATTGGCACAGGTCTTACAGGCACATCGTTTACAGGTTCATCTCCGGTAACTATCGCTATTGATACATCAGTAGTAACTACCCTTACCGGTACACAGACCCTTACAAACAAAACCCTCACTTCTCCTAAAATAAACGACACAACAGCTATTACTACTACAGGTACTGAGCTTAATTATGTGGCGGGAGTCACATCCTCTATTCAAACCCAGCTTAATGCTAAAGCCGCTAGCTCTCAGCTTTCTTCTTACCAACCAATCAGCGCCGACCTTACCGCTATTGCGGCAATTAGTTCAGGTATTGGTAATCTAAAGCGCACAGGTACGGGAACCTGGGCTATTGATACTACTGCCTATCTTCCATCTACTTCTGGAACAGTCTATACCTCTATCTTGGCAGGTACGACTACCCTTAACCTATTTAATACATTTGCTACAACTATTAACTTTGGTGGGGCAGTTACTGCCATGTCTCTTGGATCTAATGATCCTACCTCTGTATTGACTCTAAATGCCCCTACTATTGTAGGTAATCTTAACTATGTTAATCTTTATAATACCTTAGCTACAACAGTTAATTTTGCTGGGGCTGCTACAAGCTTAACCATTGGTGGAACCCCTTCAGGCGCTATCACCCATAACTACTCCACTAACCCTACCGCTAGCGGAGTAACCAAGACTGTAAACCTTGCTACTGGTAACGCCTCAGGCGGTATCAGCGTAGTTAACGTAGGCTCCACTACAGATGGTTCTTCTAGCTCGCTGAACGTAAACATACCTACGTCCTACAACTCAACCGTTACCGTACCTTACCCAACGCTATCTAATCAGGCGGCTAACAAGCAGTATGTAGATAACGTAGCTGCTGGTATTATTATTAAAGCCCAGGTATACCTAGGAACTACGGGAAGTAACCTTAATGCGGTATACGCAAACGGAACCTCCGACTCATCTGGAGGCTTGGGTATTGGGGCAACCCTTACAGCAGCCGTAAATGGAGCTCTTACCCTTGATGGCATCTTAGCCCCGGTAAACAGCCGAGTAATTATTAAAGATCAAACAGATCAAAAGCAGAACGGCGTATACGTTGTAACTGCTGCCGGTGCCGGAGATGCTAAGTGGGTTTTGACCCGTGCCTCAGACTTTAACGGTGATGGAAACACCGGTGTAATTAAGCCTGGTGCCTACGTATTTGTAACTAACGGCACCTACTACGCTAACGCCTCATATGTGGTCTCTACCTCTGGAACGTCTACCAGCCCTAGCGGAGCTATCAAGGTAGGCACAGATATTATTACCTTTGCACAGTACTCTGGCGTACCACTAAATATCTCTACTTTGGGCAACGTAAGCATTGGTACCTGGCAGGCTACCCCAATTGCGGAACCATATATCTCAACCGCCATTGCCCGTACCGCTAGCCCTACTTTTACAGGTCACGTAACCGTCCCTGCTGTTCCTACAGCCACTACGGATGCAGCTAGCAAGAAGTATGTGGATGATCTGGTATTGGCAAGCTTGCCTTACCTTCCAGATATTATCCCACTTGATAGCTTGCGATATGTCTTTGATGGCCGCACTAGCAGGTTTGCCCCTAAGTTCCAAGGTATCCAGCAAACCCTTTACAACCCATATAAGCTAATGATCACCCTAAACGGTGTAATGCAGACCCCAAGTTACCCTGAACAAACCTGGCTTTCCCTGCTACCATATGACGGATTCATACTAGATAGTGATGGATACATCGCTTTTAGTCAGGTGCCGCCCGCTGGATCCACTTTTGATGGTAGAGTTATGCTAGGACCTAACATCAATACAATCCATAAGAGCTACCCATTTAACGCAGTAGACGTACTGCTAGGAATATAACGAAGGAAGACTAAACATGGCAAGAAAAGTACTGTTTGAAAACGGATACACCTTTACTCCGTCTACCCGTACCATCACCATCCCAAAGTACGTTGCCAGAGAGCGTATGGTTCTTATTACCAACGTCTCAACTAACCAGGTAATCTACAACTTCTCTGATCCTAGCCTCGTAGCCACTACCTATAC